>WNGM01000410.1_pt1 | contig 43220 bp, 45 predicted proteins | sample 5400571 | NCBI WGS metagenome assembly WNGM01 (sample SAMN13153378, study PRJNA577476) | soil metagenome | isolation source: 100 cm soil or saprolite under Garry oak tree replicate 2 | place: USA:California | collected 2016-06-15 | reverse complement strand
CGAACCACTCGAAAATCCGTTCGGCCCAAAAGTGTTACCCATGTCTTAGGTACGTTGTGTCACCCATGTCTCCGGGCCGGACCGGATTAGAGTGGTCGGGGCGAATGGATTTGAACCATCAACCTCCTGGTCCCGAACCGGAGTGTCGAAAAATCTAAAGCCTTGTGGGTGTCGCACTTACAAACCGCACCACCCCAAAAATCCTGCCTCAATTGGTCCACAGAGTCCACAGCGCAATTGGGGCTCTCAGAACTGAGGGGTCTGCCTTCGTAATTTGGCTGGATTTGCCGACTTGCACTACGTTCTTACTACGGCAGGAGGGAACCTGCTCCTGTGAAATTCCTCCAATGTCATCCTTACGCCCTTGACAGGTTTCTCTTATATGGTGCCGCGTGCGATAAAGGTCTCAATCAAGTGCTAGTTGCGAGATCTTGGGAAGTCGCCCCGCTAGTCATACTAGTCGGCGCTGGTTATTTGCAGCGGCGAATGACTAAGGCTCTCCTGGCGCCCGGGGGCCTTCCCGGTATTCGCTGGCATTTTCATTTTGCCGTTAATATTTCCGAATCGGGCCACAACACTGGTGGTGCTCGCCGAGCCCGCGCGGCTCAGCGTATTCCTCCAAGTGCTCCATGCAATTCCCATTGCCGTCCTGTCTTAGCTCACTAAGTTCATCCCGCAAATGATAGTCACCGAATCGTAAAATCGTGACTCTGTAAATTGAACCGTAGCTGTAACGCAGTTGTAAGATAACGCGGACCGTCGACTTCTTCTCTTTCTGCAGATACGCTAGCAAGTCTCTGGAATAACTAGCCTGGTAGCAATGTGACAGTTTATCAGGCCACAGAATCAATATCTTAGGATTGCCGTCGCGATCGAAATTCGGTTCTCTCGAACGGAAATTCGCTTGTTCACCGGTCATCCATCGCATCTCGAAGCTGACAATCCGATAATAGTTGAACCAATACACCGCAGCGACGATAACGACGATCACGAGCACGGCTCCGATCACCCGGTAAGTCTTTTTTGAATAGAGATGCGAGGAGGCCATAGTTGGGCTATCCCGTCGGCCATTTTGGGGCTGACGTTTAGTGGCTTCGAGGTTCTAAATTTTTGATCGCCTCTCTTGCCAACCTCTTCGTCGTTTCGCTTTCATTCGGATCTTCCGCCAACTGTCTCATCATCGGAAGAGCAGCCGAGGCATTCTTCCCCGATTTGCTTAAGGCCTCCAGCGACCGCTGCTTGGTATCTGCGGAACCGCTACGCAATACGCTGACAAAGAGTTCGATCGATTGGGGGCCTGAGGGCACGACATTTCCGAGCGCCTCTACTGTTCCGGCAAGGTCCTCAGGCCGGGAAGAAGCCACGTCGGACGGTACGGAATCAACGCGAGGGCGGGAGGGCGGCGAGTTTCTTCTTTACCTCGGGTGCCAATTTGGAATCTGGAGCGAGTTCTAAATACTTCTTGTACGCCTCGCGCGCATGTGGTTCGCGATGCTGATTGAGCTTTACGAGGGCATCTCCAAGATTCAGGTATGCGACAGCACGGTTCGGATCAATTTCAGTTGTTTTGTACAACCAAGTCACAGCATTGTCATAGTCTCCGAGTTTGTAATAGGCGAAGCCGACATTATTCGCGAACTCTGCATTATCGGGAGCGCGACCCGCAGCACCTAGAAAATAGGTCAGTGCAGTCTGATAATCGCCTTTTCTTGCCTGGCGGAGGCCCTTTTCGTTCGATTGCGCTGCAATCCCAAGAATGAAGGCTCGCGTCTGCGAAGGACACATAAAGACAACCTTCTCCGGCTGGTAGACGCACACTTCGCTATCGCCTGCCACTATCTGTTTCGGTCCATCCAAATTCTCGGTGACACTGATTTCATTAGCACCTGTAATGGGACATGCGGCACCCACAGGAGGCACGGAATCCAGGCTGCCGCATAACTCTTGGCGGCTCAACTCACGCCCTTTTCGGTCGAAGACCACTAGCCCAACGTTCACCGAGTTAGCTCCTGCCGTCTCCGATCTTATGAGTATTTCCTTCTCGCCGTCTCCGTTCACATCTACAAATTCAATGCTGCCGCTTTTGAACCACGGCGAATCCCACAACGCTTTATATTTTCCGCCCTGAAGCTCTCCATAGATCAATCTGGCGGGCCGTAGATCAGATGGCTCGTTAATGATGGTTACGACGGACTCAGGAAGACCTTCGCCAAGCCTTATAGGAAAGAATCTTACGCTAAGGGTAATAACGAGCTTTTCTGTCTTCCAGGAATCAATGGATCCAAAAATGGGAGGCATCCTTGCTTCACGCTTGATTGTGTTTAGAATGTCTTTGGCCTGTACTTCCGGCATTTCCTGCGCCGGCTCAAGGTGCGTTTCTACATTGATTGAGTGCTGCTTCGGGGCACGCGCAGCGTCCTCCCGAGAATAGGGAGGCTTGGGCACAAAGTAGTTCGCCGGTGCCAGAAAAATCCATTCCTGACCCTCAACCAGAAGAAGTCCATTTGCCTTCATTGCTTCAGCGATGAGTTCTTTACTTGAGGGACAGGGACGCGCGATTACGTCTCGAACCATTAAATCGTGGATTACTGGCTTACCATAGACTCGGTGTATACAGTCGACCAGTTCATCCACGGGAGCCGCCCCAAAATGTTCGACTTCCCTCGGGCCGGTCACAAGAAGCGTGGACATGAGTACCGCAAGATAAAAGATAGCTTCTCTACTGAACTGGTTTAGGTTCATATTGACTCCCCAAGTCTCGCACGATAAGCGGCTCGGGTCGATTAGGGGAATAGCCCGCTCCATTGGAATTGTATTCTCTGAAGATGGCCACCCATTCGTTTATCCATTTCGCCTGAGTGCAATCATCCATTCCGCACAACTGTGGGGTGCCGGCTTTCTGAACGACCGGGTACGACTCTCGGTGAAAGTTTGCCGCCAAACTAAAGTTCTTCTCTGGGTGAGATAAGAGTTGATAAAGTTCCTGGCCCGTCTTGGAAGGATCGAAAACAGCTTTGAGCCGTGTTCCGCGCTGGCTATTGTCAAAGGCCAATAGAGTAAATTGAAGAAAACCAAAAGAGGATGAGGCATAGGGCTGTGCGGTAATATACTGATACCGCGGGTCGCGTGGCGTAGTTGGATAATTTTGTTGATTCACCTTGAATTCGATGAACCGGTCTCCATTTCCGGGCGTTGTCAGGAATGCCTTGCCGCTAGGTGCGTTTGTCTGGAGGAAATTGAACAGCGATTGCCCCTGTTTGTTGGCCGCAAAAACAAGCCCATTGTCACCCTTCACAACTGTCGTGGCCAACTCCGCTGGCGTTGAGGGCAGAGCCGGGGCGTTGCCGATGAAGTCTCCTCGCGGGACTGAAACCACTGTCTGTATCAAATTATCCGTGAAACCGTTTCCTGTATCCTGAACCGGCCAATAGTTCACAACGAGTTCCTGACCTGGCTGTAAGTTTGGACCCAGCCTCACTTCGCCCGTGTCGTAGTTTACGGCGAATTGCAGCGGCGTAAGAGTCTGACCAGGGCTTATGAAATCCGGTTGCTTCAAATATCCCTTCTTCTGCCAGATCGCATCCTGGTGTGATTGATACAGGTGGACGGGAGGTTTTGACCCATCCGTGGTGACAATTGTGGCTGTAACTTGTGCCGCGTTCTCCAGCGTGTTAAGGAACGTTCCGTCAGGGGTTACCCCTTGATTTCGGTTGACGCTATTGAGCGTGGCCGCCACCGTGCGCTTTACTGGCACGGCGAGTTCGAACACTGGACCCTGGTTTTGGGCGCTGTATTGAAATCCCTGCGTCTCCTGAGCTTGGTCTCTCTGCGCCACATTCTGATAGGCTCCAAGCGCCGTTCCGCCCAACATGTAGTGGCTCCACGGTTCCGTTTGGAACAAACGGTTTGCAGTAACCACACCGTTTACATCCTTCGCAAAGGTAGACGAGGCGTCGCCGGCCAGCTTGGTCAGATTGATTGAGGTGAACTCGAACTTGAAGTTGCTCTTGAAGCCTCCGCTTTCACGAATCGCTTGGCTCTTTAGGAAGTGAGGAGGGACGCCATAATTGTCGGCATAAAAAGCGATGGGCGCATCCCAATGATTATTGACCTTGCCCAATTGCATATATTGAGATTCAACGTCCCGCGTTACCAGCACTTTGCCGTTTAAGGCCGCCTGGAGGCGCGCTGGCTTTCGCTTGGTCCCATCGCACGGCAATGGTGGCGTTATTTCCTTAATCTCTGCCAGCTTATCGCAAGGGGACTGGACTAGGGCTGTGCCTCGAATGAAGATACTCGAGGAAGGATCGGTTTTGTCTCTCTCGTTCTCCAACTGGATCATGTTGAAACCTGTTGTCGGATTAGGAGCGGGATCAGTAATGGAGATTGTTGCGTCATCCATCGACGTGTAATTGCCATTTATACTTGCTTCCGAACTTGTGAGAATTCGATAATCCCCGCCGGGTCCTACGTATACGGCAAACTTACGCCTTCCTCCAAAGGGGATGACCGCAACGTCGGTGAAGGACAAGCCGACTTGATTGCTTTTCGCTCTGTTGGAACTAACACGACCCTGCATGATGGGCGAGTCCGTTGTTTGTTTTGGGACGTTTACATTACTCTGACTGAGCGCCGTCGGAGACTGCGGATCGTTACCACTCACAGGCGGCATGGTGGCGATCGTTTGTGTTCCAAACAATGGAGCGAAGGTCTCCAAAAGCTGACCGCCCTTCCAAGTTCGGAATCTCGCCATGAGGCCATCAACAAGGTTGAGGGTGTCACTGTATTTCGCACCAACAGAGATCTTGACACCCTCGTCCAGAGCAGCGCGCCAATGACTATCCAGAGTGAAATACCTCACGCCTCGGACTGGAGAGGGAACCACCTCATGATAGGAGCAGACACTCTCCCGCTGACTTCGTGCCTGGCCTAGGTAGCGTCGGCCGCAAAGTGTTTGAAGGGCTTCTTCCAGGAACCAGTCAGAAAGTCGGACGCCGGTCGAAAGCAATTTCAAGATTGAGAGTGTGGGCTCGTCGCCGTTGAGCGCGCTACAATTCTTGTAGATGATCTGCCAAACAAGATTAACCATTCCATCGGGAAAGCCGTCAAGCATTCTGTCATTGAATCGCTCCTTTTTTGCCGCCAGCTCGGACGCAAGCAGTTCCAAGTACATAGGCAGGCCGCCCGACTTTTCGCGGATTCGTTTATCAAGTCCCCCTAATTCGTTAGGGTTGTATGGCACGCCCCAGGCGCGCAGTCTAGCCCCTAGAACCTCAGAAAGTGGCAGGCAATCCGATTTCAAACGGATCTCTTGAACGCCGTTCCATCCCAACCGGAGTAGTTCAGGGTACTCTTCAGCACGCAAAGTCACGGCGACAGCAAAAGGCCCAAGTCGGCGTCCGCGAACTGACTGATGAGTCTGCAGATCTTTGAGACTTGCTACTTTCTTACGCCGCTGTACATCGTCGTCCTCAACTCTGAATAGGCCATCCGCCGCAATTAGCGTTCGCTCGAAGTTGACTTCGAGAAGGTGCTGCTTCCAATCCTCATTGTTGGATTTCAAGATGGCAGGACTAAGAAAGACTACACGGTCGAACCATGCGTCCCGCTCCTCAAACGCGCGGGCAATGGCCCAGAGAAAAAACGTGCTCTTCCCGGCGCCCGCCGGTCCGGTAATCGCGATGGCCGTGTGCCTCTGCCCAAAGATCCTGCCTAAGGTCGGTTCATTGATTTGACTGAAATCGACAATATACTTGGAAATATCAGACCAACGGGAGAGTCGCGAGACCATGGGGCGGCTCACGTGATAGGTCGATCGATTCAGCCACGGGATAGACAACTCGCGCACTTACGTTTGCCTTCTTTTTCCCGCTTCCAGACCGCCAAAGCCACCCTCCAAATAATCTCCTTCTGCCAATTTCAGAAGATCATCGGGATCCGTCAGCTGGATCGGGATGGAGTGGGGCACAAATCTGTCAACTTGCTCTCCTTCTGCGTTGCGCACCTCTTGCAGGTGGCGCTTCACATAGTCCATCGCCATCAAAGCACACGGTCCCAGAACTAAAGTTGACCACCAGACGTCTGAAACTTCCGTAAAAAACCCGAGTATGAACGCGCCGAGAACTGCGAGGGCCACTATCGATAAGATGACAGGGCCCACCTTCACAGTAATTTCCACTCCACTCCGGAGCAACCGAAGAGCAAACCACAAAACGACCCAGTAAACCAAAAAAAGGCCACTAACCAATAGGGTAGCACTCACATCTCGGTCTACGCCCAGTGAGTGCAAATGGCGTATGAGCAGCAGCTTTACCAACAACCCCATAACGCCTCCTCTCTAACAAGCGAATGCGTCGTCCGAATGGTTTGAATTGTGGTGGAGCGTACCTTCGGTGACCAAGAACATACTGCGTCAGCAATGTTCTTGTAAAGGTGCGCTGTTCAGTTTCTGCCCTTCCTGCTGAAAACCTGCGCCTGGACCGCCCGCTTCTTCTGTCAAGGCTCTCACGCTCCGCTCCGATGAACGCGAAAACCACGCGGCCTTGACAGCGCGGACGGCCAAGCGCCTCGCCCCACCAGGAAGGGCATTTGCTTTTAATGCACCGCTCTCTGCGGTGCCTCTAAGAAGCAAAAAACGAACCAACGAAAGGAGTTTCTTCCCATGGAACAAATCAGCAAACAACCTGCTTTCGAACTCGGCCAGATCGTCGCAACACCGGGCGCTTTGGCCGCGCTCAAGAAGGCAGGACAACAGCCGGGCGAGTTCCTCACGCGCCATGTCAACCGCGAGTGATTTGGACGAGGAGGACCGCAAGGAAAACGAATACAGCCTTGAGCACGGTTTCCGGCTCTTGAGCGCCTACAAAACAAACGCTGGCGACAGCCTATGGATTATCACGGAAGCGGACCGCTCAGTGACCACACTTTTACTTCCCGAAGAGTATTAACCCGCAACAAATTCTGAGAAAAGGAGACGAATAGAAATGAACGCAACGATGGTAGTAAGTGGAACGAAAGCAGTCCCGCCTGTGGTTTCCTCGATTCAGGACATCCCGCTGGCGAAAATCCGTGAGTCCAAAACGAACCCGCGCCGCGTCTTTGATGACACGAAGCTGGCCGAACTTGCGGAGAACATCAGACAACACGGCGTACTCCAGCCGATTCTCGTGCGTCCGCTACCTGATGGGGAAGCGGGCATGTATGAGCTTGTGGCCGGAGCACGTCGCTTCCGCGCCTCGAAACTCTCAAAGCGCGAGAGCATCCCGGCAACGGTGCGCGAATTGACCGACGCGCAAGCTCTTGAGCTACAGGTCATTGAGTTATCTGTAGTTCGCAACAGTTTTCTCTGTTGGGCGGCAGCTCGGCACGTCATTCACATGTAAACGACGTTCCGAGATTTTGCATTGTCATCAACGAAAGCTCATTCCCGTATTGAAGAGGGGTTAGGCGCAAGAATGACGGTCTTATCCAACGCATGTGCTATTCGACGCGCCAAAGTGCCCGCTGATTTACTCCCGGTAGCCTGCAAGACTTGCGGCTTAGGGAGTGATATTTTGTACAATGCCTGCGCAATGTCAGTTGCGGCCAGCATAGCTTGGACGCATGGGGCATGCAGATACCAACCTCTAGGCCGGCCACCCAAGGGAGCAGCCGGCCGTTTGCAGGCAAATTGTGCAGCAAAACCCGCGCAGCGCAAGGAGCGTAAGAGTGCCCCTAAGCTGCACCGGCTCTGCGGCAGGTTCCGCTGTCGAAATGCCAGGTCTAAGGGGCCAGCGGACAGGTTTAAGCGAGGATTTCGAATGTGATTGTGAATCCCGACCTTTATGAAAAATGCCGCGTGGTAATCAACCGTGAGAAATTCCTTCGGGTTGAAGGCGTCCTGCAGAATCAGGACCACACTATATCCATCAAGGCTTCCCGAGTGCTACCGATCTCCATCATTGCAGCGGAGACGCAGTCCCACGATTTTCATTAGTCAGTGTCGTGCTGCTGCGACCACGCGCCCCTATTTTTTCAATTCCTTCGAGAGCCGCTCGTAAAACGCAAGGAATTGTTCATTACGCGGATCGAGCGCAGAGGCCTTGCGGTATTCCGCCAGCGCCGCTTGCTTCTCACCCTTTACTTCGAGCGCGATGCCCAGGTTGTAGTGCGCTGCGGCGTAGTCCGGCTTCAGGCGAATCGCTTCGCGCAATTCGGCGATCGCGCCGTCTAGCTTGCCCTTCCCATAGAGCGCGACGCCCAAGTGGTCGTGGGCTAGAGCGTCGTCCCGCTTCAGGCGAAGCATCTCACGGAACTCGGTGACCGCGCCGTCCAGGTCGCCCTTGCGTTGAAGCGCGTTGCCCAAGTTGCCATGCGCTTCGGCGTAGTCAGGCTTGAGTCGAACCGCCGTCCGGTGTTCGGCGACCGCGCCGTCCAGGTCGCCCTTGTCTTCGAGCGCGTTGCCCAGGTAGTCGTGCGCTTCTGCGTAATCCGGCTTCAGGCGAATGGCCTCGCGGTATTCAGCGATTGCGCCGTCCAAGTCGCCCTTGTGAGCGAGCGCGACGCCCAGGTTGTAGTGCGCTCTTGTGAGCGAGCGCGACGCCCAGGTTGTAGTGCGCTGTGGCGTAATCCGGCTTCAGCGGAATCGCTTGGCGGGATTCGGCGATCGCGCCGTCCAAGTCCCCCTTGAGACGGAGCGCTTCGCTCAGGTTGTCGTGCGCTGCGGCGTCGTTCGGCTTCAGGCAAATGGCCTCGCGGTATTCAGCGATCGCGCCGTCCAAGTCGCCCTTGTGAGCGAGCGCGACGCCTTGTGAGCGAGCGCGACGCCCAGGTTGTAGTGCGCTGTGGCGTAATCCGGCTTCAGCGGAATCGCTTGGCGGGATTCGGCGATCGCGCCGTCCAAGTCCCCCTTGAGACGGAGCGCTTCGCTCAGGTTGTCGTGCGCTTCGGCGTCGTCCGGCTTCAGCCGACTCGCCTCGCGCCATTCGGCGATCGCACCGTCCAGGTCGCCCTTGCCGACGAGCGCGCTGCCGAGGCCGTCGTGCGCTTCGACGTAGTCCGGCTTCAGCCGAATCGCCTGGCGCAATTCGGTGATCGCGCCGTCCAAGTCACCTTTATCGCGTCCAAGCGCGATGCCCAGGTTGTAGTGCGCCTCGGTGAAGTCCGGCCACAGGCGAATCGCCTGGCGCCATTCGGCGATCGCGCCGTCCAGGTCGCCTTTACCGCGTCCAAGCTCGTTGCCCAGGTTGTAGTGCGCCTCGGGGAGGTCTGGCTCCAGGCGAATCGCGTCCCGAAATTCAGCGATCGCGCCGTCCAGATCGCCCTTCCCGTGGAGTGCGTTGCCGAGGTGGTAGTGGGCTAGAGCGTCGTCCCGCTTCAGGCGAATGGCCTCGCGGTATTCAGCGATCGCGCCGTCGAGGTCGCCCTTGCCGTCGAGCGCTTTGCCAAGGTCGTAGTGCGCAGCTGCATAGTCGGGCTTGAGTCGAATCGCTGCCCGATATTCGGCGATCGCGCCGTCGTGGTCGCCCTTATCGTCGAGCGCGAGGCCGAGCATGCCGTGCGCTACGGCGTCGTCGGGCTTGAGTCGAATGACTGCACGATATTCGGCGATCGCACCGTCGTGGTCGCCCTTGCTGTCCAGCGCGACGCCGAGGAAGTAGTGCGCTTCGGCGAGGTCCGGCTTCAAGCGAATCGCCTCGCGCCATTCGGCGATTGCACCGTCGACGTCGCCCTTGCGGTAGAGTGCATAGCCAAGCGCGGCGTGCGCTTCGGCATAGTCGGGCTTGAGTCTCAGCGCCTTCTGATATTCGCTTTGCGCGCCATCTACGTCGCCCTTGTCGCGGAACACGCTCCCCAAGGCCCGGTGGCTGTTGGGGTTTTCGGGCTCCAACCGGACTCCCTCGCGGGCTTCCGCCAGCGCAGCGTCAAGATCTCGTTTCCCGCGGAGGGCGTCGGCAAGATTGCTGTGGGCGTCAGCGTAATCCGGCTTCAGCCGAATCGCCTCCCGGAACTCAGCGATCGCGCCGTCCAGGTCGCCCTTCCCGTAGAGTGCTACCCCCCGGTCAAAGTGGACCTTGGCGTCGTCCGCCTTCGCCTGTGGCGTGCTCCCCAGAGCCAGCTGCGGTAGCCCAGGCGGTCCCGCCCAAGCGCTCGTGAACAGCAACAGAGCCAAACCGACGACTCCAAGTTTCATGGCGAGCCTCCGAGCCCTGCCTGAGCTAGGGGTACCGCTAATACCGCCGGCAGCGGGGGCTAAACGGCCTTTGCGGTATTATCCTTGAAATCCGGGATCCCTCAAATCCTAACTTGCGCAGACTCTTAGTGAGTTCAGTCCACGCTCCTGCGTCGAGCTGCTAAATTCTTGATTGAAGCGTCGGCATCCGGTTCGGCTCGCAACTGTACGTAGAAGTACAACCGGATTCGATTCTCTCCTTGCAATAGGTCCAGCAACGCTACTCCGGCAGCAGCGGGTTGCAACAATAACCGCGATTTGGCCGGCATTCGCGCCGGTGCGAGTAACGTCGGATTCAGCGATTGAGCCGCGAGCTCCGAGCATTCCTCTTTCGGAGCACGGCCGCTTGCGGCCCGATTACGGCTATGCAGCCAGTCATCAATCTCATGTTTGAATGCACATACCGAACTCGCTTTCTCGTGAATGTGTCTGCGGATGGGCATGCCCTCACGCTTCTCCCAGCGCTGAGCCGTGCGCACCTCTCGCCTCAGATAAACCGCGATTTCCTTCCAGGAGTCCAGACGGTCTCTGTCTGGACCAAGCACCGACCGAGCATCCGTCTTTATTTGTCTGCTGTCCGTGGTTGACATCGAAGCCTTTCTTGGTGGAGCCTGCCGATTTTCGAAACATCGGCCTCTGCCCTACTTGCGGTCTTTCGTCCTGTTCGCCCCCATGTGCATCATTCAAAATGTCCGGCGGTGGCTCGGACGCGTTATCCGCGTCCAAAAGGTAGAAGCGTCGCAATTCTGGCCATTTTTCGCGAAAGTGCAAAGGTGCACGTATCGCTCTTGGGCCCATAGCGCCGCACCAGAAATGTCCGGGCCGTTGAACCGAACATCTTTTCCGAGTCCTAAGGCCTGCTTCGCGAAACTCTGGGCCGCCCCGATTTGCGTTATAAACGCGCCCACCGCTTCGACACTTGTGGGTTCGTTTGCTGTCGGGTCCGCATCCAGGGCATCCAGGGCGTAGCTTCGCACGAGTTTTTGGAAGAACCTGCGCATTACGTCCGGGTGATCGAAGACTTCCAACCCAAGAATTCGGCCACCGATCGCAAACGCAACTCCACACTGACCCTCCTGCAAGGTGAAGGCACGAGCGAATTCCTCCACCGAACTAGCGTGCCGCTCGTAAATGGCGGACATGGCACCGGTTGGCGACAACGCTTTGAGGCGCATCGCTTTCGCAGCGATATTTCTCCAGACCGCTCCCTGATCCGATCTGCGTGTCCCATTCGAAGGCATCGACCTCGTGACTTGCGCCAGCCGTTCCCCTCGTCCCAGCGGATACATCATGTAATCGGCTGTTTTCAGGTCCGCGGTCGACATGCCCCAGCGTCCAGCCTCTACGCAAGACACCGGAATCACCGTCGTGCGCTGTGCTGGCGCCAGGATCGTCAGGTTCAGGACGCGGTTTTGTTTCGCCCCGACAAGTTCTTCTCCGTCGACGAGAAGAACCGGGAGGTCCGCGGTGTTTTCAAGACGTAGCTCCGGGACAGATCCGCCGCCGTGAAGTTCGGTCACTCGCACTTTCCCCTGGGCGATCCCATCCTCCAAAAGCAGGTAATCCAAGGGTCGGGTCGGCGTGCTTCGACGCACCAATGGAAACAGAGTGAGATTCCGGAATTGCGAAGACGGGCCGATTTCAAAGTGCGAGAACTCTTCCTGAAGGGTCCACATGTTCGTTTGTGCCTCCCTCACGTGTGATCCGTGCGAGATAATTTTTACAAATCGAAACGACCCTCGAGTTGTCGTTCTTCCACAAAAATTTCATCGGAAAAGAGAGAGGAAAAATGGCAACTCTTGGCCTTAATGCGCGTGTTGGTCGCGGCCGCGTTGGCCGGAAAAATGCCAACTTGAGATGTCCTCTGTGCGCTAAACTCGGTCGCGTCCGTTGGGGGGGATCTTCTTGTTAGCAAGGATCATCAGACCTCAGAGGGAGACTCATGGTTTGTGAGCCAACTCCCTCCTCCTTCGGGGGCATAGATGGCAAAAGGATTCTCGCAGCTCGTGATCGAGCGACTTATCTTCTGGGCGACGCTTATATTGAGACTGCGAGGCAAGTGGCTTTCCGAGCCGCTGCAAGCGTCCCTGGTACCACAAAGAGCCGAGAAGCGAACATCAAGAAAGCCTTGGAATATAACGGAGAACACCGAGCTTGCAATCGAGCATACCTAGATGCTAACCAAACCTTCGATCATCGCGTGATGACGGAGCTCAGCGATGCAGAAAGGGAGCAGGAAAGTAATGGGTACCGGCTAAGTGAGGCAGACTTCATCAAACGTTTAGTCAAGCACTTGATATTGCTTTCGCTACGCAGGAATTCCTTCTGGGCGGCTGTGGCTGTCTTTCAGGTCCTTTGCAACTACCCAACTACGGCACTAAATTTTGTGTATCCCTTTGTTGCTCCTAATCGCTCTATTGACAAGGAGAAGTGGCAGTGCAGCAGGAATCGCGGTAAGTTGTTGACATTCATCTGTGAGCGTTTCGGAGTACACGCCGAGAATCTATTCATTGAGCATGGTCCTCGAGTTTATTCACCCTCGGACTGGCAAGTTCGCACAATCAAGGAGTGCCTTGCGGTCTTTCGGCCTTTGGGCAGAGTGACCGTACCGGAACGTTATCGAGGGAGTCTTTTGATTCCGTACGATGACAACGACCCTCGGGGCGATGAGCGCATTGAAGTTGATCGCATGGCCATACTTTTTAGCCCAGCAGATCTGAATCGGATCCTGGCGTCGGCCGGCCTAATGCCTTTCGAGGAGTCAATTAGACGATTGAATTTCGCGGCGGTACCTAAGAGACCGGCACTAAGGAAGTGCTATGCAAGATAACGATATCAAGCAGCGTACGCTGATAACGTTCGGGCTGCCTTCCGCCGATGTGGATTTCCTCGCTGCGCTTCAGAAATTCATCGAGAGGGACGCGGAAAGGCGATTACGGATCGTTCAAGATTGGCTGTCGATTCGCATCGATGGCGTCCATCAGTGTGTAATCGACTCGGAGTCATGCTGTTTGCTCGAATTTGAAGGAGGTACTTCCAAGGTCGAAATAGTGGGACGCGATGCGGAAGGAGAAGTGGTCATCGCGACCTATCTGCCGACGTACGACGGACCCAAGACGGAAGCTTGGAAGGTCTCGTTGCCGTGGGGCGATGAAGTCTCTTGTACTTTTGAGTATGACGATGAGGAATGTGTTCGTGTTGAGGCAAAGCGAATCGTCAAGCCAAAATTGGGCGAGAAGCGTGCTCAGCTAACAAGAGCGCCCCAGCAAGACTTTGTCGGATTTGATAGGGCTTATCTGGAGAACCTTCGAAATGGGCATCCGGCAACGGAGCACCACTTCTTTGCGTATTTTGAGAAATTTCTGAATGTGAAGCTCCGGGCACGGGCGGTGCCTTCTGACAGAGTGGAAGACCTGAAGCAAGAAACGTTTATTCGCGTTATTACAGGGCTCCGGCGAGGTGCGGAAGTTCGAGAGCCCGAGTACTTCGGTACGTTCGTTAACTCCGTCTGTAACAACGTCCTACTGGAATACTACCGGGCCGCGGCGAAAGATTATGCCCTGGAAAAGGCGCACGTCGAGATTCCGGATAGAGTCCGGGATCTAGAGGCCACGCTCGTCAGCAAACAGTCAGCGGAGCACGTGCGACAGATCCTGAACACAATGCCGACCAGGGACCGCGACCTGCTTCGAGCAATCTTCCTTGAAGAGAGGGACAAAGGCAGCGTGTGCCGGGAATTTGGTGTGGATCGCGAATACCTGAGGGTTCTCCTGCATCGCGCCAAGGATAAGTTCAAGGATGAGTGGGCTGACCTAGCGCCAGTTTGGGACAATTTGCTCAACGAAGATTAGTCCTGCCTAACGCCGTAGAGTTGACTGAACCGATTAATTCCCCGACGGTCGGCAACTTGGAACCAATACCGGTTTGCCATCGTACCAAAACTCGTCTCAGAGGAGCCTAGGCCACCTCAAGCTGCAGCGCCCTCACTTACTGCGTCGAGCCTGGCAACCCCTTGGGGTCATGATGGCTGCAGGTTACACACCTAAGAAAATACCCGTGTGTATTCCCATCCGGCGTTATGTAACGTCCGACCACATCGCCCTGTGGGTCGATCCCGTTGCCCTCGCTTAAAGTTGCGCCCTGGATATCAATGGAGATGAACTCCCCATCGCTCAGAACGAAGCCGTGCTGGTTTCCATCCTGACCGTTGTAGAAACCGACGATGTCTCCCTCGGGGCTTATGCCAGTGATCCACGTAAAGGTAGAGTTGGGAACGTCGATGGTGGTGAAGTTTCCTGCCTGCCGCAAGAAACCGTGGAAGACACCGTCACTGCCGATGTAGGTGCCAACAATTCGCGTGGAGTCGATGACCATCGTTGGAAACGTTCCCACGGCGCCCGGGACATCGAGTAAAGTGAATTGGCCTCCCCTAAAAAGGTAGCCGTGCCCATGGAAAAAATCACTGCAGGCAAATTCCACGCCTACGACATCGCCCGCGTTGCTGATGCCGAAGCCGGCAGTACACACCGGAGTGGCGCTGGGAAAATCGATCGTTGTAATGAGGCCGCCGCTCAAAACGTAGGCGTGGCCGCCGCGAGAGTCAGCATACCCTCCCACGATGTCGCCCCGTGCGTTGACCCACGCGGCATCGGTGAACGATGCGCCAGGAACGTCAACCGATGTGAACCCGCCGTCGCGAAGAACAAAACCATGCTGTTTCCCATCTGCGGTGAGATACCGTCCTACAATCTCCCCTGACGGCGTAATTGCTGTGGCCTGCGTATTGGTAGATCCTGGAAAATCAAAAGATTCAAAACTAGCTCCATGCCTGGTTGAAAAGCTACCAGTCGGTAGGCATGCGTTGTTCTGATTGGTATTTCCGCCCAGAGACGGTGTGGCGAGAAAACCATGCCTCGCCGTGCTACCTATCACCCGATAAATGCCAGTGATTTGACCGGCACTGTTGATTCCGCGCAGCCCGGAATTTCGTGAGTCGGGATAGTCAAAAGAGAGGAATTGGCAGGGAGATGGAGGCCCGGTCAAAGCCATAGCGCCCGAAAGGACAAACCCGTGATTTGGGAAGTTAGTGGCGTACTGCCCCACCAGATTTCCAGAATCATTAAGCTTATATGCGTCCGTGAAATCGGCAAGGGGAAAGTCGAAGTTGTGAAACTCCGCATTCGGAGCGCGTACAAAGCTATGCTCATTTCCGGCCGGGTCGTCAAAGAAACCGCTGATAAAGTTGCCCGAGTTGATGCCTAAGGCAGCGGTCTGCATCGGAGCCGCTGCCGGATCCTCGAACGAGGTGAAGAAGCCGCGTGCATCAACGAAGGCGATGTCCGTGGTCAGAATTCCCAGGTCGTAAACTCCCACGCTGACTCCCTGCGAATTGATGTCGGTGAACTCGGAATCAACGGAGCCGGGAAAGTCTGAGGTGGTATACAAACCGGAAGGGCTCCGCGTAAAACCATGAAAGGCTCCGCTCTGCGCTTGCCATATCCCCACGATTGTGCCGGCATTGTTGATGCCAAATGCGGTTGAAAAAACAGAGCTCGGCGGGTCAATCGTCACAAACGAGCCGTCCCCTCTGCGCAGATACCCGTGAACGACCCCGGCGCCATCCTGGAACCTGCCGACGCTCTCACCGAGATCGTTGACCGCATTTGGAATGGTATCCACCGAACCTGGAGGATCAAAAGCTTGGAAGGAATAATTCAGGATGCGTGGTCGCGCCGTCGTGTTCACGAGTACATCAGCCGGTCCTTGACGGGCATGCAATGTTGCGGTGACAAGATTGGTAGAAGTGTCGAAAACTGAAATTGTGTTGTCGGCGAAATTGGCCACATACGCGATACCATTGGGCGCGATCCCGAGATTCCAGGGGCTGTTGCCGACCGTAACGAAACCGGTTAGCGAGCGCCCGATTACGTCAATCACCGCAACGGTGTTTGAAAAAAAATCGGCGACATAGGCGCGCGAGCCGTCAGGCGTAAAGGCAATCCCGCGTGGGACGGGTCCAGCCGGAATCGAACTGACGACTGTGTTCGTGTTCGTATCCACCAATTTCACTACACTCTCGCCTTGGACGCTGACCCACAGGAAACGGCCATCACGCGCGAAAGTGGAATGGAATGGCAAAGAACCGATGGCAATGTTTGTGAGGACAGTATTTGAAGCCGTATCGATGACGCTGATGGTGTCGGCGTATTGATTGGAGACGTAGGCGCGCGAGCCGTCGGGAGAGATGGTGACCCAGATAGGCTTTGCACCTGCGCCAACCGAGATCGTCTTGATGACGGTGTTAGTCGCAATAGCAATCACCGACACGGTATCCGAGCCCTGGCTGGAGACGTAAGCATGCGATCCATCGGGCGTGATTGCTAAGCCAATGGGATTTAATCCGACCCGTATCTCCGTGATCGGCACGTTTGTCGCGGTGTCAAAAACGCTTACGCTGGAATCTTCAGCGTTGTCGACGTACATTCTGGCGCCGTCTGGGGTAATAGCGATGCCGCCGTTGGAACCGTGCGCCCAAGGGGCTGTTGCGAAGACGACATTGTTACCAGAATTGATCTCAGTAATGCCACCTGCGGTGCCCGGCACGTAAATCAGCGGAAGATTGGAGGTAACGTTACCCGCATTCTGGGCGGCGCCTGGCGTCGGCCCTGCAAACCAGGCAATTAGGGTGATCAGTAGCGTCCGCACGGGCCAGGATTGCGTGGCCGTTTTGCCCCGGACAACAGCCCTTCGAGAAACACTAGGCAGTCTCAGCATTCCCCTACTCCTTTCGTTGAATCTTGGATCGGAATCGGCCTGATTGGTCCTGACATGGTCAGATCGTATCCCGTGCATTTGGCCCGTCCTGAGCAAACGCCCCAGAAATGAAGATCTCGTTCCAGCCGAGGAACCCCGCGGGATGTCCGTAGAATCGCCTGGCGTGGGAAGGAATTTCATAGAGAACCTCCTCGTACTTTGCGCGTTTGAACCTGAACCGACCTGAAAACTATACTGGGTTCCTTGGCCTTACAAGCGACAAGGAGCGACATTCGCGTCTCAGGACAAGTGTCGTACTTTGACGCGGACTGTAAGACTAGGCCAACCTTCGCACAGCCGGGGTGCGTGGGGCGCTGCTGATACTCCATAAATGTCGCTAACTCCTGATCAACTGCCACTCGGAAGTTATGTTGCAAGTGCAGGTGCAGGTTCAGGTCTGGGCGATCACACCATAGGCGCGCTCCAGCAGATCAGTCAGTTCGCGGTTCCTCTCTTCAAGAGTCTTGATTCGCAGCTGCAACGTTGTCACGATATTCTGCTTGGACAGGCGCTCGCGGTCCTGTGAGGCTGATGCGGAAGGTACCACTCCGTGATTCGTGGTCCTACGCGAGCGCATGATACGAACACGCAACTCCTCCTGGCGATATAGCCACGCCGTCGAGACCTTCGCTTCGGCAGCAACTGTTCGAAAATTGATGTCCCGATCAGAGGCAACCATCCGCTGAAGCGCTGCTAGAGCGCGTTCCATTGTTTGTTCGCTGCGCAGTCGCGCGCTTTGCTTGAGGCCAGTTATATTTCTACGCATGGATTTGCTCCAGGGACGTGATGATGTTGCCGAGGTTTTTTCGTTTTCGTTCGTTCATCTCGATTTGCCGAACCCATCCGTTTTCGTTTGCCTTGGCGATCACGCGCTCTGTCTCTCGAAGTTCCGCCTTGTGCACCTCAAGAAAGCTGATATCCGTGCGAAAATGAGCGCAGCTCAGACATGCATTCGGATGAGGACAAGGACCCGCGACGACAGGTATGGCGCAGTAGCCGTTTGGAAGTGCTTGCGCGAGAACGTTGCGGGTGAACCATTGCAGATCGCCAGAGTCGAGCGGTCCATTTTCCGGCACGGCCTTCCCGGTCACGTCTACTAACGTCCCTTGCAGATACTCGGAGAGTTTCTCTTTCATAGTGGCGTCATGGATGTGCGCATAACGACTTGTCATCTCCGGCCCGAGATGGCCCAGATAGCGTTGGATGATATTGTGCGGCACACCCAGATTGATCATTCGCGTTCCGACCGTGTGGCGGAACTGATGGGCTTGAAAACGGAACAGTTTTCCATTCGCATCTCGTATTTCACGGTCGTACGCTAAGCGATTAATGCGTTGCGCGAAGGTCCACTGCTTGAACACTCTTCCTCTCGGATTCGGGAACAATAAGGTCGATGACTGGGCTCTGCTCCGCACGATTTGCCTCTGTTCTTGTATAACCCGTGCGATCTCTTGAGACACGGGTATCGTATGTTCCCGCTTCATCCTGCCTTGCAGGAAGCGCAGATAGAACGTGCCCCGCGCGTCTTGCGTCAGACAGTCCAATGGCAGTTGCAGGAGTTCGCTGATACGCATTCCGCATTCTTGAAGAATAAGGATCATCTGCATCCATGGAGCTTTCAGGTTGCCGAGATTTCTGTTGAGCTGGTCCAGGACCGCGAAAGGAATATAGCGAGGCTGGGGCTTGGGCGGCTGTGGCACTTCTTCGTCGTAAATCATCCGCTCCGATCCAATCGGCAGCCACCGCTCACGTGCCGCTATTTCCAGGAACGTTCGAACATTGATGACATCATTTTTGCGCACAGCAATGCCGACGCGTTTTGGGAGGTAGCCCAGATATTCCACCAACAGCTTACGCGTGATGGCTTTGGCCGCTGCCTTTGGCCGGTTCTCGGCGAGGAACTCTGAGAAGCGCGTAAGTGCTTGCAACCGGGTACGACATGTGCTCTCGGCACAGATTGCCAGGCAGTACCGAAGATAGGCCTTGACGGCCTTCCGCAGCCAGAGTTGCCGGATCAGGCGGAAATTGAGAGTGGTGTTGGACAGAGAAAGACTCACTGGAATTGCCATTCGCTGAAGGTCCCAGACATCCTTCTCATGTTCTGGGCGGTCGTCGTAGGCGCTCTTCAGGATCGAGTGCACTTGGCGAAGCGTACCGACGTAACCACTATCGCGCGGGGTTACGCGCGGCCGTTGCTCGCCGTCCATGCGGGTTGTAGTTCCCGGCCTGTACATGCCGCAGCTTTTCAGATACTTCCTATATTCCTCTCGCCAGGTCTCGAAGCTTCGACTCATCAAAGAAGGCGGAGGAGGATTCAGTGTGTTAAGCCATTTGATCAGGCGGTGTACCTTGCAGGTCTCTGCTGTGGTCCTCCAGCCTCCGCCAGAAAACTTCTTCCAGCAGGCATACTTGAGCTCCCCATTGACGGCCGGACACTTGCACTCGAAATACAGATAACGCTGCCGAGGAGTCGGGGTTAGCCCAGCTCCCACTGGGCTATGGTGCATGTCCCAGGTGTCCTCATTCCAGAACCCTCTCAATTCGGCGAACAATCGTTGTTGTTTTGCAAGGTTCCAGGTAGAACGGCTCATCTCGCACGCTCCCTTTGATAACGAGCGAACATCTCTCCCATGTCTCCGGTCGAGAGATGCTCATATATGTTTACTGTCGTTTGGATCTGCGCATGCCCGAGACGCCGCTGGACATACGCGGCATCCCAGCCGGCTCGAAGCAGCTCAGTCGCATGAGTGTGTCGAAACATGTGTGGTGTTGCTCGTATGCCTGTTTTCCTGCTCAACTTGCGGAACAGATCGATCACGGTAGAATATGTCAGCGGCGCCCCGATGCGCCCACCCCACCAGTTCACAAAAACGTAGTCGTGAGAGGTCTCCTTGTATTCGTGGACGAGATAATCGGCGTAGAGTGCCATCAACTCTTTCGAGACATGCACCGTGTAGGGAGACCGTGATTTGGCGCGCGCGCCGTTGCTGTTTGCGCGGGGTATGATATCGATCTCCCCATCGAAGGATCGGATATCTGCGTGGCGTAACCCGAGCGCCTGACCGATGCGCATCCCACTCTCGTACAGCAGGCTTACAAGCAGGCGGTCTCGCCGGTGTACACACGCGTCGAGCAATGCCTGGACCTCGCGTGGCGAAAACACGCGCGGAAGGTATCGAGTCACTCGTACGTGAGCCACTGCATGTCGCAGTGAGCGATTCCTGGTGATGTGGTGCAAGAAAGGCTTATAGGAACTCTTTGCCCCGAACCGCCGAGAACGGCTGATGTCTGTCTCGATGCCCAACCTGTCCTGATATTCGTAAAAGGAACCTACGGCCGCGAGGACTGTGTTGATCGTTGAGTCCGCTCGCGACCCGCCGCTGCGCGAGTGGGTTCGACGTAGCCAGGCGACGAACTGGGCAAGTTGGGCTAACGTCAGGGTCTTCCAATCCCGTCCTTCTTCAGATAAAAACTTCAAAAACGCCTGGAGATGATGAGCATAGGCGCGAACAGTGTTGGGGGATCGCCCCAAGCAGTGCAGGTATGAGAGATATCGGTTCGGAGCAACGAGTGGCTGCTGCTCCGCGTTGAACAACACCCAACTCCGCTGCCTTGTATCAGGCACGACAATTCTTTGAACTTTGATCACGGGTCCTCCAGAGGTAAGCGCGCAGTTCGCCTTGGCGCCGTTCCGCTACGCTCCACGTCGCCAAGGCGAACTGATTCACGTCGTGGAATCAACTATAGATAACGATTCCACATCGTTCAGCAACCGCCGTGGTGTACGTGGTAGAACGCTTCTTTCAGACTGAAGATAAATTGAAAACGTACAGCGCGTGGACGTGCATCCGCTCGATGAAGCGCAGGGATACGCCGCCTTGATTCAACTCGAACCCGACACCTACACGGTTGAAGCCATCGCCGCACGAGTTGGCAGATCGCCCGCGTACGTAAGCGGGCGGCTGCGCTTGATTCAACTCATTGCCGAAGCCAAGCAAGCGTTCTATGAGGACAAGCTGACGGTTGCTCATGCATTTGAAATCGCACGGTTGCAGCCGAACGACCAACGCCGCGCTCTGCAGGAATGCTTTCCGCATTACCGGAACGCCGCCGCCATCCTGAAAGACAAGAAGGCCCAGGCGACTACGGTGCGGGAACTTCGCGCATGGATTGAGCGAGAAATCCATCTTGACCTCACGAACGCGCCGTTTGACCCGCAGGACGAAACACTTCTGCCCAAGGCGGGAGCGTGCGCTCGTTGCCCGAAACGAACGGGCAGCAACCCACTTCTTTTTCCCGAAGTCCGGCAGAAGTCCACTTGCACGGACCGCGAGTGCTACCGAGCCAAGGTCGAAGCACTCGTGCAAATTCAGGTGAAGCCGCTTGAGGAGAAAGGCGAAAAGCCCCTGCGCGTTTCGCAGGTTCCCGCATGGCAGACAAATGGCCATGCCAAAGACGTGCTCTTTGAAGGGCAGTACCGTAAAGCCAAAGCAAAAGGGGAGTGCCCAAACACGAAGGCCGCTGTTCTCATTGACGGCAAAGGGGCTGGCAGCATTTTCTATCTCTGCCAGACGGAGAACTGTAACGTTCACAATCGCGTGACCCGCTATCAGCCGACGCCACAGGAGCAAGCTCAACGTAAGAAGGAAGCACTTGCCGAGCGCGTCGAGAAGCTCTCGCGAGTCCGCATCCTCGAAGCCATCCGCAAGAAGCTGCCGGACGCTCTCTCCCGGCCAGACTTGGAGATGGTCGCCTTCGACTACTTCCGGCGTTTGGGCCACGACAATCACCGCCGTCTCTGCAAGGTGTATGCGTGGGAGGAGAAGAAAAGCAAAACGTCATGGGGTGCGCAGGCAGTTGACTACGAGAAGATCGCGGCGGCAGCCGTAGAAGCCATGACCGCCGCGGACGTACATCGGTTTCTCGTCGTCTGCGCACTCGCGTCCGACCTCTATTGCCCCGGATACAACCCGAAGCAATCACTTGCGAAAGACTCCAACCTCGCTCGCACTGCAGCGCGGTACAAGGTCCACACTCCAAAGATAGCAGCGATTGTGCGACTGGAGCTTTCGCGGAAGAAAGACGCTCAGGCCAGGAGGCGGGAGACTGCCACGGAACCTGAAAAAAGCCGAAGGGAAACCACAGCGAAGAAAAATTAATATACGCAAGCCACTACTGAAGAGGGCCGCGCCCACATGCGGCCCTTTTTGTTTGCAAGTCATTGCCTCTGTGGAATTCTTGGACTCCCTTAATCACCCGCATTCGCGGACCGCGTCTTAGGTTCGAGTTCTCGTTCAGCTTGAAGCCAATCATCAAGGTCATGACCCGGCTGGCTCCCACGTTCAATATAGATTGCGTACGCTCGAATTCTGATTTCCTCGAGGCGCGGCGAATCCGCTGCTGAGATATTGACCGCCTCCCTCTGTGGGGCAGCAGTTGCTCGGGATTCTACGTTGTGATGTTCCTTGAGTTTCGATGACATCCTCATCTCCTTTCTTCTCTGACTTGACTGCTCCTAATGGCGAAACCGTGTTCCGGTGCCCGCCGCCCCAGGAGTCCCGGGCGCAAGACACAGAACTTGCCGGAAAATCGAGGCTGGCCCACCAGCTTCCCGAGGGCCGACCTTCGTAGGGCCTTCTTGGCATGAAACAGTCGCGCTTTGGCCGCCGTCAACGAGATGCCTAATGCTTCTGCTGTTTCCCGCATCGAAAGTCCTTGCAGTTGAATCTGCACCACGATTCGGAGGTTCGGTCGTAGACGCTGGATCGCTGTCCTCAGAATTCTCTCTTTTTCGGTCTGCGCATAGCGAGTCTCGGGATTCGGAGCATGGTCGGTTATTTGGTATTTCAGCTCGCCGCCGAAATCATTATTATCGCTCATCGCAATCTCACGCATAGACCGTTTCCTTCGGAGGATCATGAGCGCCGAGTTGACGGTGATGCTTGTGAGCCAAGTTCCGAAGTTGGACCTGCCTTCGAAGTCGCGCATGTGAACAAACGCTCTCAGCAGTGTGTCTTGCACTGCGTCTTCGGCATCCTCACGGGTTTTCGTAATGCGATGAGCAGCACGAAAAAGTTGCTCTTTGTATTGGTCGGAAAGCGTGGCGAAGGCCGTTGATTGTTCATTCTTGGCCCCTAGCACCACGCCCCCGTCGTTCAGTCTGTTAGTACTTCTTGACGTGGCGTTCGTTTGCGCCAATCGCTCCGCAGCAAACTCCATCGCTTATGCGCCTCCGTTTTTTGCGACTTGAAGGATTGAAACTCGTCTCCTCCGGGACAATGATTTCCAGTGCTACGCCAGAATCCGTCGCCACGCTCGAGTCTCGACCAATCGCCAAATCTTCATCCCGCCATCGACAACTATGTCGATTCATGTCATACGATTTATCTTTTTCGAGCCTCAGATTCACTCGCATACGCTGCGAGCGAGCGGGCGGCTGAGCGTCATGTCTGCGCCGGGGTTAAGTTCTTTGGCCGCGAGCGCTTTTGAAATGCGGAAAGTCACCTTGACCCCACTCGGGCGATTGCGCACATCGGTTTCAATATAGCTATTCACGCGGAACCAGACTCCCTGGCCGCCCAGCTGAATTCCGGGGCCAAGGCCCACAGTGCGCTCCTTGGAATTCGGTACGGCGACACTGTTGATCTCGTGGCTGGTCAACTGCTGCAACCAGTATCCGTTGAATCCGAGCCTTACATTTTTGAACACTTCGTAGGAGGTCGCGTAGTTGATGTGAAAGGCTTGTCCCGGCTGCAGGTTTTTAATGCCGAATCCGACAAACGGATCGTCATTGATAGAGTTCCACAGATAGTGGAGTCGAGCGCTAAACTCCACCTTTTTGCGCTCGTAAGTGAAAGCATAGTAGGGGTCGACGACAACGAAATGATTTCCGAGGTTCACAGGGCGTGAAGCGCTGTATTTCCCGGTGGGCACGCCCACGTCGATCATTGCACGGTGGACGAAGACTCCGTTCCCAATCTTTTTACGCGCCCACTGCAGTCCAGCGCCCACCGTCATGTCGGCAAAGCCGCGGACTCTCGACTCAGTGCCATTAGCGAGTTGCACATCCAGGTCGACTAGTGGGAGCAACGCCTCGGCGGCTATCCAGCCCCGGAGGAATCGCTTCCTGCTGGCGAAGGCTGCGTGACTGGTCGTGCTGTAGGTGGTAACGCGGCTCGATCCAGGAACCGTTTTTCCTTTGGAGTCCTTCAACTCGCCCGCGGCATAGCCACCGGGAAACTCTTCCAAAAACCACCCAGGGGCCCCGAAACCGTCCTGAAAATTCGTATCCCCCAGATTCACCGTCGGCAGCTGCACCTGCGCAAAGGCAGGATCCGCTGCCGTAGCGGCAAAGAACACTGTAAGGAGAAGGATGAGCAGCAGTCCGTCTCCTTTACCTTTTGCGGGCGGCGTATCCATGTGACCTCTCTTCTTGAAGCTCTAGGCGCCCTTGAATTGTGTGGCACCTAGCAGCTGCATCTCCCACATGAAGACAGAACCAGAGGCGCCGGCATGGTCGATCAGTACCTGAGCCACTTCTTCCAGGTGCTCTGTGCGCGCCCAATCACGCTGAAGTTCTCCCGCCAAGCCAAGCCACGTAATCGGTTGGGCTCCCGCAGCCACTAGGCGGCGGATGGCCATGTCGTGCGCTTCCGGGGTTACGCCGCCCGACGCGTCGGTGATCACGTACACGTCGTAGCCGTCCCCCATCGCGTGGATAGCGGGCATTGCAAGACACATCTCCGACCAGAGCGCGGCGATGACGAGTTTTTTCCGGCCGGTCTTCTTCACCGCCTCAACGACGCGGCGGTCCTCCCAGGCGTTGATGAAAGTGCGGTTAATCGGCTTCTGCTCCGGCAAGACCGCCTGGATCTGCTTGAAAATTACACCCCCGCGTTCCTCATTGACGGTGGTGAGAATGGTCGGAATGCCATAGGCCTTCGCCGTTTTGGCTAGAGCTGTGACGTTGTTGATCACCATTGTGGGCTCGTGACTGTTTACGTTTGCCAACTGGAAAGGCTGGTGGTCAATGAGGAGTAAGACGCAATTCTCCGGTGTCAGGAGGGCGTCGAGGCCTACTTTCGTGAACATTTGCATCGTGTATTCCTTTCTATGAATTAGTTTTATTTGGCGAAAGATCAACCCTTAACTGCGTCCAAGAACGTGTAGAGGGCGGTGATCCGACGATCATCAGATGCGACCAACACATCGATACCAGTGATCTTCCGAGGCTCGCTGAGTGGACCGAAGCCCCACGGGAGGCGTCCGACACCACTGTATGCATCTCCATCCGCCAACTCTGAGAATGCAAAACCGGGAAGCCTACGCTGCAGTTGCTCTGCGGCATCGTTGATAGCTGTATGTCCAACGTAACGGCCATGTGGGTCAATGAAAATGCCTTTCCTATCCCAAATCTTGGCGATCAGGGAACGGCGCTTCTCGGCGTCGCGTTCACCGAAAACTCCGAGCAGGTTTTGCTTCATCAGGTCTTTAACTATGTTTGCGTCGGCCGGCATCGTGTGATTCCCCCTGTGAATGATTGTCTGAGATTCAGATACGCCAATTGCTCCGAGAACTGCCACCAGCATCGTCGCGGAACCACTTCTTAGAAAAGCTCGGCGACAGAAGTCTGTTTCCTCGCTACTGTTCATTGCTACGTCCGTTCCCGCCGGCTCAGCGCCATCCTGGTCGTGGTCCGCACGACGCCACTTTGACTCTTTCCCAATTCGGAGGTAAATACACTTAGGCATTATTTCGCGGTTATTTTTGTTATTTGTCTGCAGAAGAATGAGTTAGACGGCGGTAAGGGACGTGATCACGGAAGGGAGTTTAGCCGCGACCCCATGAATAACTCGACCAATCTGGCCGAGCAAGTCCGATTTGGAGAATTTGAGCTCAACATCCGCACCGGTGAACTTGTCTCCATCGGAACGGCGCCTGCGGAAGCTGGGTCCGCAAAAGTCTTGCTCCGCGAGCAGCCCTTCCGGATTCTGCGAATCCTGGTGGAGCGGCAAGGCAAAATTGTTACCCGCCAGGAAATACAGCAGATTCTTTGGCCGGGCGATACCGTCGTGGAATTCGATCGAAGCATTAACGTTGCGATGGCGATCCTGCGCAAGGCGCTCGCAGACGATGCCGACCATCCCAAGTACATTGAAACTCTGGCGCGGCGCGGGTACCGGCTGATCGCACCAGTCGAATGGCAGGAGAGTTCGAAAGCCGCTCGGGACTTACTCGAACCGCAAGCCGATACGTTGCCCAAGGTCGATGGCCAAGTAGGTGAGCGGGAACCAAGAGCACCAAGATATTCGCGAAAAGCCGCCGTACTGGGTGCGTCCGCGCTGATTTTGGTCGTCGTCGGTTACCTGTCTTGGCGGCACTTTCGGGACGTAACACCGCCCCGGCCAGGAAAGATCATGCTCGCCGTGCTGCCGTTTGAGAATCTCACCGGCGATCCCAATAAGGAATATCTTGCGGACGGTCTCACCGAGGAAACGATTTCGCAGCTAGGCCGGCTTAACCCGGAACAGTTGGGTGTGATCGCGCGAACGTCGGTCATGGGATACAAGCACAAGGACGAACGCCTGGACCAGATTGGACGGGATCTTTCCGTCCAGTATGTTCTTGAAAACAGCCTGCGGCAGAGCGGCGAGCACCTGCGCATTACGTCGCAGTTGCTACAGGTGAAGGACCAGAGCCATCTCTGGTCTCACGATTACGATTATCGCGCGCAAGACATTCTTACTGTGCAAGACGAGAGCTGAAGCCGATGTCAAGAAGTCTCTTGAACTAAGTCCCGATGTTTTCCCCGGCCCTATCCTGTTGAGCAAAATCTATGTGATGGAGGGGCGGCAGCAGGATGCATTGGCTGAAATCGAGCGAGTGCGAACCGATGCCACACGTGCTTGGTTATATGCTGTTACGTACGCCGCACAGGGCCGGGAAAAAGAATCCGACGCCGCTTTGAAAGAGCTAATTGCGAAATACAGTACACGCGCCGCATACAGTGTCGCCGCGGTTTATGCACGTCGAAACCAGCGAGATGAAGCATTCCAGTGACTCGACCGGGCTTACGCTCAACACGAAGGCAACTTAGCCTTCACGAATTTGGACCCGATGCTAAAGAACTTGCGGAGCGACCCGCGCTTTCCCGCATTCTTGAAGAAGCGCAACCTGCCGAATTGAAATACGGCGGTGACCGAGCGCATCTGCCACAGCCATTCGGCGTTCACCGTTGGAGCGGTCAGTCGAATCGAGTTCCCACCGTCGCACCGGGAGTGTTGGTGCGCGAGAGCCGATCTTCTTGTGTTCTGCTTTAGCTGCCGCGTCGCCTAAATGTCACGCCGACGTTCCCAGTTCAGTAGGCCAGCCTTTTTCTGCCGCACATTTTCCTGGGCACTGCTTCGGGCCAATTCCTGCGCCCGGCAGCTTCGCGGCTTCTGCTTTTCCGGTTCCGCCCTTTCAATCGTTTGGGTCCCTTCCATAAAGCACCCGCTCGCCTTGGGAGCAGCGGCCTCTCGCTTCCGGGTGCCCCAGGAAAATGGGGCAAGAAAAAGGAGAAAAATTCATGTCTTACCTATATGTTAAGTGGAATAGCTTCGGGCTGAGCTTTGCCCGCCGACGTTTCCGACATTAGAGCATGGTTTGTCTTGCGCTGGCCACTCCCGTAGCGAAGACCTGCGACGCCGGAGGCGGCGCGCTTAGGTCGTAGCGGAGGGAGTGGCCGGGGACGGATTATTGGGCGAATCTCGTCCGAGCGGGTACCCTTGCGAATGCCGTCGTCTGCAACATTTGCATTACTAATGGGATGGTCCGCCGCTTTTACCAAGCCAGCAGCCTGTATATGAGAGGCTTGCGAAGGAGGCGTCCCATGGAACTACACACCATCGGCATTGATCTTGGTAAGACAGTTTTTCATCTGGTCGGGCTCAACTTGCGCGGCGAGGTCTCGGTGCGCAAGAAGTGCCCGCGTACACAGTTGCTGCGCTTCACTGCCAACGTACACGTCAGGTTGATTGGCATGGAAGCCTGCGGAGGTTCGCATTTTCTTGGCCGGGCACTGCGGGAACAGGGACACCAGGTGCGGCTGATTCCGGCGCAGTATGTGAAGCCGTACGTGAAGACAAACAAGAGCGACTACATCGATGCCGAAGCGATCGCTGAGGCGGTCGCACGGCCGACGATGCGCTTTGTACCGATCAAGACCGATGACCAGCTGGATCTGCAGTCCCTGCATCGGGTGCGCGAGCGCTGGGTGATGCGTCGCACGGCAGTCATCAACCAGATTCGTGGATTACTGCTGGAACGCGGAATTACTCTGCGAAAGGGACGGCGTTATGTGGATGCTGCTTTACCAGGGATCTTGGAAGACGCCGACGCGAAACTATCCGGCGCGTTGCGCATGCTGCTGGCGCAACTGAAGCTGGAGCTCGATCACCTGGATCTGCGGATCGACGAAGCCGATGCGCTGATCAAGAAGACTGCTCGCGAAAACGAAGCCTGCCAACGACTGGTGGCCATCCCTGGCATCGGACCAGTCACCGCCACCGCACTCATCGCGGCGATCGGCAACGGAGGGGCCTTCCGCAAGGGTCGAGAGTTCGCCGCCTGGATGGGAGTGGTTCCGCGCGAACACTCCACCGGTGGCCAGCAGAAGCTGCTCGGTATCAGCAAACGTGGGAACTCCTACTTGCGAAGACTGTTCGTGCAAGGCGCACGTGCGGTCATGCAACAGCGCACGAAGCAATCTTCCGGTCTGAGCGCGTGGCTGGCACAGCTCACATCGCGCACCCACCGCAACGTCGCCGCCGTGGCGTTAGCGAATAAGCTCGCCCGCATAGCTTGGGCGGTGCTCGCTAGGAATGAACAATATCGGCCTCCCGTGCTGGCTAACGTGGCTGCTGCTTGATCGGCCTGCTGATACTACTGTGTAGAAATGATCTCTTGCCAGGTCTGCTGGCGAATGAGGAGATGGCACAACGGTCGAACCCGGCGCTCTCCAAACCCGTACTCGGAAGAAGTCTCTCAAGACTGAATTACTAATGGGGAAGAGAGCGCAGCGCATTCCATCCTGGCCAGGAGTGATTCACTCCAACAAAGGCCGAATACATTTGCGCAGACCAACTTGTGACATCCTCACATTTCGCTTGCGGCGAAGCGGCGGACCATACATTCCGAGTATGGGGATTTCAGCACAGTTAGCACAAATGAGGGCACCAGCAGTCTTGGCGAGCGGCGGCTGGAACGTGAAGCAGTCTAGCGCTGCGGACTGCCGGTTTCATTGCGGGAGCCCGACGCGGTGCAAGAGGTCCCGGAAACGTGGGTCTGACCGTAAGGGGTCGAACCTCGGGTCCATTTTGAGGTAGGTAAGCAGGGTGGAGTGCTCTTGATAGGCGTTCTCCAACTGCTTCATTGCTTTATCGTTCTGGCGCAGACCAAGATAAACCAGAGCAATCTGGTAGGAAGATACATAAGTCTTCTTGGAGCGCTTCTCTAATTCCGCAAGTATTTTCTGCCCCTCGCCGTGCTGACCGGCCAGGCCGTATGCGTGACCGAGAGAAGCAATACTATTGGCTCCTCTCCCCCCCGAGACCGCAATGCCTTTCTGCAGTTGGTCAACGGCTTCTTGGTACATGCCTTTCTGTTCGTAGCAGAGACCGATCCCCCAGTAGGGCACGGGAAATTTCGGGTTAAGTTCCTTGATCTTCTGCAGTTCCTGAATGGCCTGGTCGTACTCCCTGCCAAAGTATGAGATGACTCCCGCGTTTGCTTGAACCAATAGAGAGAGCGGATCGAGCTCTTGCGCGCGTTTGAGTTCGGCACGCGCTTCCGCGACGCGGCCCAACGAAGCCAGGAATCTGCTGTAGGAGTGGTGCACATCTGCATAGTTTGGGTTAAGTTCGAGCCCCCGCCTGAACTCCTCCTCCGCACCCGCCCAGTCCCAGTCGTAGTAAGTTTTTACATAGGCCATCGAAGCATGCGCTTCCGCCAGCGTCTGATCCAGCTGCAGGGCTTTCGTTGCGGCAGCCTTGGCCTTTGGGAAAGCTTCCTCCGGACGGGTCTCCGAATAGAACGGGAGACGGGCGTAAGAATCGGCTAGTCCAGCATATGCCGGCGCGTACTGCGGATCTCTTTCGAGCGCCTGACGAAAGTATTCAAAGGCCAGCTTCAGTCCATCCTCGGTGCCCTCATCCCGCGAATAGCGGCCCTTCAAATAAAGCTCGTAAGCTTCCGGGTTTAGTGGGCTCGCTCCATGAGGCTGCGGGGAGGAGGAAAGTTTCCCACGGATCTGCAGGGCAATCGCGCGCGCCACATCGGCCTGCAAGGCCAAGACGTCGCGCAGGTCGCGATCGTAGGTTTCGGCCCATACGTGCCGGTCAGCCGGCGCGTCGATCAACTGTGCGGTAATTCGGACTTTATCCCCGGAACGCAAAACCGCGCCTTCCACCACGGCGTCTACGTGCAGCTCCCGCGCAATTTCCGGAATGGATTTCTTCGTGCCCTTGTACTGTATGGTTGAGGTCCGGGAAATGACGCGCAGAACGCTGAGTTTCCCGAGATCGGTGGTCAGGGCTTCGGTCAGCCCATCTGCAAGATAGTCCTGGCCTGCGTCTTGAGACAGATTCGCAAGCGGCAGAACCGCAATCGACTGGACGTGCGCCAAGGCACTCCTACCGCGCAGCAAGTTGCGCGCGTAAATCCCGCCTACGAACACTAGGATTGCCGCCGCGGGCCAGAGGAACCACGCCCTTCGGCTCGCGGCCGCCGCTGGTTCCTGTCCCTCCAGCCGCTTACGCCCGTTGTCCCACCACGCGTCGAGTTCAGACTTGTAGGCGAAGATGGCGGCGCGCGATTTGTGCTGGTGACGGTGGACTGGCAGGCTCTCCAGTTCTTCCCAGCGGCGCACTGTGCGTTCGTCACGCTTGAGGTAGGCAGCGATTTCCTTCCAGGAGTCCAGACGGTCCGAAACTTGGGGCTTCGAAGGCTCTTCCCGATCGTGTGAATCGGAACCTGGCATAGAGCGATTCGGGAGATAGGGCGAAATCCTGCCCGAATTTGGGTGGATTCTACTCCAACGCCGTACTCCCCGCAACGAAACCAACACGCACGAGCGGTCATTAGCGGGCAGCCCGCTAACGCCTGTTGCACGCTTCGACCGCGCCCCTTATCGTTACGCACATTAGCCGCTGCGGCTGCCCGGTGAAGCAAGTCGAGCATTGTGCAGACCGAGAAGCCGCCGAGACCTTTAGGCTGAAAGGAGGAAACATGCGCAAGTTTGTGCTGACATTAGGCGTCTTCGCCCTGCTGATGACCGTCGCATTATCAGCGGTCTGGGGGGCCCACCAGAACCCCGTTGTCATCACCACAATTCGCTTAGCCTCCGGACCCGGAGGCATTACCGTCAACCCCAGGACCAACCTTATCTATGTGAGTACCTTCGGGAACAACCGAGTCAACGTCGTAGACGGGGCAACAAACACTATCCTCGACAAGATTCGCGTGGGTGGTAACCCTGCTGGTATCGGCGTAAACCCTAGAACCAAGCTAGTCTATGTGAACAATCAAGCCGACAGCACCGTGTCCGTTATCGATGCAAATACGGACACCGTTATCGCCACGATTCCGGTGGGAGCGCTCCCTGTTGGCCTGGCCGTGAACCCCGAGAACAATCGGGTCTACTCGGTCGGCTTCGACGACAACAGCCTCTCGGTCATCGATGGGACGACCAACACTCTCATCGCCACGGTTGGGGTGGGCGCTCAGCCTAGAGGCGTTGCTGTGAACCCCGAGACCAACCGGATCTATGTGGCCAACAGTGCGGCCGACAGCGTATCGGTCATCAATGGTGCAACAAACACCGTCATCACCACGATCCCCGTGGATAGTGGGCCCAGGTTTCTTGACGTGAACCCCGAGACCAACCGAATCTATGTGGCCAACCGCGCTGCAAATACAGTCTCGATCATCGACGGGAAAACGAACAGCGTAGTCGATGCCATCTCCATCGGGGCGGGAGCCGGACCATTTGGCGTGATCGTGAACCCTGAAACCAACTTCATCTACGTATCGAACATCTTCGCCAACACGGTCTCTGTCATCAACGGAGCGACCAACACCATCACTGTCAGCGTCCCGGTCGATACCTTTCCTCTTCTCTTTGGCGTGAACCCTAGGACCGACCGCGTTTATGTGTCTCACGGTGGGGCCTTCGAACTCAACGTAGACACTGTCTCGGTTATCGGGAATTCGCCTTGAATGGCGATGTGTAAATACAATGCCGGTTAGGAGGATTCCATGACCCAGTCGCGAAGAATTCTTTGGCTTGCACTCCTTGTCGCAGCGCCTCTGCTGCTCCCGCTCCGCCCCTCCGCCCAATCGGGTACGCTGACCGACGATGGGTTTGTGTCCGCTAATTCGGGGATCCACACCCTCCGGACGGCCTCGCGGCCAGTGAAGCAAATGAACTCGTCTATGCGCCGGGAGAACACGGCAGCGCTGGTGCGCACCTGGGCTCCGTCGAAGCATGTTCACCACCGGTCACCATCTACACCTGCATCAAAAACTGAGTCATAGGAGGTATTTCAATGAAACGTCAAAAGTATTTCATGTTTTTCTTGGTTGCTTTCGCGATTTCTGCCGTCGCCCTGGCGTACCCCACCAAAAAGGCGTCCGCACACGGTGACGACAGCCAGTTCATCGCGGAAAGTTCCTTACTCGCCGGCTTGGCGCCCGGCGCGGTCTTTCCATTCATCGACACGACTCCTCACAAAATCGCGCAGGCCCATATCGCCATCACCGATTCCACGAGCGACTGCCATCCCGGCGCCGCTTCTCCTGACAATGTCAAGATCCTGGTAGGACAAGCAGGTGTGGTGTTAGTGTCCGTAATGGACAAGACTACGAACACCGGCATCTCCACCACGCCTGGTCAGTGCGTTTTTCACGTGACCATAAACGCCGGGCAGGCCGGTGTTCCGCCGACAGTAACCGACATCGTGGTGCTGAATAGCGGCTCGGCAGCTCTCACCGGCATCAACACCGTCACGGCCTCGGCCACTGTGCAGGTGGGCGAAGTTACTGCTGACTGGCATCAACACGGTCACGGTGTCGGCGCTGGCAATTCGAACTGATCGAGCATGAATAGAACCCGTGCGGGCTAGCCGACCAAAGATGAGCACCCACGATGGCCGGAGCATCGCCACATCGATGAGCATCGATAACAACGTTCCTGCTGAATCCACTAGGCCGTTCCTACGAGGAGATGCCTAATGGCCACGTGACTTATCAAAGAGGAGGAAATCATGAGGTTAGGATCGACTCCAGTATCGACAAACCTTGCAAAGAGAGAAATCGATTTCGGCACATGGCCCAGCAACGTACGAAAGTTCATTCTAAACTTACCCGGCATAATCGGCCTGGCAGTCGGAATTCCGCTCCTAAGCGGCGACGCAGCGTCGCAAGCGGTCCGGACGCAGGCGATCTCCAACGTCGACGCCCGCGTGATTGCTGTAAATGTTCCCGGCGCGTCGGCGGTCTCGCAGGTCGGCACGTTTCTTAACAACACGGTCCCGCCCGCATGCGCCCATCCCATACCCGCCCTTTTCCCTTCTTACACCCAACCCGGCGCGGTGCTGGATCCGAGTCGAATCTTGGTCGGCAGCCGGTCAAACTTCGGCGCCCCGCTGGCTTTGGGAGTCGGGCGCGAGGGCTCGTTCCTTTCGATCGACCCGAGCAGGCCGGACATCCTCAGCGTCCCGCTGAATTTTGCGCAGACTGGCGATCAGTCCTCAGCCCTGGGCGGTGCTGTGCAGATGTTCAGCGCGAACAGCCCGCATTGGTCCAACAGCATCCATAACAGCGCTGCGAATACCGCTGCGTATACCGGCGTCAGCAATCCCCTAGGCCTATCCAACAATAACGCCTTCGGCCGCCTCTGGCCGGCGAACGCACCGTTCGGCGACGCCGGAGTAGGTTCATCCACAATCCTTGATCCGACCGGGCAGCCGCTCGCCGGAGCACCCAACCCGAAGATCGGTGGCGTCTACGCGGGCAGCCTCACAAACCGCGACAATGTGACATCGAAGTCCCAGGTCATCCCCGGCTCCCTGAGCACGGGTGCGGTGGGAACGGCGTTCCTCGGCCCTTCGCCAGACGGTAGTTGCAAGGCCGTATTTTCGGTTGTTACGGCTGACGGCGCCATTGTCCAGGAAAGTACACTCAAGGGGCTGGATGGTCTCGCGCCAGCCGACACAGTTGAGTCACTCCTCGGCCGGAGCTGGGATCCTCCGGACCAGGGTGTCGAGTCTCGACTCGGCGTGCTCATGAATCCGTACACGGCGACGCCGGGAGCGGCTTGGCAACTGTTTGTCAGCGAGCCGTTCAACAACACGATTGCCGTCGTCAACCTTGTCGTCTTCGGAAGTGCTCCCAACCAAGTCTTTGGCTTGGATTCAGTTACTCGCATCAGCTCAGATTTACTGAAATTGCCTGTCGATCTTGCGCCCGTTCAGAGGGACGCGGATAGCGTCAACTGGGCGAGCAACACCACCCTGGATGACGGCTCGGATTTCTACGTTGCCAATCGAGGCAACAACACCATAGTCCGCATGCGTCAGGATGGCACCGTGGTAGCAATCCGCCGCGTCACGGTCGACAACAGCCCTCTGGACAACGCAAGCCTCAACGGCATCGCCACCTCCACTGACGGTACGACGATCTATGTGACGTTCACCGGCCGGGGCAATGGGCAAGGCGGTCTCCTCGCGCTGCCAGCGTTCTGATTTGTGCGCTAAGCATCTTCGATAGTGGATAGTGCGAACTCGGACCAGCTGGATCTATCAGTCGCCAACTAGGCTTCAGCGGCCGATGACGCGCTTGGCGAAGGTTACGACCCATCTCATAGATCGGATTCGACTGGTTCCGGCACGATCGTTGCTGGATTCTTATAGAATAGTCCATTATCCACGCGGAATCGGCCGAAGAGACTTTGAAGCTACCTCCCACATCCGGACTTCTGGCCCGGAATACTTCCGGTTAGCGCGTCATACGGGCACGACCTCGACAGCGACAAAGCGGATCAGATCTCCGGTCAGCCGACATATCAGTTCGGTGCAGTCTTCGCGCTGCTTCGCGGATCATTTCCATCGGGAAACAACAAACACCGTGATTGTTCTCCCCCACTGGGAGAAACTAGACAATTTAAAATTCAAACAGCTTTGATCTTCATGCTCGAGGCACTCCGATACGCCGGACAAGATCCTGAAACCTTGGATCGCCGTGCAGCGCGTTAAATCGGGGATCCACCCCGATCCATGGCATTCAAGTCGATCGCTGAAGGAACCCCTGCTCCAGTGATTCAAACGCTTTCTCCGTGTCGCCAAGCTCCACATAGGTATCCGCGACGAGGAACCGGCAGACATAACGTTCCTTGGCTTGTTCCAGGGCTTTACTTAGAAGTTGCTTGGCCTCCCGACTTTGGCCCACGTGGGCGAGTGCTGCCGCCGTGGTGGTGATTATCGACGGGCTGTTCGCAAGCCGAATGGCGTTCTCTGCAGCCTGAAGGGTTTCAGGGCGCTTCCCCATCTGTGCATAGGCCATCGCGAGCATCGCATGAGGAAGGCCAGCGGCTGGTTCCAGCTCGATCGTTTTCTGAGCCTGCTCGACCGTCTCCGGCATTCGACCGGAGAAGTAGTAGATCCAAAGCGCTTCCTTGCGGCTTTCGAGTGCCAGCGGATCGAAAAGATAGGCTTGCTGTACGCGAGAGAGCGCTTCATCGAAGTGTCCCAGTGTCGCCAAGTAATTCGCATAACCCAATTGCGCTTCCGGCAGGCTTGGGTTGATTTCGAGAGCGCGACGATATTCCCTTTCGGCCGCGGGCCAATCCCAATCGTAAAACAAGCGCACATAGCCAAGCCGTACGTGCGCGCTTCCCAGGTTGGGGTCAAGCGCAACAGCTTGCAGCGCCGCTTCCTTTGCGCGGGGCATGACTTCGGCCGGGGAGCTGTAATAAGTCGTTGCGGCATCGTACGCTGCGGCCAGAGCCGCGTAGAGGCGGGCGTCCTTTGGATCCAGGGCCGTGGCTTCTTGAAAGTACTGAATCGCGCGATTTACGCTCTCCCGGGTATCTTCCCCAAGCTCATGCAGGCCCAGGAGGTACTTGTCGTAGCTTTCCAAATTAACATGCGAGCTCGCCGAGACGCTCGTCGCGGTGGGCAGCAGTTGGATGGAAAGAGAATGCGTGATCTTCTCGGCGATTTCTCTCTGAATGGTCAAGACATCCGTAAGCGGACGCTCATAGGTTTCGGCCCATAGATGAGTCTGTTCTGCAGCCTGGATCAGCTGGGCGGTAACGCGCACGCGGTCTCCACCGCGCCGAACGCTCCCCTCCAGCAAATAGCCCACACCCAGTTCCCGGGCAATTTGCGCGGCAGTCTCCTTGGTGTCTTTGTATCGTACAGTCGAGGTTCGTGCGATCACTCCGAGCTGGGCGGGCTGGAGCTGGCCGAGCTGGGCAATCATTTCCTCCGTAAGACCATCGGCAAAGTAATCCTCGTGCGCGTCCCCGCTCAAATTTACAAAGGGAAGGACCGCCAGCATGGCTCTTTGCGGCGGGGCGTTGCGTGGTGGCCAGAAATGACGCCCTATCAAAATCCCCGCCGCGGCCAGCACCGATAAAGTGATAGGCCACAACCAGAAGTTTCTCTTTTGGACGAGGGGCGCCGGCACCGCAAGAGGAGCCGGCTCAGAAGTCTGTGGGGCCGCTGGATGAGCCGCGGCTGGTTCTTGGTCTTCGTGCACGGCAGCGACGAAGCGGTAGCCTCGCTTGGGGATGGTCTCGATGTATTTGCGCCCGTCGGGGGTATCCCCGAGCACTTGCCGCAGGTTAAAGATGTGCCGCGCCAGATTGCCTTCCTCGACGAAAACGCCCGGCCAGACTTTTTCGAGTAGCTCTTCTTTTTCGACGATGTGGCCCGCCCTCTCGACCAGAACAAGGAGGGTTTCCAGGTCCTTTGGCGGGAGTATGACGGGCTGGCGATCCCGCAGCAAAACGCGCTCCACGGCGTCGAGGTGGTAAGAGCCGAATTCGTATAAGCGCTTTGCTTTCAACAGCACACCCAACTGAAGAACTTCTCAAGAAATCTTTCAGAACTCCTCAAAGACATTCAAAGCCTCTGGTGGCAGCATCCGCGAAACGCAGGCAGTTTGGGTGCCTCATTTCAGTTCCTGAGAATGCCAGCGATTTTAGCGCATCCGGGGCCGCATGAGGAATGAGACGCCGTGGATGGGCTGGTCACATTTGTCACCAAAGGAGACTTCTAACATGAAAATCGGACGACTCGCGAAACAATTTAAACATTCGACGATGGCTTTCGTTCTGGCGGGTGTTTGTCCCGGGGGCGCACTGGCTCAAAACGGTCACTCGCACGAGACGACAGCGCAACCTCAACAATTGACATCAGCACAGAGCGCACTTCTGAAAACGGTTCGGGATAACACGGAACGCTTCAAAGATGTGTCGGTAGCAGAGCGGGAGGGGTACTCGCTTCTATTCGGCTGTGTGAGCGGACCCGACTCGGGGGCGATGGGACTCCACTACGTGAACTTGTCCCTCGTGGCTGCTGGCGTAATAGATGCGACGCGCCCTCAGATCGTGATCTACGAGCCGATGCCAGACGGCCACCTGCAATTGATTGGCGCCGACTTTCTAGTGATTGCGAGCGACTGGGACAAGGCTCATCCGGGACAAGGGGCGCCACAGCTCATGGGACAGCTCTTTCATTATTTCGAGAGCCCCAATCGCTTCGGCCTCCCCGCGTTCTACACGCTTCATGTGTGGGCATGGAAGGAGAATCCGAACGGCGCGTTCGTGAACTGGCACCCCAACGTTTCCTGCCAGGCCTTCGCCGGCCTGTAGCCTAAGCAAGAACGACAGCACTGTCGGATGTGCTTAGCGGACGGATTTGCCGCGGTTCAAGGAGGGAGTTATGTGGTCAATCGCCAATAAATTTAGTAGCAGGATTGTTGGAAAGAAAAGCCCGGCGCTCTTGGTATCTGTATTTCTTCTTGGAGCCGGAGGCTTGATTGCCACTGCGGACAATGCCAACCGGATTGTGCCGCCGTTTCAGATATTCGCGGACCCGGACGGAGCTTTTGCCACTCTGAATCTGGGAGGACCGACCGACACGACGACCAATCCTTTCTTTCAGGACTTAGGCAGCAACGGACGCCGCTGTGTCACCTGTCATCAACCCAGCGACGCCTGGTCGGTCACACCGCCGCATGTTCAAGCGCGCTTCGCGGCCTCGAATGGGACGGATCCTATTTTCCGACCGGTGGACGGCGCTAACTGCCCTTCGGTGGACGTCTCCACGCTGCAAGAACGTCGCGAAGCCTACAGCCTATTGCTGAGCAGGGGATTAATTCGCGTTGGAATCGCTGTTCCGGCAAACGCCGACTACCAGGTGATCAGCGTCTACAACCGCTACGGATGCAACGCCACCGACGTCATTTCGATGTACCGGAAGCCGCTGCCGACAACAAACCTTCCTTTCTTGAGCGCGGTCATGTTTGATGGCCGGGAATCTTCGCCAGCCACCGGCACAAACAAAATCGTTTACAGCAACTATCCAACTTCGCTGCTCAGCGATCTGGCGCACCAGTCCCTGGACGCGACCGTCGGGCACGCGCAAGGGGACGGGACGCGGCCGACTCCTGAAGAACAGCAGCAAATTGTGGATTTCGAAACGAAGCTCTTCACCGCGCAGATCCATGATCGCTCTGCGGGCAATTTATATGACGACGGCGCGAAGGGCGGGCCTACTGCTATGTCGACCCAAACCCTTCTTTATCACCATCAATTCCAGCGTCCATTTTTTGCTTCCCGGCTTCGAGCAACCGGGCGGGTTGGTGACTCCGGGCGACGGGCGGTTCACATCCAACATTTTCAACCTCTACGACACATGGGCGCTGAACACTGAGGACGATCAGAGCGCGGCGCGGAGCTCCATTGCTCAGGGTGAGCAGCTCTTTAACACGCTGCAAATTCCCATCAGCGGCGTCGCCGGCATTAACGACGATGTGGCAGCCGGAGGCCTGGTTAAAGGCGGCATTCCCATGCTTCAGGGAACCTGCGGCACTTGCCACGACACACCGGGTGTTGGCAACCACTCCTTCCCGACGCCGTTGAACATCGGAACCGCCGACCCCAGCCCGGGCAATCGCTCCGTCAACCTAGGCGGCTTGGACGTGAGCTATCTGCCAGAGATCACCGTGTGCCGAAAAGATGCGGGCACTGGTCTGCCGACAAACGATTGCAAAACTACAACCGATCTCGGCCAAGCCTTGATCGATGGCAGGTTCGATCATGTCGGCAAGATCAAAGGTCCGATTCTTCGTGGCCTGGCTGGGCGCGCACCCTATTTCCATAATGGCTCGGCAAGCACGCTCATGGATGCCGTGAATTTCTACGACACACGTTTCAACTTGCATCTTTCGGACAAGGACAAAAACGACCTGGCAGCCTTCTTGCGGACCCTGTAGCTCGCCCGATACTGCACCGATCTTCCCAGTTCAGTGGGCCAGCCTTTTTTCTGCCGCTCATTTCCTGGGCACTGCTTCAGGCTAATTCCTGCGTCCAGCAGCTTCGCGTCTTCTGCTTTCCCGGTTCCGCCCATACCCCATTGGGTTCCCTCCGATAAAGCAGCCGCTCGCCTTGGAAGCAGAAGCCTTCGCTTCCGGGTGCCCCAGGAAAATGGGGCAGAAAAAGGAGACATTTTCATGTCCTACTTATATGTTAAGTGGAATAGCTTTGGGGCAGGTCCGCCCGTTGACGGTCGGATGATTAGAGCACGCTTTCGCTTCACAGGCCACTCCCGGAGCGGAGGCCTGCGACGCCGTAGGCGGCGCGGTTAGACCGCAGCGCAGGGAGTGGCCTGTGTGAGCTGGCTTAAGCCCTCTTCGTATATCTCCCAAGAGGAAGTTCAGCCAGGCACGCAAGCATCGCGATTGCGCACATAATCATCAGGAAGGCTCCGGGGCGAAGTGGCACGACGTTCGCCGCCTCAAGCGCGACGTAAATCGCCGCGAGCACGAAGACCGGCCCAGTGAAATAGCAATGCAACCTTCCGCATCGCCTCGCGTTCACACAAGACTCCCGATGCCCATGATGAGAAAGGCAGGAATCCAAAGCCAGTGGCGAATGCTCGGCCAGGAACAGCCGACGATCACCGCCGCAATCGGCAGACACCACAGTAGTATTCCGCTCTTTTGTGAAACCAGGTCATTCGGCTCGCAGCACGAACTCTTCGCGCTCGAAATTACTTCCTTGCCTTCCATCTTGGCCCTTAATTCGACTGCGCCATCAACTTGCCTACTTCCTCGCTGAGGCGGGTAGGGTTTACGCACAACAACAAGTTCGGATCGACGCCTTCAAGCTGGTGCATCCAGAATGTAGGGCGCGGTGGTCGCGGTCCTTCCCATTTCACGCCGGGCTTGTAAACCAGGTAGACGTCCCAGGCGACTTGATGAATGTCGAGAGTATCTCCAAAGAGTTTGCCCAAATTCCGCGTGCCGTCCCATCCTTGTGCGATGCGAACGTCTCGAACGCTTTCGGCCTGCTGCGTCGCGATCGCCGCGTTGTCTCCATCGCGCATTGGCTCCCACGCCAAAATGGCTTTTAGCTTAGGTGACGGGAATTTCTTGAGAATCCGACCTACAACCCCATGTCCAGACTGGCAATCCGGACATGTGGGAGAGAGAAGCGCAACGACTCGAACCTTTTGGCTGGAAGAGTTGAACTCCTTGCGCACGTCCTCGGCGTTCAGTGAAGACATCGGCCTGGCAGAGGTCGCTGCCAGCGTGGCCGAGATTCCGGATTTTGCAGCCGAAGGATGGCAGCAGTCCTGCTGGGCAGCCGGGGAAGCTCCCATCCATCCAAAACTGAACAGTGCGGCCACGATTAGCACGGCGGGATAGGTTTTTCGCATAGTCTCCGTCTCCTTCATATCCTTGGTCAACCATCCATGACGGCTGTCTGTTCAGTACTCTCTTCAGCATTCTAAAAACCCGGCTGCTCCAAGACGACTGCGCCGGTACATCAGTCCATTCGGAGCGCAATCATTGGGTCGATCTTGGTCGCACGCCGCGCCGGGAAATAGCTCGCCGTCAACGCAACCCCGAGTAACAATAGTGCGATGCCTGTGAACGTCACAGGATCGGTGGCGCTGACTCCGTACAACAAGTGAGCCGAAAGGCGAGTCACAGCCAGCGCGGTAATCAGACCCCCGATGATCCCGGTTACGGCCAACGTCAGCCCTTGCCCCAAGATAAGTTTCAGGACGTCGCCTTGCTTTGCGCCAACAGAGATACGGATTCCAATCTCGCGAGTGCGCCGGCTGACTGAATAAGCCATCACTCCGTAAAGTCCAATTGCGGCCAACGAAAGCGCGAGCAGCCCGAAAATACTCAAGAGCGTTGCTGCCATGCGCTGCAAAAAGAGCGAGATGCCGACATGATCTTCCAAGGTCTTAAAGTCGAAGATGGGTACCTCGGGATCGAGTGCAGCGACTTCGGCGCGTATCGATTGGGACATTTTTTCCGGTTCGATAGCCGTGCGCGCCACCAAAATCATGTTCGAGCGATAGTCCTGGAGCAAGGGCAGATAGAAAAATGGCTGGGGCGCCTCGCTCAAACTGCGGTTTTTGACATCCTTGGCGATGCCAACGATTTCCAGCCAATCCTTGGTCAGTTTAAGGCGCCTCCCAAGCGCATCGCCTCCCGGCCAGTAGCGTCGCGCCATCGTTTCATCGATGATCACCACACCACGAGCGCCCTCCTGATCTCGCTCATCGAAGTCCCTGCCGTGCACGAACGGGATGCGCATTGTCTGAAAATACTGCGGTCCGACAGTCTCATAGTTGAGCCGCATGTCTTCGTCCTTAGCCGGCGCGTAGCCGTCGATCGCCACGTTTGCAAAGGCAATTCCGCCATCGGTGAGGGGCAAGCGTCGCGCCAGGGTTGCCGACTCAATCCCCGGTACCGTCTTGACTCGCTCGACCAGACGGCGATAGAACTCGCGCCCGCGGCTCTCGTCGTAGCCGCTCAGGAACGGGTCGAACGAAGCGAGGAGAACGCCGTGAGGATCAAATCCCGGATCAGCCTTGTATGCTTCCCGCAGACTGCGAACAAATAGCCCCGCGCTGATCAGCGCCACCATCGAGAGGGCCACTTGAGTGATCACCAGTGCGTGTCGCAGAGAAACCTTGCGCGGTCCGCGTCCGACCGTGACCGTATTGTCTTTCATGGCTGTGACCAGATCCTGTTTCGAGGCGTGCAGCGTCGGAGCCAAGCCGAAAAGGAGCGTCGTAATCACTGTCAGCCCGAGAGTAAACGCGAAGACAACTGCGTCCGGGCGAGTGTCGAAAGTAGCTCGACTCGCATAGGGTGGAAGGAATGCCGCGAGCGAGTGGGCCGTCCAGAACGAGATCGCAAGCCCTAGTGCGGCGCCAAGTGAAGCGAGCACGAAACTCTCGGTTAACATTTGCCGCACCAATCGTCCCCGGCTACCGCCTAAGGCCAAACGTACCGCGATCTCTTTGCGCCGTGAAGCAGCGCGTGCCAACAGCAGGTTCGCAACATTGGCGCAGGCGATCAACAGCACAACGGCGACTGCAGCCATTAGAATCGCCAGCGCTGGTCGCATGTTCTGTTTCAAGCTGAACGGCGACTGCATCACCGAGTAAACCGCAACGCCTAGCTGTTCGTTGGTTTGCGGGTATTCCTGTTCCAAGTGACCGGCGATTCCGGCGATATTCGCTTGCGCCTGGGGCACCGTCACGCCGGGCTTGAGACGGCCCATGACCATCAGCCAACGACTACCGCGATCGGTGAGGGAGAAATGGGGGCGGGCCACGTAGTCCTTCATCATCACCGGGGTCCACACATCGAGTGCGAGGCCCGCGAAGGGACTGGCAAAATCCTTGGGAGCTACGCCGATGACCGTGAAGTCATGTTCATTTAGGGTGATCGTCCGTCCGAGAACTTTTCGATCGGCGCCGAATCGCCGCTCCCACAATCCATAGCCGATCACAACGACTGGATGCGTGTTTGGTGTCCGATCCTCCTCGGGAAGAAACGTGCGTCCGATCAGCGCTTTCACGCCGAGCACGTCAAAGTAGTTGCCCGAAACGATAGATCCCCA
>WNGM01000016.1_pt2 | contig 43346 bp, 42 predicted proteins | sample 5400571 | NCBI WGS metagenome assembly WNGM01 (sample SAMN13153378, study PRJNA577476) | soil metagenome | isolation source: 100 cm soil or saprolite under Garry oak tree replicate 2 | place: USA:California | collected 2016-06-15 | reverse complement strand
CGGGGGGAACCTGGCAGGCGAAGCCGGCCGGCGGGCCTCAGTCCCCGGAGGGGCTGGACAGCTCGATGCCCGCGACCGCGGGGAACCGCTGCAGGCACTGCGTGAGCCGGGCTATCTGGGCGTCGCTCGCGTGGCTGACCTCGTACCTGATGTCGTCGGGGAGGTCCACCGCCAGCACGTGCTTGGGGATCGGCTCGACAGCCGCGCCGGGCAGGTGCGAGCAGGCGGCCCGGGCCTTCAGCATGACGGAGGCCGGCGTGTTCGGCTGGAACTGCACCACGGCCTCCTGCTTGCCGAACGCGCGGTCGAAGGAGGCACAGCCGGCGGCGGCCAGGCAGAGCGCCGCGGCGGTGGCCGAGACGGCCAGCACCCGCGCCGGGTGGAGTGCGTGCACGGCTGCCAGCCTAGGGCCGGTCCCGCCGGTCCCGGACCGGCGGCCCGGACACCGGCCCGGGCGCATGGCCCGGGGCACGGGCCGGGGGCACGGGGAACTGGCCTGCGGGCCATGGGCAACGCCGCGCGGGACGCGCGCGCGGCGGGCCCGGAAGGTACGGTTGACCGGCAGAGGAGCACGGGAGGAACCGGTGGCGGGACTGATCGAGGACTACGCCCTCATCGGCGACATGCAGACGGCCGCGCTGGTCGGCAAGGACGGTTCTATCGACTGGCTCTGCCTGCCCAGGTTCGACTCCCCCGCCTGCTTCACCAGGCTGCTCGGGACCGACGACCACGGCTTCTGGCGCGTCTGCCCGGCAGGGGAGCCCGGGCGCGCCGAGGTGACGCGCCACTACCAGGGCGACACGCTGATCCTGGAGACCGAGTGGCGGACCGCCACCGGCACGGTGCGCCTGGTCGACTTCATGCCGCCGCGGGACGGCAAGCCGCCGGTCCTGGCCCGGATCGTGGCGGGCGTCCACGGGCACGTGGACATGGACTGCACGGTGCGGATGCGGCCCGGTTACGGCTCGATCCTCCCCTGGGTGCGGCGCAGGGACGGCAGGATCGCCGCGGTCGCCGGGCCCGACTCGCTGTGGCTGGACACCCCGGTCACCCTGACCGGCCGCAACATGGCACACCAGGCGTCGTTCCGGGTGGCCGCGGGCGAGCACGTGCCGTTCGTGCTGACCTGGCAGCCCTCCCACCAGGGCCCGCCCGAGCGCGCCGACGCGGCCGCCGAGCTGGCCCTGACCACCCGGTTCTGGCGCGGCTGGGCGTTCCGCTGCACCTACGAGGGACCGCACCGGGACGCGGTGGTCCGGTCCCTGATCACCCTCAAGGCGCTCACCTACGCCCCGACCGGCGGGATCGTGGCCGCGGCGACCACCTCGCTGCCCGAGGACATCGGCGGGGTGCGCAACTGGGACTACCGGTACTGCTGGCTCCGCGACGCCACCATCACCCTGGAAGCCCTGCTGCGCACCGGGTACACCGAGGAGGCCGCCGCGTGGCGGGCCTGGCTGGAACGGGCGATCGCCGGGGACCCGAAGGACGTGCAGATCATGTACGGCGTGGCCGGCGAGCGGCGGCTGGCCGAGTGGGAAGCGGAGTGGCTGCCGGGCTATGAGAACTCCGCGCCGGTGCGGATCGGCAACGCGGCCGTCGGCCAGCGCCAGCTTGACGTGTACGGGGAGGTGATCGACGCGCTCAGCCTCGGCCGGGCCGCGGGGATCAGCTTCGACCGGCACGCCTGGTCGCTGCAGCGGGCCCTGCTTGACTTCCTGGAGAAGAACTGGGACCAGCCCGACGAGGGCATCTGGGAGGTGCGCGGGCCGCGGCGGCACTTCGTGCACTCCAAGGTGATGGCGTGGGTCGCCTTTGACCGCGCCTGCCGCGCCACCGGCCAGGGCCTGCCGGGCCCGGGCGACCGCTGGCGCGAGATCGCCGGCAAGATCCACGACGAGGTTTGCGCGCACGGGTACGACGAGGCGCGCGGCGCGTTCACCCAGTACTACGGGTCGGCGGAGCTGGACGCCGCCGTCCTGCTCATCCCCGAGGTCGGCTTCCTGCCACCGGACGACCCGCGGGTGGTGTCCACGGTCGAGGCGATCCAGCGCGACCTCGTCTCCGACGGCCTGGTCCGCCGCTACCAGCTCGCCAGCGGCTCGTCGGACGTGGACGGCCTGTCCGGCAGCGAGGGCGCGTTTCTCGCCTGCAGCTTCTGGCTGGTGAACGCGCTGCAGATGATCGGCAAACAGGACGCGGCGCACGAGCTGTTCGAGCGGCTGCTCGGCCTGCGCAACGACGTCGGCCTGCTCAGCGAGGAGTACGACCCCCGGTACCGCCGCCAGGTGGGCAACACGCCGCAGGCGTTCAGCCATGTGCCGCTCATCCAGGCCGCGGTCAACCTCGCCGCCCACGAGCCCGGCCACTGCCGGCGGCCGGACGGGCGCGGCCAGCGGTGACCACGATTCCCCGCCCCGCGCAGGCGCCGGATGGCCCCGGCCCGCCGCCCGAGGGTGCCATGGCCGGCTATCCCCGGCCGCCGGGGTCCCGGCCGCACATCCTGGTGGTCAACGGCCGCAAGGTGCGCAACCCGGTGTTCGTGATCGGCGCGCCCGGCGCGGGCACCGAGATGCTGGCCCGGGCGTTCAAGCGCAGCACGGGGTTCCACATGACGCTCGGGCAGCGCTGGGTCCTCCCCGTGGTGCAGGCGTTCGCGCGCACGCCCTCGCTGGCCCGCGGCCACCCCGAGGCGGCCGCCACCGTGCTGCGCGACGCGTTCGCCCAGGGCTGGCAGGTCGGCGCGGACTGCTGCCTGGGCTGCACGCCTGCCTGCCGCGAGGCGGGCGGGGCCCCCGGGAACCGCCCGTGCGTCGCCGAGCAGGGCATCACCAGGTACGGCGACGCCAGCCCGGAGCTCCTCTACTGCGCCGACTCGCTGGTGGACGCCTTCCCGGACGCGCGGCTCGTGCAGATCGTCCGCGACGGCCGGGACGTGGTCGCCGGGATGCTCACCGATCCCCCGGCGCTCGCCTGGTTCCGGCCCGGGTTCGTGAACCTGGACGCCGAGGTCACCCACCCGCTGCTGGGCGTGGACAGCGCCCCGGACCGGAACCTGTGGGCGGAGTCGTCGGTGGCCGGGAAGTGCGCCATGCGCTGGCGCGGCACCATCCGGCTGATGGCCCGGCTGCGCACCCGGCTGTCGGCGGAGCAGCTGGTCACCCTGCGGTACGAGGAGATGCTCAGGCAGCCAGGCACCACCGCGACCGCGCTGTCGGCCTTCACCGGTGCCGAGATCCGCCGGGTGGAGCCGCAGGTCTCCGGCACGCCACTGGAGCCGGGCGCCTGGCGCAGGCTGCTCACCCCGTCCCAGGCGGCCGAGGTGGAGAACGTGGCGGGCGAGGAACTGCGCCGGGTCGGCTACGGAAGCTGAGCGGCTGCTATCTGGCCGGTTGCCAGCGGCTCCTGCTGGGCGAACTGCGTGTGATACAGCTCGGCATACAGGCCGCCGGAGGCGAGTAGTTCCTCGTGGTGCCCGCGCTCGCGCACCTCGCCGTCGTCGATGACCAGGATCTGGTCGGCCTCCCTGATGGTGGACAGCCGGTGCGCGATCACCAGCGAGGTCCGGCCGGCCAGCGCGGTCTTCAGCGCGTGCTGCACCGCTACTTCCGACTCGGAGTCCAGGTGCGCGGTGGCCTCGTCGAGCACCACCACGGCGGGCCCCTTCAGCAGCAGCCGGGCGATGGCCAGGCGCTGCTTCTCCCCGCCGGACAGCCGGTACCCGCGGTCGCCGACCACGGTGTCCAGCCCATCGGGGAGCGTCGCGATCAGGCCCCAGATCTGCGCCGCCTTGCAGGCCTCGATCAGCTCCCCCTCGGTGGCGGACGGCCTGGCGTAGGCGAGGTTGGCCCGGATCGTGTCATGGAACATGTGCGCGTCCTGGGTCACCACGCCCACGGCTTCGTGCAGCGAGTCCAGGGTGAGATCCGCGATGTCATGCCCGCCGATGCGGACCACGCCGGCCCGGGGGTCGTATAGCCGCGAGACAAGGTGGGTGATGGTCGTCTTGCCGGCTCCGGACGGGCCGACCAGCGCGGTGAGCTGCCCGGCCGGGGCGGTAAAGCTCACGTTGCGCAGCACGTCCTGCCCGGCGTCGGCCCGCTCCGGGGCGGGCAGCGCGATCGACTCCAGCGAGGCCAGCGACACCTCGCTGGCGGTCGGATAGCGGAACGAGACGTGGTCGAACTCGACCGGCAGCGCGGAGACGGGCCCAGCCCCGTCCCCCAGGCCGGTCCAGGGCAGCGCCACGGCCCCGGGCCGCTCCGCGATCAGCGGCTTGAGGTCCAGCACCTCGAACACGCGGTCAAAGCTCACCAGGGCGGTCATCACGTCCACCTGCACGTTGGACAGCGCGGTGATCGGGCCGTAGAGCCTGCTGAGCAGCGCCGCGAGCGCCACCAGCGTGCCTAGCTGGATGGCGCCGTGGATCACCAGGCCGCCGCCGAGGCCGTACACCACGGCGGTGGCCATGGAGGCCAGCAGGCTCAGCGCGATGAACAGCGTGCTGCCGTACATGGCGGTGACCACGCCGATATCCCTGACCCTGGCCGCCCGGCCGGCGAACACCCGGGCCTCATCCGCCGGGTGGCCGAACAGCTTGACCAGCATCGCCCCGGCAACGTTGAAGCGCTCCGTCATCGTGGAGCCCATCTGGGCGTCGAGCTGCATCGATTCCCTGGTGAGCCGCTGTAGCCTGCGGCCGACCAGGCGGGCAGGAATGATGAAGAACGGCATCATCACCAGCGTGACGACGGTGACCAGCCAGGACAGGTAGAGCATCGCCGCGAGCACCAGGATCAGGCCGATCACGTTGGCGATCACCGACGACAGCGTTGAGGTGATCGCCTGCTGTGCGCCGATCACGTCGCTGTTCAGCCGGCTGACCAGGGATCCCGTCTGGGCCCTGACGAAGAACGCCAGCGGCTGCCGCTGTACGTGCTCGTACACCTCGGTGCGCAGGTCGTAGATGAGCCCTTCCCCGATGCGTGCCGAGAACCAGCGCGTGGCGATCGAGAGCACGGCGCCCAGGAGCGCGAGTGCGGCCACCGCCCCGGCGACCCACAGCACGACCGCCATGTTCTTGGGCAGGATGCCCCCGTCGATGATGGTTTGCAGCAGCAGCGGCACGGCCACCGCAATCACCGCGGACAACGCGGTCAACGTCAGGAAGATGACCAGGTCCAGCCGGTAGGGGCGGGCATAGGACGCGATCCGCCGCACGGTGCCCCGGGTCAGCCGCTGCTGGGTGACCGACCGGTCGCGGGTGAACCCTCGCATCGTCTGCCACTGCGCGTACATGTCAGCGGCAACACTAGCCCGTGCGGCGCTCTTCCCCCGTGCGCTCAGGGCGAACGTGCCCCCCGCGCGCCGGCGGCGTGCCGGGCGTGCGCGACCATGGAGGCTCGTCGAGACAAGGGAGAAACGCCAGCCGTGACCGCCGACGCCAGGGCCATCGCCCACGAGTGGGCCGCGCCTGGCGTGTACCCGGTCGCCCCCGGGGTGCACCGGGTCCCGCTGCCGCTGCCCACCGACGGCCTGCGGGCGGTGAACGTCTACGTGATCGAGGACGCCGGCGGCCTGGTGCTCATCGACAGCGGGTGGGCGCTTGAGGCAGGCCGGCGGGCGCTCACCGCGGCGCTGGCCACGCTCGGCGCCGGGCTCGGGGACATCCGTTCGTTCCTGGTCACCCACGTGCACCGGGATCACTACACGCTGGCGGTCCGGCTGCGCCGGGAGTTCGGCGGCAAGGTGTCCCTCGGCCTCGGCGAGCGGCGGGCCATCACGGCGCTGTCCGGCGGCACCGCCGAGCCGTTCGCGCCGCAGATCGCCGAGCTGCGGGCCAGCGGCGCGGGCGGGCTCATCGCAAGGCTCGGCGACACCGCCCGTGCCCTGCCCGGCGGTGCCGCCGACTGGGAGGCGCCGGACCGGTGGCTCACGCCGCACCAGGAGATCGGCATGGCCGCCCGCACCCTGACCGTGCTGCCCACGCCCGGCCACACCCGGGGCCACGTGGTGTTCCGGGACGCCGGTGCCGGGCTGCTGTTCGCCGGCGATCACGTGCTGCCGCACATCACCCCGTCGATCGGGTTCGAGGCGGTGCCGTCACAGCAGCCGCTGCAGGACTTCCTCCAGTCGCTGCGGCTGGTCCGCAGCCTGCCCGACATGCGGCTGCTGCCCGCGCACGGGCCGGTGGCGCCCAGCGCGCACGTCCGCATCGACGAACTGCTTGCCCACCACGAGGACCGGCTCGGCCGCTGCCTGGCCGCGGTCCAGGCCGGCGCCGCCACCGCGCTGGAGGCCGCCCGATCGCTGCGGTGGACCCGCCGGGAGCGCCAGCTCGACGAGCTGGATCCGTTCAACCAGATGCTCGCGGTGATCGAGACCCGGGCGCACCTGGAGCTGCTCACCGCCCAGGGCCGGCTGGCCAGCTCCACAGCGGACGGGGTCGTCTACTACGAGGTGCCCCCCGCCCCCTGAATCCTTGAGCGCAGCAGCGCGGCCTGCGCCTTGCGCTCGGCCGCGGCCTGCTCCTCCAGCGTGCTGCCCGCGGCCCTGGCCAGCAGCTCCTTGGTGGCCCGCGCCGTCGCGGGATCCACGGCGAGCAGCGCGGCGGCCAGGTCCGCCACGGCACCGTCCAGGTCCGCCGCTGGCACCACCAGCTCGGCCAGGCGCAGCTCGCGCGCCTCGGCGGCCGGCACCGACCGCCCGGTCAGGCAGATCTCCAGGGCCCGCGGCAGGCCGACAATGTCGACAAGTGGCTTTGTCCCCATGAGGTCGGGCACCAGGCCGAGCGACGGCTCCTTCATGCAGAGCATCGCGTCGTCGGCGAGCACCCGCAGGTCACAGCCCAGGGCGAGCTGGAACCCGGCGCCGATGGCGTGGCCGCGGACCGCCGCCACCGAGATCAACGACGGGCTGCGCAGCCAGGCGAAACCCTCCTGGCAGGCCGCGACCCAGTCCTCGAACCCCGGATCCGCCGGGCTCGGCACCCGGTCCGTCTCCTCCGCCCCGTCCCCCGCCAGGACCCGCAGGTCGATACCGGACGAGAAGGAAGGCCCCGCTCCCCGTACCACCACCACCCGGATGTCTGCCGGGAGGGATCGGCCGATCTCGGCCAGTCCCCGCCACATCCGAGGCGTCATGGCGTTGCGACGCTCTGGGCGCGACAGCGTTACCGTGGCCGCGCCCGGGCACGGCTCGCCCGGGTCGTATCGCAGGCCCGCGCGGTCCAGGTCGGCCGGGCGGGATGTCACCATCCCCTCAGCGCTTCGCCTTGGCCCGGCCGCGCGTGGCGCCACCCCGTCCGCGCAGCGATACCCCGTTCTCGGTCAGGATGCGGTGCACGAAGCCGTAGGAGCGGCCGGTCGTCGCAGCGAGTGCGCGAATGCTCTCCCCGGAGTCGTATCTCTTCTTCAGGTCGGCTGCCAGCTTGGCGCGATCGGCACCCGTGACACGGGTGCCTTTCTTGAGGGTTTCGGTCACGCGTACCTCCCGTGAGCTGAGCTGACCGCTGCGTCACCGTCTCTCGACATGATCACTCATTAGCACCCAATCGGCTACCCACATCCAGGTAAGTGATCACTACTTTTCGTGTGCGGCCAGGTCAGGCCAGGGCTACCAGATCGGACAGATCTTCGCTCCAGGAGTCCTCCACACCGTCGGGCAGCAGGATCACCCGCTCCGGTGCCAGCGCCTCGACGGCACCCTCGTCGTGGGTCACCAGCACGATGGCTCCCCGGTATCGGCGCAGCGCGCCGAGGATCTCGTTCCTGCTCAGCGGGTCGAGGTTGTTGGTGGGCTCGTCGAGCAGCAGCACGTTCGCCCCGGACACCACCAGCAGGGCCAGCGCCAGCCTGGTGCGCTCCCCGCCGGACAGCACCGCGGCGGGCTTGGCCACGTCGTCGCCGGGGAACAGGAACGAGCCGAGCACGCGGCGCTGCTCCGGCCCGCTCAGCTCCGGCGCCGCCGAGGCCATGTTCTCCAGCACGGTCCGGTCCATGTCCAGCGTCTCGTGCTCCTGGGCGTAGTAGCCGAGGCGCAGCCCGTGGCCCGGCAGGACCTCCCCGGTGTCCGGCGGCTCCAGCCCCGCCACCAGCCGCAGCAGGGTCGTCTTCCCGGCCCCGTTCAGCCCGAGCACCACGATCCTGGCGCCGCGGTCCACCGCCATGTCGACGTCGGCGAACACCTCGAGCGAGCCGTAGGACTTGGACAGGCCGCGCGCCGCCAGTGGCGTCTTGCCGCACGGCGCGGGCTCCGGGAAGCGCAGCTTCGCCACCTTGTCCCCGCGCCGCTCCTCGGCCACCCCGGCCAGCAGCCGCTGGGCGCGGCGCTCCATGCCCTGCGCGGCCTTGGCCTTGGTGGCCTTGGCGCGCATCCGGTCCGCCTGCGCCTGCAGCACGGCCGCCTGGCGGCGCGCCCCGGCGGCCTCCCGGTGGCGGCGGCGGGCGTCGGTCTCGCGCTGGGTCAGGTAGGTCTTCCAGCCCACGTTGTAGATGTCCACGGTGGTCCGCTCGGCGTCGAGGTGGAACACCTTGTTCACCACGGCCTCGAGCAGGGCGGAGTTGTGGCTGATCACCATCAGGCCGCCGCGGAACGCCTTCAGGTGGTCCCGTAGCCAGGTGACCGAGTCCGCGTCGAGGTGGTTGGTGGGCTCGTCGAGCAGCAGGGTCTGCGCGCCGGAGAACAGGATCCTGGCCAGTTCCACCCGGCGCCGCTGCCCGCCGGACAGGGTCGCCAGGGGCTGGGAAAGCACCCGGCTGGGCAGCCCCAGGCTGGCGGCGATGGACGCCGCCTCGGCCTCCGCCGCGTAGCCGCCGAGGCCGTGCAGCCGCTCCTCGGCGTTGCCGTAGCGGCGCACGGCCGCGTCCCTGCGGTCCGGGTCCGGGTCGGCCATCTGCTGCTCGGCGGCGCGCATCGTGGCCCGCACCTCGTCCAGGCCGCGGGCGGAAAGCACCCGGTCCATGGCCAGGCCGGCCAGGTCCCCGGCCCGGGAGTCCTGCGGCAGGTATCCGATGGTGCCGGCGCGCCGCACCGTGCCGGCCGCGGGCAGCCCCTCCCCCGCCAGCACCCGCGCCAGCGTGGTCTTGCCCGCCCCGTTCCGGCCCACCAGGCCGATCTTGTCGCCGGGTGCAACCTGGAAGCTCGCCGCCTCGAGCAGCAGTTGCGCACCGGCACGCAGCTCCAGGCCGCCTGCCACGATCACGAGAACCCTCTCCCCGCGCTTGTCCGGTATCTGGTCCCGAGCAGCCCCGCGTCCCCGGGGCGGGACATCACGGCAGCAAGGGCAGCGGGAGCGACGGCACGCAGCCAGGGTACCCGGCCGCCCCGGTCGCGTCAGCCGGCTATTTCCCGGGCCTGGCCGGGGTGAAGGCGGCCCAGTCCGGCCCGCTCGGTGCTGGCCCGGGGGGACGACCCCCCGGAACCCCCCGCTGGCCTTGAGGCCCGGTTCCTTCGTCACCGGGCCTCGGCCCTGCTGGCCCGGGGGACGACCCCGGGCAGTACGGCCCGGTTCCCCCCCGTAACCTCCCCGCGCGGGGGATGTGCCCGGCCGGCGGGCCTGCCTACCGTGGCGGTTCACCGCACGGGCGGCCCGGAGCCCGCAGGGCGGAGGCGAGGACCACGACCATGCCGGACAAGCTCATGCGGCTGTGGCGTCATGACCAGGATGCGGCGCGGCGGCCGGTGATGCTCGCGATCGCCGGCGACAGCGCCGCGGGCAAGACCACGCTGACCAGGGGCATCGCCGAGACCCTCGGCGCGGACCGGGCGATCGCGCTGTGCGTGGACGACTACCACAGGTACGACCGGGCGCAGCGCAGGGACGTGCCGTTCACCGTGCTGCACCCGGACTGCAACTACATCGAGGTGATGGAGCAGCACCTGCAGCTCCTGGCCCTCGGCCGGCCGATACTCAAGCCGGTCTACGACCACGCCACCGGTGAGCTGGTCCGCCCGGTGCTCGTCGAGCCGCGCGAGTTCGTGATCGTGGAGGGCCTGCTCCCGCTGCACACCAAGCTGGCCCGCGCCTGCTTCGACATCACCGTCTACCTGGACCCACCGGAGGAGATCAGGCGGAAGTGGAAGATCCGCCGGGACTGCGCCGAGCGCGGCTATGCCCCGGACGCGGTGCGGGCCGAGCTGGCGCGGCGGGAGAGCGACTCGGCGGCGTTCATCCGGCCGCAGCGGCAGCAGGCCGACATCGTGCTCAGGTTCGCGCCGGTGGCCGGGCACGGGGCGGGCGGCGATGGCGCCTCGCTGTCGGCGGAGATCCTGCTCCGCCCGACCATCGGCCACCCCGACCTGTCCCATGTGCTCACCGACGACGACCGGCGCACGGTCCACCTCAAGCTGATCAGGGACGCGGGCGGCCGGCCGGTGGACGCGCTGCACGTGCACGGGCACGCGCCCCGCGAGGACAGCCGGATCGTGGAGAAGGCGATCTGGGGACAGCTCTCGTTCGACCACGGCACGGTGCTGCCGGACACCCTGGGCCAGTACGCGCCGGGCAAGCGCGGCGAGGCGCTGGCCATCGCCCAGTTGCTGCTGCTCTGGCACCTGCTCGAGGCCCAGGGATGACCTGGGCGCCGGCGATGGCGGGTACCTTTCCTGGCATGAACAGCCAGTCCCCGATGCGGCTGGTGATCGTCGACGACCACCAGATGGTCCTCGACGGCCTCAAGGCCATGCTCCGCCCCTACGCCGCCCAGGTGGAGGTGGCCGGCGAGGCCAGCGACCCCGGCGACGTGGTCAGCCTGGTCGCCCGGCTGGCGCCGGACGCGGTGCTGCTCGACGTCCGGCTGCGCGGCGCGTCCGGGCTCGACCTGTGCTCGGACATCCTGGCCGCGCACCCATCCTGCAAGGTCGTGTTCCTCACCGTGTACGACGACGAGCAGTACCTGTACCAGGCGCTGCGGGTCGGCGCGGCGGGGTTCCTGCTCAAGCGGATCCGCGGTGGTGAGCTTGTCGAGTACCTGCGGCGCATCGGCGACGGCGAGGTGCTCATCGACCCGTCGCTGGCCGGCCGGGTGGCGCTGTCCGCGGCCCGGCTGCACAGCGGGGAGTTCTGGCCGGGCGCGCACCTCGGGCTCACCCAGCGGGAGAGCGAGGTGCTCTCGCTGCTGGTGGCCGGCCTGTCCAACCGGGCGATCGCGGCGAAGCTGGTGGTCAGCGAGGAGACGGTCAAGACCCACTCGCGGGGCATCTACCGCAAGCTCGGCGTCTCCGACCGGGCGGCGGCGGTCACCGTGGCGCTGCGCGAGGGCGTGTTCCATTGACCGGCGGGCGGCTGAACGGCGTCGACGCCGATCGCGAGGCGCAACTGCTGTTCCGGGTCATCGACACCATCTCCGCGGGCCTGGACCTGGACCTGATGCTGCAGGGCGTGGCCACCCTGGTGACCGAGACCACCGAGACCGACGTGTGCTTCGTGCACCTGCTCGATGAGAAGGGCCGGGCGCTGCGGCTGCACGGCGCCACCCCGCCGTTCGACGTCCTGGTCGGGAAGATCGAGCTGGCGGTCGGCGAGGGCGTGTCCGGGTGGGTCGCCGAGCACGGCGAGCCGGTGGTGATCACCGACGACAAGACCGCCGACCCCAGGTACCTGTACATCCCCGCGCTGCGCGGCGAGGAGTTCACCTCGATGCTGTCGGTGCCCATCGTGACCCCGCTCGGGCACCTGGTGGGCGTGCTCAACGTGCACACCCGGGCCCGGCGCGAGTTCACCGGCGCCGACGTGGAACTGCTCCGCTCGGTGGCCGGCCTGGTCGCCGGCGCGATCGAGAACGCCAGGCTGCACCGCCGGCTGGCCGAGCGGGAGGAGGCGCTGGAGAGCTTCGCCGAGCGGATCGTGGAATGGCAGGAGCGGGAGAGCCGCCGCCTGGCCGGGGAGATCCACGACGGGATCAGCCAGCGGATCGTCAGCCTGTTCTTCCACCTGTCCGCCGCCGCCGACGCGATCGCCGCCGAGCCGGGCGACCCCGCGGTGGCCGCGGAACAGGTCGCCCGGGCGCAGGAACTGGCCGGCGCGGCGCTGGACGAGACCAGGTCGGCGATCGCCGGGCTGCGCCCGCCGGTGCTCGACGACCTGGGGCTGGCGGCGAGCCTGGAGAGCCTCGGCCATTCCTTCCCCGGCCTGGACGTCCGGGTCGAGGCGGACGACCTGTGGATGGCCGGGCACGTGGAGACCGCCGTGTACCGGACGGCGCAGGAGGCGCTGCAGAACGTGGCCAAGCACGCCGCCGCCGAGTCGGTGCGGATCCGGCTGTCCCGGCACGCCGGGCGCGCCGTGCTCGAGGTCAGCGACGACGGCACCGGGTTCGACCCGGCGGCGGCGGTCCCGGCCGCGGCGCCGGGCGGCGGGGTGCCGCAGCCGACCGGCCTGGGCCTGTCCGGGATGCGGGAGCGGGCGGAACTGCTCGGCGGCACGCTGGAACTCACCAGCGCGCCCGGCCGCGGCACCACGGTCCGGCTGGCCGTGCCGTTCAGTCCCCGGGGCCCGGCCGGCCCGGGGGGGCGCCCCCCCGGAATCCCCCGATAGCGTCACGGCCCGGTTCCTCGGTCACCGGGCCGTGGGCCGGCCGGCCCGGGCCAAGCCCGCCCCGGAACACCCGGCTGGCCCGCACATCGGCCGCGCTGATCTCCATCAGGTCGTCCCTGGCGATCACTCCCCCGGCGGCGACCAGCCGCCGCGCCTGGCGCAGCCGCAGCCGGTCGATCGCGTTGCGGATGCTGCGCGCGTTGGCGAACCGGGGCTGGGCCATCCGCAGGCTCACGTACTCGGCGAACGCCTCCCGGGCGGCGCCCGTCATCCGGTACTGCCCGGCGTCCAGCATCTGCCCTGCGATCCGCAGCAGCTCCTCCAGCGTGAAGTCGGGGAAGTCGATGTGGTGCGCGATCCGGGAGGCCATGCCCGGGTTGGACCTGAAGAAGGTGTCCATCCGGTCGGCGTACCCGGCCAGGATCACCACCAGGTCCTCCCGCTGCGCCTCCATCACCTGGAGCAGGATCTCGATGGCCTCCTGGCCGTAGTCCCGCTCGTTCTCCGGCCGGTACAGGTAGTAGGCCTCGTCGATGAGCAGCACCCCGCCCATGGCGCGGTTGAGCACCTCCTTGGTCTTCGGCGCGGTGTGGCCCACGTACTGCCCGACCAGGTCGTCACGGGTCACGCTGACGAGCTGCCCGGTGCGCAGGTATCCCAGCTCCTTCAGCAGTTCACCCATGTGCGTGGCGAGCGTGGTCTTCCCGGTTCCGGGGCTGCCCGTAAAGCACATGTGCAGGCTCGGGCGCGACGACGCGAGTCCGTAACCCTGCCTCAGCCGGTCGACGAGCAGCAGCGCGGCGATCTCCCGTACCCGGTCCTTGACCGGCGCCAGCCCGACGAACTCCGCGTCGAGCCGGCCGAGCAGCGCGGCGATCCGCAGCGCCTGCTCCTGCGCGCCCAGGTCGACCGTGGCGTCCGGCGGGAGCGGCGCGGGCCCGGCGCCCCGCGGCTCCGCGCCGTCCGGTGCCGCGCCCGCCGGCCCGCCGGCCGCGGGCCGGGGCATCCCGAACCCGCGCGGCGCGGGCCGGGCCGGGGCGCCCATCAGGCGTCCCGCGCCCCGTTCCGCACAGCGGGATCTTCTGAATAACGATCGCCGCGTGGCCGGTCGGCGGCGTAGGGGTGCAGCGAGTAGCGGAGCCGGCGGTCCGCGCACTCCTGGCGGTCCAGCCGGAACCCTGGCTCCGCGGCGGGCCTGCCGGCGATGAACGACAGCGCTGTGGTCTGCCGGCCCAGGCTCGCGTCGTAGGCGGTCACCCGCACGTAGTGGCCCGGGTAGGCGGCCCGGCAGGCGCGCACCTCGTGCATCGCCCCGGCCGGGTCGGCCAGGCCGAACATCGGCAGCCCCCACATCTCCCAGAGCACGTTGCGCGGGTGCGGGTCGTCGGTGAACTCGACGGCCACCGCCCAGCCCCGGGCCTGCGCGTAGCCGATCTGGGCGGCGATCTCGCCGTCGGTGAGGTCGGGCAGGTAGGAGAACGTGCCTTGGGTGATCCGCATGGGTGCTCCGTGTCGGTGGGCGCGGCCGGGTCAGGCCGTGGGGGTGGCCACGACGTCCGGGGTGTCGGTGGGCTCGTAGTTGAAGGTGACCTCGCCCCAGGTGTCGAGGGCCACCTGGAGCGGCTGGCAGTGGCGGGCGGCGGCGCGCAGGATGTCCCCGCCCTCGGCGAAGAAGTCGCGGCCCTCGTTGCGCGCCTTGATCATCGCCTCGGCAGCGACCCGGTTGGCGGTGGCGCCGGCCGCGACGCCCAGCGGGTGGCCGATGGTGCCGCCGCCGAACTGGAGCACCACGTCCTCGCCCAGGTAGTGCAGCAGCTGGTGCATCTGGCCGGCGTGGATGCCGCCGGAAGCGACCGGCATGGTGCCGGGCATGGATCCCCAGTCCTGGTCGAAGTAGATCCCGTGGCCCGGGCTGGCCGGCACCCGCGCCTCCCGCAGCGTGTCGTAGTAGCCGCGGACCATGGACGGGTCGCCCTCCAGCTTGCCGACCACGGTGCCGGCGTGGATGTGGTCCACCCCCACCAGGCGGCACCACTTGGCGATGACCCGGAAGCTCACCCCGTGCGTCTTCTGCCGGGTGTAGGTGCCGTGGCCGGCCCGGTGCAGGTGCAGCAGAACGCCGTTGCGGCGGGCCCACCGGGCCATCGAGTGCAGCGCCGTGTAGCCGACGGTGAGGTCCGCCATGACGACGATGCTGCCGAGTTCCTTGGCGAAGTCGGCCCGCTCGTACATGTCCTCCATGGTCGCGGCGGTGACGTTGAGGTAGTGGCCCTTGATCTCGCCGGTGCTCTCCTGTGCCCGGTTGACCGCCTCCATGGTGAACAGGAACCGGTCCCGCCAGCGCATGAACGGCTGCGAGTTGATGTTCTCGTCGTCCTTGGTGAAGTCCAGCCCGCCGCGCAGCGCCTCGTAGACGACCCGGCCGTAGTTGCGCGCCGACAGCCCCAGCTTGGGCTTGGTGGTCGCGCCGAGCAGCGGCCTGCCGTACTTGTTCAGGTACTCCCGCTCCATCACGATGCCGTGCGGCGGGCCCTGGAACGTCTTGACGTAGTGCAGCGGGATGCGCATGTCCTCCAGGCGCAGCGCCCGCAGGGCCTTGAAGCCGAACACGTTGCCGATGATCGACGAGGTCAGGTTCGGGATGGAGCCTTCCTCGAACAGGTCGATGTCATAGGCGATGTGCGCGATGTACTCGCCCTCGCGGCCGGGCACCTCCTCCACCCGGTAGCACTTGGCCTGGTAGTGGTCGTAGGCGGTGAGCCGGTCGGTCCACACCACGGTCCAGGTGGCGGTGGAGGACTCCCCCGCCACCGCCGCGCCGGCCTCCTCCGGGGGGACGCCGGGCTGCGGGGTGATCCGGAACGCGGCCAGCAGGTCGGTGTCCGCGGGCACGTAGTCGGGCGCGTAGTAGCCCATCCGCGCGTACGGGATGACGCCGGCGTTCCAGCGCTGGTCCTCCTGCTGCCCCTGCATCATGATTCCTCCGTGGCGCTCCGGGGACGGCCCGGCGTCCGGCCGGGCCCTCCCGTACGCCACGATGCCAGCGGATTGCCTGGGCGTCTATTGAGGGATTCGCGCTGATTGTCAAGCTTGAAGTTATGAGTCGCTGCCGGGGAGGAACCTGGCCAGGTCCAGGCCATTGATGTCCGCAAGGCGCTCACCGGCGGCGAGCCGGTCCCTGGTCCGCGCTTCCTTGGCGGCGAGCGCGGCCACCTGCGCCTCGATGGCCGGCCACTCCGCCGCGGGCACCACCGCCACGCCGTCCCGGTCGGCGACCACCTGGTCGCCGGAGGCCACCAGGACGCCGCCGACGACCACCGGCAGGCCCACGGACACCACCGCGGCCTTGGCCGCCTGCCCCGGCGCGGTGCCGGTGCACCAGACCGGGAAGCCGAGCTCGTCGATGTCGGCGATGTCCCGGACCGGGCCCTGCACGACCAGGCCGGCCAGCCGCTGGTTTGCCGCGTCGGTGGCCATCAGCTCGCCGAACAGGGCGCACCTGGTGCTGCCCGCACCGTCGCAGACCAGCACGGTGCCGGGCTGGGCCTGGTACAGCGCCGCGTGCATGGCCAGGTTGTCCTCGGGGGCGCAGGCGCAGGTCAGGGCGGGCCCGCACAGGTACGGGCCGCCCGCGTGGGTGGTGAGCCCGGTCAGCACCCGCACCCGGTCCCGGCCTGCCTGAGCCACCCCGGTCACGGGAACGGCTTGCGTCATCTGGGGTCCTTCTGGTCGGGTGCGCGGAAGGCCCCAGTGTGCAGCACGTGGCTCACCAGCCGGGCGGCGGGGGGCGGCAGGGTTTCCCGGCGCGCCACCAGGAACCAGTCGCGGTGCAGCGGCGTGCCGGGCACACCGAGCTCGGCCAGCGCTCCGGAGGCCAGTTCCGCGGCGACCGAGTCCCTGGACACCAGCGTGACGCCGAGGCCGACGCGGGCGGATTCCCTGATCGCCCCGTTGGAGCCGACCATGAGCGCCAGCGGCGCGATGTCGAGCTCGGCGAGCAGCGCGGCCGTGCTGGCCCTGGTCCCGGAGCCGGGCTCGCGCAGCAGCCAGGTCTGCCGGGCCAGCCAGGCCAGCAGCCCGGCCGCGTCGCCGGGCCCGGCCGCCCGGGCGCCGTCGGCCGCCAGGTCGGGCGCGGCCACCACGACAAGCTCGTGCGGCCGGACCGCGTGCACGGCCACCTCCCAGCCGGGCTCGGGACGGCCGCCGACCACCAGGTCGACCTGGTGCCGGTCGAGCAGCGAGCGCACCTGGTCCCGGTTGCCTGCCTCCAGCCGGACCCCGGTCAGCGGGTGCTCCCGCCGGAAGCCGCCGAGGATGGCGGGCACCACCTGTTCGGCGGCCGTGGTCACGGCGGCGATCCGCAGTTCCCCCCGCTCCGGGTCGGCGCGGGCGGCGGCCGCCAGGCCCGCCTCGTCGAGCAGGCCGAGGATGCGCCGGGCGTAGCCGGCGTACTCGCTGCCCGCGTCGGTGAGCCGCAGCCCGCGCCCGTCCGGCGCCACCAGGGCCAGCCCGAGGGCCTTCTGCAGCGCGGCCAGGGACGCGGACACGGCCGCCTGGGTGACCACGAGTTCCTGCGCCGCCCCGTGCACCGACTCGTGCTCGGCCACGGCCAGGAACGTGCGGAGCTGGTTCAGCGTCACGGTCAGCCTCCGCGGATCGCCGATTGCTAAGGTAAACCATATCAGTCAGGCATATCTGACAGTCGATCGTCGAACATAGGCGACGCCAGGCATCACAAGAGTCTCCGGAACATCACCAGTTACAGATATGTGGCGGGTGATGACATTGAGTGCCCTTTGTTTTCTACCAGCGAACCTGGCTCGCCCAACGTCGCGGCCAGCGCCAGGGCCGCCGGTTTCCAGGGCGTGTTCGCCGACAACGCCATCATCACCACCGGGTACGGGGTGTCTGCCAAGTACCCCACCGACGTGGCGGTCCAGTCGGCGATGGCCTCGATGCTCGCCCGGGTCGGGCCCGCCTTGCGGGCGCAGGGCCTGCGGGTCCTGGCCAACCTCGGGAACAACAACGTCGACCCGGCGCTGTGGGGCAAGTGGCTGCGCTACGTCTCTGGCTTCCAGAACGAGTTCTGGGGGTTCTGGCCGGGCAACAGCCCGCAGAACGGCTGGTATCAGTGGACCACCCATGAGGTGAAGGCGTGCGTGCGCCAGAAGAAGGTGTGCGAGTTCCACGCCGGCGACCACTCCATCCCGCTGACCCAGGCCCAGCAGAACTACCTGACCGCGACGCTGCTGCTGTTCACCAACGGCCGCCAGTACCTCGCCTACGCCGGGGACTCCCCGCCTGCCCCGCGGCTTCACCTGGGCGCGGCCACCGGTCCCGCCCACCGGGCCAGCAACGGGCTGTGGCGCCGGCGTTTCGCGTGCGGCAGCGTCACGGTGCGCCCGGCCGGTGACGGCACGCGCGGCACGGGCACCGTGAAGGTCACCTGCTGAGGGATGCCGCCCGGCGGATCAGCAGGGGGCCTATCGCGATGGCGATAACGGCCGCCGAGCCAGCCATGGCGAGGTAGGTGACGCGGATTCCGGCCCGCCCCGCCAGTGCGGTGGCAGCGGCCGAGCCGGCCGCCACGGCGCCGAGCAGGAGCATCCGGCCGGCGATACCGACGCGGGCCTGGAGATCCTCGGGCGCGCGGCGTTGCCGCTCGCTGATGAGCAGCGTGGACAGCAGCCAGCTCAGCCCGCTGTAGGTCATGAAGGTGAGCACGGCCGCGAGCAGCGCGCTGGCGGTCGCCAGGGCGGCGAGGGCGGCCGCCGCCAGGGCCATGCCGGCCACGCAGAGGACCGATGGCCGGATCCGCTGCGCCAGCTTGCTGGTGGCCAGGGACGTGGCCGTGCCGGTGAGCGCGCCCAGGGCCAGGGTCCAGCCGGTGGCGGTTGAGGTCAGGCCGATGGTGTTCCGCAGCAGGGGGACTTCCAGGCCGACGGCGCCGGCGGTGACAAGCGCGAAGCAGAAACTGGTAGCGGTAAAGACCCGGACCGCGGGGTCGCGGCGGATGAAACGCACGCCGGCCCTGATGTCCTGATGCCCGGCCGGGCCCGGGGCGGGGCTGGCCCTGCCGGAGCGCACGGCCGCGATCAGCGCCGCGGCGATGACCAGCGCGCTGGCCTCCGCCGCGAGGGCGAACGCGGGCCCGATGGCCGCGACCAGCAGGCCAGCCAGAGCGGGACCGGCGAGGAAGCCGATGGACCAGACAGCGGAAAGCGCGGACTGGCCGCGGGTGAAATTCTCGGCGCCGACAACCGAGGCGACCGCGCCGAAGGCCGCCGCGTCGGCGAAGACCCGCCCGGATCCGACCAGGAAGGCCGCGGTGAGGACGAGCACGAGGGGCGGGGGGCCGCTGAGCGCCCACAGCGGAATGGACGCGCTGGCGGCCGCCTGGACGGCGTGGCTGGCATACATGACCCGGCGCCACGGAAGCCGGTCCCCGAGTGCGCCAGCCGGCAGCCCGAACACCACGAACGGCACGATCGTCAGCGGGTAGACCAGGCCGGCCAGGCCGACGGAGTAGCCCTCGCTCAGCAGCAGCCAGGGCAGGGCCACGCTGGCGACGCCGATCGCCAGGGAATCCAGCCCCTGCGCGGCGAGGAACAGGCGCATGTCGCGGTTCCCGAGCAACGTCGCGCCGAGCCGGGATCGCACCTCAGCACCTCCACGCTCGTGACGGGGCAGACCACCGGCTCATCGGCTCACCCGCCCGCGATCGTGATCATGACCTTGGCGGGCCTCAGGCACCCCTAAAGTCATGATCACAAGGGCCAGGGCCCCGTGCCCCGTGACGAAGGAACGGGGCCCTGGGCCACCGGGGGGTTCCAGGGGGGTCGTCCCCCCGGGCTAGCAGGAGAACGGACGGAGGCGCCTGATGGTTAACGGTACGACGGCCGCAGACGGCCAGGCCGAGCCTGCCGGGGATGGCGGGGATGGCGGGGTAACCGGCGGCGGGCGGTGGGTCGAGGTGGCGCCGGACCGGCTGGGCCGGTGGGTGGCCTCGTTCGGCGAACGCCACGGGACGCTCGCCGTCGAGGCCGGCCGGCTGGCAGTGACGTTCCGTGCGGCGGACGGCGCGGCCGCCGAGTGCCACCCGCCGTTCCCGCCCCTGCCCGCGCCCGCCGGCGGCACCTGGCCGGACAGCCCGGCGGACCTGGCCGGGCTGATCGCCGCGCACGCCACGGCGGACCGCACCGTGGGCGTGTTCCTGGTCCGGCTCGGCGGGTTCGCCGCCGGGGTCTTCGCCGGCAGCCCGCCGCGGCTGGTCAGCTCCAAGGTCGGGACCCGGCTGGTGCACGGCCGGTCCGCGGCCGGCGGCACTTCACAGCACCGGTTCGCCCGGCGCCGGGAGAACCAGGCGACGGCCGCGATCGGCGCGGCCGCGGACACCGCGGTGAAGGTGCTGGTCCCCTATGCGGACCGGCTCGACGCGGTGGTGCTCGGCGGCGACCGGCGCGCGGTGTCCGGGGCCCGGGCCGACCCCCGGCTGCGGCCGGTGATGAAGCACGCGGTGGACCGGTTCCTCACCGTGCCCGACCCCAGGCTCGCCGTGCTGCGGGACGCGCCGCGGCTGTTCCTCGCGGTGCGCATCCATCTGACCGGCCCCGCCTGAGCCCGCGCACCGGGCCGCTACCAGGCGGCGGCGGCCGCCGAATGCGGCGCGGCGCCGGGCAGCGCGGTGAATCGGCCCTGGTCAAGCCGGCCGAACCGGTCGCAGCTCACCAGCAGGTGGCTGCCGGCGCGGTCGGCCGCCGCCAGCAGGCAGGAGCCGATGTACCAGCCAGGGTCCCCCGGGTCCGCGGAGTACGCGGCGTGCTCGGCGAGCAGCGTGCGCAGCGGCCGGCCGGTCGTTGCGGACAACTCCACGATGCCGCCCACCACCGTGCCACGGCTGACATGCCCGGTGCCGTCGTAGGTCACCGCGGCGATCACGGTCCCGGCCGCGGTGAGCTGCGCGTAGTCGACCGCATCGCCGCCCACGGCGGCCGGGAGCACCCGGCGGCCGGACAGCAGGCCGTGCCCCGGGGCGGCGGTGTCCAGCTGCCAGAGCCCCGAGCTGCCCTGTGCCGTCCCGCTGCCCTCCCAGAAGAACCCGAGCCGGTGGCCGCCCGCCCAGGACACGCCGGCCGGGATCCCGGGCCGTGCGGTGCCCCAGGTCCGGGCGGCACCGGTGGCCAGCGACACCACCTGCACCGCACCGCGCCGGCCGCCGGCGTACTGGATGGCCACCGCGAGCCTGGTCCCGTCGGGGCTGACCGCGATGCCGTCCGCGTACTCCCCCGGCGGCAGCGGGGGGACGGGCAGCGCGGCCAGCCGGGCCGCACGGCCGCCGGCCGCCAGCCGCAGCCGGTAGAACCGGGTCCGCGGGAAGGAGAACAGCGCGAGGGTGAACGTGCGGTCATCGCCTGCCGCCGTGATCTGGGACAGCTTCGGGTCGATGCCGCGCGGCAGCGCGGCCACGGCCAGCACCTTCCCGGTGGCGGAGTCGCGGACCTCGGCGACCGGGCGGAAGTGGTCGGCGGTGACGTAGTAGCGCGGCATCCCCGCCATCGCGGCCGCGGCGGTCGGCGAGCTGGCCACCGCCGCGTCGAGCAGCAGGCCGGGGGGCCGCATCGCGGCCGTGGGAGCCGTGCCCGCCGGCCCGGTGCCCAGGTTCACCGCGAGGGCCACCGCCACCAGGGCGGCGGCGGTTCCGGCCGCGGCCGCCCGCACCGCCGTGCGGCGGCGCCGGGCCCGCACCCCGCGGGGGAAGATCCCGGCCGGGTCGACGGCCGTCCTGCTCGCCGGATCCGCCCGGCCGTGGAAGGCCGCGGCCAGTTCCCGCGTCACGTCATGGTCGGTCAGCATCGTTGATCCTCCTGGCCGGGGCCAGCGCCGGGCCGGCCGGTGACACCGCGGGGCCCGGCGCGTCGTCAAGCACCGCGCGCAGCCGCCGCAGCGCGCGGTGGGTGTGGGATTTCACGGTGCCCGGGCTGCACCCCAGCACGGCCGCCGTTTCCTCGATCGACCGGTCCTCCCAGAACCGGAGCACCAGGACTGCACGCTGCGCCGTGGGCAGCAGCCGGCAGGCACACAGCAGCGCCTGCCGGTCGAGCACGGCGGCCGCGCCGTCGCGGGCGGCCACCGGGGGCAGCCGGGCCGCGTCGGCGACCAGGGTGTCCCGCTGCCGGTGCCGCCGGGCCCGCCACCGGTCCCTGGCGAGGTTCACCAGGACGGTCCGCGCGTACCCTTGCGGATTCTGCCTGGCCGCCGCCCACCGCCCGGCCAGGCGCAGCAGCGCCACCTGCACCAGGTCCTCGGCGTCCTGGTAGTCGCCCGCCAGCAGCAGGGCGAAGCCGAGCAGGCGCCCGCCGTCGAGGACGACATAGGCCTCGAACTCAGCCTCGTCGCGGCCCGCCATCGCCCGCTCTCGTCGTAGCCTCACCTCAGGTCTAACGAGACCGGCCGCCGCCCGGTTGTCAGCTCGGTGCGGGCCGTTCCGGCGCCGCTACCCGCCGGTGACGAGCAGCCCTGGTTGGTGCCGTCGTTCGCGTCGTAGCCGCCGGCCGCCGCGTAGAAACCCGGAGCCGTGCAGCCGGCCGGGCTCAGACGTTGAAACCGAGCGCGCGGAGCTGCTCGCGGCCGTCTTCGGTGATCTTGTCCGGGCCCCACGGCGGCAGCCAGACCCAGTTGATACGGAAGTCGGTGACCAGGCCCTCCAGCGCGGACGCGGCCTGGTCCTCGATGACGTCGGTGAGTGGGCACGCGGCGCTGGTGAGGGTCATGTCGATGATGGCCACGCCGTCGCCGCCGAGGGTGACGCCGTAGACCAGGCCCAGGTCCACCACATTCACGCCAAGCTCGGGGTCCACGACGTCGCGCAGCGCCTCCAGCAGGTCCTCGGTCTCCGGGGTCATCGCGACCTCGCCCGCCGGGGCAGCGCTCTCGGCTGCCATGGCCTCGTCCATCTGGGTCGCTTCTTCGCTCATGATCCTTGCCTCCCTCGCGGGCGCCGCTTTATGCCGGCTCGCGGTCACCCATCGCCTGCGCGGTCGCGTCCTTCCAGGCCATCCAGGCCAGCAGGGCGCACTTGATGCGGGCCGGGTACCTGGACACGCCGGCGAACGCCACCGCGTCGCCGAGCACCTCCTCGTCCGGCTCGCCCTCGCCTTGCGACTTCATGAGCGCGAGGAACTCGTCGTGCAGCTGCATGCCCTCGCCGACCGTCCGGCCGATCACCAGGTCGCTCAGCACCGACGCGCTGGCCTGGCTGATCGAGCAGCCCAGCGCGTCGTAGGAGACGTCCGCCACCACCGGGCCAGCGTCCGAGTCCTTGAGCGTGACCCGCAGCGTCACCTCGTCGCCGCAGACCGGGTTGACGTGCCGGACCTCGGCGTCGAACGGTTCCCGCAGGCCCGCGTGGTGCGGGTGCCGGTAGTGGTCCAGGATGATCTCCTGGTAGAGCGATTCCAGCCGCATCAGCGCCCCCCGGCCCCGAAGAATCGCTGGGCCTCCCGGATCCCGGCGGCCAGGGCGTCCACTTCTTCCCGGGTGTTGTACAGGTAGAACGACGCCCGGGTGCTGGCCTGGACACCCATCGCCCGGTGCAGCGGCCACGCGCAGTGGTGCCCGGCCCGCACCGCGATGCCGTGCTCGTCGAGCACCTGGCTCATGTCGTGCGGGTGCACCCCCTCGACCGTGAACGAGATCGCGGCGCCCCGGTCCACCGGCTCGGCCGGGCCGAGGATGCGCAGCCCGTCGATGCCGGCCAGCGCGTCCAGGGCGCGGGCGACCAGGCCGTGCTCGTGCTCCCTGATCGCGTCCCGGCCGGCCTCGCTGAGGTAGCCAGCCGCCGCGGCCAGCCCCACCACCTGCGCGATCGGCATGGTGCCCGCCTCGAACTTGTGCGGCGGCGGCGCGAACGTGGACCGCTCCATCCACACGGTCTCGATCATCTCGCCGCCACCGAGGAACGGCGGCATCTCCTCGAGCAGTTCCCGGCGCCCCCAGAGCACGCCGATGCCGGTGGGACCGCACATCTTGTGGCCGGTGAAGCCGAGGAAGTCGGCATCGAGCGCGGCGACGTCCACCGGCATGTGCGGCACCGACTGGGCCGCGTCCACCAGCACCAGCGCCCCCGCCGCGTGCGCCCGGTCGGCGATGGCCCGCACCGGGTTGATGGTGCCGAGCACGTTGGACTGGTGCGCGAGCGCGACCAGCTTGGTTCGCTCGGTGATCAGGTCGTCGATGTTCGAGGTGTCCAGCCGGCCCTCGGGGGTCACGCCGAACCAGCGCAGCGTCGCCCCGGTCCGCTGGCACAGCAGCTGCCACGGGACGATGTTGGAGTGGTGCTCCATCTCGGTGATGACGATCTCGTCACCGGGCCCGAGCGCGAACCGCCCGCGCTGGCCGCCCGCGCTGGCGTTGCTCATCGCGTAGGCGACCAGGTTGATCGCCTCGGAGACGTTCTTGGCGAACACCACCTCGGCCGGCTCGGCCGCGCCGATGAACGCGGCGACCGTGGCCCGGCCGCCCTCGTAGGCCTGGGTGGCCTCCTCGCCGAGCTGGTGGGTGGCCCGGTGGATGTTGGCGTTGTGCCGCTCGTAGAAGTCGGCCATGGCGTCGAGCACCTGGCGCGGCTTCTGCGAGGTGTTGGCGCTGTCCAGGTAGACCAGCGGCGTCCCGTCGTGGATCTGGCGCTCCAGGATCGGGAAGTCCTTGCGGATCCGCGCGACGTCCAGGGTCATGACGCCACCGCCCCGGCCCGCACCCAGCGGTCGTAACCCTCGGCCTCCAGGGTCTCGGCCAGCTCGGGGCCGCCTTCCTCGACGATCCGCCCGCCGACGAACACGTGCACGAAGTCAGGCGTCACGTACCGCAGGATCCGGGTGTAGTGGGTGATCAGGAGCACCCCGTGGCCCGCGCCGGCGGCGAACCTGTTGATGCCCTGGGACACAACCTTGAGCGCGTCGATGTCCAGCCCGGAGTCGGTCTCGTCGAGGATCGCGATCTTCGGGTTGAGCAGCTCAAGCTGCAGGATCTCGTGCCGCTTCTTCTCCCCGCCGGAGAAGCCCTCGTTCAGGTTGCGCTCGGCGAAAGCGGCGTCGATCGACAGTGCGGCCATCGCCTCGCGCATGTCCTTGAGGAACACCCGCAGCTTCGGCGCCTCGCCGCGGACCGCGGTGACCGCGGTGCGCAGGAAGTTGGACACCGACACACCGGGTACCTCGACCGGGTACTGCATGGCCAGGAACAGGCCCGCCCGCGCCCGGGCGTCCACGCTCATCGCCAGCACGTCCTCGCCGTCGAGGGTGACCGAGCCCCGGGTGACCAGGTATTTGGGGTGGCCGGCGATCGCGTAGGCGAGGGTGGACTTGCCAGAACCGTTGGGCCCCATGATCGCGTGGGTCTGTCCCGCCGACACGGTCAGGTCGACGCCGCGCAGGATCTCCCGGCTGCCGTCGCCGTCCGGGCCGGGCGTCGGATCCGCCACGCTGACGTGCAGGTCGCGGATCTCAAGGGTGGCCATGACATATCTCCTGATCGTTGGTTAGCTAGCCAGGCCGGTGCCGCCGAGCGCGACATACACGTCGCCGTTCTCGACCTTCACCGGGTAGACCGGCACGGGCTCGGTCGCGGGAGGCCCGGTCGGGCTGCCGGTGCGCAGGTCGAAACACGACCCGTGCAGCCAGCATTCCACCGTGTGGTCGTAGATCTCGCCCTCGGACAGCGGGACCTCCTCGTGCGAGCACACATCGGACAGGGCGAACACCTCGCCGCCGGTGCGCACCACGGCGACCGGCAGGCCGTCGATCTCCAGCCCGAGGGCGCCGTCGTCGGGCACGTCGGCCAGTGCGCAGGCCCGCACGAACTGCGTGGTCTCGCTCATGCGCGCACCTCCGCGGTGCCCGCCGCCAGTTCCGCCTCGATGGCCGCGGTGATGCGGTCCCGCAGTTCCGGCACGGCGATCTTGGCGATCAGCTCGCTGAAGAAGCCCCGGATCACCAGCCGCCGCGCCTCGTCCTCCGGGATGCCCCGGGCCATCAGGTAAAACAGGTGCTGGTCCTCCAGCCGGCCGCTGGTGCTGGCGTGCCCGGCGCCGATGACCTCGCCGGTGAGGATCTCCAGGTTCGGCACGGAGTCGGCCCGCGCGCCGTCGGTGAGCAGCAGGTTGCGGTTGCGCTCGTAGGTGTCGGTGCCGGTCGCCTCCGGCCTGATCAGCACGTCCCCGATCCACACCGTGTGCGCCAGATCCCCCTGCAGCGCGCCCTTGTAGTCCGCCCGGCTGCGGCAGTCCGGCTGCGCGTGGTCCACGAACAACCGGTGCTCCAGGTGCTGCCCGCTGTCGGCGAAGTACGCCCCGAGCAGCTCCGCGTCCCCACCGGGCCCCGCGTAGCGCACCGACGGGGCGACCCTGACCACCCCGCCGCCGAGCGTCACCACCACGTGCTGCAACCGCGCGTCCCGCCCCAGCGTCGCCTGATGGTGCGACAAATGCACCGTGTCATCCGCCCAGTCCTGCACAGAGATCAGCGTCAGGCCAGCCCCGTCCCTGACAACTATCTCGACATTGTCCGCATACGTCGCGCTGCCCTGATGATCAAGCACGACAACAGCCCTCGCGTTAACCCCCACGTCGATGACCGTGTGCCCATACGCGGCCCCGGACATGTCGTCTCCCCGGACGGTGATCACCGTCGGCCGCGACGTGATCGCCTCGGAAGGAACCTTGACGACCGTGGCTTCCTGGAACGAGTTAAAGGCTTGTGCACTGACCCGGTCTGCGGGCGCAAAGGGGATGCCGTGCGTAAGGTCACTGCGTTCGGCACGATTGCACGTGACCTCGGGCGCGGCGTCCACTTCCACCGCAACCTTCGCCGGCGGAAGCGCAGCCGAGCCATGCAGCCCCCTGAGCCGGCGCAGCGGCGTGAATCGCCACTCTTCCTCGCGCCCGGTCGGCACCGGGTATTCCGGGCGGTGCTCGTGCAAGCGGGACACCGGGGCCGCGGACTCCACGGCCCCTTGCAGCGCCGTCATTAGCCGACAGCCCCTTCCATCTGCAGCTCGATCAGCCGGTTCAGCTCGAGCGCGTATTCCATCGGCAGCTCACGGGCGATCGGCTCGACGAAGCCGCGGACGATGGTGGCCATCGCCTCGTCCTCGGTCATGCCCCGGCTCATCAGGTAGAAGAGCTGGTCCTCGGAGATCTTGGAGACGCTGGCCTCGTGGCCCATCTCCACGTCGTCCTCACGGACATCCACGTAGGGATAGGTGTCGGACCGGCTCACGGTGTCCACGAGCAGCGCGTCGCACTTGACGGTGGACTTGGAATGCGCCGCGCCCTCCTGGACCTGGACCAGGCCGCGGTAGGAGGTCCGGCCGCCGGAGCGGGCCACCGACTTGGAGATGATCTGGGAGGAGGTGTTCGGCGCGCAGTGCACCATCTTGGCGCCCGCGTCCTGGTGCTGGCCGCCGCCGGCGAACGCCACCGACAGGGTCTCTCCCCTGGCGTGCTCGCCCATCAGGTACACGGCCGGGTACTTCATCGTGACCTTGGAGCCGATGTTGCCGTCGATCCACTCCATGCTCGCGCCCGCCTGCGCCACGGCCCGCTTGGTGACCAGGTTGTAAACGTTGTTCGACCAGTTCTGGATCGTGGTGTAGCGGCAGTGACCACCGGGCTTGACGATGATCTCGACGACCGCCGAGTGCAGCGAGTCGGAGGAGTAGACCGGCGCGGTGCAGCCCTCGACGTAGTGCACGTGGGCGCCCTCGTCGACGATGATCAGCGTCCGCTCGAACTGGCCCATGTTCTCGGTGTTGATCCGGAAGTAGGCCTGCAGCGGGATCTCCACGTGCACGCCCTTCGGCACGTAGATGAAGCTTCCGCCGGACCAGACGGCGGTGTTCAGCGCGGCGAACTTGTTGTCGCCGACCGGGATCACCGAGGCGAAGTATTCACCGAACAGGTCGGGGTGCTCCCTGAGCCCGGTGTCGGTGTCCAGGAAGAGGACGCCCTTCTCCTCCAGGTCCTCGCGGATCTTGTGGTAGACGACCTCCGACTCGTACTGCGCGGCGACGCCGGCGATGAGGCGCTGCTTCTCCGCCTCGGGGATGCCGAGCCTGTCGTAGGTGCTCTTGATGTCCGCGGGCAGGTCGTCCCAGCTCGCCGCCTGCTTCTCGGTCGAGCGGACGAAGTACTTGATGTTCTCGAAATCGATGCCGGTCAGGTCCGCGCCCCAGTCGGGCATCGGCTTGCGGCGGAACAGCTTGAGCCCCTTCAGCCGCAGGTCGAGCATCCATTCCGGCTCGTTCTTCTTCGCCGAGATGTCACGCACGACCTCCTCGGACAGGCCGCGGCGCGCGGCTGCGCCGGCCGTGTCGGAGTCGGCCCAGCCGAACTTGTATCGATCCAGCCCCTCGAGTTCGGGGTGCGCGGTCGTGGTCATGCTCCAGAGCCTCCAGGCTTACTGGTTGTCGTGGTCGTCGTGCGGATGTGGACAAGCGCGGGCGCGGTCACGTGCGTGGTGCAGATCCCGTCGCCGTGCGCGATCGTGGCCAGGCGCTGCACCGGGGTGCCGAGCAGCCTGGCGAACGCTTCGGTCTCGGCCTCGCACAATTGCGGGAACTCGGCCGCGACATGCGCGACCGGGCAGTGGTGCTGGCAGAGCTGCTCGCCGCCGCCGGCCCCCAGCGCTGGGACGCTGGTCGCCGAGGCGGCGTAACCGTCCGCGGACAGGGCCTCCGCGAGCGCGCCGACTTTGTCCTCGCCGGCCGACTCCATCACCGGCTGGTACCGGCGCTCGAGTTCGGCCACCTGCCGGCGGGCGAACTCGGCGACCGCTCCGGGCCCCGCCACCTCGGCAAGGAAGCGGAGCGCGCTGGTGGCCAGGTCGTCGTAGGCGTGCTCGAACGCGCTGCGGCCCGCGTCGGTGATCGCGAACAGCTTGGCCGGGCGGCCGCGGCCCCTGCTGGCCACCCGCCGCGCGGTGCGGGCCTCGATCAGCCCGCCGGCCAGCAGGTTGTCCAGGTGCCGCCGTACCGCGGCCGGGGTCAGCCCCAGCCGGGTGGACAGCGCGGCGGCGGTGACAGGGCCGTTCTCCAGGATCAGCCGGGCGATCCGGGCCCGGGTGCCGCGCTCGGAACCCAGGTAGGTCACCGCTCCCGCGGTGCCGGACGCGGGGACGGCGGGAATGTCAGGCAGCCCGGTAGCGCGGTCAGCACCGGTGCACGCGTCACTGGCGCCACTGGCGCCACGCGCGTTACCGCCACTGCCCGCCATCGGCAGCGTGCCTGTCCTCTCCACGCTTTTCACAACATCAGTGTGGCGTAAATCTATGCCCGGCCGCAACGCGATCGGCCATGCAGTAGCTCACACCTCGGCGTGCTCTGGCTGCTATGTTCGGCCGACGGGGGCCTTTTCTATGTATATCGGGTTACCCACCGCGAAACTTCCCCCGAGGGAGGCCCTTTGGGACTGCGCTTCAACCCGGCTCCCGGCTGGCCGCCGCCGCCACCGGGTTTTGTGCCGCCTCCCCACTGGCAGCCCGACCCCTCCTGGCCGCCCGCGCCGCCCGGCTGGCAGCTCTGGGTCGATGACAGCGCCCCGGATCCGCGCCAGCCGAGCGATCCGCCTGCCTGGGCCGGTGACTCCCCAGCCGCCTCGACGGGTGGTTTCCCCGCGGCCTCGGCCGGCGCGCAGGCCCGGCCGAACGACTTCGGCGGCGGTCCCGCCGGCCCGCCGCCCTGGGCGGGCGACTTCGGCACCGGCGCTGCCGACGCGCCCTGGGCAGGCGATCTCACCGGGCCGCAAACCGGGCCGCTGACCGGTGCCCCGACACAGGCCTACACGCCCGGGATGACCGGCCCGCAGGCCCGGTACACCGGCCCGCAGGCCCCGTACACCGAGCACGACCCGTTCGGCCCGCAGGATCCGTTCACCCAGCAGGGCCTGGGCCCGGGCGGCCCGCCCGGCGGGCCGGGCAGGCCAGGCCGCCGCGCGGGTGCCCCGGGCAAGGCCAACGGCCTCGCGGTCGCGTCGCTCCTGCTCGGGATCGCCGGCATCACGATCATCGGCGCTATCGCGAGCGTCGTCACCGGCATCCTCGCCCTGGGCCAGATCCGCCGCACCGGGCAGCGCGGCCGGGGCCTGGCCATCGGCGGGCTCGCCTGCTCCGCGCTGTGGCTGGCGCTGATCGGCGCGTACCTCGTGCTCCACGGCGGCAACAGCCCCGCGCAGCCGGGCACGTCCGGCGGGCACAGTTCCTCGCCCACGCCCGGGCCCAGTGCCTCGGCGAGCCCCGGGTCGCTGTCGACCAACGTGTTCTCGCTCCGCCCGGGCCAGTGCTTCCAGAACCCGCCGGCCAGCCAGGCCGTGCTCGGCGTCACCTACGTGACCGTGGTCCCGTGCGGCACGCCGCACAACGCGCAGGCGTTCGCCCAGTTCAACGCGACCGGGAAGGGCTATCCAGGGGTCGAGGCCCTCAAGCGCCAGGCGGACACCGGCTGCCACGCCCAGGTCAAGAAGACCGTGCAGAGCTCGAAGATCAAGGCCTCGATGACGCTGCACTACCTGTACCCGCTGGCAGCGTCCTGGTCCAGCGGGCACCGGTCGGTCACCTGCCTCATCGTCGCTGCCAAGCCGAACCTGACCACCTCGCTGCTCAAGTCCCATCCCAAGAGCTGACCCGGCCTGGAGCCCCGGCGGAGGTGCCAGTTGCGCACGTACCGGAACTCAGTCACCGCGGCCCGGAGGGTGGCCGGTGCCGCGGCCGCAGCGGGAATCGCGGTCGCCCTGCTCGCCTCGGGCGGGCCGGCGGCACTCGCCGCGCCGGCCGGGGCCAGCCCGGTCATGGGTCACCCCGGCGCACCCGCGCCGCACGTGCCGGGGGCCGCCGGACCCGGCGGGATCATCACCACGGTCGCCGGCGGCGTCGGCGGCCCGGGGCCGGGCACCAGCATCTCGCTGGCGGACGCCAACGGCCCGTCCTGCCGCCTGCCGAACACCGTGACGGCCGCGGCCGGGAACCTGTACGTCGCCGAAGGCTCGGTGCGGAAGGTGAGCGAGCGGACCGGCCTGCTGACCACGCCCGCCGGGACCGGCGCCGCCGGGCCGCCCGGCGCCGGCGGCCGGGCGGTCAGCGCCCCCCTGGGCGCGTGCGGGATCGCCGTCGACCATGCCGGGAACCTGGTCATCGCCGACGAACTCCGCCGCCGGATCGATGTGGTGCCGGCCAGCACCGGGACATCTTACGGCCGGGCGATGACCGCGGGGCATCTGTACCCGGTGGCCGGCAACGGCGGCCCGGGGGCGGGCGGCAGCGGCGTGCCGGCCCTCAGGACGGCCTTGAACAGCCCGGCCGATGTGGCGCTGGATGCGGCGGGCAACATCGTGATCGCGGATGAGGGGACGCCGCAGTTCCCCGGGCCCGAGCGCGGGTCGCGGGTGCGGGTGGTCGCGGAACGCACCGGCACGTTCTACGGGCAGAAGATGACCAAGGGCGACATCTACACGGTGGCCGGCTCGGTGGCCGGGCTCGGCGGATCCGGGGACGGCGGCCCGGCGGTCAAGGCCGCGATAGGTGAGTTCCTGCTGGGGATCCGGGTGGACGCCGCGGGGAACCTGGTGCTCGCCACTTCCGACAACTTCCGGATACGGGTGGTGGCGGCGAGCACCGGCACGTTCTACGGCCAGCCGATGACCGCCGGGGACATCTACACCGTGGCCGGCGGTGGCAGCGGCGGCACGGCCAACGGCATCCCGGCCGCCCAGGCCACGCTCATGGACCCGGATGGGGTGGGCCCTGGACCGCGCCGGGAACCTGCTGCTCTCCGATACCCTTGACAACCTGGTGCGGGTGGTCGCGGCGCGGACCGGCATGTTCTACGGGCAGCCGATGACCGCGGGCGACATCTACACCATCGCCGGCGGCGGGTCCGGTGCCCCGCACCTGGGTGACGGCGGGCCGGCCACCAGCGCCACGCTCGCCTTCCCGGACGGCCTCACCGTGGACGCCGCGGGCAACCCGGTGATCGCCGACTTCGCGGATGCGCGGGTGCGCGTGGTGGCGGCGCGGACCGGCACGTTCTACGGGCAGCCGATGAAGGCCGACGACATCTACACGGTGGCCGGCACCGGCACCCCGGGGTTCGCCGGCGACGGCCACGCCGCCACGAGGGCGGAACTGGACGAGCCGGCCGGGGCCGGCCTGGACCGGGCGGGCAACCTGCTGGTGGCCGACGTGGGCGACGGCCGCGTCCGGGAGATCAGCCGGTAGCTCGAGCGGTCGCCACCTGCCCGACATGGCGCCCGAGCCGAACCCGGCCACCTCCCCGCCGCGCGCCCGCCCCGAAACAATGAGCCGGGCCGCCGCCGGCGGGAACATGCGGGATTCCTGACCGTGCCGTTATCCCGCCGGGCCCCGCCGGGCGTTACCTTTGTGGTGGTGTGTCCATGTTGCGTGCGTAACATCGCCACGTGAGTCCCGCCGTGTGACATGCAGTGGCTGGCGCCTAGCCCGGATCCACAGCCCATGTATCGCGGAGGGAACTCAAGTGAATTCTGAGCGGACGGCACGCAAGCCCAGGCGCAGGCTCGCCGGCGCGGCAGTCGCGGCAGGCACCACGGTCGCGGTGCTGGCCGGTGGCGGCACCACGGCACTGGCGGCCCGCGCCGCGCCCGCCGGCGGGATCATCTCCACGGTGGCCGGCGGCGTCGGCGGGCCAGGCCCCGCCACGGCGATCTCGCTGGTCAGCGACAACGTCCCGGCCGGCAACTGCGGCTCGCCCGAGGGGGCCGCCGGTGTGGCGGCCGCCCCGGGGCGCCTGTACATCGCCGACGGCTCGGTGCGGCAGGTGTCCGAGCAGACCGGCACGCTGACCACCCCGGCCGGGACCGGGGCCGCGGGACCGCTCGGCCTCGGCGGCCCGGCGGCCGGCAGTTCGACCGCCGCCTGCGGGGTCGCGGCGGATCACGCCGGGAACCTGGTGATCGCCGATCCCAACAGCCGCAGGCTGCTCCTGGTCGCGGCGAAGACCGGGACGTTCTACGGCCAGCAGATGACCGCCGGCCACATCTACGCGGTGGCCGGCGACGGGGGGCCCGCGCCCGGCGGCACCGGCGTCCCCCGGTTCTCCGGCGACGGCGGCCCGGCCACCAGCGCCGGGATGTGGAACCCCACCGCCGTGCAACTGGACAGCGCGGGCAACCTGCTGATCGCGGACCAGGACGACAGCCGCATCCGGGTGGTGGCGGTCAAGACCGGCACGTTCTACGGGCGCGCCATGAAGGCCGGCCACATCTACACCGTGGCCGGTGACGGCACCTTCGGCTTCGCCGGGGACGGCGGGCCGGCCACCAAGGCCGAGCTGGGCGAGCCGGCCTGGGCAGCCGCGGACCACGCCGGGAACCTGCTCATCGCGGACTCCCACAACGAGCGGGTCCGCGTGGTCGCGGCCAGCACCGCGACGTTCTACGGGCAGAAGATGACCAAGGGCAACATCTACACCGTGGCCGGCAACGGCCTGTCCGGGTTCGCCGGGGACGGCGGGCCGGCCAGGTTCGCCGAGTTCAACCAGCCCGTCTCGGTGGCCGTGGACCCCGCGGGCAACATCGTGCTCGCCGACACCAACTTCGGCTCGGTGCCGGCCGACATGGGCAACAACCGGGTGCGGGTGGTCGCGGCCCGCACCGGGACGTTCTACGGCGTGCCGATGACCAAGGGCGACATCTACACCGTGGGCGGCAACGGCCAGCCGGGGTACGCCGGGGACGGCCACGCGGCTGCCAAGGCCGAACTCGACGACCCGGTCGGGGTCGGCGTGACCGGCGCGGGCAACCTGCTGGTGGCCGACGTCAACGACGGCCGGGTGCGGGAGATCACCCGCTAGGCCTGCCGGAAGCGCGGGGCCGCCTGGACCGTGCGGGCGGCCCCGGGCGGCGTGGCCAGGAAGCCGCGGAGCAGGGCGGCGGTGCCATCGAGGTGCTCGGCGACGGCGCGCCGGGCCCGTGGTGCGTCGCCCGCCAGGATCGCCTCGGCGATGGCGGTGTGCTGGCGCGCGGTGTGGTCGATGTTGTGCCGCAGCACCGGGATCGCGTTCAGCAGGTCGTTCAGCCGCATCCTGGCGTCGGTGCACGCGGCGGCGAGCAGGCTGGACCCGGTCAGCTCGGCGATCGCCAGGTGGAACAGCGTGTCCAGCCGCCGGTAGTCGCCCGGGGTGGCGTTGTTGAGGTCCGCCAGCCGGCCCAGCAGCACGGCCCGGCCCCGGTCGCCGCCGGACCGGGCGAGCACCTCGGCGGCGCCGGTCTCCACCACCAGCCGGAACGTGAGCGCGTCGGTGAGCCTGCCGGTGTCCTCCAGCGCGATCCGCCGCACCTCCCCCAGATCCGGCGCGGGCTGGTCGTAGGTCACGAACGTGCCGCCGAACCGGCCGCGGCGCGACTCCACGAAACCGGCCTGCTGCAGGGCCCGGATCGCCTCGCGCAGGGTGAGCCGGCTCACGCCGAGCTGGGCGGCCAGCTTACGCTCCGGCGGGAACCGGTCTCCCGGCGCCACCAGGCCGAGCTTGATGACGGTGAGCATCCGCTCGACCGTTTCCTCGAACGCGTTGCCCGCCCGGACCGGGCCGAGCAGGGCCGCGAGGTCAGCTCCCGTCATTCTTTTCCGGCGCAGGTCTTGACATGACCGGGAGTGTAACCCTCAATGGTCAGATACTAAACCATTGGGACAGAGCGGCCAGGTGAGGCGCCCCGGCGCCCGCCCGGCAGCACGACCCCGCGGCGTTCCCGCCGCGTCACCAAACGAGGAGTTCCCGTGGCCGTCAATGAACGCGCGGCGATGACCGAGGACGAGCAACGCCTCCACGAGATGGGTTACGCCCAGGAACTGCGCCGCCGCATGTCCGGGTTCTCCAACTTCGCCGTCTCGTTCACGATCATTTCGATCCTCTCCGGGTGCCTCACCCTGTACGGGTTCGGCATGAACGTGGGCGGCCCCGTGGTCATGACCTGGGGCTGGCCCTTCGTTGGCGTCATGACGCTGTTCGTCGGCCTGGCGATGGCCGAGGTGTGCTCCAGCTACCCGACCGCGGGCGGGCTGTATTACTGGTCGGCGAAGCTCGCGCGGAAGAACGGGCCCGCGTGGTCCTGGTTCACCGGCTGGTTCAACTTCCTGGGCCAGGTCGCAGTGACCGCGGGCATCGACTTCGGCGCGGCGTTCTTCATCAACGCCTGGCTCAACCTCGTGTTCGGCACGCCGCTGTACCACTGGGTGACGATCCTGATCTTCGCGGCCGTGCTGCTGGTGCACGGCATCATGAACCAGTTCGGCATCAGGCTGGTGGCGCTGCTGAACGACGTCAGCGTCTGGTGGCACATCTTCGGCGTGCTGATCATCGTCGGTGCGCTCATCTTCGCCCCGTCGCACCACCAGTCGGCCCACTTCGTCTTCACGGGCATCGTCAACAACACGGGCTGGCACAGCACGTTCTACGTGGTGCTGCTCGGCCTGCTGCTCGCCCAGTACACCTTCACCGGCTACGACGCCTCCGCGCACATGACCGAAGAAACCCACACGGCGGCGCGCAGCGGGCCCCGCGGCATCGTGATGTCGATCGTCGTCTCCCTGTTCGCGGGCTGGGTGCTGCTTCTCGGGCTCACGTTCGCGATCCAGCACTACGCGACCTCGGCGCTCGCGGTCGTGCCGCCCGCCCAGATCATGATCGACGCGATCGGGGCCACCGGCGCGAAGCTGCTGCTGCTCATCGTCATCGGCGCGCAGCTGTTCTGTGGCATGTCCTCGGTCACCGCGAACTCGCGCATGATCTACGCGTTCTCCCGCGACGGTGCGCTGCCCGCCTCCGATTTCTGGCACCGGGTGAACAAGCGGACCAGGACGCCCACCAACGCGATCTGGCTCGCCGCGGCCGGGGCATTCATACTCGGGCTGCCCTACCTCTGGAACAGCGCCGCCTACGCCGCGGTCACGTCCATCGCGGTGATCGGGCTCTACATCGCCTACGTGCTGCCCACCTTCCTGCGGCTGCGCCAGGGCGAGAGCTTCCAGCGGGGGCCCTGGCACCTGGGCCGGTGGAGCTACGTGGTCGGCTGGATCGCGGTGACCTGGGTGGCGATCATCAGCATCCTGTTCATCCTGCCCGTCTACAGCCCGATCACCAGGTCGAACTTCAACTACACGATCCTGGCAGTGGTGGTGGTCATCGGCTTCGCCGGGATCTACTGGCTGGTCTCCGCGAAGAACTGGTTCAAGGGGCCGAAGGTGCAGGGCACACCCGCGGAACTGGCCGCCATCGAGCAGGAACTGGCCAGTTAACCGCGAGCGCGCCTGCGACGAAGGGATCACCTGACAGTGCCCGAAACCGGCAGCACGGCTGCCCGTCCGGGGATGCTCTCCATGGACGAGCTGAGGGGGGCGGTGGGCGCGGGCACGATCGACACGGTCGTGCTCGCGTTCACCGACATGCAGGGGCGCCTGCAGGGCAAGCGGGTATCGGCGGAGTTCTTCCTCGACGATGTGGTCAGCCACCACGCGGAGGGGTGCAACTACCTGCTCGCCGTGGACATCGACATGAACACGGTGGACGGGTATGAGATGTCGTCCTGGGAGCGCGGGTACGGGGACTTCGTCCTCGTGCCCGACCTCGGGACGCTGCGCCACCTGCCCTGGCACGAGGCGAGCGCGCTGATCCTGGCCGATCTGGCCTGGACCGACGGCAGCCCGGTGGTCGCCTCCCCCCGGCAGGTCCTCAAGGCGCAGACCGACCGGCTGGCGGCCCGTGGCTGGACCGCGCTCGCCGGCACCGAGCTGGAGTTCTGCGTGTACCGCGACTCCTACGAGGACGCGCAGGCCATGGCCTACCGCAACCTCACCCCGGTGAACCTGTACAACGTGGACTACTCCATCCTCGGCACCGGCCGGGTGGAGCCGCTGATGCGCCGCATCCGGCTGGGCATGTCCGGCGCGGGCATGTACGTCGAGTCGTCCAAGGGCGAGTGCAACCTCGGCCAGCACGAGATCGCGTTCCGCTACGCCGACGCGCTGACCACCTGCGACAACCATTCGATCTACAAGACCGGGGCCAAGGAGATCGCCGCGCAGGCGGGCATGAGCCTCACGTTCATGGCCAAGCCGAACGCCCGGGAGGGCAACTCCTGCCACATCCACCTCTCGCTTCGGGACTCGGCGGGGAGCCCGGTGCTCGCCGGGGACGGGCCGTTCGGCCTGTCCCCGGCGGGCGAGCACTTCCTAGCCGGGCAGCTCGCCGGGCTGAGCGAGCTGATCTTGTTCCACGCGCCGAACGTCAACTCCTACAAGCGCTACGTGCCCGGCAGCTTCGCCCCCACCGCGGTGCGCTGGGGCGTGGACAACCGGACCTGCTCCTACCGCCTGGTCGGGCACGGGCACTCGCTGCGCCCGGAGAACCGGGTGCCCGGCGGCGACGTCAACCCCTACCTGGCCGTCGCCGCCATGCTCGCGGCCGGCCTGGAGGGGATCGAGCACGAGATGCCGCTCGAGCCGCCCATGGCGGGCAACGCCTACGCCGGGCCGGGGCCCCGGGTGCCGTCCACGCTCCGGGACGCGCTGGACGCCTGGGAACACAGTCGGCTCGCCCGCAAGGCGTTCGGCAACGACGTGGTGGAGCACTACGCCAACGGTGCCAGAGTGGAACTGGCCGCGTTCGACGCCGCGGTCACCGACTGGGAGCTGCACCGCGGCTTCGAGCGGACCTGACGGACTGCAAACCGGCGAGGGACGATGCCTGTTTTCACCGTGCTGAACCCGGCCACCGAGGAACCGGTGGCCGAGGTCGAGCAGACCTCCGCGGCGGACGCGGACGCGGCGATCGCGCGGGCCGTGGCCGCCCAGGCGGCCTGGCGGAAGGTGGCGCCCGGCGAGCGCGCGGCGCTGCTGCGCGCGTTCGCGGACGTGGTCGGCGCGCACATCGGCGAGCTGGCCGAACTGGAGACCGTCGGCTCGGGCCACCCGGCCGGGCAGGCCCGCTGGGAGGCCGGCAACGTCCGGGACGTGCTGCGCTACTACTCCGCCGCGCCGGAACGGCTGTGCGGCAAGCAGATCCCGGTGCCGGGCGGGCTCGACGTCACCTTCCACGAGCCGGTCGGCGTGGTCGGCGTCATCGTGCCGTGGAACTTCCCGATGCCGATCCTCGGCTGGGGGGTCGCGCCGGCGCTGGCCGCCGGCAACCCGGTGATCGCCAAGCCGGCCGAGCGGACGCCGCTGACCGCGGTCCGGATCGGCGAGCTGGCCCTGGAGGCCGGGCTGCCCGAGGGCGTGTTCCAGGTGCTGCCCGGCAAGGGCTCGGTGGTGGGCCAGCGGCTCATCGGCCACCCGGACGTGCGCAAGATCGTCTTCACCGGGTCCTCCGAGGTGGGCCGGGAGATCATGGCCGGCTGCGCCCGGCAGGTGAAGCGGGTCACCATGGAACTCGGCGGCAAGAGCGCCAACATCGTGTTCGCCGACGCCGACCTGGCGAAGGCGGCGGCCACCGCGCCGGTCGCCGCGTTCGACAACGCCGGCCAGGACTGCTGCGCCCGGTCCCGGATCCTGGTCCAGCGCGAGGTGTACCAGCGGTTCCTCGAGCTCCTTGAGCCCGCGGTCAAGGCGGTCACGGTCGGCGACCCGGCCCGCGAGGGCACCGAGATGGGGCCGCTGATCTCCGCCGAGCACCGCGCCAAGGTGGCCTCCTACGTGCCCGCGGGCGCCCCCGTGGCGTTCCGCGGCAGCGCCCCGGAGGGCCCGGGCTACTGGTTCCCGCCCACCGTGCTCGCGCCGGTGCGCCTCGACGACCCCGCCTACACCGAGGAGGTGTTCGGCCCGGTGGTCGCGGTGGTCCCGTTCGAGGACGAGGCGCAGGCGGTGGCGATGGCCAACGACACGCCCTACGGCCTGTCCGGCTCGGTCTGGACCGGGGACGTGGGCCGCGCCATCCGGGTGGCGCGCGCGGTGGAGACCGGCAATCTGTCGGTCAACTCGCACTCCTCGGTGCGCTACTGGACGCCGTTCGGCGGCTTCAAGCAGTCCGGGCTCGGCCGGGAGCTGGGGCCCGATGCCCTCGACGCGTTCACCGAGACAAAGAACGTCTTCATCGCGACGGACGAATGACGCTGCATTACGACTGTCCGTGGCCGCCGGGCCCCGGACGCCCGGCGGGCCGCGGGGCTCGCCCGACACAGGGAGCGTGATCAGGGCTCATGCAACGCCTGCTGGACCGGGTCGCCGTGATCACCGGGGCCGGAAGCGGCATCGGGCTGGCCAGCGTGCGGCGGCTCGCCGCCGAGGGAGCCAAGATCGTCGCCGTGGACATCGACGGTGACACCGGGAAGGCCGCCGCCACCGAGGCCGGGGGGATCTTCGTCCAGGCGGACGTGACCAGCGAGGACGACGTGCGCGCCGTGTACGAGACGGCGGCCCGCGAGTTCGGGCGCGTGGACATCGCGTTCAACAACGCCGGGATCTCCCCGCCCGAGGACGACTCGATCCTGGTCACCGGGCTCGACGCGTGGCGGCGCGTGCAGGAGGTGAACCTCACCTCGGTGTACCTGTGCTGCAAGCACGTCATCCCGCACATGCAGCGGGCCGGCGGCGGCTCGATCATCAACACGGCCTCGTTCGTCGCGATCCTGGGCGCGGCCACCTCCCAGATCTCCTACACCGCCTCCAAGGGCGGCGTGCTGGCCATGAGCCGGGAACTGGGGGTGCAGTTCGCCAGGGAGAAGATCCGGGTGAACGCGCTGTGCCCCGGCCCGATCAACACTCCCCTGCTGCAGGAGCTTTTCGCGGCCGACCCGGGGCGGGCGCAGCGGCGGCTGGTCCACGTCCCGATGGGCCGGTTCGGTGAGCCCGAGGAGATCGCCGCCGCGGTGGCCTTCCTGGCCAGCGACGACGCCTCGTTCGTCACCGCGTCGACGTTCCTGGTGGACGGCGGCATCTCCGGCGCCTACGTGACACCCCTGTAGTCGGCTAGATTCGCGCAGGTAGCCCGTTTCCCTTCCGGCCTGGAGGAGAGTCAAGTGCGCACCGCGCCCGTGATCGGCCTGTCCGCCTACCGCGAGGAGGCCCGCTGGGCCTACTGGCGCAAGCCCGCCGTGCTGCTGCCCGCCATCTACGCCGAGCGGGTGGCCGCGGCCGGCGGCATCCCGGTGCTGCTGCCGCCGCTGCCCGGCGTGGCCGGCGCGGTGAGCCGGCTCGACGGGCTGCTCCTCACCGGCGGCGGCGACGTGGACCCCGGCCGGTACGGGGCCGACCCGCACCCGGCCACCTCCCGGGTCAGCGGGCCGCGGGACGCGGCAGAACTGGAACTGCTCGACGCCGCCGTGGCGGCGGGCAAGCCGGTGCTCGGCATCTGCCGGGGCATGCAACTGCTCAACGTGGCCCGCGGCGGGACCCTGTGCCAGCACCTGCCCGGGGAGGCCGGGCACACCCCGGACCCCGGGATGTTCGGCTCGCACCCGGTGCGGGTGGCGGCGGGCACCCGGCTGGCCGGGATCCTGGGCGCTAACGGATCCGGGGTCGACGTGCCGACCGCCCATCACCAGGCCATCGACCGGCTCGGCGACGGCCTGGTGGCCACCGCGTGGGCGGCCGACGGGGTCATCGAGGCGGTCGAGCCCGCCGCCGCCGGCCCGTTCCTGCTGGCCGTGCAGTGGCACCCCGAGGTGGGCACGGACCCGCGCCTGATCGAGGCCCTGGTCGCCGCCGCGTCGGCCAAGTCCCCGTGACGGAGGAACGGGGACTTGGCCACTCGGGGGTTCGGGGGTCGTCCCCCGGGCCAGCACGGCCAAGTCCCCGTGACGGAGGAACGGGGACTTGGCCACCGGGGGTTCGGGGGTCGTCCCCCGGGCCAATACTGCCCGTGCCTGACCCGCCGCACAGCGGGCCTGGCCGGAGCCGCGCCGGGCGCGCGGCCGCAGCCTCTACACTCGCGAGCGTGAGGGATTCCGCCGCGGTCGAGATCTGCGATCTCGTCAAGCGGTACGGGCACAAGGCCGCGGTGGACGGGCTCAGCCTGCGGGCCGCCCGCGGCGCGGTGACCGCGGTGCTCGGGCCGAACGGGGCGGGCAAGACCACCACGATCGAGATCTGCGAGGGGTACCGGCGGCCCGACGCGGGCACGGTCGCGGTCCTCGGGCTCGACCCGGTCGCCGACGCCCGGGCGCTGCGGCCGCGGGTCGGGGTGATGTTGCAGTCCGGCGGCATCCCGCCGGCCGTCCGGCCCGGCGAGTACCTGGGCGTGCTCGCCCGGTTCCACGTCTGCCCGCTGGACCCGGCCTGGCTGCTGGACCGGCTGGGCCTGTCCGGCTCGGCGCGCACCCCGGTCAAGCGGCTGTCCGGCGGGCAGCAGCAGCGGGTCTCGCTCGCCGCCGCCGTGATCGGCCGGCCGGAACTGGTGTTCCTCGACGAGCCCACGTCCGGCCTTGACCCGCAGGCGCGTCATGCGACGTGGGACCTGATCACCGGGCTGCGCGCGGCCGGCGCCAGCGTGATCCTCACCACCCATCACATGGACGAGGCAGAGCGGCTCGCCGACTACGTGGCGATCGTGGACCATGGCCGCCTGGTGGCCGAGGGAACCCCGGCCGAGCTCACCGGCACCGCCGGCCAGGTGCGGTTCCGGGCCGAGCCGGGGCTGGACATCGAGGGCCTGCTCGCCGCGCTGCCGGCGGGCACCGCGGCGAAGGAGTCGCCGGCCGGGCACTACCTGGTGGAAGTGCACAACCGGGTGGACCCGCGGCTGGTCGCCGCGGTGACCGCCTGGTGCGCCGAGCACGGCGTGCTGGCCCAGGAACTGCGGATCGAGAGCCGCACGCTGGAAGACGTGTTCCTTGAGCTGACCGGCCGGGAACTCCGGTCATGAGCCAGGCGCCGGCGGCAGAGGTGGCGGACTGGCCTGCGCCCGCGCCCGGGGCGGCCCCGATGGCGAAGATGATCATGGCACAGGCGGGCCTGGAAGCCAGGACGCTGCTGCGTAACGGCGAGCAACTGCTGCTCACCCTGATCATCCCGGTGCTGCTGCTGACCGCGTTCAGCCTGGACGACCTGGTCAAGGTGGGCACCGGGCCGCGGGCGAGAGTCGACTTCCTGGTGCCCGGGGTGATCGCGCTCGCGGTGCTGTCCACCGCCTTCACCAGCCAGGCCATCGCCACCGGCTTCGAGCGCCGGTACGGGGTGCTCAAGCGGCTCGGCTCCACTCCGCTGTCCCGCACCGGGCTGATCGGGGCGAAGACCGCCACGGTGATCGCGGTCGAGGTGGCGCAGGTGCTCATCCTCCTCGGTGTCGGCCTGGCCCTGGGCTGGCGGCCGCACGCCGGCCCCGCCGCGCCGATATGGGTGATCCTGCTGGTGCTGGCCGGCACGGCCGCGTTCAGCGGGCTGGCCCTGCTGCTGGCCGGCACCATGCGCGCCGAGGCCACCCTTGCCCTGGCGAACCTGGTCTACCTGATCCTGCTGGGGATCGGCGGCATCATCTTCCCGCTGGCGAAGTTCCCCGCGGCCGCCCGGCCGGTGCTGACCCTGCTGCCCTCCGGGGCGCTGTCCCACGGGCTGCACGGCGTCCTGCAGCACGGGGCCGGGCTGCCCGCGCGCGACCTCGCCGTGCTGGTCGTCTGGGCCGCGGTCGGCATCGCGCTGGCCGCACGCCTGTTCCGGTGGGAGTAAGCCACTCGTGCTTACGGGGAAGTGGCGGTTCCCGCAGCCAAGGGCCCAGGACCACGGACTGGCTGGCGGTTCCGGTGACGAGTCGCCCCGCCCCGCGCCCCGCCGCGCGCCGTGGACCGCGGTGCCGCCCTCGGCGCTCGTGCTGACCGGCATCTTCTCTGTCCAGTTCGGCGCCGGGCTCGCGGCCAGGCTGTTCGCCCAGATCCCGCCCGCCGCCGTCACCGGCCTGCGGCTGTGGACGTCCGCCGCGGTGATGGCCGTCGTGGGAGCCCGGCCGCTGCGCGGCGCCCTGACCGGCCTGGCGCGGCGCCGTGCCTGGCGGGACGCGGCGGTGGTCGCCGGGTTCGGCCTGACGCTGGCCGTGATGAACTACTCGATCTATCAGTCGTTCGCCCGGATCCCGCTGGGCATCTCGGTCACCGTGGAGTTCCTGGGGCCGCTCGGGGTGGCGGTGGCGTCCTCGCGGCGGCTGCTCGATGTGCTGTGGGTGGTCCTGGCCGGAGCCGGGGTGGCGCTGCTCGCCCATGGCGCCCTGCCCGCCTCCGCCGGGCGCGGCACGGTCCTGCTCGGGCTCGCGTTCGGGCTGCTGGCGGGCCTGTCCTGGGCCGCCTACATCCTGCTGAGCCGGGCCACCGGCCAGCGGTTCCCCGGCTCGACCGGGCTCACGATCGCGATGCTGGTCGCCGCGGTCATGATCATCCCGGTGGGCGTCACGGCGGGCGGCGCGGCGCTGCTACGGCCGGGCATCCTGCTGACCGGCCTGGGCATCGGGCTGCTCTCCTCGATCATCCCGTACTCCCTGGAACTGGAGGCGCTGCGCCGGATCCCGGCGCGGGTCTTCGGCATCTGGATGAGCCTGGAGCCCGCGGTCGCGGCCCTGGTCGGCCTGGTGCTGCTGGGCCAGGCGCTGGCCGCCAGGGAATGGCTCGCCATCGGCTGTGTCATGGCCGCCTGCGCGGGCGCCGCGCGTGGCACCCGGGAGCCCGGGGCGCCGGAGGCCTGAGCGGCGAAACCGGGCCCTGAGGTGCGAACCGGGCAGCCCACCCTTTACTCCGCACCCCGCCGCCGCTCACTCTGCTGGCCGGCCCCGCCGCCCCGCACTCTGCTAGCCGGCCCCGCCGCCCCGCACTCTGCTA
>WNGM01000291.1_pt1 | contig 43490 bp, 41 predicted proteins | sample 5400571 | NCBI WGS metagenome assembly WNGM01 (sample SAMN13153378, study PRJNA577476) | soil metagenome | isolation source: 100 cm soil or saprolite under Garry oak tree replicate 2 | place: USA:California | collected 2016-06-15 | reverse complement strand
ATCAGCCGCATGGTGGTGGACTTGCCAGCAAGACTTCAGGTACCCTGTGGGGAGTATGGCCATGCAGAACGGCGCGATCTACGCCCGCATCAGCCGCGTCATGGACAAGACCGACCTGCTCGGCGTGACCCGGCAAATCCAAGACTGCCGCGACCTCGCCACCCGCCGCCGCGACCGGATCAGCCGCGTCTACTCTGACAACGACTTCTCCGCCGCCAGCACAAGCGTCCGCCGCCCCGACTACGAGGCCATGATGGCCGCCATCCGCGCCGGCGGCCACGACGGCGTGATCGTCTGGGACCTCGACCGCCTGCACCGCCAGCCCAAGGAACTCGAGGACTTCATCGATCTGGCCGACCGCTACCACTTGGAGCTGGCCAACGTCGGCGGGGAGGTGGACCTGAGCACGCCGCAGGGGCGGCTGACGGCCCGGATCAAGGGCGCGGTCGCCAAGCACGAGGCCGAGCAGATGGGCCGACGGGTGCAGCGCAAGCAACGCGAGCTGGCCGAGGCTGGCAAGAACTCCGGTGGCGGGCGCCGCCCGTATGGCTTCCTGCATGACCGGACCACCCTGCATACCTGGCCGTTCTGCACGCTCGGCAGCCGCGAGGTCATCCAGGGTGAGGTGGAGGTCATCCGCGAGCTTGCCCGCCGGGTGCTGGCCGGCGACCCGCTGGGCGTGCTGGAGCGCGACCTCAACACCCGCGGCATCCACACCTCGACCGGGTCGACCTGGCAGAAGCGCACCATCGTGCAGACCCTGACCGCCCCCAGGGTCGCTGGCCTGCGGCAGTACCAGGGCCAGGTCATCGGCACGGCCGCCTGGGCGCCGATCCTGGACCGCGCCACCTGGGAGGCGGTGTGCGCGGTCCTGCGCAACCCCGCCCGGCGCCCGCCGGGGATCAGCAACGCCCGCAAGTGGTTGTTGTCGGGGATCGTCTACTGCACCGAGTGCGGCAGCCCGCTCCGCTGAAAGCAGCCCGGTAGCCGGGATAGCGGGCGTCGCTACCAGTCCCGCACGCCCGGGTGCGGCATTCGGCCGAGGCCCAGGCTGCGGTCGAGCGGCTGCTCGCCTCCGGGGAAGGCCTCACTCCCGCGGCGCGGCGGCGGATGATCACCGCTGCAGAACGAGGACTGCGACGACAGCGTCTCGCGCACGGGACACTTGCGTCGCTGCTCGCGATCCGTCGTGACGAGGAGGGCCTGCCGGCGGCAGCCCTGGCCCGGGACCTTCGGCTGGAGGAAGCCGAGCTGCTCGCCATCGAATCCGGCGAGCGCGACGTGCGGACGCTGACCGCCTCGCAGATCGCCAGCTGGGTGGCCCGGCTTGCCATCGACCGCGAGCGGGCCGTCCAGGCGCTGCGCCGCTCGCTCGGACTGGCCGCAACAGCTCCCAGCTACGCGCAACGCACCAGCCCCCACGGTCCGACGCAACACGCCGACGACATGGCGCTGGTCACAGCAGTGGATGGGCTGCTGCAACAACCATCCTAGACATCCAACCTGTCGTCCCGTAGGCCAAGGCATCCCCGGTCCGTGGCCGAGCGGGTCGCTCATGACGTGGCGGCGAACGCCGCCGCTCAGTGGCTGCACGTCGACCTGGATGTGCTGGCTACTGACCAGGTCAGTGCGGTCGACCACTCATAGCACAATCCCCGGCGATCACGTTGGCCAGTATGGAGACCGAGCAAGAGCGTGGGGTGGCTACGCCGCGAGCGTGATCACATCCTCCGCCGCCGGGTCGGTGTCGACTCCTCAGTCCGCCAGCCGCAGGTCGGGCGGCATCGCCACCATGCGCACGTTGGAGCGCACCGCAAGCAGCTCCCGAACCCGTCCACGGACCCGCATCCCGGCATCCGCCGTCACACAAATGACCGCCATCCCCGTCACCTGCGCCAGGAACTCGGCTCGGTCCAGGATCTCGGTGTCCTCGTCGGCCTGGCGGCGATGGCGTGGCGGATCGGGGAGGATCTCCAGGGTCATCCAGCTCGCACCGGGCCGAATCTCCCGAGGCATCGTCGAGCCCTTGTCGTTCGATGTCCTTTCGCGAGAGCCGGAGGGGTTGGCGCGAGACCGTCCGCCCGCCCCGCGCTTTCCCCCTCGGCTCCGGTTCCCGGCCGGCTGGCCGGTCTGCTTCCTGTTTGCTGGGAGGTAGCGAACCTTCTAGGCTCTCCGGGCGGAAGAGGACATGCAGGGGACATCGAGGCAACCGAGGACAGATCTGTGAGCGACCTACCTGTCTGGTGCGGTTGGCTTGTAGAGCTTCGGGAGGGTCGCGGCTGGTCGCAGCTCGACCTAGCAAGGGTCCTTCGACGGCTGGCCACGGAGCTTCCTGCGGATCTCGGTCTTGATCGAGTGGCCCGCGCCTCGCTGGAGAGCATCAAGCGGACGATCCGACGCTGGGAGACCCAGGGCGTTCAGCCTGACGAGCGGTACCGCATCGTACTCGCGCACGCCTACGTCATCAGGAACGGCGAGGCTACCATCAGTCAGGGATCGGAATTCGAGTTGCTCATGGCTGCGTTCGCGGCCATGGGAGTCAGCGTGAATCGTCGGGAGTTCCTTCGCCATCTCGCCATCATGGCCGCGACTGTGGCGGGAGGGGTGTTCCTGTCCGGCTTTACGCCTGACCTTTGCCAGCGGGCCGAGCATGCTCTCGCCCACCCCAACCAAGTAGATCGCAACACCCTGCGTGACCTCCGGGCGGCGGTAAGCGACCTCCAGCAGCAAAGCGAAGGTGCCATGCCGTACCTTCGGTTGGTCAGCGCTGTCGCTCCTCACGTCGTGGTCGCCCGGCAGCTCCTCAGCGGCATGCAACCCGATCCGATCCGACAGGAGCTGTGTGAGCTTGCCGTCCAGACGTTCAACCTTGCGGGACGGCTGGCCTTCAACCTTCATGACCAGCCCAGCGCTCGGCGCTTCTCCGCCGATGCCCAGGAAGCGGCGGACGAGCTTCATGACGGCTGGATGAAGCGATGGTGGCTGTCGAGCCGGGCGAGGGTGGCTCGCTTCAACTACAGGGACTTGGACGAGGCCCTGCACTTCGCAAGCCAGGCGTCCGACCAGCCCGATCGTTCAAGCGACGTGGGGCAGGCATGGTCGTACTGCGTGCTCGCCGAGATGCAGTCGTTGCATGGCGACGAACGGAAGGCGCGCAAGGAAATTGACCTTGCCAGGCTGTTTGCCCGTGGCAACCTCGCCGAGGACCCAGCCGCACACCTGTTTCCCGAGAGCCGATTCGGCGGCCTTGATGCGGTTCACGCCCGGATCAGCGCGTACGAGGGAACCTGTTGTCTGCGGGCGGGTCGGCTGGACCGCGCGGAAGCGGCGCTCCAGGAAGCGCTAGCCGGCATCCCGACCGGAATCCAAGGCCAGCGATCGTTTCTGCTCGCGGATCTCGCCACCGTCGCCATTCGCCGGGAAGAACCCGAGCGCGCCTGCGATCTTCTCCGAGCCGCGCACGCGATCAACGAGCGGTTCGTCATCGCGCTTGACGAGTTGCTGCTTTCTGCCGTCCATCCCCTGTAGCGCTTGGGGTGGCTCCCATGGTTGTTACGACCTTCCTTACTGCATTCAAGCCCCCCGCTCCGGGCGCTGTGCGCGGCGGCGCAAGCGCCTCCGTGCTCGGCCCGGCCGGGCGGCAACCCCGTCTGGCTGGACGTGACCGCCGCTCGCGGCGGACCACCGCGGTCGAGCCCGGTTACAGCGAGCGGTACACCTCGCGGCGATGCCCGAGCGCGACCACCAGCACCAGCAGCTCACGATCCTCGACCCGGTACACGACCCGGTAGTCACCCGACCGGACCCGCAGCAGCCCCGGCATGCCCCGAAGCGCCTTCATCCCAGCCGGCCGAGGATCGTGGGTGAGCGAGTCGATCAGCGCGCCGACACGCCGCGCGGCCGGGTCAAGCCGCATCAGACGCCGCCGCGCGGCCGGCAGCACCACCACGCGGTACGCCACCGGCTACAGGCCCAGCTCGGCCTTGACCTGCTCCCAGGGGATCGGCTCGCCACCCTCGTCCAGCGCGGCGCGGGCGGCGGCGATGTCCGCCTCCTCCTCGGCCTGCTCGATCTCGGCGGCAAGCTCCGGCGAGACGATCGCGGCCACACGCCGGCCGTGGCGGGTCAGGTAGATGACCTCGCCGGCGCGCTCGGCGTCCTCGACCACCTCGCCGAGGTGGGCTTGGGCCTGCTCGATCGGTAGCTCGCTCATGAGCTCTGAGTGTACATGGTCGCCACGCGACCCGAGCCGCGTGCAACCGGGCGCGGGCATGGTCGCGGCCTCATGCGCGAATGGGTTCACCGATGGCCGATCCTGCATGGTGATCCGGGACATTCGCGCTTGACCCCGCTGGTTCGACTCGCTCGACGTAGGTGGTCGATCCTGTCGGATGTGGCCAGTATCGCGGGGGAGGAGTCCCCCGCACCCCCTCACCGGCCCCGGGCACGAGTGGAGCGGGCTGCGCCGCAGTGGTCGAGCGCCGGACCCGCCATTGTGCCGTTGACCTGCGGAAATGGTGAGATCTGGTCTTGACTCTATAGAGGTACTTGGTATCGAATCGCCCGCCGGCGCCGTTGGGGCCGAGCAGGCCGAACACCTCGCCGGGGCGAACGCTGAACGAGACGCCGTCGACCGCGTTGAACGGCAGTTTGGGGTAGCGCTTGACGAGCTGATCGACGACCACGAGGTCGCCGTTGGACTGGCTGCCCGCCAGCGGGGGTGCTGGCGCTGGAACGGTCATCATGCCTCCGAGATTTCTGCGCGTAGCCGCGCCCCGATATGGTCGGGGAGCCCTCCGCCACGCGCAACCGGGTATCCACAGGCCTCTCCGGAGACCCCCCGGCGCGGTCTAAACTCGACGAGTCCGCCGTTCCTGGAGCCGCGCCATGCAAGATCCGCCGCGTCCGCCCACCCCACACGAGCAGCCCCCACCCGCGCCCCCCGGCCCACCCGCCGGGCCACCGGCGCCGCCCACGGGGCCGCCGCCCACGGGGCCTTCCGCCGCGGCTCGGCCGGGGGGCGGGGGTCCGTGGGGTGAGCCGGGGTACCAGGCTCCCCCCGACCCGAACCGGCAGAGCCGGCTCGCGGTCGCGTGGATCGTGGGGATCCTGGGGGCGCTCGGACTGGCCGTGGCCGCGCTCGGCGGCTTCGCGATCCTCTACGCGATGGGGCAGCGGCAGCCGGCGCCGGTGGTCGGGGCTCCGTTCCCGAGCTCTGCTCCGCAGCCGACCGCCCCACCGTCGACGCCCGGCGAAGACCCGACCTCGACGACCAGCGGCGCCGGCGCCGAGCCTTCACCGTCCGGCGGCGCAGGCTCGCGGGTCAGCAACGCGTTCTATTCGATCAGGATCCCCGACGGCTTCGAGGACGTCACCGACAGCTACCGCACCCAGCACCCGGCCGAGCGGAGCACCGTGCAGGCGTTCGCCGGCCAGACTGGCTCGCTGGTCACACCCGACGCCAGCATCGTCATCAGCCGGCTCCCGAGCGGCGCCGACCGCGGGCGGTCACTGGACCAGCTCGCGGCGGACCAGGTGCGGGCACTCCAGCACGAGGGAGCCAGCGGCGCTGGCACGCCGCGGCACAGCACCATCGGTGCCGACCCCGCGGTCGAGGTGGACCTGAGCATCCGGTCCGGCGGCCAGCCGCAGCGCCGAACACAGGTGCTCTGCATCCACGACGGCCGGCTGTGGCAGATCGCGGTCACCAGCCCGACCGGGTCGCAAAGCCAAGTGACGGCGGCGTGGACCACCGTCAAGAACGGCTGGCAGTGGCTGTGATCAGGTCAGCGCCACGTGCTTCGGCCACGACCGTCAGCGGCCCGGTCCTGCCTCGCCGTCGGCGTCGCTTAGCGAGGCGAGGTAGCGGAGCAGGCGCTCGCGCACGGCGGCGGGTTCGCCCTCGCGCCAGGTGCGGAAGCCCTTGCCGCTCTTCATGCCGAGCTCGCCGCGGGCGACCTTGTCGCGAAGGCTGGCCGCCGGTCCGGGCGTGCGGTCCAGGTGGGGCAGCAGGTACTCGTGGATCGCCAGGGTCAGGTCGAGGCCGACCAGGTCGGCGTTCTCGATCGGGCCGAGCACGCCGAGCCGGCGCCCGAAGCTGGACTTGACCACCACGTCGACCGTCTCGGGGTCGCAGATGCCATCCTCGACCAGCCGGAACGCCTCGCGCCAGAGCGCGTGCTGGAGCCGGTTGCCGACGAAGCCCGGCACGTCCTTGTGCACGTGCACGGGGGTCTTGCCGGCCCAGGCCAGCAGCTCGATCATGCGCCGGACCACCTCGGCGTCGGTCGCCTCCGCCTGCACCACCTCGACCAGCGGGATCAGGTACGGCGGGTTCCACCAGTGCGTGCCGAGGGTGCGCCCCCGGTGCTCGGTGCGCTCGGTGATGCTGGCGACCGACATCACCGAGGTGTTGGTCGCCAGCATCGTGTCCGCTCCGGTGAGCGCACCGAGGCGCTGGAACAGCCGCTGCTTGGTGGCGAGGTCCTCCGGCGCGGCTTCGATGACCACGTCGACGCCGTCGACCGCCGGTTCGAGCGTCTCGTGCACGATGATCCGCTCGACCACCTGATCGGCGGCCTGGCGCGGCCGCCCGAGCGAGCGCAGGTTCGCCCGCACGCGATCCGGGACCGACGAGCGCACCTCCGGGTTCGGGTCCCATATGGTCACCGGCGCACCGGCCTCGGCGAACACCTGGGCGATGCCGTGGCCCATCAGACCGGCGCCGACCACCGCCACGTGCTCCACTCGCATCGCCACCTCGCGACCCGCTGCCCTGGACCCGCTCTGGGACGAACACGACCCTCTCAGCGGCTCGTCTGCCTGTCAACGGCGCGTAAGCTCACGCCTGTCGAGGATCCTCGCCAGTAGGGAGCGTGCGATGCGACTCGGGCGGGTCGAAGTGGACGGGCCCGATGGGCCGGTGGCGCGGCTGGTGCTGGTGGAGCCGGACCGTGAGCGACTGATCGATCTGGCGCTGGCGGAGCGCGAGCGCCTGCGGCGCCAGGGCGCCAGCGACGAGGCGGCCCGCCGGATCGCCGCGGCGCTGTTCCCGCCGAGCATGGCCGCGGCGATCGGCGCCGGGCCGCTGTTCACCGAGGCGGCGGCGCGTGCCGCCGAGGTGGCCGCGGAGGTCGCGGTGCTGCCGTTGGACCGTGCGCGATGGCTGGCGCCGCTCGACCCGCCGCGAATGCGCGACTGCATGGCCTTCGAGGGGCACATCCGGGCCAGCTACGCCGTGCTCGGCGCCTCGGTGCCCCCGCAGCTCTACGAGTTGCCGATCTATTACAAAGGCAATCCCGGCACCCTCATCGGTCACGAGGCCGAGGTCCCGTGGCCCGCTTATTCTCGATACATGGATTATGAGCTGGAGCTCGGTTTCGTCGTCGGGGCTTCCGGCCGGAGCCTGACGCCGCGGGAGGCGAAAGGCACGCTCTTTGGCGTGACGATTTTCAATGATTTCTCCGCGCGCGACGCGCAGGCCCGTGAGATGGGCGGCGGTCTCGGGCCCGCCAAGGGCAAGGACTTCGCGACCGCGCTCGGGCCCTGGATCGTCACCGCCGACGAGCTGGATCTGGACCATCTGCGGATGGCCGCGAGGATCAACGGCGAGGAGTGGTCGCGCGGCTCGATCGATCAGATCATGTGGTCAGTCGATGAGCTGCTGGCTTACGCCTCGACATCGGAGCCGCTGGAGCCCGGCGAACTGATCGCCTCGGGGACCGTCCCCGGCGGCTGCGGGCTGGAGCTCGGCCGCCGGCTCCAGCCGGGCGACGTGATCGAGCTGGAGGTCAGCGGCGTCGGCGTGCTGCGCAACCGCCTCGGCCCGCCCGAGCCGCTGCGCTGGTCGCCCTCACCGAGGACACCCGCTCCGTAGCGCCGCCGAGCCGGACACCCGCGCGAATACACGCGCGACCACCCCGTGTGAACCCTCCTTCTCATTTGCGCAAATTCGCGCTGGTCGCCGACGGTGACCCACCCTATTTGCGAAGGCGTGGGTGGTGGGCTAGATTCTGCCACCTGGTTACTTTTGGGCCGCTGGTATGGCCTGGTGAGATTCTGGGTGGTGGGTCCGCTAGGCCCGGTGGGGGTGGCGATCCGTGTTCCGGAACGTGCAGATCCGCTCGAAGCTGCTGGCCATCGTGGTCGTGCCGCTGCTCGCCCTGGTGGCCTTCGCCACCGTCCAGGTGGTGTCGAGCGTACGGAGCCGCGTCGAGGCCGACCGGCTGAACCGCGCCACCCAGTTCGCCTCCAGCCTGACCGCGACGGTCGACGCGCTCCAGCGCGAGCGGGCGATTTCCGGCGGGTACATCGCCAGCGGCAAGCGGGCGAACTACGGGACCATGATCGCCGACCGGGTCCTGGTCAACACCGCCCTCCAGTCGTTCCAGAAGAACCTGCGGTCGCTCGACACCAGCGGCTTCTCGGCGCAGTTCCGCAGGGACCTCCAAACCGCCAACGGCTCGCTCCGCGACCTGACCGACTTCCGCTCGCGGATGGAGAGCCAGCCGCTCAACACCTTGCAGGTGGCCGGCTACTACGGCGGCCAGATCGACGCGTTGCTGGCGGTCATCGGCGACATCGGAGCGCAGCAGGGCAGCGGCTCCCTCGGCAACAACGTCGACGCGCTGGTGGCGATGGCCCGGGCCAAGGAGGCCGCCTCCCAGTCCCAGGGGCTGCTGTTCTCGGTGCTGACCGCCGGCACCTTCGGGCCGGAGGAGTATCAGCAGTTCGCCACGCTGACCGGTGAGGAGCAGGCCTATCTCGCGCAGTTCCGCCAGGCCGCCACCCAGGCGCAGCGCGACTTCTTCGGCGAGACCGTGACCGGCCCGGACATCGATCGGATCGCCGGCATGCGGCAGGCGGTGCTGAACGCGCGGGACCTGCCGCGGGGCATCGCGCCGAAGGACTGGTTCTTCGCCAGCTCGGCAAAGGTCGACCTGCTCCACCAGGTGGAGCTGCGCGTGGCGGGCGACGTCGCCAGCGCCAGCGCGGCCGCGAGGTCGGCGGCGGTCCGCCGCGCCACCACCGACATGGCGGCCATGGTGCTGGTCGTGGCGCTGGCGCTCGGGTCGTCGCTGCTGCTGGGCCGATCGCTGGCGCGGCCGCTGGTGCTGCTGGAGCGCAGGGTCCGCGAGGTGGCCGCCACCGAGCTGCCGGGCGTGGTGGAACGGTTGCAGCGGGCCGACGAGGGCGCCGAGCTGACCGCGATCGCGCAGGAGGCGGCCGGCGGGCTGCCGATCAGGTCCACCGACGAGATCGGCCGGCTGGCCACCGCCTTCAACTCGGTGCACCGGGTGGCGGTGCGCGTCGCCACCGAGCAGGCGGCGCTGCGGAAGTCCATCGGCGACATGTTCGTCAACCTGGCGCGGCGCAGTCAGAGCCTGATCGACCGCCAGCTCAACCTCATCGAGGAGCTGGAGCGCAGGACCGAGGACCCCGACCACCTCGACGAGCTGTTCCGGCTCGACCACCTGGCCACGCGCATGCGTCGCAACGCGGAGAACCTGCTGGTGCTGGCCAGCGCGGAGCCGGGCAGGCGCTGGAGCGAGCCGATCCCGCTCGCCGACGTGATGCGCGCGGCCGGCTCCGAGGTGGAGGACTTCACCAGGGTCGAGCTGATGACCGGCGACGACGTGCTGCTCGCCGGCCACGCCACCAGCGACGTGGTCCACCTGCTGGCCGAGCTGGTCGAGAACGCGACCAGCTTCTCGCCGCCGGACACCCCGGTGCGGGTGGCGGCGGAGCCGACCGCGACCGGCTACCTGATCGAGATCGAGGACCGCGGCCTCGGCATGACCGAGGACGAGTTGGCCGGGGCCAACGAGCGGCTTGCCAACCCGCCGGAGATCGACTTCGCCCTCTCGCGGATGCTGGGGTTCTTCGTGGTGGGGCGGCTGGCGGAGCGGCACGGCATCCAGGTGCAGCTCCGGCACTCGTGGTACGGCGGGGTGACCGCGCTGGTGCTGATCCCGAGCGCGCTGCTGCTGTCCGAGCCGGAGATGGCGCGCTCGATGGCCGGCGGCCCGCAGCGCTCGACCGGCCAGCTCGCCGCCCCGATCCCCTGGCCCGATGGCGACGGCGCGCCCACCGGCGCCGGCCTGGTTCCCACCGGCGCCGACGGTGGTGGCCACAGCGACGGCCCGGCCGGCAACGGGCCGCGGCGGACGGCGGGATCGGAGCATTCGATCTTCGAGCCGCTGCCGGAGCTCGAGCCGGAGCCCGAGCCGCCCGTCGACCCGCGGCCGCTCGGCCAGGTGGACGGCCTGCTCCCCACCGCCGGTCCGGTGCCGGACAGGCCCCCGGAGCCCGCCATCGATCCGGCGCCATCCGTGGGAGGCCCGGGTGACCGGCATGTCAACGACCTCTTCGACGACTACCGCACCGGAATGGTGCACGGCCGGGTCACGGCCCACAGCCGCCCGCCGGACGAGCCACCGGCGGCTGACAGTCCACCACCTGCTTCCTGACGATCGACGCGCCCTGGACGGAGGACGGGCGATGCGTACCCCCGACGCCGACGGCTCCCACCCGAGCGGCGGTCCGAGCCGGCTGTTGCGCGCCTATGCCGTCACCGGCGGGCGCACCCGCTCGCGGCACACCGAACTGGAGGTGGAGTCGCTGGTGGCCACGACCGCGCTCGGTGACAGCGAGTCGCCGCGGCTCAGCATGGAGCGGCGGGCGATCTCCCACCTCTGTCGCCAGGTGCTCTCGATCGCGGAGGTGTCCGCCCATCTCGACCTGCCGCTGGGCGTGACCAGGGTGCTGGTCGGCGACATGGCGGCCGAGGGGCTCGTCTCCATCCACCGCCCCAGCAGCCCCGAAGCCGAGCCGGACCTGGCTCTCCTCCAGCGCGTCCTGGCCGGCCTGCGGGCGATCTGAGGCCGCGGCGGCCCGGGTCCCCCCAATGCCCGGGCCGCCGCGCGCTCCACCGTCAGCTCACGGCGATCCTGTCGACCTCGGTGGTGACCCATCGGACCAGCGGCGGTGAGAAGCACCTGAGGAATACCACGCCGTCATGAACCCGCACAACCACACGGGAATAGTCAAGCCGACGTAGATGTCGCTACGCCAGAAGACCGCGAGCCGGGCCGACCGGGAGTCGCAGGTTCGTCCTACCATGGGCGCATGCGTAACCGTCCCGACGCCGCACGCCTGGCCGCGTGGCGGGCCCTCATGGAGGCGCATGCCGCGGTCACCGACCTGCTCGAGCGCGAGCTGGAGCAGGAGCGCGGCCTGCCCCTCAGCAAGTTCGAAGTGCTGCTCAAGCTGGCAGAGGCGCCCGACGGCCGCATGCGGATGCTGGAGCTGGCCCAGTCGGTGCTGCTGTCCAAGAGCGGGCTCTCGCGCCTGGTGGACCGTATGGAGGAGGCCGAGCTGGTACGCCGCGAGCGCTGCCCATCCGACCGGCGGGGCGCCTACGCGGCGCTCACCGAGGAGGGGCGCGCGCTGCTGCGCCGCGCCGCGCCGGTGCACCTCCGCGGCATCGAGGAGCACTTCGCCCGCCACCTCGCCGACCACGAGGTCCAGGTCCTTGCCGAAGTGCTCGGCAAGGTGAACGCGGCGGCCCGCGACGGCGGCGCCCACCGCGAGTGTCCCGGCACCATCCTCGAGGCCGCCGCCGGCAACGGGGAGCTGGCGGCCGAGGCGGTCGACGCCGGCGGGCTGGACGCCGAGGCCGAGCGCCTGGCCGCCGAGATGCCGGCCGTGGAGGCCTGAGCGGGGGCCCGGCCCCGGGCGCCAGACCTCGACGGCAATGGAGCGGCCCGCGGTGCAACTGCGGGTGCCAATTGCATCCCGTTTCCGCTATTGCGGGTGCCAATTGCGCCGCTGTCTGGCGAAGAGTTTGCGTTAAAGATCGTCGTTATCCGGTCACTCACCTCGAAGTCCACTGTTCTAGCGATCGAAGGCCCAGGTAACATCCGCCGCGCAGAAGCCACGTGTCGCTCGGTTCGGGCGGCACCGACGAGTTGTTGGGGGGGCAGATGCCGGCGTTCGATGTCGTGCGCAGGTGGAAGGGTCGTGTCGCGCTGGATCGCGATGGTCACCGGATCGGCTCGGTTCTGGATGTCTATTACGACGCCGAGACCGACGAACCCGGATGGGGCCTGCTCGATCTGGAGCAGGCCGACGGGAAGACCAGCCTGGTCCCGCTCGGCGAGGCCAACGAGCTCGCAGTGGGCATCCAGCTACCGTTCGAGCTGGCAACCGTTCAGCGCGCGCCTGGCATGCCGGCGGGCGGGCGGTTGTGGCCGCAGGACGAAGCAGCCCTGTACCGCTACTACGGCCTGGAGTACACGGGCGCATCCCTGGTCGACCTCGACGAGCTGGAGGACGGCGAGGGCAACGGCAGCGTCGATCGCCTTGGTGACATCGTCAAGGTCGGCCCCTCGCCGCGCTGGCTGCTCAACGTCAACGACCCCGAGCTGAGCTGATCGGGGCACCGGGCCATCCGGGTTCCGTCTGAGCGCGGGCCGCTTCCTGCCCGCGCTCAGACGACCAGCAGCCGCGGGAACAGCACCAGCAACGCCGGACCCCCTAAGGGGAGGGTCCGGCGTCAGGGAAGGTGCCGTCGCGGGATCAGAACTCGCGCATGCGCGAGTTGAACGGCGAGCTGACTCGCTGCCGCTGGCGCGCGACCTTCTGCCAGTCGTTCGGCTTGGTCGCCACGTTGAACACCGCCGCCGGCAGGGAGCTGCCGATGCGCAGCAGGCGCAGCTCCACCGCGAAGAAGCGCACCTCGTCGTCGCCGTGCTGGTTGAGCCAGTCGAGCACGGCGCGGTGCTCCTCGCTGACCTTGGTGGTGATCCAGATCACGGCGGACACTTCGAGGCCGGCGGCGAAGGTGACCACCTGGCCGAGGTGGATGTGATCGGTCGTCTCGAGCTGGTTGGTGATGGCCACCCGGCGGCCCTTGTCCGTCTGGGCCAGGATGTCCACGGTGAAGGAGCCGACCGCGATGTCGCGGCCGACCTCGCGCAGGCCGCTGACGCCGAGCTCCTTGGAGAGCCTGTCCAGGTTCCCCGCCAGCCAGCCGGAGAACCCATCGCCGTCGCGCTGGAAGACGGTCCGGACGTCGACTTCCTCGAGATCGGCGAGCTGCACCGAGCCTCCGCCGAAGCTGCGCGCAGACCGCTCGAGGTCGACCTGCGTCCGGCTGCTACCAGCGTGGGAGATCGTGGAGCGGCTGCTCGAGCTTTCGCTGGCGGCCGCGCTGTCTGACTGGGTCACGCTGGGTCCTTTCATCGGTCGAATTCTGCCGCTCGCAGCATGACCCGCGCAGGTTCTCCAATATCGCGCCGAAGAGTCAAATCCGCATCGGCCGAATCAGCGGGTTCGTCGGTAAGCTGATGATCCCGCGCTCCAGCGCCGCCACCACCGCCGCGCATCATGCGCCCGGCTCTCGTAGGATTGCGCTGGCGAAATGGGGGGATCGGCTAGGCAGGGCAAAATGCACCTCACAAGCGCGATCGTGAAGAAATTCAAGAGCATCGACGACTCCGAGGTCGTCCGGTTCGAGCCTGACGTCACCTGCCTCCTGGGTCGCAACGAGAGCGGCAAGACCGCCTTCCTGGAGGCGCTGGCCCGCCTGAACCCCCTGGCCGACGACCCGCTCGCCTTCGACGAGCTGCGCGACTACCCGCGGCGCCTGCGCGGCCGCGAGGGGGAGATCGCGGCCACCGTGCCCGTCAGCGCCACCTTCGAGCTGGACGACGCCGACCTGGACGACCTCTGGGGAGAGTTCGGCCCCGGCGTGGTCACCTCGCGCACGGTGCGGCTGGACCGCACCTACGGCGGGCGGCGGCGCCTAGTGGTCGAGCAGGACGACGACGGCCGGGCCCGCGGCGGCGGTCCGGCGCTGGCCTCCTTCGTCACCGCCCGGGTGCCCCGCTTCCTGTACTTCGGCCAGTACAACGTGCTGCCAGGGCGCGTCAGCATCCCGCGCCTGCAGACCCTGCCGCCGACCCGGCTGGCTCCCGGCGAGCGGACCGCTCGCTCGCTGCTGCGGCTGGCCGGCGTGGGCGCCGACGACTTCGTCGAGTCGACCTACGAGCGCCGCAAGGTGGCGCTGGAGGTCGCGGCCGAGCGCATCGGCGCCGAGGTGCTGCGCTACTGGAGCCAGGGGCCCGACCTGGAGGTCGAGCTGGACGTGGACTTCCGGCCCAAGGGCCCCGGGGGCGAGCCCGGGCCCTTCCTCGACATCCGCATCCGCGACCAGCGCCACCGGGTGACCATGAACTTCGGCGAGCGCTCGGAGGGCTTCGTCTGGTTCTTTTCGTTCGTGGCGGCGTTCTCCGAGGTCCGCGAGACCGACCAGCTCGTCGTGCTGCTGGACGAGCCCGGGCTCGGCCTGCACGCCGCCGCCCAGGCCGACCTGCTGCGCTACATCGGCGAGCGGCTCGCCCCGCGCCACCAGGTCATCTACACCACCCACTCGCCGTTCATGGTCGATCCCACGGCGCCGCGGCGGGTGCGCACCGTCGAGGACCTGGACGGCGCGGGCACCAGGGTCCGGGAGCCGGCCGGCGCGGTGCATCCCGACACGCTGGTGCCGCTGCGGGCGGCGCTGGCCAGCCGGGTGGCTGCCGAGGTCGACCTCGGGCCCGACACCCTGCTGGTGTCGAGTCCCGCCGACCTGGTCTACCTGGAGGTCATGAGCGCCTACCTGCGCGAGGCCGGCCGCGGCGGTCTGGACCCCCGCTGGGTGCCGCTGCCGGCCGGCGGCCTGCACGCCATCCCGGCGCTGGCGGCGATGCTGGGCGCGCCGCTGCGGGCGGCGGTGCTGCTCAGCCAGGGCGCCGGCCATCCCGAGGTCACCGAGCTGGTCGCCGACGGCCTGCTGCTGCCGGAGCGGCTGGTGGCCCTCACCGAGATCACCGGCACCGCGGAGGCGGGCATCGAGGACCTGTTCGGCGAGGGCTTCTACCTGGAGCTGCTGGCCTGGTCGGGCCTGAGCGCGCCGCGTGCCAGCGAGCTGCCCAGCGGCGGCGCGCTGGTCAAACGGGTTGAGCGCGCGCTCGGCCAGCCGATCGACCGCTACCAACCCGCCCGCTTCCTGCTGATCAACCAGGAACGCCTGCTGCCGGCGATCGGCAGGGCCACGATCAACCGCTTCGCCCAGCTGTTTGAGATCCTGAACGAGCTGGAGCCGTCCCGAACCGAAAGGGGAACGCGGTGACGTTCTTCCAAGAGCCGCCAACCCTCACCAACACCTTCCGGTCCGACACCGTCCTGCGCGAGCACCTGGAGCGGCTGCTGCCCGCAGAGCTGCTGGCCGAGGCCACCCCGGAGCTGGACGCGATGGGCGAGGCCGCGGCCGGCGAGCTGGCCAGGCTCGGCGCGCTGGCCGAGGCGGCCCCGCCGCGGCTGGTCCAGTTCGACGCCTGGGGCCGGCGGGTCGACCGCATCGAGGTGAGCGCCGCCTGGGAGGAGCTGCTGGCGGCGCAGGCGCGCGCCGGCCTGGTGGCGGTGGCCTACGACGGCCGTCACGGCCCGCACGGGCGCGTGCTCCAGCACGCCCTGCTACACCTGTACGCGCCGTCCTCGGCGGTGGCGACCTGCCCGCTGGCGATGAGCGACGCCGCCGTCCGGGTCCTGCTCGACCACGCCCCGCCGGAGCTGCGCGAGCGGGTGGTCCCGCTGCTGACCTCGCGCGACCCGGAGCGGGCATGGACCTCGGGCCAGTGGATGACCGAGCGCGAGGGCGGCTCGGACGTCGGCCGCACCGCCACCGTCGCCCGGACCGACGAGGGGGGCCGCTGGCGGCTGCACGGCGTCAAGTGGTTCACCTCGGCGACCACCGCCGAGTGCGCGCTGGCGCTGGCCCGGCCGGAGGGCGCCGATCCGGGCAGCCGCGGGCTCGGGCTGTTCCTGGTCGAGGCGGTCGACCCGCTGACCGGCCGCTCGCAGCTCGGCGAGACCATCCTGGTCGACCGGCTGAAGGACAAGCTCGGCACCCGTGCCGTGCCCACCGCCGAGCTGGAGCTGGCCGGCGCCGTGGCCACGCCGGTCGGCGGGGTCGAGGCCGGCCTCAAGAAGATCGCCGGGATGCTCAACGTGACCCGGGTCCACAACGGCATCAGTGCCGCAGCCGGGATGCGCCGCGGGGTCGAGCTGGCCGTCGCCTACGCGCGCGTGCGCCAGGCCTTCGGCCAGCGCCTGCAGGACCTGCCGCTGCACCGCGAGACGCTGGTGGACCTGGCGGTCGAGGCCGAGGCGGCTTTCGCGCTGGTGGCGCGGGCCGCGGAGCTGCTCGGCCGCGCCGAGCACGGCCTGGCCTCCGAGCGCGAGCAGCGTGCCCTGCGCGCGCTGGTCCCGGTGGTGAAGCTGCTCACCGGCAAGGACGCGGTGGCGCACGCCAGCGAGGTGGTCGAGTCGTTCGGCGGCGCCGGCTACATCGAGGACACCGGCATCCCGAGGTTGCTGCGCGACGCCCAGGTGCTGCCGATCTGGGAGGGCACCACCAACGTGCTCAGCCTCGACCTGGTTCGCGCCGAGCGCACCGACCAGGCGGTCACGGCCCTGCTCGAGGACCTCGACGCCCAGCTCGAGCCCCCGCGCGGCTGGCCGGAGGGCGCCGAGCGCGCCAGCGGGCTCGACCGTGCCGGCGACCTCGTCGGGCGGTCCCTCCAGGCGCTCGCCAAGGAGCTGCGGGCCTTCCAGGACTCGGACGCCGCCGCCGTCGAGGCGCATCTGCGCGGCTTCGCCATGCGGCTCGGGCGCAGCTATGCCGCCGGGATGCTGGTCGCGCACGCCGCTCACCGGCTCGCCGGCCACGGCGACGAGCGGGCCGCCCGGGTCGCCGGCCGCTACGCCGAGCGCTGGCTCACCAGCGCGCCGCCGCCGCTGCCGACGCTTGACCAGCTCGACCGGTCTGCAGCGCTGTTAGCAACTGTTATCCCTCCGTGACCGCGAACCGCGCCCATCCCTGATACTAAAGAAGCCGTGCGGGAAAGCCTTAATTGACCCGGACGACTCAGACGCTGCTCGAAAGGGATGGTGAGCGGGAATGGCGTGGTGGCGCGACCCATGGAAGCGCACTGGTCTACTCGGCATCGCGATCGTCGCCTCCTTGGCGCTGGCCGCGTGCGGCACGGCGTCCGGTCAGACGGGCGCCGCGGCCGGCGTCGTCACCACCACCACCACCACCACCACCACCACCACTCCAGCCACCAGCAGCTCCGCCACCGCCACCTCGGGCGGCATGGCCGGGTCGGGGTCCGGCCAGGCGGGCCAGGGGTCGGCCCAGGCGGCCCAGCGGTCGGGCCAGGCGGGCAACGGGTCCGCCCAGGCGATGCCCGGCGCGGTGGCGACGCCGCCCAGGCCGCAGAGGTTGGCGCTGCCCGCCACGGCCCATCCCGGTGACCACGGCAAGGACGTCGCCGCGCTCCAGCGGCAGCTCGCCACCCTCGGCTACGAGGTCCGCAAGGTGGACGGCCAGTACGGGTCGGCGACCCAGCACGCCGTGGTGGCGTTCCAGAAGGTGAACCTCCTGAGCCGTGACGGTATCGCCGGGCCCAAGACCATGAAGGCGCTCGCCCACCCGAAGCGGCCGCGCCCGCGCCCGCGGTTGGGCGGCAGTGGCCTGCACGTCGAGGCGGACCTCACCCTCCAGGTCATCTACATCGTCAGCGACGGCAGGATCCAGCAGATCCTGGACGCCTCGTCCGCATCGGGCCGGACCTACCTGTCGCACGGCAGCGTCCGCCGGGCCCACACCCCGGAGGGCAGTTTCCGGATCGGCCGCAAGGTCAACGGCTGGCACCGCAGCTACCTCGGCATGATGTACCGGCCGGCGTACTTCGACGGCCCCTACGCGATCCACGGCGCGCCGAACGTCCCGCCGTACCCGGCCAGCCACGGCTGCATCCGCGTCACCACCGCCAGCATGGACGCGATCTACAGCAAGCTGGTCCCCGGCACCCGGGTGCTCGTCTACCGCACCTGATCTACAGTCTGGAGCGACCTTCACTCGTCGAATGCAGTAAGGAGCTCCATGCCTCAGCTCGATCCCAGCGCCCCAGCGCCCCCATTCAGCCTCCCGGACCAGGACGGCAAGACCGTCTCCCTGGACGATTTCAAGGGCAGCAAGGTGATCGTCTACTTCTACCCAAAGGACGACACCCCCGGCTGAGCGGACGCGAACTCATGTCCCCATTCCCTGCTGCACTGAGGAGCACCATGCCGAAGCTCGAAGCCGGCACCCAAGCGCCGACATTCACCCTGCCCGACCAGGACAGCCAGCCCGTGTCACTGGACGACTTCAAAGGCCGCCGCGTGCTCGTGTACTTCTACCCGGCAGACGATACGCCAGGCTGCACTCGCGAGGCGTGCCAGTTCAACGACAACCTCCACGCCTTCCAACGCGCCGACGTCCCGGTGCTCGGCGTCTCCCCCGACGACGCCGCCAGCCACCAGCGCTTCCGCGCCAAGTACGGCCTTGCCTTCCCGCTGCTGTCCGACCCTGACCACCAGGTCATGGACGCCTACGGCGCCTGGGGCGAGAAGACCAGCTACGGCAAGACCACCGTGGGCGTGATCCGCTCCACCTTCCTGATCGATCAGGACAGCAAGGTCGCCCGCGCCTGGTACAACGTCAAGGCCGACGGCCACGCCGCCAACGTCCTCGCCGAGATCGGAACCTGACCACAGCGCCTGCGCCGGCTGGGCACCGTGAGCTAGAAGTTGCACGGCCTCGCGGATCCTGATCACGGTGAGGCTGACGACGATGGCGGCTGGCGGCGGCCGCCTCAAGAGGGCGTGTCACCCCTGCTGGTACAGTTTGGTCCAGCGACACAACGATTCGGCTTCCACCTCACCCCACTGACAACAGCGGTGGGCAGTAACGTCGGCCACGAACGCCGGTACGCTTTGGAGGCGGAAGAACGAGCGTTGTGCCGCCTCGAGACGCACCGGGCTCTGCCCGGGGATCTCGAGGGGGAGACGCGGCACATCGGGCCTGATCTCCCCCGGACGTGACCAACGTCCGGGACTGGGTCCCGGACGACCGGGATTCGGAGATCGGAGGCAAACCGATGGAGACCGCGACGACCTACGAGACCGTCCTGCCCCGCCCAGTCGACCGGCTGCCCACGTCGGCGCTGGCGGCCGCAACCCGCAAGCTCGCCGACAAGCTGTCCGACAACTTCGCACTCAGTGATGACGCGGCCGCCGCCCTCGCCCAGGCGGTCGTGGACCCAGCGGCAGCGCGGCGCGCCGTGGAGAGCCCCGAACGGCTGCCGGTTCCCGGCGGCGCAGTCCTCGCCGTCCGCACCGAGGTCTGGGCGCGCTGCATCATGCCAGACCCTCGCAACCCCCGGATTGGGCCGGCGCGCCGTCACCCGGCGTCCGACCTCGTCGGGCGGGACGAGGGTTCGCGGTTCCGGCCCCTTCCCGACCCAGACCCCGCTCCAGACAGCCGAGCGGAGCTCGTCGTGCGGCTCCAGAACCAGGAGCATCTGGCGTGGGCCGCCCAGCAAGCCACCGAGTACATCTTTTCCAGCAACGACTGGCGCGAGTCGATCAAGCACCAAGGCGTGATGACTGAGATCTGGCTCGCAGCCACGACCTTCGACCATGGGGACAACACCCCCAGCGTGACGGTCCCGGTGACGGTCGAGGGCTCCAGCCGGATCACCGCGGTCCACGACCTCCTGGGTGTGCGGTCGGCCGACGTGCCATACAGCCGCGACGAACGGCGGCTGCGCCACCACATCCGCAAGCTCAACGAGGCTACCGCCAACGCCGGCAACCCAGACGCCCTCGACAACAAGACCGCCGTCATGCTGCGGTGCGAGGTCGTGCCGGCCCTGCTCCTGGTCGGCTTCGAAGCCCATCGCGGCGACACCACGCCCACCTTCGCCGTGGCGGTGAAGTCGCTCGTCGCGCTGCGCCACGTCGACTTCCCCAAGCCCTGGGGCGAGGCGACAGAGAACGAGGCCCTGGCGGACGCTGTCCTAAACGAGCTGGAAGCGCGCGGCCTCATTACGCCTGGCAAGGCCGACTGGCTCGCTGGCGCACTCACGCCCGAGGAGGCGCGCAACGCTGGCTTCAGCGCTGACCCCACCGTGCGGGCGGCAACGATCATCCGGCTGTTCACCGATCGCGACCCTCGCACCCATGAAGCGGTCCGAGTGGCCATCACGAGCCAGAGCACCCGCAAGCAGATCAGGACCAAGCTGCTCTTCGAGATCGCCACATCGCTCGTGCTGCGGTCTGTGCCCGAGCCGGACGCGCATCGGCGAGAGCAGGTCCGCAAGTACCTGAAGGACGCCTACAGCCAGGAGCTCGCCGGCGAGTGGACCGCGACGCTCCGGTCCGCCGACGAGCTCGCAACGGCGGCCCTCGGGGAGCTCCATGGAGACGGCCTCGAGGGCTCCTCCCGCGAGCTCGCGGCCCGGGCCGCGTACCCGCTGATCGTCAACGGGCACCTGTACGGGGATCGCGGGGCGAGAAACAACGATCAGCCCGACCGGCGCAAGCCGGGTGAAGTCATCGACCGCATGCGGTCCAGCCAGCACGGGATCCTCCAGCTCCGCCAGGCGCTCACCGACTTCGCCGCGGACCAGCGGATCCGCCGCGTCCACGAGGATGGCACCACGCTACGCAACGACGACGGGCACGACGTCCTGGTGCGCGACGCCGACCTGCGCGGTACCTTCTCGCCTCCGGGTCACCCGCCCGCAACGCCAGCACCGGAGACCACGGCCGAGATCCTCCGAAACACCCTCGCAGAGGTCGGCACGGCGTTCCACGCCCTGGACGACGCTGTAAAGCGCGTCGAGAGTGTCGTGGGTGATGACGGCCGGCCTGCAATCGATGTTTTGGGTGCCGATGGCGCCGACTGTCAGGCCTGGCAGCAGATCCTGATCAAGGTGCTGCAGAAGCTGCCGCTCTGGCAGCAGACGCACGCCCAGCGCCTCGGCACTGTGCCCTCGATGACCGCCGACGACCTCGACGAGGGCCTCGACAGCCTCGACGACGATGCCGTGGATGAGGACGACATGATGTAGCTCCAGGTCGCGGAGGGTCCTGCCCAGCAGCCCCGAGTGATGTCACCCCTCCGCCTACACTCGACCTTGCGACACGGGCTGTCGTGCTCGCCTCACCGCGCCGCATTCGACGGCGCGGGCGGCAACGCCGTTCTCCACCAACGATTCGGCACCGCGCACCAGTACCAGCCGGGCCGGGTCGTCCAGGGACGGTACGCCTCGGCGGTGCGCACCCACTCGCTGCCGCTTCAGCCACACCGGGCGCAGGCCCGGGAGGCGAAGAGCGGGTGCGCGGGCATCTCGCCCAGCTCACCCGGACCACGTCCGTCCGGCGGCCGGAGGGCCGGCCGCCCGAGCCGGGAGCGAGAGTGCCATGCCGTACTTCTTCGGGCGCGACCACGAGCTGCGCGCCCTGATCGACAGGATGGACCTGCGGGTCTTCGATGACGCGCCGTGCCTCGGCGTGGACCCGAGCGCCTACCACCCTGAGGCCAGCGAACCCGATGAAGTTCACCTCGCGCGATGTGCCATGTGCGACATCCGGCTCCAGTGTCTGGCGCTTGCCCTGCGGAGCGAGGCGCCGGACGAGCGCCATGGCTGGTACGGAGGGGTCGGCCCCGATGAGCGTGACCTCGTCGCTGCAACGCTCCACCTCGTCGCCGACCAGCATGACGTGCCGCCGCGCGCAGTCGAGGCGGCGCGACTTCGCGCTGAGGGCCTCACCATCGATGCGATCGCCGAGCGACTGGACTGCTGCCGCCGGACAGTCCAGCGCTACCTCCGGATGGTGGCGTGATGATCGCCGATTCAACCCACCACACGCGGCGGCGCCAGGAGCAGCGCAACTTCACCTACGAGGAGCTCGCCGACATCGTCGGCAACGACCAGTGGGCACCTGCATGGAGCGTCGGCCGTATCCCCACACCGGGCCGGCCGGTGTGCATCGGGATCCAGCCCGCCGAACCCGGCCGCGACCGGCGCCAGGTACTGCTCGGTGTGACGAACGAAGGGCGGTTTGGCGTCGCCGTCGTTGCCCGCAGGTCGCACGCGCACGGCGTCATCGTGACGATGTGGGATCCTGCGGCAAGCCCGGATCTCTGGCGCGAAGACTTCACCGGCCCGACGGCGGCCGGCGTCCGTGCCCTGCCACCGACAATCTGGTACCGGCCTCCAGCCACTGCACGGCGGCGCCGGTGATGGCGATGGAGCCCTCCGTCATCATCCCGATGGCCGAGGCGGCTGCCCTCGAGGGCGCCACGAGTGCCTTCTACCCGACCGCCCGGTCTCCTCGCCTAGAAGCAGTCGTCCCGAATGAACACCACGGTCAACGCCGGCGTCATGTCACACCAACGCGTACCTCACCGAGACCACTCCGAGCCCAAAGGGAGCGCCATGCAGGCCAAGCCCCAGACCGAGCCAGTCGACACCGCGACCGGACCGCAGATCAACATCGTCATCAACAGCACCCACTACCGTGCACCGCGGCCGGTCATGACCGGCGCGGAGCTGGCCGCGCTGTCCGGCGTGCCAGCCGGCAACCAGCTGTTCCTGGAGGTCCCTGGACCGGGAGACGATCGCCCGATCGGCCCAGACGAGCCGGTCGAGCTGCGCTCCGGGATGCGGTTTTATGACGTGCCGGTCGGCAATCTGGGCTGAGCCGCATGATCCCCGCCCCCGACGTCGCCGCCCTGGTGGCCTGCTATCCCACCGCGGCCGTGGTCGGCCGCGGCGACCATACTGCGGTCGTGGTGGTGCCCGCCCTGCCGCTCGGGCCGGGCTGGAACCAGCCGACCACCGAGGTCTTGTTCCTGGTCCCGACCGCCTACCCGGCAGCCCAGCCGGACTGCTTCTACACCGGTCCGCAGCTGCGCCTGGCCGGCGGACAGCTGCCGAGCAACACCGCCCTGAACGAGCTCGACGGCCGCCAGCTGCTGTGGTTTTCCTGGCATCTGGCCAGCTGGCATCCGCACCGCGACAACCTGGTGTCCTACCTGCGCTTCATCGAACGGAGGCTGCACGATGCCCGCTGAGCTGCGGCTGACCGACACCCAGTGGGCGCAGCTGCGCGCTGGGCTGCTGGGCGACGACGATGAGCACGCTGCGCTGCTGATCTGCGGCTACCTGATCGCCAATGATGACCAGGTGCTGGTCTGCCGCCGGGTGCAGCAGCTCGGCGCCGCTGACCTCCTCGACACGAGTCGGCGGCACCTAGCCATCGCCCCCACGACCCTGGCCCGGGCGGCCAAGGGCGCCCGAGCCGAGCAGGGAACCATGGTCGTTTGCCACTCCCATCCTTTTCCCGGGCCCGTGCACGCCTCCACGCTCGACCTGGACACCGAGGCGGAGCTGTGCGGCCGGGCGCTGTGGGGGCGGCTGGCCCCCCGGCCGGTGGCCGCCCTGGTCCTCGGCCCGGACGGCCTGGATGGGCGGCTGTGGCGGGACGGGCGGGGCCAGCCGCTTGACCGGGTCCGGGTGGTTGGCGACCAGATCCGGCTGCTGCCCCCACCGCCGGGGAGGCAGGTCGGCGACGAGGTCGCCCGACAGGTGCTGGCTTGGGGGAAGGGCGGCCAGAGCCGGCTGGCGGCCGCTCGCGTGGCGATCGTCGGGATGGGCGGCACCGGCTCCCAGGTCGCCGTCCAGCTTGCCCATCTCGGCGTCGGTGGGCTCATCCTGGTCGACCCCGACCGGGTCGAGGCGACCAACCTGTCCCGGCTGGTCGGGGCGACTAGGACCGACGTCGGCCGGCTCAAGGTCGAGGTGCTCGCCGCCGCCGCCCGGGCCATTAACCCGACCGTGACGGTCCAGCCCGTTCTGGCGTCGGTGCTCGATATCGACCCGCGGGTGCTGGCGGCCGCCGACGTCATTGTCTGCGCGACCGACGGGCACGGCTCCCGGGCGCTGCTCACTGAACTCGTCCAGCAGTACTTGGTGCCGGTCGTCGACCTTGGGGTCGAGGTGATACCCGGCGCGCGCGGGCTGCGAGCCGGTGGCGGGGTGCGGGTGCTGCGGCCGGGCGGCTGGTGTCTGCATTGCGCCGGGACGCTGGACGCTGGGCTGGTCCGCGAGGAGTATCTCGACGGCACTGAGCGAGCCCGCGAGGCGGAGCGTGGCTACCTGCGGGGCGCCAACACCTCCGCGCCTGCGGTGATCTCCCTCAACGGTGTGGTCGCCTCGCTGGCCGCGTTGGAAGTCTGCCATTTGCTGGTCGGCTTCCTCGGCGACGGCGGTGGCCGGCTGCTGTACCGGGCCGAAGCGCGGGCGCTGACGACCGCCTCGGTCACCCGCCACCCTGCCTGCTATGTCTGCGGCGAGGGTGGGCTGCTCGGGCTGGGCGACGCGCGCCGGCTGCCGACCCGCTTCCAGGATCATTCCGTCGGCTAGCCGTTCACGCTACGATGCCGCCATGTCGGACACCGAGCCACGCCGCCCACCGCTTAGTGAGTTCGCCGTCCCCGTGGCCAGCGGCCTTGAGGAGGACGCCGAGACGGCCGGCGCGCCTCCGTTTGATGCGGCGACCGCGGCGGAGATCACCTCTCGGATGCGGGAGATCGATGCTGCCCAGCAGCGCGCTGAGGCGACCAGCCGCGACGTCTACCTCACCTAGCCGGCCGCGGTGAACCGGTTCGAGTGGTCGCGCGTGCGACAGCCAGCAGACGCGGTTGACCTTCGCCGGCCGGGGGCGCTGTACAGCCTGCTGCACACCTACGGCGGGGCCAGCCCCCAGGTGCTGCAGGCGGTGCTCGGCCAGGCGTTCACCCAAGGCGCCCAGACCGCCATCGTCGAATACCGCTACCTAGACGCCGACTACCGCAACGAGCACAGCCGGTTCTACTCGACCACCTTCCGGCGCTACCCGTCGGCCGCCGACCGGCTCCACTTCTTCACTGCCCCGATCCCACCCGAGCTGTTCAGCCCCGACCGTCCGGCCCGGTTCCACCGGCTCGGCTACCTCGGTTACACGGTGCTGCGGCCGGTACCCGCCGCGCCAATCGGACGGACCATGCTGCCTCCGCCCCCCGATCTCACCGGCCACGTCACCTGCTGCGCCCGCGACCAGATCAACCTGCTCGGCGAGCCGCTTGAAGTCACTGCGGCGCCATTCATCGCCCAGGACGCCCAGCTGTCCCGGTGCGCCCAGGCCGCCCTGTGGATCACCGCCTACTACCATCATCTCGCCCATGGCACCCCGCGCCTGCTGCCCGGCGACATCGCGGTCGCCGTGCCCGCCGAGCTGGCGCTTGGCCGTCCGGTGCCGTCGGAAGGCCTCAGTGTGTTCCAGTTGTCGGCGGCGGCCACCCGCATCGGGCTGCCCGCGTTGGTCTACAAGCTCGACGACCTGCCCACCGGCGAGAGGCTGCCCCGCATCGCTTGCCGCTACCTCAACTCCGGCCTGCCGGTCATCATCGCTGGCGCCGGCCATACGTTCGTGCTCGTTGGCTACCGCCGCATGCACCCCGGAACACTCCAGGAGCGCATCCACTTCATCCGCCACGACGACGAGGTCGGCCCCTACCAACTGGTCGAGAACTTCCTGCTCGACGACTACACCCCCTGGCAGTACCTGATCGTCCCGCTGCCCGCCAAGGTCTACCTGTCGGGGGAGAAGGCCGAGGTGCTCGGCGAGGCCCGGCTGACCACCTCGTCGGCCGACAGCGACAACCCCGCCGCCCGCCAACTGCACGACACGATCACGACCCACGAGGTGAGCTTCCGCTCCACCGTGCTCAAGTCCAACGCCTTCAAGACCGGCCTGGAGTGCCGCGGCGTCCCCGACCCGGTCGCCTCCATCTACCGGCGAATGCCGATGTCGCACTGGATCTGGGTCGTCGAGGCCACCGACCGGGCCGCCCGCGACCGCGGCGACCCCTGCGTGCTCGCCGAGGCGATCATCGACGCCACCGACCACCTGCGCGACCTGCACGTGCTCGCCTGGCGCATCCCCGGCGAGCTGGTCCAGTGGGACCCCGACGAGGATCGCCTCAGCCGCCGAGACCTGGCTGCCGTGCCGCCGCTCGGGTCGGTAGCCCGCGGGCCCGGCTGACGCCCACACCCTGTCACACGCCAACGTATGAAGGAAGGAGGTGCTGCGTGACCGACGAACTCATCACTGATGCCCGGGCCGGCAAGCCACACGCGGCCCCCTTCCTGATCAGCCTGCACGGCCCAGCCTTGGCCGGCTACCTGCGGGCGATCGCGTCCGACCTCTCCGACACCGACCGCGAGCTGATCGCCGAGCGGGCCATCGAGGCCGCCGTCCGCAAGATCGACCGCTACGATCCGACCCACGGGCCCTTTGCCGCCTGGCTGCGAGGCTTCGTCCGCTACGAGGTGCTCAACTGGCGGCGGGCCACGGCCAGGCTGGACAGCCTGGACGCGGTCGACGTGCCGACCCCTGACCCGCCCTGCCACACCAACCCGCCCAGTGAAGTGGTGACCGCCGTCACCGACGCGCTCCGTACGCTCCGCCCCGCCGGCCAGGTGATCATCGCGCTGCACGACATCGAGCGGCTGCCGTCGAAAGAAGCGGCGGCCCGGTTGGGCATCACTGACGCCGCCTGCCGCCAACGGTACGCGCGGGCGCGCCGACGCCTGGCTGCGGTCGCCGCCAGGGACCCGCGGTTGAGCACGTATGCGAGGGAGGCAAGCCAATGACGCCGATCCCACCGACTGGTCACGACCCTCACGGCGACGACGCGGTCGACCGCATCAGGGCTGAACTTCGGGACACCCCCGAAGCCGACACTGCCGTGGCAGAGTCAGTTGCGCTCAACGCCGCGCAAGATGATCTCGATAACGCCCTCACAGTCCTATCCGCCGCTGCGCTCTCCGCCGAGGCGCAGGCTGCGGTCGAGCGGCTTTTGGCGCCAGGAGAAGGCCTCACACCCGCAGCGCGGCAGCGGATGATCGCGGCTGCAGAACGAGGACTCCGTCGGCAGCGTCTGGCAGGCGGAACGCTGGCGTCGCTCCTGGGGATCCGTCGCGATGAGGAGGGACTACCCGCGGCGGTGCTTGCGCGGGAGCTCGACCTCGAGGAGACCGAGCTGCTTGCCATGGAGTCCGGCGAGCGCACCTTCCGGGCCTTGAGCGCCCAGCAAATCGCCGCCTGGGTGATTCGCCTTGCCGTCGAACGCCAGCGGGCAGTCGACGCGCTGCGGCGCTCACTTGGATTGGCATCGGTGACTCCCAGCTATGCGCAGCGTAAGGGACCCCGCGATCAGACACAACGCGCCGACGACCTGGCCCTGGTCACGGCGGTCGACGAGCTACTGTCCCAACATCCTTAGGCGAAGTCGTTTGGATGAGAGCGGCGTTCATGGCCGGCGAGCGCCCTCGTGGCCGCCGACGTGCGGGCTCACAACAGAGGCCGAGTCACCCTGTCGAGGATACTTGTATCTGTTTGACTACTTGCGCCGCCGGCCGCCGGGCAGCTTGTAACTGAGGGTGTCCGTGATGCCCTATGCGCCCGGACGTTGACGGGGACCAGACCATAGGCAAGGTGTCGAAGCCTGCCTTGGAGGTCTGGTCCCCGTTGTCATACTGCCCGCGTTCGTCGCTGCCCGCAGACGTGCTGGCCTGGCTGGCCGATCGCCTGGCCCACCTGCTCCCACCGCGCCCGCCCGGCCAGGGCGGCACCCCGCCACTGTCGCTGGAGGTCCGCCTGGACGCCGTCGCCGCGGTGCTGCTGGACGGGCTGTCGTACCGGCGCGCCGCCCGCATGGTCGGGATCTCCAAGACCGAGGTCGGCGACAGCCTCGACCTGCTGCTTGGCGAGCTTGGCGCGCTGGGCTTCTGCCAGCCCGACGGGACCTTCGTCACCACCCTGGACGACCTGCGCGAGCTGCTAGCGGAGATGGCCCAAGCCGGCGAGGCGGTCGTGGTCGACGGGCTGGCCACCCGGGTGCAACGCCCCGCCGGCTGGGCCAACCAGAAGGTGCTCTACGACGCCAAGCGGCACGCCCACACCGCCCAAGGCCTGGCCGTCTCGACCATCCACGGGGATCTGCTGTGGCTGGACGGGGGCTGGCCCGGCAGCTGCCACGAGCAGGAGTTGCTGGCGCTGTCGGGGCTGGCGGGGGTGCTGGACGCCGCCAGCGTCGCCGCCATCCTCGACCGGGGCTTCCGGGGCATCGCCAGGCCGCGTGAGCACTGGCATACCCCGGTCGGGGACCGGCGCACCAAGGACCGGCTGACTGACCAGCAGCGGACGTTCAACCGCGTGCAGGCGGGCCTGCGCGCGCTGGTGGAGCAGGCGATCGGGCATCTCGCCAACGCCTGGGCGCTGCGCCGCTGGCGTGGGCTGCTGTACCGGGTGCGCGAGGTGTACCGAGCCGCTGGCGCGCTGGTCTGCCTGGCACGCTGGCTGCATCGGGTCCCCGCATGACCGAGTTCACGGACACCCTCTCAATAGCACAAAGCTCTGTAGGGTTGGTCGTCAGGGCAGCAATTCGCTCGCTCCGCCGGCGTCGCCCAGGTAGCCCCACCAGGGGAGGCGCTCGTCGTGCAGGTCGTTGAGGAAGGCGGCGAGCAGCACCATCCCGTTGGGCTGCACGGCGGCGTCGAGCAACCGCCCGAGCTCGTCGACTGCAGCCTTCCCCTGCTCGAGAGTGAACTGGTCCAGCACCCCATCGAGGTGGTCTGTGTTCATGGACGCTCCCTTCGTTGCTGGAGTTGCTCATCGAGCTACTCTCCCGCCGGCCGACTGCCAGGCCCAATCGCGCTCGGTCGGCCCGGCGTGAAGCCCGGGCATCGACTACCAAGTGCTCATCTGCCGCTTGGCGTCTGGAGCTGGCGCACGGCTGGGTTGAGGAGCTTCTCCTTCTGGGTACCGGCGATGAGGTCCCCGTGCCCGGCACCGGCCTCGCTCGTCAGTCGTCCCAGCCGTGGTGGTCGCTGTCGTCGTGGCGCCTGCTGTCGTCGCGGCCGTGGTGGTCGCTGTCGTCGTGACGCCTGCTGTCGTCGCGGCCGTGGTCGTCGCAGTCGTCGTGGCTATAGGCGGTGGGCTCCTGGCGCAGCCCCGGCGCGTGCCGGTCGTCCGTGGAGGCCGCCACCGGCGTCGCGGAGGAGACGACGGGTGTCGCGGAGCGGTCGTCACCACTGGCAGCGGCCCAGGCCGCCGCGGTGGTGCCGGCCAGGAGCATGGCGCCCACCGCCGCGCCGATCAGTGTCTTCTTCCAAGGGGTCTCCATGCCCGGTGCCTCCTTGGTCGGGTCGAACCGGATCGTGCGGTTCAAGGCTAGGGCGGGGAAGCCTACGGGCTTCTTCAGGGATGGGAAGGGCGCAGGAAAAGCTGGATTAAGCGTCGTCCAAGTGATGAGTCCAGCGCCGCTGCGCGGAGGTGTTCGGCGACAAGACCGACCGCCCGGTCATGTATCGCACTGCCGTGCTGGATCACACCAGGGTCTGGAGCGCTTGGGATGAGGGTCCTGGCTGGTCGACACGCCGAACCGGACCATGGCCGGGCGGATCCGACAGTGCACGCCTGCTTCTGGGCGCGCTCACCCGCGCAGCTGCTGGCGACTGCCGCGCCGCACAGCTCACACCCTGGCTGCCCGATGGTAACCGACAGAACCTCCGGGAGGGCGCTTGGCTGCATCGTGTTGACCTCCGTGTGTCTTGGTCCTGCCGGCCGGACCACCACGACGGGGGGCGCGGTGGTCCGGCCGGTCCTGTCGACGGGGTTGCAGGCCGACGCCACGACGCTACCCATCGCTGGGTGTAGGCCCGATGTGGGTTGGATGTGGGTCCTCACATGTGCCGCACGGCCTGGGCGCTGCCGGAGGCTCGGGCTGGTCAGCCTGCCGGCAGGAGCAGCCGCACCACCGCGCCCCCCTCGGCACGGTTGGCGGCCTCGGCATGGCCGCCGTGGCCACGGGCGATCGCCTCGACGATCGCCAAGCCCAGTCCCGCACCGCCGTGCTGGCGAGTGCGGGCGGTGTCGGCCCGGTGGAAGCGCTCGAAGGCATGCGGCAAGAACTCGGCCGGGAAGCCGGGCCCGGCGTCACTGACCGCCAGCAGCACCACGCGGTCGTGCCGCTCGGCCCGCACCCCGATCGTGCTGCCTGCCGGTGCGACCCGCAGGGCGTTGTCGAGCAGGTTGTCCACGGCCTGGCGCAGCCGGTCGGTGTCGATTGGCACGTCGAGCGCCCGGTCGACCTGCAGCTGGAGCTGGACCCCGCGGGCGGCGGCGCGACCGGTGGCAGCGGCGATTGCCCCATCCAGCAGCGGGGCCAGCAGCTGGCGGGTTGGGCGCACGACCGGGCCACCCTGGTCGGAGCGGGCCAGAAACAGCAGGTCCTCGGCCAGGCGGGCGATCCGGCTCGCCTCCGCAGCGGCATGGTGGACCGACTCGGCCAGCTCCTGGCGGTCGCGGCCGGGACGGTCGGCCAGCTCCAGCTCGGCCCGTAGCACCGTCAGCGGGGTGCGCAGCTCATGACTGGCATCGGCGATCAGCCGGCGTTCCCGCTCCAGCGTCCGGCTGATCCGGCCAAGCAGCCCGTTCATGGTCTGTGCCAGCGCGGCCAGCTCGTCCCGGGTGCCCGGCACCTGCAGCGCTCGGCCCGGCTGGTTGGGCGGGACCGCGGCGACCGCCGCCCGCAGCCGCTCCACCGGCCGCAACGCCGCCCCGGCCAACAGCCAGGCCCCCAGGCTGCCGAACACCACCAGCGCGACACCACCAAGCAGCAGGCCAGCCCGGACCCGATCCAGCGCCGCCTGCGCGGTGGACAGCGAGCTGCCGACCACCACCACGTAGCGGCCGTCGGGGCGGGTGACCGGCACGGCCAGCAGGCGGACCTGCTCGGCGCCGACCCGTTGCTGGAAGCCGACCGGACGGGTGGTCAGCCGCACCAGCACCGACCCGGGGACCAGCCGCTGGCCCGCAAGGCCCGGCGCGGCCGCCAGCGGCCTGCCCGAGGGGTCCAGCACCTGGCTGAACGACTCCCGCGTCGCGGCGAGCTGCTCGCGGAGCTCGTCAAGCTCGACCTCGTCCTCATGTTGCAGGACCTGCACCACCCGGGCGGCCCGGTTGGCAAGCTCCTGGTCGATCGAGCCTAGCAAGCTGGTGCGCAGCCCCCAGACGGCAAGTAGCCCACCCACCGCCGCCAGCAGGATCGTCGCGGCGGCCACGACCAGCGCCAGGCGCAGCCGGATCGGCATCGCCTAGGCCCCTTCCGGCTCGCGCAGCCGATAGCCGGCCCCACGGACCGTCTCCAGGTCGGCCCGGCCAAACGGCCGGTCCACCTTGCGGCGCAGGTAGCCGACGTACTGGTCGACCACGTTGGACGCCGGGTCGTAGGCGAAGTCCCACACGTGCTCGAGGATCCGGGTGCGGGTCAGCACCTGCCCAGGGTGGGCCACAAACAGCTCCAGCAACGCAAACTCCTTGGGGGACAGGTCCAGCTCGACCTCACCGCGCCAGGCCCGCCGCCGCGCCGGGTCCAGCCGCAGGTCGCCGACCTTGAGCACGGTGGGCCGCTCGATCCGCCCACGGCGGACCAGCGCCCGCACCCTGGCGGCCAGCTCCGCGAAACTGAACGGCTTGACCAGGTAGTCGTCGGCGCCGGCGTCCAGGCCCGCGACCCGGTCGTCGATGGTGTCGCGGGCGGTGAGCAGCAGCACCGGCATCCAGCGCTTGGCCGCCCGCAGCCGCCTGGTCACCGCAACGCCGTCCAGGCTCGGCAGCATCACGTCCAGCACGATCGCGTCATAGTCGGCCTCGGTCGCCAGCCACAGCGCCTCGGCCCCGTCGCCGGTGACGTCCACGGCATAGCCCTCCTCCTCAAGGCCGCGCTTGAGCAGCAGGGCCAGCCGGACCTCATCCTCGACCACCAGCACACGCATGCCCTGGAGTATGCCGCCCGCAGATGTGGAAACGATGTGAGCCACCTGCCAAGCCGTCCGCCGCCACCGCCGGGGGACAACGCCGAGCTCACCGCGCATCTACCAGTGAGTCCAAGACGACCGAAGCCTCCGGGAGGGATGAGGTGCCAACATAACCATCTGGAGGCGTTGTGCTGCCATGGTATCGGCGCGTTGCGCCGCGATCGGTCACGCCCTGCCCCAGGCCACCAACCTCGCCCTGCTGATCCAAGGACAGCGGCGGGTTGCCGCCCTGCCCGGGCGGGCGGGGTGGTAGCAGGTGGGCCAGGGGCGCGGCCAGCCAGGCCAGCACCGGTGCGGGCAGGGACGGGCAGCATGACACGGGGACCAGACCTCCGTGGCAGGCTTGAACACCTTGCCTATGGTCTGGTTCCCGTCAACGTCCGCGCGCACGGAGCATCACGGACACCCTCACTGAACTCGATGCTGTCTGCTGTAGAAGCCAACGTCAGGCGCCTTGATCCACGAGCGCAGCTTGGCAGCGGTCTTCGGGTTCGCGAGGCGGCGAACGAACTGCCGTTCCGGGGTGTGCGAGACCAGCACGACGTTGGTTGGCGAGCGGAAGTCGTAGGAGTTCTGTACCTCGAAAAAGGTTGGCGGCGATCTGGATCGCCTCGGCCTTGTCGAATGCCGCGGCATGCTCCTCCGTGCCGAGCTTGCGACTCTCCTCGTCGTAGAACAGCGCCAGCGCGCCGGTTAGCAGCTTCCGCTCGACGCTGCCGGCGACGCTCCAGAGCGAGGACGGGGACAAGCCATAGGAGCCGGTCTCGGCGAGCGCGCCCGAGATGGCGGACTAGCAGACGCGCCAGCCCGGCTTGCTAATTTAAGTGAGCGGTGATCGTGTTCTTCGACCGGGACGGCATCCCATCGAGCACGAACAGGTGTGCGTCCTTGATGGGCGTGGGCGACCGTACGAATGAAACGTGACGACGACCGAGGCCTGGTACCGTAGCCAATTGTAAAACGTTTATGCGATCCGCCAACCTCAGCTTAGCGACGAACGAAATCTCGTGTTCTAGCAGCAGCAACACGCTCGCCCTACTCAACGACAATCCTAAACGCTTTACTAATCCTCATCCTCGAACTTGCGTACCGATCACACCTTCACCTGACCCACTCCGTGCTACCCTCAACGCAATTCCAGTTCTTCTACAGATCCGCATCTGCGATGCAGGTCGACGACCCGGGGCGGGGAAAGGACACCGAGTGGCACTGCCGGTGAAGGCACTCAAGGCTGGCCAGGAGACCTACTGGCTGGACCAGATCGCCAAGAACCGCGAAGAGTACTTCTCCGGCAAAGGGGAATCTCCCGGCCGGTTCGTCGGTGGCGTCGCTGCCTCAAGCGGGCTGGTGGGCGAGGCCACCCCCGAGCAGGTCCACGCCATGTTCCGCGGCCTAGACCCGGCCACCGGCTCCCAGCGCGGCAAGCCACTACTGCGCGCCGACCCCCGCTCCAAGCTCCCCGCCGCGCCGCTGCTAGCCGTGCTCCAGGCCCGCGCCGCCGACCAAGGCGTCAGCGAGCTGGAGCAGCTGGCCGGCTCCAAGGCGCTCGCCGGTGACGTCCGCTCGGTGCAGGCCGCCTGCAAGCTCGGCGCCTCCAGGCGCGTCAAGGTGGAGACGGTTGAGCGGGTCTGCCGCAAGGTGCTGGTCCTGGACCCGCGGGAGCTGTACGGCGAGGCGTTCGATGGGGCATGGCGGCACCGCGGCAAGCGGGTGGATGCGCGCGTGTCCGCCCTGGACCACTGCTTCTCCTCCCCCAAGAGCGTGTCGCTGCTGGCTGGCGGCGGTGGTGAGCCGGTCCGTCGGCAGGTCGCCGAGGCCCGCGCCGAGGCCCTCCAGGTCGCCATCCACTATCTGGAGCAGCATGGGGTCGGGGTGCGCCGCGACCACAACGGCACCGACCGCTACCTGGCCCAGGGTGGGCTGTTGGGGATCGCGTTCGAGCATCGGGTCAGCCGGGCGGGTGATCCGCAGTACCACACCCACGTGCTGGTCCAAAACGCCGCCACGGGGCCGGATGGCCGCTGGAGCGCGTTGGACTCGGACCGGCTGTACGGGCAGCTGATGGCCGCCGACCACCTGTACCTGGCGGCCGAGCGGGCCGCGCTGACCGAGCGGCTCGGCCTCCGCTGGACCAAGGTGGACGAGCGGTCGGGCGCGGCCGAGATCGTTGGGCTGGACGACCGGGCGCTGCTGGAGCGGTTCTCCAAGCGCTCGGCGGAGATTGACGACTGGCTGGCTGAGCATGGGTTGAGCGGGATCAAGGCCTCCAGCGCAGCGGCGGTCGCCACCCGCGCGCCCAAGGACCACGCCGAGGACGAGCAGAGCGTGTATGAGCGCTGGACCCGTGAGCTGGCCGACGCCGGCGTCGGGGAACGCGAGCTCGGTGCAGCGCTTGGGGGTGGGCGTGGCCGGCTGGCCAGCGCCGAGGAGGTCGAGCGGGCGCTGGGGGAGCTGGCCGGGCCGGATGGCCTGACCGCCCAGGCCTCGACGTTCACCCAGGCCGACGTGGTGGACGCGCTGTGCAAGCGCCTGCCGGTCGCGCCCAGCGCCCAGGCCACCCGCAGCCAGGCCGAGCAGCTGGCCGAGCGGTTCCTGGCAGAGCGCGCGGTCCACCTCGGCCGCGACCGGCGCGTTGGCGTCGAGCGCTACTCCACGCCGGAGCTGCTAGAGCGGGAGCGGCAGCTGGTCACCACAGCCGTCGAGCGCCGCGACGCCGGCTGCGGCCTGGTCCGCCCCGAGGTCGTCCGGTCGGTGCTGGAGCGCCACCAGAGCGCCGGGGAGGACCAGGCGGCGATGATCGCCGACGTGTGCCGCTTCGGCGCTGGCGTGTCGGTGGTGGTCGGCCGCGCCGGGTCGGGCAAGACGTGGGCGTTGGGGCTGGCGCGGGAGGCGTTCGAGCTGGACGGCTACCAGGTGCTGGGCACCGCCCCGACCGGGATCGCCACCGTCGGCCTGGGTGAGGAGGGCTTCGCCGACGTTCGCACCGTCGACCGGCTGCTGCTGGACCTCGCCAAGCAGCAGGACGAGTTAGACGGGCGGACGGTGCTGGTGATCGACGAGGCCGCCATGCTCGGCACCAGAAAGCTCGCCCCCCTCCTCGACCACGCCCAGCGGGCCGACGCCAAGGTCATCCTGGTCGGCGACGACCGGCAGTTCGCCGCCATCGACGCCGGCGGCGGCTTCCGGGCGCTCAGGGTGCGGCTTGGCGCCAGCGAGCTGACCCAAAACCGCCGCCAGGTCGAGCCATGGGAGCAGCAGGCCCTGGACGACGTGCGCGCCGGGCGGGTCGAGCAGGCGATCGCCGCCTACGCCGAGCACGAGCGCATCCGCGCGTTTGAGGCCACCGACGAGCGGGACCGGGCGCTGCTGGGCGACTGGTGGCAGGCCCGGCAGGCCGGCGAGGCGCCGGTCATCTACGCCCACCGCCGCGCCCAGGTCGACCGGCTCAACCTGCTGTGCCAGCGGCTCCGCGCCCAGGCCGGCGAGCTTGGCAGCCAGCGGCTGGCGGTCGGCGACCGGCAGTTCGCAGTCGGCGACCAGGTGGTGTTGGGCGCCAACGCGCTCGCGCGGCTGGGGATCGCCAACGGCACCAGCGCGGTGGTCACCGGCCTGGATGTGCGCGGGCGGGCGCTGACGGTGCGCACCACCGAAGAGCAGCCGCCGCGGACGGTCCGTTTGCCGGGCTGGTACCTGGACGCCGAGGTCCAGCCGGGCGGCTCCCGTCGGGTGGACCTGGCCTACGCACGGACGGATATGCGCTCGCAGGGGCGCACCGAGCAGCGGGCGTTGTTGGCGTTGGATGGCGCCGAGGACATGCAGGGCTGCTACGTGCAGCTGTCGCGGTCCAAGGAGCGCACCGACCTGTACCTGACCGTGGGACCGGCGCCGCTTGGCCTCGAGGAGGCCCATGCGCACCCCAGGGGCGAGCCGGTCGAGCCCGAGCAGCTGCTTGGCCGGGTGATGACCCGCGACGGCAGCAAAACCCTCGCCAGCGACCTACCGAGCTTGGTGGACGTGCGGCGGTGGTCCACCAAGCAACTCCGCGCCGAACGCGACCGACTCGCCACGGCGCGAGCCGACTGCCCAGCCGACCGCGCCCGCGAGCTGACGCTGGCCCAGCGCCGCGCGGCTGAGCTGGAGGAGGCCCGTCGGCAGGCCCTGGCCGACCTGGAGGCCGCTCGTGCCGAGGCGGCGGGTGCGCGGGGCCGGGCGGCGCGGCTGGCCGCCGGTGATCGGCTGGCGTTGGCCGAGCATCGGGGGCGGACGCTTGCCCGGCAGGCGGACCAGGCCGCCGAGCGGGTGGGGATGCTGCGCCGCGCCCAGCAGCAGCGCGCCGGCTGGCTCGAGGCGTATGACGCCGAACTCGGGCGCCGCGAGCAGCTGGTCGCCCGCGAGCTGGCATGGCGCCGCCGCGTGGATGCGCGGGCGATGGCGCTGGACCCGCCGGGCTGGCTGCTGGCCGAGCTTGGCCCCATGCCCGAGCAGCCCGCCGAACGCCAGGCGTGGATTGAGGCAGCGGTCGAGCTGGACGCCTACCGGCGCGTCCACGGCCTGCTAGACCCTGCCGAGCGGGCACAGCGGGTGGGTGGGCCGTCCGAGCGGGACGCCGACACCGCAGCGGACCGCGAACCTGACCGGGATGGGCTGAGGCCCCAGCACGCGGCCGACCGTGACCCGCCCGGCGGCGATCCTGGTCCGTCGTCCAGTCCTGCGCGCCAGGCGCCGTCCCGTCCTGCCCGTCCTGCGTCTCGTCCCGTGCCCGGCCGGGCGTCTCGTCCCGCGCCTGACCGGCTGGGTTGGCATCGCCGGCATCGCGACCACCACGACACCACGCGGGACCGCCCGGCAGAACCGCTCGGCGCCGTCCTGGGTAGCCAGCCCAGCCACGACCAGCCAGGACAACGACGGGACTGGCATGCGGCCCACGCGGCGCTGGACCGGCTTGCCGAGCAACGCGAGCGGCTGCGCCGCGGCGACCGGCAGGACCGGCCAGGACACCGCGACCGCATGCACCGGGAAGACAGCGACCGCCACGAGCGGGACGGCCGGTAGCTCCCGGCCAGCAGCAAAGGAGCAGCGCCATGGACGAGCCCCAGCCTTCCGACCCCGACGAGGACCTGGAGCAGTTCGGCCAGCCTATCTACCAGGGCGACGGCCTCCAGGTCCGCGGCCTCTCGGAGGAGGATTTCGCCCGCTTCCTGGCCGCCCACGCCGGCCAGCCCGCCCGCCTAGTGGGCAGCGGCTGGGAGCACCTCAAGCCCGCCGAGGCATCCTCCTTGGGGCCCCCGGACCCTGCTGGCTTGCTGGCCGTGGCGGGACCGCCGCGGGGTAGCTACGGCGAGCCGGGCGCCTCCGCCCACGCGGTCTACCGGCGGCTACGCGCCGCCGAGCTGGCCGACTGGAGCCGCGGCCTCGCGTGGCGGCTGCCGCTGACCGGTGGTGCCGGCATCGCCACCACGATGTTGACCGGCCCGTTGCCGAGCGTGGCCCGGCTGGCCGCCAGCCTCGCGGTGGTCGGCGGGGTCGGCTGGCAGCTGCGGTTCCGCCCCTCCGCCGAGGCCAGCGCGTGGCGCAAGGGCGCCCGTGGGGAGCGGCGCACCGCTCGCCGGCTGCGCCGCCTGATCCGTCGCGGCTACATCGCCTTCCACGACCTCGGTATGCCCGGCTCCTGCGCCAACATCGACCACCTGCTGATCGGCCCCTCTGGGGTGTTTGTGATCGACTCCAAGCAGTACACCGGCCGCATCCGCCAGAGCCTGGATGGCCGCGCGTGGCACAACTACTACCCGCTGGACGAGCAGCTCCAGACCGTGCGCGCTGAGGCCCGCGCCGTGGAGGCCATCCTCGGCGCGCGGGTCGTTCCGCTGCTGTGCGTGCATGGCGCCAGCGTGCAATGGGGCGGCCTGCACGCCCAGGGCGTGGCGATCGTGCCCGCCGCCCAGCTCGGCGCCGCGCTCGGCGCCGATGCGGTGCTGTCCGCCGAGCAGGTGGCGGTGCTGGCGGGCACCGCGCAGGCCCGCCTGCGCCCGGCCCGCTGACCCTGCGAAGCATGGTTGGCGTGTGGGCGCCGCGGGGACAGCGGATACTCGTCTCGGTCGAGGTCGGCAGACTGCCAGGTGATGGCGCGGCACGAACTGTCCTGCCCGGCTGGACAGCGCCGAGCACGCGATTGCGTGGTGGTTCGTCGTAAGGCTGCCCAGCCCCAACGGCACGATGGTGGTGACAGTGGCGACACGATGGTGGTGCCCCTTGCCTGGGTCCCGATGTGACCCTGACCTGCGGCAGGAGCGCGTCGTCATGTGCACGTTCGTGTCGCTGGCCATCCCATCTTGGGGTGTCGCTCAACCACAAGGCCAACCTGGTTGAGCGACCAGGAGAGGAGCTGAACAAGGAGATCGACGAGGTCGCCGAGTGATGATGCGGGACCGGCGACCCACGAGTGCAACCATTCCTCCGCCGGAGCACTTTGTAACTTCTGCCGCTGTTGCTGCGCTCTACCAAGTGGCATGAGCCAACCTAGGAGGGTGCCATGCGCTGGAGTAGATGGAGCCGGCTGGCCTTGGCGGCTGCGGTCGCCGCAGCGCTGGCGGTCGCAGTAGAGGCAGGCCCCGCCGCCGCCATCGACACGCAGCCCGCCCAGTCAGGGTCGCTGACGATGACCAGCGACCCGGGGGACTACCTCGGGGGAGGCCTGTCGTATGCCTACTCGACCGACCAAGGCGACCAGTTCTATACGCAGGTGCGGGACGGCGGCACCTACCTGGCCGTGCTGGTCTTTGCCGCCGATGGAAGCTCCTGGACGCTGAGCTTTACCACCGGCGCGTTCGACGGGCCTCCCCTGGCGCCGGGAACCTACAGCAGCAGCACGCCCGGGGTGTCGATGGGCGCCGGCGCGGACAGCCGCGGGTGCGGGACCTCGACCTCGACGTTCACGATCCGCGACGTCGTCTTCGGCCCCTACCAGTACCTGGAACGGTTCGACGCCAGCTTCGAGTTCCACTGTGAGGGGCTCGACCCGGCCACCCGAGGTGACGTACGCATCGTCAACCCACCCGCCCCAGCCCCACTGGCGCTTGGGGTAGCGGTGGGCGCTGGCACGGTCAACGACGTCACCGGCTTGGTGCACCTGAGCGGCACGGTGGACTGCAACCACCCAGTCGAAGTGGTGGTGAGCGGCACCCTCACCCAGGTCAATAAGAACGGGTTCCGGGCCCTCGGGTCGGTCTTCTCGATAGTGAATTGCACCGGCCCTGCCACGCCGTGGGAGGCGACCGTGGACACCAGCACGATCGCCGCCTTCAACAAGGGCGACGCCGAGGCGCAGGTCGGGGCTTCGGCGACCGACCCGACCTATGACGTGTTCGTGCAGACCGTGCAAACTGGCTTGGTGCGCCTGCGGAAGAAGTGACCGCCAGCGACGCCCGATCGGGTCCGATGCGCACCTGCTGGCCACCCACGACTCACCGGTGATCCGCCCACCGGTGAGTCGTGGAGTGACCGTGGAGCTGTGGACCGTCAGCTCTTGCGAGACCCGAAGCTGGGCGTGGTGCCTCGCGGCGCCGGAGCGGCCGGGTAGCCTGGTGCCCGGAGTGTCGAACCCGAGGAGCGGCGCAGGTGCGGCGGCTTGGCCCCAACGCCCACGGCGAGCAGCTCCAGCCTGGCCGGGTCGCCGACTGCTACCTCGGCATCCTGCTCGATCAGCCGCTCGCCGAGCTCGCACCCGAGCCCGGCAGCGTGGTGGTGGTCGCCCCCGCCGCCCTGCTGCACGAGGAGATCCCCCAGCCGGACGACCAGGTGCTGTACGAGCTGGTGACCGGCCACCCCGACCGGGCGCCGCGGGACCTGGTGTTCCTGGCCGACCTCACCGTCGAGCTGCGCCCCTGGCCACAGCAGACCTGGACCGCGGCGGGCATCAGCCCCGAGGCCGCCCTGCTGGCGGTGGTGGACCGCTGGCGCGCCGGCCACGTCAAGGGCCTGGAGTTTGGCGGGGTGAGCGTCGAGGAGGCCCGGGCGCTGGCCCGGCCCGCGATGGCCTACGTGCGTGAGCAGCTCCGCGCCCGGCTGGCTTGTGAGATCAGCCGCCAGTATCTGCGCTGGCTGCATCCGACCAGCCGCCGCCGGCCAGGCGAGAGCTTCCTGTAGCCGACCACGACTCCGGCCCTTGCGTTTTCGGGGTGCTGTCGGGTCGGGCGACCATGCGACCACTGCGCCTTGGCGGGACCGGCGCTTGGCATGCGACCACCGAGCGGTAGTGACCATGCGGTACTGCGGCAGCGTCGCGGAGGCGACCATGCGGTCAGATTGCGGTCGTGCTGCGCAGTGCGCTTCCGGTGACCAACCGCATTGCGAAAGCGGCACCGGCCAAATAGCGACCTGCGCCCATGCGAACCGCGATCAGCAGCCGGCCTCACGCGCACGAGGACTGTTTACCCTGGTCAGAAGGCCGACGGCTGTTGACATTTAATTGTCAACGTATGCGGAATGCGACCATGTGGCAGAGTGCCGGCGGTCGTACCGGACGACCATGCGACCACTGTGGGCAGCGCCGGAGGCGACCATGCGACCAGGGGGAGCGACCACCGCGGCCGGCGGTACTGATGCGCGGATGCGACCACCGGGCGGTAGTGACCATGCGTATTGCGGCAGTGAGCGGCACGCGACCGGCGTCCGGACCGTGATGGTGCGGTACAGCGGGGATGCGACCAGGTGGAAGCAACCTGGCGCTACGTGTCCGCCCAGCGCGCCAGCTCGCCAGGCTCTTCCGCTGTTCGCTCCAGGGCGGCCGCCAAGATGACAGGTCGCTCCCCTCCGGCTACCGGGAGGGTGAGGTGCACAACCACCCGTTGGACGTCGAGAAGCGCGGCCCGCTGCTCGATCGAGACGTGTCCGGTTCCTGCGACGTTGAGGGTGCCAGGACCGGCAACATAGACGTCGTCTAGACGAACGTCCACGCCAAGCGGATGGGGCTCAATCACGTGACCCAGGACTCCCCCGACCGTCCTCTGGCGGAATCCGATTGTGATCGGCACTGGTTCCAGTGGGCTCGCCCCAGGCGTGTCGGGAGCGAAGTCGACCTGACCGGTCATGAGGTGGGCGGGCAGGACAGCCACTGGTGAGGTTGGCGGCCCGAAGAATACCCCGCCCCACAGGATGAGTTCCAGACGCTGGGGCACGGCAGGATGACCGTACTCGGCCTCGGTGGCCGGTCGATGGTGTATGCGCAGCGACATGTTCACGACGGTCGCGTCAGGCGGCGCGACGGCAGCGATCAGCAGCCGCAGCAGCTCGTGACGATGCGCGCTGCGGGTCCGGTTCCCGTCGCGCCAGGGCACCTCGCGATCGAACGGACCCTGCCCGTCCTGCCGCTTGATGACATAGGGAGCCCGCTCGGTCGTCATGTAGAGCGCGACCACGCTCTGTTCGGGGTTGACTGGCACGATCAGCGAGGTGAGCCCGGGTGTGATCCCTTCGTCATGGGCCGCGGTGACCTGCGCCCACCAGTCGGCCAGCTCCACCTCGGACGCACCAGTTATTTGATTGTTGTCCTCGTCGAGGCCGATGATCCACAGGATCGGCTCCGCCCGTGCCGCATTGGCGTGTCCTGCGATCTGGCGAGCGGCCTTGGCGGCCGAGGGCCAGGTCCCTTTGCATTCGACCCGGAAGTCCTCGATCCTCGCGCCGTTCAGGACGCGTTCGACAAGGTTGAGGACCCGGCCTTCGATGTGCTGGCTCAGCATGGTTGCGGCATTCTAGCGCTGGCCAGGACGTCGGGGGTCCGCTGGTCTCCAGTCGTCGAGCGGTGTGTCCGCGAGGATGTAACGCGGTGGGGTCGCCCGACGGTCTTTTGGGTGGCTAGGGTCACTTCCCCCTCAGATGGACTCGAGCGTAGCAGGCTTGCCTTAATAGGCCAATTTGGCATTATCGGTATAATACGTCGATCGTCGCACACGGAAGGGCGGGACTCGCCTGGATCGGTCCCGCGGCAGAACGGTGGGGGGTGGTGTGCCGTGAGGTGAGCTGCTGGCGGCCATAGCGACTGCCTGGTCGAGGAGTCGCTGATGGCCGCACGTCGCAAATGGGGGGTCGCGCCGACGTGGTTTGGTGCTTGTCGGTGGGCTCGCACGCCACCTTGTAGGGGGGTTTGCAGATGAGCGAGGGCAACACCAGAGGGCAACACCAAAGGGCAACACCAAAGGGCAACACCAAGAGGAGCGGCGCGGTCAGAGTGGCGGTGTTCGTCGCGCTGCCGCTGCTGGTCGCGCTGTTGGTTGTGCCGGCGAAGGCGATGCTGCAGGCGCCGGCCGCGGCCGATCCCTCCTGCGCGACCGCGAACGTGCTGTCGGGCAGCAACTTCGAGATCGACGTGAACGGGAACCTGAAGGTCGACGGCCCGGACCCGTGTATCGACTGGCTCGCGAACGGGACGGGCAGCGACCTGCGGTCGGGCGTGCTGGCGAAGGCCGACAAGCCGGCGGGATCCACCGACGACTCCTTCGGCAAGGGCACGGCCGAGAACGACGCCAACCCGACCATCGTCAGCGGCTCGATCCCGCCCAACAAGAGTGACCTGAAGGTGTTCGGCGCCTTCACCGAGACGACTGCGGCCGGGAAGTTCCTGGAGCTGTTCTGGTCGCGGGTGCAGAACCCGTCGGGCACCACCAACATGGACTTCGAGCTGAACCAGAAGTTCTGCGACCCTGCGGCGACGCCGACCAACTGCGCCAACAACGGCTCCGGCGTGACCCCCGAGACGCCGCTGCGCACCACCGGTGACCTGCTGATCACCTACGACCTGGCCAAGGGCGGCACCGTGCCGACGATCTCGATCCGGACCTGGACTGGGTCGGCGTGGGGGCCGGCCACGGTCATCAGCGGGGCTGGAGGGTCTGCCCTCGGCTCGGTGAACACCTCGACGATCTCGGTGGCTGACAGCGATGGCATCGGCCCGCTGGACCCGTTCACCTTCGGCGAGGCGGCGGTCTCCTACAGTGCCCTGTTCCCGTCCGGAGGCACCTGCGGCACGTTCGGGTCGGCCTACCTCAAGAGCCGCTCCTCGGACTCCTTCCCGGCCGAGCTCAAGGACTTCATCGCACCTGAGCGGGTGCACATCAGCAACTGCACGAGCCTGACCACCAACGCCACCGGGTCGGTCACGATCGGCAGCCCGATCAGCGACACCGCGACCCTGAGCGGGGCGACCAGCGACGCGGGCGGCACGATCGCCTTCCACCTGTTCAGCGACAACCAGTGCACCAACGAGGTCACCACCGGGCTCAGCCCGGTGACGGTGAGCGGCAACGGCGACTACAACTCGGGGAACTTCACCCCGACCGCCGTCGGCACCTACTACTGGACCGCCAGCTACAGCGGCGACGCCAACAACGCGGCAACCTCGACCGCGTGCGGTGACCCGGGTGAGTCAAGCGTGGTCACCAAGGCGCACCCGGCGCTGAGCACCAACGCGGCCGGGCCGGTGACCCTCGGCGACCCGATCAGCGACACCGCGACCCTGAGCGGGGCGACCAGCGACGCGGGCGGCACGATCGCCTTCCACCTGTTCAGCGACAACCAGTGCACCAACGAGGTCACCACCGGGCTCAGCCCGGTCACGGTGAGCGG
>WNGM01000231.1_pt1 | contig 43545 bp, 33 predicted proteins | sample 5400571 | NCBI WGS metagenome assembly WNGM01 (sample SAMN13153378, study PRJNA577476) | soil metagenome | isolation source: 100 cm soil or saprolite under Garry oak tree replicate 2 | place: USA:California | collected 2016-06-15 | reverse complement strand
CCGGCCGAGTGCACGGTGGGCGTGACGACCACTCCGGTGCTGCCGGATGGCCCCGTGCCGCCTCCGATCGGGGTTCCCATCGGCGGCGTGCGCTGCTACGTGCTCGACGGCCTTGACGCGGTGCCCGATGGCGAGCCCGGCGAGATGTGCCTGGCCGGCGCCTGCGTGGCCCGCGGCTACCTGGGCGACCCGGCCACCACGGCCAGATCGTTCATGCCTGACATCACCGTCCCCGGGGAGCGGATGTACCGGACCGGCGACAAGGTCCGCCGCCGGCCCGACGGATCCTTCGAGTACCTCGGCAGGCTCGACGATCAGGTCAAGATCCGCGGGTTCCGGATCGAGCCTGGCGAGGTGGCGGCGGTGCTGCGTCAGTATCCGACGGTCCGGGAGTCCTTCGTGGCCGCCGAGCGGCCCGGTACCGCCGACCCGCGCCTGATCGGCTACGTTGCCGCGGACGCCACGCCGGCCGAGCTGATCGGGTTCGCCGCGTCGCGGCTGCCCAGCTACATGGTGCCCGCCGCGATCGTGGTGCTGCCCGTGCTGCCGCTGACGCCCAACGGCAAGATAGACCGGGCCGCGCTGCCCGCGCCCGGCCGGGCCGCCGCCGGCCTGGCCGAGGTGGCCGCGGCACGGCGCACGCCGACCGAGGGCGCGGTGGCCGGGATCGTGTCCCGGCTGCTCGGGGGCGTGCAGGTCGGCGCCGACGATGACTTCTTCGCCCTCGGCGGCACCTCGCTGCTTGTCGGGCGGCTGGCTGCCCAGATCACCGCCGAACTGCAGGCCACGGTGAGCCTGGCCGACCTGCTCCGCGCCCGCACGGTGGCGGCGATCGCCGCCATCGTCGACGAGCGGACCAGCCCGCAGGCCGCGGTGCCCAGCACGGAGCCAGGCTCCCCGGCGGGGGCGCCGGCCCTGCCGCCGCTCCGCCCGGGGCGCAGGGACGCCTCCGTACCGCTGACGCTGCAGCAGGAGCGGGTGTGGTTCTTCGAGCAGCTTGCACCGGGCAACCTGGCCTACAACTTCCAGGCCACGGTGTCGCTGCACGGCGAGGTGAACACCCGGGCACTGCGCGCCGCGTTCGACGAGATAGTCCGCAGGCACGAGGTCCTGCGGACCGCGTTCGTCATGGTCGACGGGGTCGCGACGCAGCGGCCGGTCGAGGGCGTGCCGGCGCCGCTGCGGATCCTGGATGTCCCGGCCGAGCGCGCCGACGAGGTCATCGCCGCGGAGGTGCGCAAGCCGTTCGACCTGACCAGGCCACCGCTGGCGCGCTGGCTGCTGCTGCGCCACGGGGGCGGCGAGAACACGCTCGTCCACGTGGAGCACCACTTCGTGCACGACGGCTGGTCGCTGTCGGTGCTGCTGTCCGAGCTGAGCGCCCTGTACCCGGCCTTCGCGGCCGGCCAGCCCTCACCACTGCCCGACCTCGCCGTCCAGTACGCCGACTACGCGCTCTGGCAGCGGGAGTGGATGCGGGGCGAGGTGCTGAGGGCGCACGTGGACCACTGGTCCGCCCTGCTGGCCGGCGCGCCCGACATCCTGGAACTGCCGGCCGACCATCCGCGGCCGCCGGTCGTGAGCTTCCGCGGCGCCGCGCCGCGGATTAAGGTCCCGGCCGAGTTGTCCCGCGCGCTGCGCTCGTTCAGCCGGCAGCACCGGGTATCGCTGTTCACGACCATGTACGCGGGCTTCGCGGCGCTGCTGTACCGCTACACCGGTCAGCAGGACCTGCTCGTGGGCACCGCCGCGGCGAACCGCAGCCTGCCCGAGATCGAACCGCTGCTCGGCATGATCGTCAACAGCCTGGTCCTGCGGACCCGGTTGTCGGGCCAGATGTCTTTCACCGGCCTGCTCGACCAGGTGCAGCGGGCCGTCGCAGATGCGATGACCTGGTCAGAAACCCCGGTGGATGCTGTCATCCAGGCGATTCGCCCGGCCCGCGACCCCTCGCGCATACCGCTGTTCCAGATCATGTTCAGCTTCCACGACTCCGCCGTGCCCGACGTGGACTTCGGCGGGCTCACCGGCGCTGTCACCGAGCGCGCGAACGGCTCGGCCAAGTTCGACCTCAACGTGATCGTGGTACCGCGGGCCGCGCAGCGGCTTGGCCGGGCGCCCCGGCCAGAGGACGACGATCTGAACCTGATCTGGGAGCACTCGACCGACCTGTTCGACGAGGCCACCATGTCCCGGATGGCCGGGCATTACCTGAACCTGCTCACCGACGCCCTGGCCAGGCCGCAGACCGAGCTCGGCCGGCTGCGGCTGCTCACCGGCTCCGAGTCGCGGCTGCTCGACTCCTGGAGCCGCGGGCCAGTGGAGACCGGCTCCAGGCCGGTGACCGAGCCGACCGTCACGCAGGCCCGCCACGTACCGGACCTGGCCGCCGGGGTGAACCGCACCCGCGCCGCCTACCCCGCGGACGCCACCATCCCCGCACTGTTCGCGGCCCAGGTCGCCAGGAACCCTGACGCGCCGGCGCTGGCCTCCGGCACCGGATCGGTGACCTACGCCGGGCTCGACCGGTGCAGTAACGCACTGGCCTGGCTGCTGCGCCGCCGCGGCGTGGGCGCGGATATGCCGGTCGCGGTGGCGATGGACCGCGGCCCCGGCCTCGTCACCGCCCTGCTGGCCGTGCTGAAGGCCGGCGGCGCCTACCTGCCGATCGACATCGGCAGCCCGCCGCCCCGCGTCGCCGCCATGATCACCGCCGCGGGCGCGCGGCTGGTGCTGGTCACGGCCGAGACCGCCGCCACCATGCCCGAACTGGCGGGCGTGGACATGGTCCGCGTCGACGCCGAGCCCGCTCAGGCCGCCGATGAGCAGGCCGCACCCCCGGACATCTCGCATCCGCTGAGCCTGGCCTACATCAGTTTCACCTCGGGCTCGGCCGGCGTGCCGAAAGGCGTCGCGATACCGCACCGCGCCGTCATCCGGCTCATCAGCGACCCGATGTTCGCCTCCCTCGGTCCCGGCGAGCGGCTGCTCCACCTGGCCCCGGTCGCCTTCGATGCCGCCACGCTGGAAATCTGGGGCGCGCTGCTGACCGGCGCCACGGTCGTGATCGCACCGCCCGGCCCGCTCGGGCTGCCGGATATCGCGTCGCTGCTGCGCACCGCCGGCGTGACGGTCGCCTGGCTCACCGCCGGACTGTTCCACCAACTGGCCGAAACGGATATCGACGCGATCGCCGCCGTCCCCGTTGTCCTGGCCGGTGGCGACGTGCTCAACCCGGACACGGTGCGCGCCGTGCTCGCCGCGCGCCGCGGGCAGCCCCTGGTCAACGGGTACGGCCCGACCGAGAACACCACCTTCACCACTTGTCATGTCATGACCGGCCCCGGCCAGGTAGGGGCCACGGTGCCCATCGGCCGCCCGATCCAGCACACCACCGTGCACGTCCTCGACGCTCTCGGGCAGCCCGTGCCGATCGGCGCGACCGGCGAGCTGTATACCGGCGGGGACGGCCTGGCCCGCGGCTACGCCGGGAACGCCGCGGCGACGGCGCGGGCATTCGTGCCCGACCCGTCCGGGCACGGCGCGCGCCTGTACCGGACCGGAGACCTGGCTCGCTGGCGCGCGGACGGGACCCTCGAATTCACCGGCCGCGTCGACGACCAGATCAAGATCCACGGCTTCCGGGTCGAGCCCGGCGAGGTCGCGGCGGCGCTCCGCGCGCATCCGGGAGTGCGCGAGTCCGTCGTCCTGGCAGCGGGTGAAGGCGCGCAGCGGCATCTGATCGGCTACGTGACGCCGGCGGATGGCGTGGATCCCGATTCGCTGCGGCCGTCGCCGCTGCGTGATTTCCTCGCCAGCCGACTGCCGGAATACCTGATACCGACCGGATTCAAGGCCGTCGACCGGTTCCCCCTCAACGCCAGCGGCAAGGTCGACCGCGCCGCGCTGCCCGCGCCCGAGCGGGAGACCCTCGGGCCGGCCACCCCGCTGCGAAGCGCCACCGAGGAGCGGCTCGCGGAAATCTGGCGGCTGTTGCTGCCCGCGGGCGGCCCCGGCCGCGGCGATATCGGCCGCGAGGACAGCTTCTTCGCTCTCGGCGGCAACTCCCTGTCGACGGCGCGCCTGATGTTCCGCATCCGGGAGGTGTTCGACGCCGAACTGCGCATGGCCTCGTTCTACGAGGCACCCACGCTCGCCGCCTGTGCCGCCGCCATTGACGCGGCCCGATCAGCGGTTCAGGTCGCGGTCGGTGTGCCGATACCGGCCGTGCCGCCGGCCGGCATCGGCCGCAGGGACCGCAGCGCTTACCGGGTTCGGCCGTGACAGCGTCAAGCATCGGCCGCAGGGACCGCAGCGCTTATCGCGTGGCCGTCCCGCAGCCGGCGCCGGACCGGCCAGCCGCGCTCGCGCCGCACCTGGTACGCCTGACCGACGACTGGGCGCTGTGGCGGACGATGGGCCTGCGCTCGGCGGGCCTCCCCCTCCATCTGCTCTTCACGCTAGGAGACGCCGACCTTGCCGAGGCCGCGGACGCCGTCATCGCCGCGGCCGCTGCCGCTGATCCGGTAGCGCGAGAGCGGGCCGGCGCCACCTATGCCGGTGAGTTCACCGCCGCGGTCCGGCGGCTGTCCGCGGCCCTGCACGAGGCGGCCTGCCTGCCGGCGCTGCGGGAAGCGGTCGCCTGGCAGAACCGTCACGCGCTGACGACCGGCATCGACGTGCTGGTACGCCGCGGGCCTGCGCCAGCCAAGCGCGTCGCCAAGCACAAGCTGAAGGAGGGGCTCGTCGCGAACTATCTGCAGCGCTATTGCGCGAAGAACGACAGCATCGGCTTCTTCGGGCCGATGGGCTGGTCGCAGATCGACGATGACTCCGGAATCCGGGTCACGCCCAGAACTGACGGGCATCTGCTGGCCGAGCGTGTCACCTACCTGGAGGGCTGGGCCGTTCAGGCGATCATGGCCGGCCATGCCGCGGTACTGCGCCCCTGGCTCGTGCCACGGCGGATGCCGTTCCTGGGCGTCGACGGCTCACTCCTGCGCGTACCGCTGGCGCCACCGGTGCCGCTGACGCCGGCCGAGGAAGCGGTCATGCGGGCGTGCGACGGTGCGCGCGACGCCCGTCAGGTCGCGGCCACGGTGCTCGCCGATCCATCGGCCGGCCTCGGTGATGTTGCGGAAGTCTTCGCGCTGATGGGGCGACTGGCCGACAGCCGCCGCCTGGCCTGGCAGGTCGAGGTGTCCCCGCAGGACATCCGGCCCGAGCGCACGGTGCGGTCACTGCTGTCGCGGGTCAGTGACGAAGGCGTCCGCGGGCCCGCCGAAAAGGCGCTGGACGAGCTCACCGCCGCCAAGGACGAACTGGCCGATGCGGCCGGCGACGCGGAGCGGGTGGCTGCGGCCATGGCCGGCCTGGAGACGACGTTCACCCGGCTGGCCGGAGTACCACCCACCCGGCGGGCCGGTGAACTCTACGGCGGCCGTACTCTCGCCTATGAGGAGTGCCTGCGCGGCGGCGATGTGCGGCTGGGCGCGGACACCCTGGATGGCATCCGCGCAGCGCTGGCACTGGTGCTCGACAGCGCTCGGTGGTTCATGGCGGAGTGCGGCGCGCTGTACAGGCGGCACTTCAGCGAGGCATACCGGCAGCGAGCCGCCGCGCTCGGCACCGATGTCGTGCCGTTCAACGATTTCTGGCTGATCGTCAATGACAACCTCTTCGGCGAGCCGCCGCCGGTCATCGAGCCCGCGGTCAGCGCGCTGCGGCAGCGCTGGTCGGCGATCTTGGATCTGCCGCCCGGCGCCCGGCGGGTCCAGCTCCGGGCAGCCGACCTGCGGGACCGGGTGACGGCGGAGTTCCCCGCCCGGCCACTGCCCTGGCCGACCGCGGTGCACCACAGCCCCGACCTGATGATCGCGGGCGCAGACGCCGCGGCCGGCGGCCGACTCACCTGGGTGCTCGGCGAGGTCCACCCCAGCATGATCACCACGCGGTACGCGACGTGGCTGGAGTTCCACAACGAACCGGGCGCCATCCACGCCGCCATCCGGCACGACCTGCCCAGCGCTGCCGTATGGTTCGCTGAGAGCGGCGCGAAAAGCGGCACCGCCACGCGGCAGTCCGATGTGCTGCAGGCTGGTGACCTCAGGCTCGTCTACGCGCACGATTCCTGCGGGTACGACCCGGCCACGACCCTGGTGGTCGGCGACTGCGACCTGATCGACACTCCGGCCGGGCTGCGGGTGCGGCGCCGTGACGGAGCCCTCGAGCGGGGCCTGCTTGAGGTTGTCGGCAGCCTGATCAGCTTGATGATGGTACAAGCTTTCGACCTGAGGCCGCCGGGCCCGCACACGCCGCGGGTCGCCATCGACGATCTCGTGGTGTGCCGGGAGAGGTGGACGCTCCCCGCCACCGAGCCCGCATTCGCCGACACCCTCGACGAGAGCGCCCGCTACCTGCAGGCCAGGAGGTGGGCAGCGAGCCACGGGCTGCCACGGCACGTGTTCCTGCGGTTCACCGGCGAGCCCAAGCCGATCTACGCGGATCTGACCAGCCTGGCATCGATCGACCTGATCTCCCGGTCGCTGCGCCGCGCCCGCCGGAAGGCGGGGGCCGGTGCGACGGTGACCATCGTCGAGATGCTGCCCGCACCGGACCAGGCCTGGCTCACCGACGCCGAGGGCCTGCGCTACACCTCGGAGCTGCGCATAGTGGCGGTCGATCAGAGAACGGCCGACCAGGAACAGGAAGGCTGACCGTGGCTGTTTACGAGTTCCCGACGTCATTCGGCCAGCGGCGGATGTGGCTGCTGGCCGAGATGGACCCCGGTGAGCCCACCTACAACATCACGTGGGCGCTGTGGCTGGAAGGCCCGCTCGAGGTCAGCGCGCTGCAGCGGGCCTGGGACGCCGCAGTGGCCAGGCACGAGGCGCTGCGCACGACCTTCCGCAACCAGGCCGGCGTGCCGGTGCAGGTGATCGAGGACGAGCCGGCCGCACGGCCGCTGCCGGTCACCTCCGTCGAGCGGCTGGCCGCGGGCGAGCGGGAGACGGCCGCCCTGGACCAGATCCGCAAGCTCGCCCGCATCCCCTTCGATCTGGCCACCGGGCCGCTCGCTCGCGCTGCCCTGGTGCGGCTGTCGCCGGAAGCTCACGTGCTCGCGGTGGTGATGCACCACATCGTCGCCGACGGCTGGTCGTTCCGGATCCTGTTCGACGAGCTGGCCGCGGACTATGAGGCGATCAGCCGAGGCGGCGGCCCAGCCGCCGAGGAACCTCCGATCCAGTATGCCGACTTCGCCATCTGGCAGATCGAGCACGCCGAGGACGGCGGGTACGCTCCGGATGGACGGTTCTGGCGGGCCGAGCTGGCCGATGCCCCGTCGACACTGCCACTGCCGGCGGATGAGCCGTACCCGGCGCGCCAGACCTTCGCCGCCGGGCACATCCACACCACGATCGACGGCGGCCTGGCCGACGCCCTCAGAGACCTTGCGGCCCGGCGCGGAACCACGCTGTCCGCCGTCTTGTTGGCCGCGTACGCGGTCGTGCTCGCCCGGCTGACCGGCCGCGACGACCTGCTGATCGCGATGCCGGTGGCCGCCAGAACCCGGCCGGAAACCGAGTCGGTCGTCGGGCTGTTCATGAATACCGTCCCGATCCGGATCCGGATCGACCGGGACGGGACGCTCGACGACCTGGTGCGGCATGTCCACGCCGCGACCGCGCGGGCGCTGGAGCATCAGGAACTACCGTTCGCCAGCGTGGTGGAGCTGGTCAGGCCCGACCGCGTCCCGGCGCGGCTGCCGCTGGTCCAGGTGATGTTCGCGATGGAGGAGTCGTGGGCCGTCCCGGATCGTGGCGGGCTGCGGTGGCGCCCCGAGCTGATCGAGAACGGCACCGCCAAGTTCGAGATCGAGCTGACGGTCACCGACGTGCCGGGCGGGCCGCAGGTGCAAGTTGCTTACAACCGCGGCCTGTTCCACGCGGCCAGCGGCCAGCTCGTGGCCGACGGGTTCACCGCCATCCTGCGCTGCCTCCGCGACGATCCTGACCTGGTCGTGGCTGACGCGGAGATCATGTCGCCCGACGCGGCCGACCTCGTCACGAGGGTATGGCCGGACGGCGGCCCGGTCGCTGACCCGGATGCGACCGCCCTGGCCCAGCTATGGACGGCATGTGCCGGCGACGCAGTCGTCGCCATCGGCCCCAACGGAGCGCTGACCGGCGCCGAGGTGCGCGACCTGGCACAGCGGATTGCCGCCGCCATCCGCGGGCACGGCGTCGGCGTTTCCGACCAGGTCGCGATCTTGCTGCCTCGCGGCGCCCGGTTCCTGCCGGCCATTCTCGGCGTCTGGTCGGTCGGCGCGGCCTACGTACCGCTGGACCCGATCTACCCGGCCAAGCGGCTGGCCACCATGCTCGCCGACGCTGGCGCCGCCGCGATCGTAATCGACAGCGGCGTCCCGCGCGCGCCAGTCCCGCCGCCCGCCGTGGCCGCGATACCGGTCGTGGACCTGGCGACGCTGGCCACTGCGGGCGCCGCGTCGGCCGAGCCGGTGCTGGACCTGCCGCCGTCGGCCACCGCCATAACGATCTTCACCTCGGGATCGACCGGCCGGCCAAAGGCGGTCAGCGTGACCCAGGGCGCCATCGCCCAACTGATGGCCACCCTGGGGCCATTGTTCGGCCTGGGCCCCGGGGACCGGTTCGTCGCCGAGTCCACATTCGCGTTCGACATCACCGTGCTCGAGCTGCTCTTGCCGGTGCTGACCGGCGGGAGCGTCGTGATCGCCGATACCGAGCAGGCACTCGACGCGGTGCGGCTGCTTGCCCTGCTGGCCGACAGCGGGGCAACAGCACTGCAGGCGACCCCCACGGGCTGGCGGATGCTCGTCGATGCCGGCGAAATCCCGGCCGGGGTGAAGCTGCGGATAAGCGGCGGTGAGCCGCTGCCCAGGGACCTCGCCGACGCGGTGGGCGCCGGGACGGGAGTGCGCCTGTGGAACATGTATGGCCCGACCGAGACCACGATCTACTCAGGCGGCTGGCCCGTCAGCCCCTCGCCGGCCCCGCTCGAGGTCGGGTCGATCGTCGCGGGGACCCAGCACTACGTCCTCGACGCCCAGCTCCGGCCGGTCCCGCCCGGCGTCTTCGGGGAGGTCTGCATCGGGGGCGCCGCGCTGGCCAACGGTTACCACGGTGCGCCCGGGATGACCGCGGCCAGGTTCGTCCCCGACCCATTCGCCGGACGGCCAGGCGCGCGCCTGTACCGGAGCGGCGATGTCGGCCGGTGGAACTCCTCCGGGCGGCTCGAGCTGGCTGGCCGCGCGGACCGGCAAGTCAAGATCCGCGGCTACCGGATAGAGAGCGGCGAGGTCGAGGCCGCGCTGCGGAGCCACAAAGACATCGCGCAGGCCGTGGTGTCGGCCCGGGGCGGGGGCCATGACGTTCGGCTCGTCGGCTACCTCGTCACCCGCTCCGGGGCCGGCGCCCCGCCCTCCGGGCTGCGCGAGCACCTTCGCGAGGTGCTTCCTGACTACATGGTGCCGGCCGCTTTCGTAGTGCTGCCCGCGCTGCCGCTCACCGGCAACGGCAAGATCGACTACCGCGCGCTTCCCGAGCCGGACTGGGGCACGGTCCCCGGTCACGTCCCGGTCGCGCCGCGGACGCCGGAGGAGTCGAAGATCGCAGCGATCATTGCCGAACTGCTCGGACTGCCCGCACCGGTCGGCGTGAGCGACAACTTCTTCGCGCTCGGCGGCCACTCGCTGACCGCGACCAGGCTGATGGCCCGCATCCGCGCCGCCTACGGTGTCGACCTGCCTGTCCGCACGCTCTTCGCCGATCCCACGGTGGCCGGCCTGGCGGCCGCGCTGGCCGCCGCTGGCGGCGCGGCCGACCTGCCCGGCCCCGCACAGCGGCCGGCACGGGCCGATCCCGGCGGCGCGCAGGCCGGCGATGTGCCACGGACGCTCGTACCCGGCGACCGAAGGTAGTGCCCCAATGCGCTTCCCTGTGTCGTTCTCGCAGCGGCGGCTGTGGTTCCTCGATCAGCTCGCGCCGGGTGAACCGACGTACAACATGGCGTACGCGATGTGGCTCGACGGCCCGCTCGACTCCGGCGCGCTGCAGCGGGCCATGGACGCCATGGTCGCGCGCCACTCCGTGCTGCGAACGAGCATCGTCGCCTTCGACGGCGTGCCCGAGCAGGTCGTCGCCGACACCTGTGCACTGCCGATCGAGCGCATCGAGCTACCGGCGGCGCTGGACAACGGCGAGCGCACCCGGCAGGCCGAGTCGATCGCGTCCGACCTTGGGCGCCAGCCGTTCGATCTGGCCGCCGGGCCGCTGATGCGGGCCACGCTGATCGCCGCCGGGCCCGGCCGGCACCTGTTGGTGCTGGTCATGCACCACATCATCAGCGACCGCGTGTCCATGGAGATCCTGATCCGCGAGCTGTCCGCCGCCTATCGGGCCGAAACGACCGGTGTGCCCGCGTCGCTTCCGCCACTGTTGATGGAGTACGGCGACTACGCCGTGTGGCAGCACGACCGGATACGCGGCGAGGAGCTTGACCGGCAGCTCGGCTATTGGCGCGGCCAGCTCCGCGGCGCACCGCAGGTTCTCACGCTGCCCGCTGACCGGCCCAGGCCCGCCAGCCAGTCCTCGGGCGGCGCGGTGGCGACGGTCACCGTCGGCGCCGAGACGACCCGGCGCCTGGCCGAGGTGGCCCACGGTGTAAACGCCACCATGTTCATGGTGTTGCTCACCGGCTTCGCGGCGGTGCTGTCGCGCTACGCACGTGAGACCGACATCGTGATCGGCACCCAGGTGGCCGGCCGCACCCACACCGAGCTGGACCCGATCGTCGGCATGTTCACGAACACCGTCCCGCTGCGAATATCGCTGGCCGGCGATCCGACCTTCGCCGGGCTGCTCGGCCGGGTCAGGGACACCACGGTGGACGCGATGCTGCACGAGCAGGTCCCGTTCGAGAAACTCGTCGCGGAGTTCGCGCCAGACCGCACGCTCGCGCACTGGCCGCTCATACAGGTCCAGTTCGTCACCGGGTCACTCACCCCGCCTGCGCTGGATCTTCCTAGCATCACCTCGCGCTGCCGGGCACTGCTCACCGGGACCGCGAAACTCGACATCACCGTGGCTGCGGACAGCCAGGACGGCCAGACCACGACGCTGACGATGGAATACAGCACGGATCAATTCGACCCGCCGTGGGCCGAACGGTTCCTGCGCTGCATGGCGACCCTGCTCGAGCATGCGGCGGCCGCTCCCGGCACCCCGGTGGCCGACCTGCCGATGCTGTCGGCCGCGGAGCGCGATGAGCTGATCATCGGGCGCAACCGCCCGGCACTCCCCGCCGGCGATGCCGACCGCGTGGACGTCCGGCGCCTGCTCCAGGCGTCGGCGTCCCGCGTCATCGATGGCGACGGGGCCCTGCCGATGAGCGAGGTGTGCGATCGCGCCGCCCGGATCGCCCGGACGCTCGCCGACCGCGGTGTCGGCACGGAAACGCCGGTCGGGCTGTGCGCCGGGCGCGGCACCGGCATGCTGACGGCGCTGCTCGGCGTGTGGTGGGCCGGCGGCGCCTACGTGCCGCTGGATCCGGATTTCCCGGAGGCGCGGCTGGCCGCGATGGCCCGGGGAGCCGGCCTGCGGATCATCATCTCCGACGCCGCGCACCGCGATCTCGCCCGGTCGGTGGCCGACGGCGCCACGGTGATCTGCGTGGACGACCCGGCCATGACGGCCGGGCCGCCGCTCGCCCCGGCGCCCGCGCCGGCCACCGCGCTCGCCTACATCATCTTCACCTCCGGCTCGACCGGGCAGCCCAAGGGCGTCGGCGTCGAGCACCGGGCGGTCACGAATCTGCTCGCGTCGTTCCGGCGCGCGCTCGGGCTCGGCCGTGACGACCGGTTCGCCGCCGTCACGACGCTGTCGTTCGACATCGCCCTCCTTGAGCTTCTGCTGCCCGTGACCTGTGGCGCCGACCTCGTGATCGCGACCGCCGAGGAGGCCCGCGAGCCCGACCGGCTGCGGTCGCTGATCGAGCGGACGAACGCGACCGCGATGCAGGCGACGCCGCAGACGTGGCGCCTGCTGGTATCGGCGGGCGGCGTGCCCGCTGGCCTGCGGTTGCGCCTGTGCGGCGGGGAGACCCTCCCGGCCGACCTCGCGGACCAGCTCATGGCGCCCGGTGTCACCTTGTGGAACCTCTACGGCCCGACCGAGGCGACGGTGTGGTCGGCGGCTGGCGTCGTCACCAGCGCGGCAGGCGCGGCCGAGATCGGGCCGCCGATCGATCACACACGGGTGTACGTCCTGGACGAGCGCCTGATGCCGGTGCCGGTCGGGGTGGTGGGCGAGGTCTGCCTGGGCGGCCGGGGCGTCGCGCGCGGCTATCACGGCCAGCCGCGGCTCACGGCGCGATCGTTCCGGCCCGACCCGTGGAGCGACGAGCCAGGGGCGCTGATGTACCGGACCGGCGACCTCGGCCGGTGGCGGGAAGGCGCGGGCCTCGAGCTGATCGGACGGAACGACCACCAGGTGAAGATCCGCGGCTTCCGGATCGAGTGCGGCGAGATCGAGGCCGTGCTGCGTGCGCACCGTGACGTGCGCCAGGCGGCCGTCGTGGCCGCTACCAGGGCCGGTGAGCCTGCGCTGGTCGCGTACATCGTGCCCCGCCGGGGTAGCGCCGCGGCGCAGCCCCGTACCGACCTGCTCGCGGAGTTGCGGCCGCACCTGCGCGCCGCGCTGCCCGACTACATGGTCCCGGTGCTCGTGATCGCGCTGCCCGCGCTGCCGCTGACGCCAAACGCGAAGGTCGACCGGGCCGCGCTGCCCGCCCCGCAGTGGGGTGCTCCGGCATCGGCGGCCGACCGCGTCGAGCCCCGGAACCCGGTCGAGGCGACCCTCGCCGGGATCTGGAGCGACCTCCTCGACACCCAGGTGCCGGTCGGCGTGCACGACAACCTTTTCGCCCTCGGCGGTCACTCGCTGACCGCGACCAGATTCGTCGCCCGTGTCGCGGATACCTACGGGGTGAACCTTCAGGTTCACCACGTTTTCGCCGGCCCGACGATCGCGGAACTGGCCGAGGTCGTCTCCGCCGACCCGCATTTCGGGCTCGCCGCGGCGTCCTCCCGCCACGCCGAACTGGACGCGCTCAGCGACGAGGATCTGGACGACCTGCTGCGCGCGGCGCTGGCCCAGCGCAATCGGCGCCGGGCGACCGCGAGCGGCCCAGATTCCTGAGCTGGCCCGCGGTGCTCAGTAGTGGAAGAGGCCGAAGATGTTGCCCGACGGGTCGCGGAACGCACCGTTCCCCGTCCGCCTCGATCCCGCGCCGGCCACCGCGGTCTGGCCGCATGCGGTGTCCGGTGACTGGCCGGCCCTCGCCGTGCCACGATGACGCCATGCGCGTTCAGCGGTTCAGCGCCCACGTCGCTCCTGGTCCTCGTGGCCGCGCGGTTGTCACGGTTCCGTTCGACCCGGACGAGGCGTGGGGTGCCAAGGCCGAGCATCCCGTGGGCGGCACTATCAACGGAAAACGTGTCCGCGGGACGCTCACGCCGGACGGCGGCGGATGGGCCTTCACCGTGACCCCGATGTGGCTGCGCGACGCCGGGGTCCCGGTCGGCGCCGATGTGCTCATTGAGCTGGCGCCGGAAGGCCCGCAGCGCCGCGACCTCGCCGATGACATCTGCGCCGCGCTGGAGGCCAGCCCCGCCGCCGCGGCCTTCTTCGACACGCTGGCGCAGTTCTACCGCAAGGCATACCTGCGTTATATCGATGCCACGACCCGCCGGCCCGACCTGCGCGCGGCGCGCATCGCCGAGGTGGTAGACCTGCTCGCGGCCGGGATCAAGCAACGCCCGCGATCGTGAGGCACCGGCCGGGACCGGCGGAACCGGGCAGAATGGGATGATGCCCGGCTTCGCGTCCTACGACGGAACCAAGATCGGCTACCGCGTCCGCCCGGCGGCCTTCACCACCGCGATCGGCTCGTTCCTCCGGTCATAGCCGCAGCGGCGAATCGCCGGCCTGGAAGACGGGCTGCCCGCCGGCCACCGTCGCCAGCACCCGGATGTCCGTGATCTCCTCGGGCTCCGCATCAAGCGGGCTGCGATCCAGGACCACGAAGTCCGCGAGCTTGCCCGGCTCCAGCGACCCGAGGTCCCGCTCCCGCCGCATCGCGAAGGCGGCCTCCGTCGTGTACATGGCGAGCGCATCCCGCACGGCCAGCCGCTCTCCCGGCCCGAGCACGCGCCCGCTGCCCGTCCGGCGCAACACCGCATCCCGGATCCCTGTCAGCGGATCGGCAGTGATCACCGGCGCGTCGGAGGACCCCGCGACACGGATCCCGGCTCGCCGCCACGACGCGTATGCGTACAGTTCGTCGCTCCGCTCCGGCAGCGCCTCGGCGAACCCGTCGCCGAGGACGGACAGCATCCCGGGCTGGGCCGCCACCACGATTCCCAGCGACGCGGCCCGCGCCGCCAGCGGCGCGAACATCGATCCGCCATGCTCGATCCGGTGCCGTTGCGGGTTCGGTGAGCGGCCGCCAAGCACCGCAGCGTAGCTGTCAAGTACGGTCTCGATCGCCCGGTCCCCCTGTGCGTGGATGCAAACCTGCAGCCCGCGGGCGTCCAGCTCCCGCACCATCGCGGTCAGCTCGTCCGGCGCGAAGTACATGATCCCCGACCCGTAGGGCGGGACCGGATAGCTGCCATGGATGGCCGCGGTGCGGCTGCTCATCCCGCCGTCGGCCCAGATCTTCACCGATTCCGCGGCCAGCCGCGGTGAGCGGCGCCCGCGCAGCCCGGACCCAAGCAGCCAGTCCGCCTCGTCGTGCACCACCAGGCCGGCGACCCGGACGCAGAGCACGCCCCGCTCGTCGGCCTCCGCGTAGGCGGTCAGCGAGGCGCGGCGGGTGTCCGCATCGCACACCGCGGTGATGCCCAGCGCCGCGAAATGCTGTCCCGCCCGGGCCACGAGATCGGCCCGCTCAACGGCATTCATCCGCTCCATGTCCCGCCGCACGCCACCCCACAGCATGTTGAATGTCGGCCCCTCGTAGATCACCCCGTCCAGCCGCCCCTCGCGGTCCCGCCCGAAACGGCCGCCTGGCGGGTCCGGCTGCCGATCGTCGAACCCGGCCTCCCGGAGCGCGGGCGTGTTCAGCACACAGGCGTGCAGCGAGGTGTGGAACAGGATCGCCGGCCGGCCCGGCACGGCGGCGTCGAGGTCATCGCGGGTGGGATGCCGGCCATCTCGGAGCTTGTACTCCACATACCTGCTGCCGGTCACCCACGACCCCGCCGGCGTCCGGGCGGCCGCGGCCCGCATCCGCGCCAGGATCGCCGGAATGTCCGGTGCCGCGGGCTGGCTGCAGTCCGCGCCCGACGCCAGGTAGCCCACGTCGAAGAGGTGGCAATGCGCGTCGATCAGCCCCGGAATGACGGCCGCCCCCGCCAGCCGCACGACCCGCGCATCCGGTGCCGCCGCCGCGCGTACCTGCTCGGCCGGCCCGGCCGCCGCGATCCGGTCATCCCGCACCAGCATCGCCCGGGCCTGCCCGGCTCCCGCCGCCATCGTGACGACATCCGCGTCCGTCAGCAGCACATCCACCGTTCAGTCCTCCATCCCGGCCGTGGGGTTTGCCTGCCGTGATCGTCATATACCCGGGCAGGACGGTGCGGCGTGACGCCGGGCTGTCCGGTTCGTAGCCTTGACGGCATGACTGTGCCGACGGCCTTGTTCCGGTTCGAGGATTCCTACCGCCGCCAGCTGCCGGGCCTGTCGGTGTCGTGGGCGGCGGCCCCGGTGCCTGCCCCGGAGTTGCTGGTGCTCAATGCGGAGCTGGCGGCGGAGCTGGGCGCCGATCCCGCGGCGTTGCGGGCACAGCCGGGTGTCTCGCTGCTGGTGGGGCAGGTCCCCGAGGGGGTCACGACGGTCGCCCAGGCCTACGCGGGGCACCAGTTCGGCAGCTATGTGCCGCGGCTCGGGGATGGCCGGGCGCTGTTGCTCGGCGAGGTGATCGACAGCTACGGCCGCCGCCGTGACCTGCACCTGAAGGGGTCGGGGCGCACCCCCTTCGCGCGTGGTGGCGACGGCAAGGCCGCGGTGGGCCCGATGCTGCGCGAATACCTGATCGGCGAGGCCATGCACGGCCTGCGGATTCCGACCACGCGGGCGCTGGCGGTGGTGGCCACCGGTGACCGAGTCGTGCGCGAGACGGCGCTGCCGGGCGCGGTGCTCACCCGGGTCGCCGCGAGCCACCTGCGGGTGGGCACGTTCCAGTACGCTGCCGCGTCGGGCGGCCGGGACCGGCTGCGCGCGCTGGCCGACTACGCCATCGGCCGCCACTATCCGGAGGCCGCCGGCGCCCCGGACCGGTACCTCGAGCTGTTCCGGCGGGTGTCCGGGGCTCAGGCAGCGCTGGTGGCCAGGTGGATGCTGGCCGGGTTCGTGCACGGGGTCATGAATACCGACAACACGACGATCTCCGGCGAGACGATCGACTACGGCCCGTGCGCGTTCATGGACGCCTATGATCCGGCCACGGTGTTCAGCTCCATCGACCACGGCGGCCGGTACGCCTACGGCAACCAGCCGGCCATCATGCAGTGGAACATGGCCCGGCTGGCCGAGGCCCTGCTGCCGCTGATCGACGACAACAGCGAGGCCGCGGCCGAGGCGGCCACCGATGTGCTGAGCGGGTTCGCCGGCTCCTACCTGCGGCACTGGGACGAGGGCATGGCGGCCAAGCTCGGGCTCGCCGCGCCGGACCGGGAGCTGGTGACCGGCCTCCTGGAACTGCTGCACGCGCAGCAGGTGGATTTCACCGGCTTCTTCCGCGCGCTGTCGGCTGGCACCGCGCGGGAGATGTTCGCACAGCCGGAGCCCTTCGACGCGTGGCAGGCCCGGCGCACGGCACTGCTGCCGCCGGACCGGGCAGCGGCAGCCGCCGCGATGGACCGGGTCAACCCCGTCTACATCGCCCGCAACCACCGCGTCGAGGAGGCGCTCGCCCAGGCGGCGCTGGGTGACATGGGGCCGTTCCACCGCCTCCTCGAGGTGGTCTCCCGGCCCTTCGATCAGCGGCCCGGCCTGGAGCGCTACGCCGGCCCGGCGCCCGCGGGCAGCGCCCCGCACGTCACCTACTGCGGCACCTAGGGGATGGAGCGTGGCTCGTTCTGTGGCCGTTGCGTACGCGGCTGACTATTTCGATTCGGGCGCCTTCCTGGCAGATCTGGGGCGCCGGGTGGCGTTCCGTACCGAAAGCCAGGCACCCGGGCGGCGCCCGGATGTGCTGGGTTACCTGGAGCAGGAGATGGTTCCGGCGGCGCACCGCCTGGGCGCCACGGCACGGGTGGTGGATAACCCTGACCCTCACGGTGGCCCGTTCCTCATCGCGCACCGGCGGGACGGACCGGGGCTGCCGACGGTGCTGACCTATGGCCATGCCGATGTGGTGCTGGCCGAGGAGCACCGCTGGCGGGCGGGCCTGGACCCGTGGCGGGTGACGGTTGAGCGGGACCGGTGGTACGGGCGGGGAACCGCCGATAACAAGGGCCAGCACACTATCAACCTGGCCGCGCTGGAAAAGGTGCTGCGCGCCCGGGGTGGCCGGCTGGGCTTCAATCTGACGATTCTGATCGAGACCAGCGAGGAGTCAGGATCCCCGGGGCTGTGGGAATTCTGCGCCAGGCACCGCGAGGAACTGAGCGCCGATGTGCTGATCGCCTCCGATGGGCCGAGGGTGGCGGCCGGGCAGCCGACGGTCTTCCTCGGCTCGCGCGGCTGCGCGTGGTTCACCCTGCGGGTGCCGTTGCGGGAGCGCTCCTACCACTCCGGCAACTGGGGCGGCGTGCTGGCCAACCCGGCCACGGTGCTGGCCAGCGCGGTGGCCTGCCTGGTGGACGCGCGCGGCCGGATCCTGGTCCCCGCGCTGCGCCCGCCGCCCATTCCGCGGGCGGTCCGGGCCGCGCTGAGCACCATCCCCGTCGGCGGGAGCCCTGGCGACCCCGGGGTCGACGCGGACTGGGGTGAGCCCGGGCTCACCCCAGCCGAGCGCATGATCGGGTGGAACACCCTCGAAGTGCTGTCACTGGCCGCCGGAAATCCGGACATCCCGGTCAACGCCATCCCCGGGTCCGCGCACGCGCACTGCCAGCTTCGGTTCGTGGTGGGCACCGACATCGCGGGCCTGGCCGCGGCCCTGCGCGGCCACCTCGACCAGCACGGATTCGGCATGGTCGCGGTGGAGCCCGGCCAGGTGATGGGCGCTTCCCGCACCGACCCGGAGGACCCCTGGGTCACGTTCGCCCTGGGCTCGCTGGAGCGCACCACCGGCACCCCGCCCGCGCTGCTGCCCAACGTGGGCGGGACCCTGCCCAACGACGCGTTCACCGGCGAACTCGGCCTGCCCACGATCTGGATCCCGCACTCCTACCCCGCCTGCGCCCAGCACGCACCCGACGAGCACCTGCTCGCCCCGCTGGCCCGCCAGGCCCTGCGGCTGATGGCCGCCTTGTTCTGGGACCTCGGCGAACACCCGGCCCGGCAGGGGCCAAGGGTCCGGTGACCGCGCGCCCCGCGGCGCGTCAGCGCGGCTGAGGGACGATGCGGATGTAGGGCTTTGGCTCCTTCCAGGTGCCGAAGATCTCCTTGGCCTGCTCGTTGTTCACCGAGCCGGCGATGATGACGTCCTCCCCCTGCTGCCAGTTCACCGGCGTGGACACCTTGTGCTTGGCGGTGAGCTGGAGGGAGTCGATGACCCGCAACACCTCGTCGAAGTTGCGCCCGGTGGTCATCGGGTAGACGAGGATCAGCTTGACCTTCTTGTCCGGGCCGATCACGAACACGTTCCGCACCGTCTGGTTGTCGGCGGGCGTGCGCGCCTTCGCGTCACCGGACGTGCTGGCCGGCAGCATCCCGTACAGCTTCGCCACGGTGTAGTCGGAGTCGCCGATGATCGGGTAGTTGGGCGCGTGGCCCTGGGTCTCCTCGATGTCGGCCGCCCACCGCTCATGGTCGGTGGTGGCGTCGACCGACAGGCCGATGATCTTCACGCCGCGGCGATCGAACTCCGGCTTGATCTTGGCCATGTAACCGAGCTCGGTCGTGCACACGGGGGTGAAGTCCTTGGGGTGCGAGAACAGCACCGCCCAGGAGTCCCCGATCCACTCGTGGAACGAGATCGGGCCCTCTGTCGTCTGCGCCTGGAAGTCAGGGGCGGTATCGCCGATGGCCAGCGTCATGGTCTTCCTCCGTTGCGTTCATTTGTGCATTTGACGAATGTGCCCGCGAGGGCCAGGTTAGTGGTCCCGTTCCCCCATCGGGGCGATGCGGCCTGCCTCAGCTCCTTCGCTACTGGAGCCCGGCGCGGACGGACGTGATCCGCTGCGTGTTGAAGCCGAGCCAGTGCATCCGGCCCACGTAGCGCGCGTGCTCGACCTTGAGACAGCGATCCATGATCACCGTCACGCCGCCGTCCTCCGCGATCCGCGCGCCCTCCTCGTTGATCACGCCGTACTGGCACCAGAGGGCGCCGGCGCGGATCGCCACGGCCTCCCGCGCGATCCCCGGCAGCGCATCCGGCGCGCGGAAGACGTTCACCACGTCCACCGGTACGGGTACGTCCGGCAGGCTCGCGTAGCAGGTCTCTCCGAGGATCTCCGTCTCGTGGGGGTTCACCGGGATCACCTGGTAGCCGTGCCGCTTGAGGTAGTAGCCGACGAAGTAGCTGGCCCGCAGCTCCTTGTTCGACAGGCCCACGATCGCGATCGTCCTCGCGGTGTGGAGCACGCGCTGGATCGCCAGCGGGTCCTGATACCGCCCCAGATCTGTCAAGCCGTCGCTACCTTCTTCCCCGCTGTCACCGCGACGCGCGCGAAACCCTGCTCCAGATCCCAGATCAGATCCTCGACGGACTCGGTGCCGACCGACAGCCGCACCGTCCCTGGCACGATGCCGGCCGCCCGGAGTTCGTCGTCGTTCAGCTGGCGGTGCGTCGTGCTGGCGGGGTGGATGATCAGGCTCTTCGCGTCGCCGACGTTCGCCAGGTGGGACCAGAGCGTCACGCCGCCGATGAGGCTCTGCCCGCCGGTCCGGCCACCGGCGCAGTCGAAGGAGAACACCGCGCCGGCACCGCGCGGCAGGTACTTCTCCACGAGCGGCCGGTATCTGCTCGACGGCAGGCCGGGATAGGTCACGTTCGACGCCAGCTCGTGCGACTCGAGGAACGCCGCGACCGCCAGCGCGTTCTCGACGTGGCGCTCCATCCGCAGCGACAGCGTCTCGAGCCCCTGGAGGAACAGGAACGCGTTGACCGGCGCGAGCGTGGCGCCGAGATCGCGCAGGGTCTCGGCCCGCAGCTTCATCAGGTAGCCGTAGGGCCCGAACGTCTCGTGGAACTGCAGGCCGTGGTAGGCCGGCGACGGATCCGCGACCACGGCGAACCGCCCGTTGGACCAGTTGAACGTGCCAGCCTCGACCACGACGCCGCCGATGCTCGTGCCGTGGCCGCCGATGAACTTGGTCGCCGAGTGGATCACGATGTCGGCGCCCCATTCGATCGGGCGGCACAGGTACGGCGTGGCGAACGTGTTGTCCACGATCAGCGGCAGCTCGCGGGAGTGCGCGATGGCCGCCACGGCCTCGATGTCCAGCACGTTCCCGGCGGGGTTGCCGATCGTCTCGCCGAAGAACGCCTTCGTGTTCCCGCGGACCGCCTGCCGCCACGCGCCGAGGTCGTCCGGATTGACCCACGTCAGGTCGACGCTCATCTTGCGCAGCAGGTGCTTGAACTGGTTCACCGTCCCGCCGTACAGCGCGGCGGACGAGACGACGTGGTCGCCCGGCTGGAGCAGCGTGAAGAGCGCGGCCGCCTGCGCGGCGATCCCGCTGGCGAACGCCACCGCGCCACAGCCGCCCTCGAGGTTCGCCACCCGCTCCTCGAACACCGCGACGGTCGGGTTCATGATGCGCGAGTAGGTGTTCCCGTACTCCTGCAGGTTGAAGTACGCCGCCGCCGATTCCGGGTCCTCGAACACGTAGCTGGTCGTCTGGAAGATCGGCACGGCACGTGCGCCCGTGTTCGGGTCGGGCCGCTGCCCGGCGTGCAGCTGCCGTGTCTCGAATCCGAAGGCGCGGGCTTGTTCGGCACGGGAGGGGTTGTCGGTCACAAAGGCCTCTTCCTCGGCGTCACCCGCCGGCCCCGCCCTCGGCCAGGCTGTGCCTGCTCAAAAAGTGGCGGATGATGGGTGTCTGGCGCGCTTCCTCGAGCAGGAAGCAGTCGTGGCCGTACGGCGCCTCGATCACGTGGAACTCGACCGGCTTGCCGAGCGCGCGGAGCGCGTGCTCGACCTCCCTCGACGCGGACGGCGGGTACAGCCAGTCGGAGCTGAACGCGATCAGCAGCGTCCGCGCCGAAACGCCGTGGAGCGCCCGCCCGAGCGATCCGCTGCCGTGCTGCCGCGCGAGATCGAAATATGTCAGGGCGCGCGACGTATAGAGATAGGTGTTGGCGTCGAACCGCCTGACGAACGAGTCGGCCTGGTGGCGCAGGTAGCTCTCGACCTCGAACTCCGGCTCGGTGATCGTGTAGCGGATGTCGTCGGCGAACTGCAGCCGCCGGCCAAACCTGTCGCCCATCGCCGGTGCGGACAGGTACGTGACGTGGCCGACCATCCGGGCCACGCCCATGCCGGCGTCCGGCTTGCGGCCCGTGCCGTAGTAATGGCCGCCCTGCCAGGCCGGGTCGCGCATGATCGCGTCACGCGCGATCGAGTTCCAGGCCACGCCCTGCGGGTGCAGGGCGTGCGTGCTGGCGATCGCCACCACGGCATCGACCCGATCGGGAAACAGGATCGACCACTCGAACGCCTGCATCCCGCCGAGCGAGCCGCCTGTTACCGCCGCGAGCCGCTCGATACCGAGTACGTCGAGGAACGCGCGCTCGGTCCGTACCATGTCCGCGACGGTGATCACGGGGAAGTCCGGCCCGTAGGGCCTGCCCGTGGCCGGGTCGATCGACGACGGCCCCGTCGTGCCGCGGCAGCCGCCGAGCAGGTTCGTGGAGACGACGAAGAAGCGGTCGGTGTCGAAGGCCTTGCCGGGGCCGATCATCCCGTCCCACCAGCCGAGCGCCTTGCCGGCCGCACCGTCGCGATCCTCGGCCGCGAACCCGTCGCGGGTGCTCGCCTCGGGCGGCGCCTTCGAGAAGCCAGCCGCGTGGGCGTCGCCGCTGAGCGCGTGGCACACCAGGATGACGTTGTCGCGCCGGGGTGAGAGGGCGCCGTAGGTCTCGTACGCCACGCGGACCGGGTGCAGCTCCCGCCCGCAGTCAAGCCGCACCGGCTCCGGCAGGTCGAGGTACTGGGTTTCGACGCTGCCGACCGAGCCGGCCGCGAGCGTCGAGGCAGGCGCCATGAACGCGATCATAACTAATCGTGGTTCGGCTCCGGACGAGCAGTTCGGCCCGGTGAACGGCCGGATCGCGTGGGCTCCTCCCCCGCCCGCACCCGGCCGCCCCGCCCGGTGGTGTAGGTCCGGCGCAGGCCCGCGACCGCCGCGCTCTGCTGTTAACGTGCGGCCATGGGTATCCCGCTCAGCGACGCGACGCTGCGACTGGTCGATGGCAAGAACTACGCGGTCCTGGCAACGGTGAATCCGGACGGCAGCCCGCAGACCTCGGTGGTGTGGGTCGGCCGCGAGGGCGGCGACATGCTGTTCTCCACGGTGGAGGGGCGCGTCAAACACCGCAACATGCTGCGTGACCCGCGCGTCAGCGTCACCGTGATCGACTCCGCGGACCCGGAGAACTATGTCGAGTTGCGCGGCCGGGTGTCGATGACCCCCGACATCGGCCGGCGGCTCGACACTCGGCTGTCGTGGAAGTACGACGGCCAGGACCCGGGGCAGGACCGCCCCGGCGCGGTCCGGGTGGCCGTGCGGATGGCCGTGGAGAAGGCCACCGGCTACGCCGCCTAGCCCCGCCCAGGGCATTCGCCCGTTCGGCACCGTGTGAGCCTCCCGAGGGCATGTTGCCGGCTGGCGCCCGGCGGGGCGCCAACGGGGTGATCATCTTTGCCTCAGCGGGTCTCGGTTTGGTGAACTTTTGAAGCCCGGAGCAGCCTCACGGATGGCTCAGGCATCCACGTTGTAGTGGATTGTCCCGGCAGATGCTGTCCCGTGGGCGGGCTGTTCTCCTTCTGCGGCGGCCGCACCCTGCCTCCCAGGAAGGAGAAGGCATGCGGCGGAGCTGGTGGTTAACAACGGTGACAACGGTCCCGGTGACCGTGCTGGCGCTGGCTGCGGTGGCACCACAGGCCGGTGCCGTGAGCGCACCACGGGCCAGGCACGTGAGCGCTGCGCGCTCTCGGCCGGTCCCCGAAGCTGGGCGCCTGACCACGGGGGCCCAGGCGGGCAACCCGTTCTGCTCCCGGCTGGGCAAACAGTACGAGGCATCATCGGCGGCACAGGCGTACTGTTTCGGCCCACAGCTCAACAAGGGGGCCCATGGGCTCCCGGCCATCGCCGAAGGGCCTTCGGCGGCCAACGTCGACGCGGCGAGACCGAGCGAGGATGTCAGCCCGGCCGGAGTGTCGGCGCAGGGGCAGTCGGAGGTCTCGATCGCGGCCGCCGGGCCGTACGTCGTGGAGGCGTGGAACGATTCCACCGGCTTCATCACGGCGTGTCCCGCGCCGATGTCCAAGGAGGAAATCACCGGTCTGGGGTTCTCGGCCAATGGCGGGAAGTCGTTCACCGACCTAGGCGGGCTGCCCAATGCCAACTGCGGTAAGCTCACCTACTTCGGGGATCCGAGCGTCGCGGCCTACCGGGTAGCTGGCCATACGTTCTTCTACATTTCCAGCCTCTACCTCACCAACAACGGGCTTGGCCGTGAGCAGATCGCGCTGGACGCCTGTGAGGTGGCCGGCTCCGGCGGCACGGCGACGCTGAGCTGCGGGCAGCCGGTCATCGCAGCCGCCAGCAGCCAGTGCCAGCTCATCAAGATCAGCCCGACCAGGACGGTCAAGTTCTGCAGTTTCACGGACAAGGACTTCCTGGCGATAGATCCAGCTCACGGCAAGCTCTACCTCACCTACAGCGACTTCCAGGTCACCCGCCCCTTCAGCGACCCAGTGGACATGTCCGCCTGCGATCTGGGCAACTTGGCGGGTGGCGCCGGCCCGGCCGGGGGCACGCCCGCGGCCCCGGTCTGCGAGCACGGCACGCCCCTGGTCCAGGTTTCCAACAACCTCCAACTGGCCAAGCCCTACCTGCAGGTGGCTGAGGCAAACAGCCTGGGCTGCGTGAACGAAGGAGCCTACCCAGCGGTGGACACCAGGACCGGCACCGCTTACGTCGGCTATGAATTCAACTGGTCCAGCAGCCTGGGCTTCCCGCCCTGCGAGAGCGCCAGCACCCCGGTGCAGAACGTGCTGGACAAGGTGGCTGCCCGCTGCCTCACGCTGACGGCGGTCTCGCCCTGCAAGGGCCCCTCGGCACGCACCGCCGTGCCGGTGGTGTCGATGGAGGGCGCCTCCATACCCGGTTACAACCGTTTCCCGGGCAGCGACTTCCCGAGGCTCGCGGTCAGCGACAAGTTCGGCACCGTGAGCATGGTCTGGAACGACGCCCGGGCCCATCCCTACGGCGACATCTTGATGCAGAGCTTCCACAAGAACTCGCTCGACCCGGTTCAGGCCACGCCGGTAAGGCTGGACCAGCCGCACAACGGAGGGCTGTCATTCCTGCCGGCACTGCGCACGCCCAGCAGCTCCGGCCGGCTGGATGTGACCTGGTACACGCGGGCCTCGACCGCAACTGCCGTCACCAACGTGGCGGCGGCCATCGGCGTCAGCCCGGTCACCACGGCGACACCAACCAACGTCAGGATCACCAACGTCGCCTCCAATTGGCTGTTCAATTCGTCGCTCATCGTGCCAAACTTCGGCGACTACACCGACAACGCGGTATCGGTGACTGCCCAGGCACCCTTCGTGGGCAGCACCCTGTTCGTCGCCTGGAGCGATGGCCGCTCCGGCATCCCGCAACCGTTCGAGGCACACCTGCCATCCCGATGACCGCCGGCCACCCGGCAGGCTGACCGGCAAATCATCGATGGCGCCGTGGGCGCGGCATTCCCCAATGCCGCGCCCACGCTTTGTACGTGGGCCGGGCAGGGCGCCCGGAGTAGCCTGTTCTGGGCCGCGGCGCGGGAGCGCATACGAGGGCTCCGTGGCCGGTTAACGTGGGCCGCGCAGGTGACTGACGATGTGAAGGCCGTCATGACCGATCCGGCCCAGCTCAGGCTTCGCGACTACCGTCCGGTGCCTAGCCTGTCCGCCCCCAGCCACCGTGTCGAGCGTGCGCGCGCACCGGTCATCGACGCGCACACCCATCTTGGCCGCTGGACCACCGGCGGAACCTGGGCCGTGCCAGATACCACCCGGCTGGCCGAGCTGATGGACTCGTGCAACATAGCCGCCGCCGTGAACCTGGACGGCCGCTGGGGGGCCGAGCTGGAAGCGAACCTTGACCGTTACGACCGCCCCTATCCGGGCCGGTGCAACGCCGAGGACATCGCCTGGATCGCCCGGATGCTCGACAGCTATCCGGACCTCACGATCGACATAGCCGCCAGGATCGCCGAACTCGGACGGCAGCCGCGCCGCACGAGGGCGCTGCTCCTGCGGCATCCTGACCGGGTTCTCTTCGGTACCGACCTGATACCGCCTCAGCGCGAAACCTACGAGATCTACTTCCGCTTCCTCGAAACCGAGGACGAATACTTCAGTTACTCCCCAAGCGATCCGCCGCCCACCGGGCGCTGGTGCATCTCCGCCCTCAACCTGCCCGCGGAGGTACTGTGGCTCGTCTACTCAGAAAATGCCCGGCGGCTGATTCCGGGGCTTAGTGAGGGTCTGATTAATGGGCGGCCTGGGCGAGACGCCGGGTCATGAGGGCCCGGACGAGCGTCCCATCGCCCGCCGCGATCGCCACCAGCAGCCCGGCGAGGTTTTGGGTGTGAGCCACAAGGCACGCTACCTCGCCGGCATGCCCGGGTTGGAGCGCACCGCCCGGGCCGTTGCAGCAGGCCGATTTGGTTGCCGGTGGCTACCCGCTGACTGACCCGGACTCGATCAGGGTCCTGGACGCAGCCAGGTTGTTAATGTCCTGGGTGCCCACGGCCGTGCACGCGGCCGCCGAGACGCATGACACGCCGTCGAGGCGGTTGAACTCGGGTCCCGGGCTGGGGCTGGGCACGACCGACCAGCTGGTGCCGTCCAGCGACATGATCAGCGTCTTCGTGTCGGCGCCGCCGCCGGGGTGGTAAGTGCCCACGGCCGTGCACGCGGCCGCCGAGCCGCACGACACGCGAGTGAGCTCGGGCCCGGGCCGGGACGGGCTGGGCACCACCGACCAGCTGGTGCCATTCCACGACTCGATCGAGGTGTGCTCAGAGCCGCCCGCGTAGATGCCCACCGCGATGCAGGCCGTCGCCGAGGCACAGGACACGCTACCGAGGAAGTCCCAGAACCCGCGGCGCGGGCTGAACACCTTCGACCACCGGGTGCCGTTCCAGGACTCGATCAGCCCCCGGGTGAGGAGGCCGCTGTCATAGCTGCCCACCGCCGTGCACGCGGTCGCCGAGAGACAGGACACGCCACCGAGGCGGTCGTTGTTCGCTGACGGGTTACGGCTGGGCACCACGGACCAGGTGGTGCCGTTCCACGACTCGATCAGGGTCTTGTCGAGGCCGTTGACCCTGCGGCTGCCCACCGCCGTGCACGCGGTTGCCGAGACGCACGACACGTCGGAGAGGAAGTTGCGGGTGGCGCTCGGGCTGGGGGACGGCACCACCGACCAGTTGGTGCCGTCCCACGACTCGGCCAGGGTCGCATAGTGGTTTTGGGTGCTGCTGGTGCTCTTGAAGCCCACCGCGATACACGCGGCCGCCGAGACGCACGACACGCCATTGAGCCAGTTGCCGGTGGCACTCGGGCTGGGGCTGGGCACCACCGACCAGCTTGTGCCGTTCCAGGACTCGATGAGCGTCCTGGTGCCACCGCTGCCGGGGGTGTAATTGCCCACGGCCGTGCACGCGGTCGCCGAGATGCACGACACGCCATAGAGGGCGTTGGTGACGGGTCCCGGGCTGGGGCTGGGCACCACCGACCAGACCAGGGTCTGCGCGCTCGCCGGAAGAGTAACGGCTGCCGCTGTGGTCACACTGACGGCTACGACGCCGATACCGGCCAGCGCGGCCCAGGCATGCGTGAGGCTGATGATTTTCATCGGGGTTGGCCTCCCCTTGACGTTTTCCTTACTGTTAGGACGCCCCGCTTGCTAAGGGCGTTGACAGCATTGCCTTAGCTAGCCGGGACGGGCCGCCCGTCTTCGAGGTAAACCAGGCCCCGAGCAGAGGTCGCCGCGCGCACCCGTCGCCGGATGGGGCGCCGGAGCAGCGACAGGGCCTCAGGCAAGGCAGCGAGCCGGTACTCGGAGATTTCCTCGGGCTGGATCACGATCGCGGCCAGGCTCTTATCGCCGATGGCCCCGCAGTGGAACAGGAACCGGATTCCCCCGGGGCTACCCGGGCGGGGGCGGCGGAAATCCATGCATACCAACCGGCCGTGGCGCACGTCGATGCCGCATTCCTCGCGGACCTCGCGCTGGCATGCTTGCCACGGCGTCTCCCCGTCGGCCTCCATCACACCGCCGGGAATCGTCCAGCCAGACTTATAGGTCGGCTTCAGGATCAGCAGCCGGCCCGCCCGGTCGAAGATCAGCGCCCCGGCCGACGCCGGGATCGCCGGCAGCGGCGGCGCTTGCGGGTCCGGCAGGGCCGCTGGTGCACTATCACCGGTCACAATCGCCACGTTACGGCGCTGGCGGCCCGCCCACGTGTCCGAAGGGAGCAACCATGAGTGATGTGGTGCGGTACGAGGTGCGGAACCGCAAGGCCTACCTGACCTTGAACCGGCCCGACCGGCTGAACGCGATCACGACCGGGGTGGCGCGCCCCCGCCCGCTGGTTCGGTGTCACCGAGCTACCGCTCACCGGCTCCGGAAAGATCCAGCGGGCACCAGGGCTAGCACGGCCGCACCCGCCAGGATCAGTGATTTCCGCATGATTCCTCCCGGATCGTTATCGGGGCAGCGCCTGCACCTCGCCTCGCGCCCGACCCGTCCATGGGCGGTCACGATGACATGGCGGTGTGCGGCACGCGCGGCGCTTCGCGATGAGTTCGCTAGCCGCCTACCGTCATACCCGGTATGCCATACGCACCGGTGAACGGCCTGCAGCTGTACTACGAGGTCCGCGGCAGCGGGCGGCCGCTGGTGCTGCTGCACGGTGGCCTGCTGACCATCGACCTCAATTTCGGGCCGATGCTCGAACCCCTCGCGGCGGGCAGGCAGGTGATCGCGGTGGAGCTGCAGGGCCACGGGCACACCGCCGACACCGGCCGCCCGATGACGATCGAGGCGCTGGCCGGTGACGTCATCACGCTGCTCGACCAACTCGGGGTCGGCCAGGCCGACCTGTTCGGGTTCAGCCTCGGCGGCCTGGTCGCGTGCGCGATCGCGCTCGGCACGCCCGCCCGGGCCGGCAAGCTGATCCTCGCCTCGGCCGACCCCCACCGCCCCCCGGGCCGGCCGGGCCCGCCGCTGGGCGCCGACCGGCTGCCAACGTCGGCCGACTTCCAGGCGTGGCGCGACGCCTACGAGGCGGTCGCCCCCGACCCCGCGCATTTTGAGGAGTTCGCGGCCCGGCTGTCGGCGATGGTGCACCAGTTCCCCGGGTGGACCGGCGAGCTGCGCTCCCTGCGGGCGCCGGCCCTGCTGATCTTCGGCGACCGCGACTTCACCCCGCTGCCCCACGTGGCAGAGATGTTCGACCTCCTGCCCAACGCGCAACTCGCCGTGCTCCCCGGCACCACGCACGTCGGCGTCACCCGGCGCCCCGGCGACGTGCTCGCCCTGATCACACCGTTCCTCGACGCGCGCTGACGCGCGTCACAGGGTCGTGGACCTGGGCCCGTACTGGGGCGCTATGGGCTGCTGCCCCGCCGGCATCGCCGGCCACGATCAGGGATGCCCCCGATGCCCTCGGGATGCGCACCAGGGTATGAACCAGGGCTGATCCCGATCGACGGGAGCGACCGTCAGCGGCAGCCTTGAAACAGGAAAACAGCCTGACCTGAACGGAGACCGATCACCATGCCCGGGATCATCGCCCTTGTCCTTATCGCCATCGTGGCCCTGACCGTCCTCAGCTTCGCCGTGCACCTCCTGTTCTCCCCTTGGCTGCTGGTGGCCATCGCCATCCTGGCCTTGATCAAGTTCCGGCCGCGCCGTTCCCACCGGTAGCCCGGTCGGGGCTGGAGAGCGCGGGGCGGGGCTTGCCGGGGGCCACCGTGCGGGCCAGGATCCCGAGCGTGGCCCGCAGCGCGCTCTCCGGGATCACCGGGAAGATCGCCGCGTCCTTCCAGCTCTGCTCGGCCGCCGACCAGTCGTAGTAGGACGTCACGAGCGTGCCCTCCTCGACGGGCTCCAGCCGGTAGCCGTACACGTGGCCGAGGTCCAGCTGGCCGTGGACGGTCCAGGCAATCTCCCGGTCCGGCTCGAACGTGACGATCTCGATGGTGACGTCGTAGAGGCCGAGGGGATAGTCGTTGAGCGCTTCCCGGTCCATGTGCACAACGAAGGTGTCCCCGGCCTTGGCGACGATGTCCCCGCTGGCCTCCATCAGCATGCCGGAGCTGTCTATGGCCACGTGCCCCCGGGGATCGGTGAGCACGGCGAAGATCTCGCCCGGAGAGGCGGCCACGGCCCGCTGTACTTCGAGTCGTTCTGGCATGCGCCGATTGTCGCACCCCGGGGCCCGGGCCCACGGCCGGGCCATGTCGCACCCAGGTGAAATGGGCACTCCGCTGGTTCCTCGGGGCCATTCGGTCCTTGTTGACACGCTGCACCGGGGGAACAACACTGGTCGGGCGGGCTCAATTGGGACATGTTCGGGGGAGGTGGTGCCGGGGAAGGGCTGGCGCCCTTGCGGTGACCTTCTCGGGAGTGGTTGTTGGCCAGGTCACGGCCATCGCTGAACACCTGCCAGACAGCCCGCCCGCTGTTTTCTTGCTGTAGGGCAACCATTGATTCGCGCCACTGTGTAGTTAACTCATAACCGTGAGTGGAAGCTAAGAATCAAATCAAGAGCAATCTGACAACGGGAGGGCTTCATGTCACTTCGAAGCCATTGTCGCGGCAGTGTCCTGCGGCAGGCACGCGCGGTAACAGGCACGCTCGCACTGGGGGCCGGCCTGCTTGGCGGCACCGCCATGCTGGCCGCAACGCCGGCGTCGGCTATTCCAATCCCGCCGTCCACATCGACCTGCACGTACAACGGCAGTCCGGTAGCGTTCGGGGCCAGCAACACAGCGGGGACACCGGTCACCGTCAACTGCACCGGCCTGCCGCCGAACACCTTGCTGATCGTCGCCCAGACCAGTCCCCTTGCCGGGGTGATCAGCCCGTCATCGGCCGCGACGCAGGAGGCAGACCTGTCCACGGGCACGGCCGTCACGACGGACGCCAGCGGTAACCTCACCGCCACCATCACCGTGACGGCCACCGGAGGATCACCAGCCTTCTCCGCCCTGGACAAGAAGGCGGTCTGCCCGCCCACCCAGGCTCAGGTGAACGCCGGCCTCACCAACTGCGTGGTGACCGTCGCCGATCTGTCCACCACGACCGGGCTCAACTTCGGCAACATCATCTATGGCACCCAGCCAACGCCGCACCGGCCAACCCTGGCGCTCACCCCCAGCCACATCGGCAAGGGCGGGGGGACGCTGACCGCCAGCGACAAGGCCGGCGCCTGCCCGACGCCGGTCAAGGCCACGAGCAGGTGCTGGTGGGGGGCGGCCCTCACCGGGGCTCCTAACGCGGCCGCCGGTGTTCCCGGCTTCACCGTGCCCATACACGGCAAGCCAGCCAGCAACACCCTGGCGGCCAGCCCAGCCGTTTACTGCTTCAAGGGGGCCACGGCCGCGGCTTGTGCCGGTCTTCCCGTGGGCACCCTGATCGGCCCGCATCTGAGCGGGACCATTGCCTACCCCCGCTCGGCCACGGTGGGCAGCCACGAAGTGGTAGCCCTCGAACCCAACACGACGCCCGATCCGGGCAATGGCCCAAGCAATACGGTCAGAGCCAGGGCGTTCGTGTGCGTCACCAGCCCTACGTTCCCGTCGTGCTGAAACGCTTCCTGGGCTGAGCGGCACAACGACGACTCTTGAAGCCCCGGGCCAGCGCAGGCTATCCCAGTTGCTGGGATTCACGCTGGCCTGGGGGACGGGTGGCCGGCGTTGAGGTGACAGATACGCCCGCGTCGGCCAGCCGGTTCTCGATCGTGGTGACGGCGGTGCGCAGGTCGCCTGCGTACCGCTGGACCACCTCGGTGAGCGTGAGCGCCTTGCGCCGCCAGGTCAGGTTGACACAGCCGAGCACGTGACCGCCGGTGCGGATCGGCATCGCTATGGAGCTGCGCCCGTCGTCGGCCTCCCGCCGGGTCTTGCTGTAGTGCCCGCCGAAATCGGGTGCCCGGACGCTGAAACCCCGCCGGCGGGTTGCCTCCAGGATGCGCCGCATCGCGACCGGGTCGCGCGCCAGCTCATGACCGGCGACATCACGCTCGGCGAGCCGGCGCAGCACCGCACCCCGCTCCGCGTCCGGGCAGAACGCGAGGTATGCGCGGCCCGAGGCCGAGCGCAACACGTTGGCCCGGAACCCGATGGGCCCGGCCGGCAACTCGTCGTAGTGCGCTCGCGGGCTGTTGGTCTCCACGACTTCCATATGGTCCAGGCGGGGCACCGACAGCACCGACGGCCACATCACCCGCTCGCAGAGTTCCTCCAGTACCGGGGACGCGATCTCGACCAGCCAGGCAATGTCGTCGAGACGCCCCCGCTGAAGCATGATGTGGCTCGGCAGGAACGCGCCATCGGCCATCCGCTGCCACACCAGGCCCTGCCGGTACAGGGTGTAAAGGATGCGGGTGAGGGTGGGCTTGGGGATGCCCGTGTTCAGGTGCAGATCGTGCAGGCTCGCGGCCCGCATCTCCCGCAGTGCCGCCATTACCTGGACGCCCCGCTCGAGCGCCTGGATCGTTTTCACCTTGTAGTGCCGCACCGGTGCTCGCTCTCCGCCAGCAGGTCCAGGGAACCAGCATTTCACAAGGTGAAAAGGTGTCAGGTTTTCCTTGTCATTCCCGGGCAGGCTATGCGACCTTCTGGCGTATGACTCCTGGCGGGTCTGGGCACGCGAGGAGCGGGCAGTCCTAATCCGCCCTCGTCCGGCAGGAGGAAGCCCATGGACTCAGCCGACCCCACCCGCAGCTTCCCGCTGCCGTCGGAGATCGAGGCCGTTCCCGGCGCCGAGAACTGGCGGTCGATGTACCCGTACTTCACCCGCTTCCAGCCCGGGGACGACCAGCGCTTCTGGTTCTACAACTCGATGCACTTCCCCGAGCCGATGCCCGCGTTCGACGCCATCACGGCCGAGATCCCCTATACCGCGATCGGCGCGAACACCACGCGCCTGTTCGTGCTGCCGACCACGCTCGGCATCGAGCACCGGATCGTGAACGGGCGGGTCTACATCACGGCAATCCCGGTCACCGACCCCGCCGAGATCGGCCGCCGGGCCGAGATCTTCGGCGAGCGGGCCGGCTACTACTACCAGAACTGGGACCGCCTCTACGCGGGCTGGAAGGACCGCATCGCGGGCCTGATCAGCGAGATCGAGGCCGTCACGGTGCCGGAGCTGCCGGAGTTCGAGGACGAGCGCGTCGTCATGGAGTCGACCGGTGTCGCGCAGAACCACTACGTCCGCGAGAACTTCCACAAGTGCCTCGACCTGTACTCGAAGATGTGGCACCACCACACCGAGTTCCTCATGCTGGGCTACGGCGCCTACGTGGTGTTCTTCGAGTTCTGCAAGAACGCGTTCCCAGAGATCAGCGAGCAGACCGTGGCCCGCATGGTGGCCGGCATCGACGTGATCATGTACCGGCCCGACGACGAGCTGAAGCGCCTGGCCAAGCTGGCGGTCTCCACCGGCCTGGCCGGGGAGTTCCCGGAGGGCTGCGATCCGGAGGCGGTGCTCGCCGCGCTGCCCGGGCGGGGCGAGGCGGGGCGGGCCTGGCTGGCCGCCTTCGACGCGGTGCGCGACCCGTGGTTCCACGTCTCAACCGGAGACGGTTTCTACCATCATCACCGGAGCTGGAACGAGAACCTCGCGGTCCCGTTCGCCGCCCTGACCCGCTACGTCCGGCTGGTGTCCGCCGGCGAGTCGCTGGACCGGCCCACGGCCACGCTGCTGGCCGAGCGGGAGCGCATCGCCGCCGAGTACCGGGCGCTGCTTTCCACCGACGAGGACCGGGGCGCGTTCGACCAGATGCTCGGGGTGTGCCGGCTGGTCTTCCCCTACGTGGAGGACCACAAGTTCTACTGCGAGCACTGGTTCACGACCCGGTTCTTCCAGAAAATACGGGCGTTTGGCGAACTGCTCGTGCGCAAGGAGGTCCTCGCCGACCCCGATGATGTCTTTTATCTGCACCATAACGAAATTGACCAGGCACTCGCCGACCTGATGCTGGCCTGGGCCTCGGGCGGACCGCCGCTGGGCGCGGCACACTGGCGCCCGGTGATCGCCGAACGCAAGCGGATGCTGGAGGTGCTGAAGACGTGGTCACCCCCGCCGGCGCTGGGCCCGGTGCCGGAGGCGCTCAACGACCCGGCCGTGCAGATGCTGTGGGGCATCACCCAGGACACCATCGAGTCCTGGTACAGCCAGAGCGCCGCGGGCGACGAGCGGGAGGTACGCGGCTATGGCGCGTCGTCCGGCATCGTCGAGGGCACCGCCCGGGTGCTGCGGGACGTCAACGAGATCGGCACCATCCGCGACGGCGAGATCCTGGTGTGCCCGGTGACGGCACCGAGCTGGGGGCCGGTCTTCGGCAAGATCAAGGCCGCGGTTTCCGACATCGGCGGGACGATGTCGCACGCCGCCATCGTCGCGCGCGAGTACGGCATGCCCGCGGTCGTCGGAACCGGCCAGGCCACGAAGCGGATCAAGACCGGGCAGCGGGTGCGGGTCGACGGCGACCGCGGCGTCGTCACCATCCTCGACTGACCGGTGCCATGATCCCTCCGCCCGCCCAGCTCGCCCGGCCGCTCACCGCCCTGCGCGGCAATGACCGGCCGGCGGTGGGCGGCAAGGCTGCCTCCCTCGGCGAGCTGACCGCGGCCGGTATCCCGGTGCCCGCCGGCTTCGCGGTCACGACCGCCGCGTACCGGCAGGCGGTGGCGGCCCTGGACCCGGACGGTGCCCTCGGCGGGCAGATCGGGCGGCTGGATCCGGCGGACCGGGCCGGTATTGCCGCGGTCACCGCGTGGGTGCGCGAGGCCATCCTGGCCACGCCGATGCCGGCCGATGTGCGCGATGCGATCACCACTGGCTACCAGGCGCTGGCCGGCGAGGACGGCCGCGGCGCCCCGGTCGCCGTGCGCTCCAGCGCGACCATCGAGGACAGCGAGTCGGCCAGCTTCGCCGGGCTAGGTGACACCTACCTGTGGGTGCGCGGCGAGGACGCCGTCGCCGACCATGTGCGCTATTGCTGGGCGAGCCTGTACAGCGTCGAGTCCGTCACCTACCGGCGGCACCAGGGCGTGCCGGAGCGGGGGCTGGCGATGGGCGTGGTGGTCCAGCTCATGGTCGACCCCCGCTGCGCCGGCGTGATGTTCACCCGCAGCCCGGTGACCGGCGACACCTCGGTCATCGTCATCGAGGCGAGCTGGGGCCTGGGATCCGCGCTCGTCAGCGGCGACGTCACCCCGGACAGCTATGTGGTGAGCAAGGTGACCGGGGAGATCGTGAAGCGAACCGTGGCCTCGAAGCCGCGCCAGCACGAGCGGGACCCCGCCGGTGCCGGGGTGCGCGTGGCGGAGGTGCCTGCGGAACTGCGTGACGTGCCCTGCCTGGCGGACGCGGAGATCCTCGCGCTGGCCGATCTCGGCCGGCGGGTCAGCGAGCACTACGGCGCTCCGCAGGACATCGAATGGGCGATCACCGGCCGCGGTGCCGCCACCGCGGCGGGCGCCGGCGGCGGCCGGGGCATCGTCCTGCTCCAGAGCCGCCCGGAGACCGTGTGGTCGCACCGGCCGGCCACGCCGGTCGCAGCGCCCAAGGCCCGGGCGTTCGACCACGTGCTCGAGCGGCTGCGGGTGCCCGGGACCGCCCGGTGAACCTGAGTGACGAGGACGTGCGGGACATCCTGAGCCTGCTCGACTCGCTCCCCTACGCCGAGCTCACGCTGGAAACGAGCCGGTTCACCCTGCGGCTGCGGCGGTCAGCGGAGGGCGGCTGGACGCAGGAGACGCAGGTGCTGCCGCGGCCGGAGCCCGCGGATCCGCCGGCCCGCGCGGCGCCGCCCGCCGGGTCTCGCGAGCCCACGCCGTCCGGCGGGCCCGCCCCGCCCGCCGGGTCTCGCGAGCCCACGCCGTCCGGCGGGCCCGCCCCGCCCGGCGAACACCGCTCCCCCGCCAGGCCCGTCGCGTCCAGCGTGCCCGCCGCGCCCGGCGTGCCCGGCGCGGACGTGCGGGACATCGTGAGCCCGCTGCCCGGCACCTTCTACCGGGCACCCCAGCCCGGCGCCCCGCCGTTCGTCGAGGTTGGCGGGCCCGTCGAGCCCGGCAGCGTGGTCGCCATCATCGAGACGATGAAGCTGATGAACCCGGTCTACGCGGGCACGGCCGGCGCGGTCACCGAGATCTGCCTGGACGACGGCCAGTTCGCCGAGCAGGGCACGGTCCTGATGCGGGTCAGCGCCGGGGCCGGGTAGCCGGCGATGGTGCGCCGCATCCTCGTCGCCAACCGGGGCGAGATCGCCGTCCGGATCCTGGCGACCTGCCAGCGCCTTGGCATCGAGACCGTGCTGGCCGCCTCCGAGGCGGACCTGGACTCGGTGCCGGCCCGGCTGGCCGACCGCACCATCTGCCTCGGCCCGCCACCGCCGGCGGCCAGCTACCTGAGCATCGGGGCCGTGGTCGCGGCGGCCGCGGCAACCGGATGCGACGCGATCCACCCCGGCTATGGCTTCCTCTCGGAGAGCCCCGGGCTGGCGCGCGCCTGCGCCGCGGCGGGCCTGGTCTTCATCGGGCCGCCCGCGGCCCAGCTCGAACTGGCGGGTGACAAGCTGGCGGCCCGGGAGCAGGCGGCCGCGGCCGGGCTGCCCGTGCTGCCCGGCGGGGAGGTCACCACCGCGGCCCAGGCCCAGTCGCTGGCCGCCGACATCGGCTGGCCGGTCCTGATCAAGGCCGCCGGTGGCGGCGGCGGCCGGGGGCTGCGGCCCGCCGGTTCCCCCGCCGAGCTGGCCTCGGCGGCCGGGCAGGCGGCCGCCGAGGCGCGCGCCGCGTTCGGCGACCCGAGGATCTACCTGGAACGCTTCGTGCCCGGCGCCCGGCACGTCGAGGTCCAGTTGCTCGGCGATGGGGAGCGGGTCATCCACCTCTCCGACCGGGACTGCTCGATCCAGCGGCGATACCAGAAGGTGGTCGAGGAGGCACCGGCGCCGCTGCTGGAAGATGACCTGCGGGCGGCGATCCACGCCGCCGCGGTCGCGTTCGGGGCCCGGCTGCGCTACCGGGGGCTCGGCACGGTGGAGTTCCTCGTCGACCCCGGCCGGGGCGCCTTCTACTTCCTGGAGATGAACGCGCGCATCCAGGTGGAGCACCCGGTCACCGAGGAGATCTGCGGGCTGGACCTGGTGGCCGGGCAGATCGCCCTGGCGGAAGGCGGGCCGCTGCCGCTGGCCCAGGAGGAGGTCACGGTGACCGGCCACGCGATCGAGTGCCGGATCTGCGCGGAGGACGGCCACGGCCGGCCCGCCCCGGGCACCGTGACCCGCGCGGTCTTCCCTGCCGGGCCGGGCATCCGGGTTGACACCTGGATCCAGGCGGGGTCGGTGGTGCCGTATTTCTATGACTCCTTGCTCGCCAAGCTGATCGTGACCGGCGCCGGCCGGGCGGCCGCGGTGCGCCGGCTCCGGCGCGCGCTCGCCGCCTGTGAGATCGATGGGGTGGCGGCGAACCTGCCGCTGCTCGCGGGCCTGGCCGGCGACCCGGGCTTCGCGGCCGGCGGCGCGGACACCGGGTTCTGGGCCCGCGTCACCGGGCACGCGGCGGTGGCGGCGCATGGCTGACATCGAACTGCTCGACGTCTCCTTCCGGGACGGGAACCAGAGCCTGTGGGGCGCCACGGGGCTCCGGACCGGCCAGATCCTGCAGATCGCCCCCGTCATGGACCGGGCAGGGTTCCGGGCGCTGGACTTCACCTCCAGCACCCACATGGGCATCGCGGTCCGTACCCACCGGGAGAACCCGTGGGAACGGATCCGGCTGACCCGCGCGGCCATGCCCCGCACCCCGCTGCAGTTCATCGGCACCGGGTTCCGGTTCATCTCGTGGGAGTCCGCCAGCGAAGAGGTGATGCGGCTGGTCTATGACCGGCTGGTGGCCAACGGGATGACCCGGTTCATCGTGCTCGACCCGATGCACGACATGGCGGCCATCCGCCGCACCGCGCACCTCATCCGGCTCGCCGGCGGCCAGGAGATCGTCGGCGCGCTCACCTACACGCTCAGCGAGGTCCACCACGACGCCTTCTACGCCGGGCTGGCCGCCGGGATGGCCCGCTGCCGCGACATCGACCGGGTCTACGTCAAGGACCCGACCGGCCTGCTGACGCCGGAACGGGCGCGGACGCTCATCCCGGCGGTCCGTGACCGCCTGGACGGCAAGCCGCTGGAGCTGCACTCCCACTGCACGCTCGGGCTGTCGCCGCTGACCTGCCTGACCGCGGCGGCCGAAGGGGTGAGCGTGCTGCACGTGGCCTGCGGGCCGCTGTCCAGCGGAACCTCACTGCCCGACGCCCAGCGCCTGGCCGCGAACCTGCGCGAACTGGGGCACCGGGTGGACGTCGACGACCACGCCCTCGCCCTGGTCGCCGCCTATCTCGGGAAGCTGGCGGCGGCGGAATCCCGCCCGGCCGGCGCGCCCCGCGAGTACGACGCGGCCTTCCTGCGTCACCAGGTGGCGGGCGGGGTGGTGACCACGATGCAGCGCCAGCTCGCCGAGCTGGGGCTGGCCGACCGGTTCGACGCGGTACTGGCCGAGGTCGCCCGGGTCCGCGCCGAACTCGGATACCCCATCATGGTCACGCCGTTCCCGCAGATCGTCTGTTCGCAGGCGGTCTGCAACGTGATCGGCACCGGGCGCTATGCCACCGTGCCCGACCAGGTCATCCGGTACGTGCTCGGCACGTTCGGGCGGCCAACCGGACCGGTCGACCCGGACGTGCGGGACCGCATCATGGCCCTGCCCCGCACCAGGGCCCTGATGGCCGAGCCGCCCCCGCCCGGCCTGCGTGAGCTGCGGGCCCGCTTCGGCGGCGCCGGCGACGAGGAACTGCTGCTGCGCGCGGTCATGCCCGCCGCCGAGGTGGACGCCATGCTCGCCGCCGGCCCGGCCCGCCGCCACTACAACCCCGGCCTCGCGGGCGTGCTCGGGCTGCTGGCCGAGCTGGGATCCCGCCCCCCGCTGGCCTACTTCGCGGTCAGCAAGCCGGGCTTCCGCCTGGAGCTGCGCGGGACCGGATCGCCGCCGGCGGCAGGTGAGCGTGCCCGGTGACGGCGCGGCGGCGCGCGAACGGCTGCGCGCCGCCCGCGGGTTCGTCTTCGACCTGGACGGCACGCTCGTGCTGACCGACCGGGCGAACAGCAGCTACGCGCCGCTGCCCGGCGCGCTGCCGCTCACCCGGTGGCTCACCTCGCGCGGCGTGCCGTTCGTGCTGCTCACCAACGGCACCGCCAAGACGCCGCAGGCCTACGCCCGGGCCCTGGCCGAAGCCGGGTTCGGTGTGCCCGAGGGCGCGGTGCTGACCCCGGCCGTGAGCGCCGCCGAACTGTTCGCCAGGCGCGGCTACCGCCGCGTGATGGTGCTGGGCACCGAGGGAGCGGCCGGCCCGCTGCGTGCGGCCGGCCTCGAGGTGGTGCCGCCGGTCCGGGGGCGGGCGGCGGACGCGGTGCTGGCCGGCTGGTACCGCGAGTTCTCCATGGACGCGCTGGAGGCGGCCTGCGACGCGGTGTGGCAGGGCGCCCGCCTGTACAGCTGTTCCCAGTCGGTGTTCTTCGCAACCGCCGAGGGCCGGGCGCTGGGCACGTCCCGGGCGATCACCGCGATGATCCGCAGCATCACCGGCTGCCGGGTAGAGATCGCCGGCAAGCCGTCGCAGCATGCCCTGGGCACCGCCGCCCGCCGCCTCCGGCTGCGCCGCCGCGACCTGGCCGTGGTCGGCGACGACCCGGACCTGGAGGCGCCGATGGCCCGCCGGGGCGGGGCGCTGGCGATCGCGGTGGGCACCGGGATCGGCACCGCCGGTGCCTTCGCCCGCCTGCCCGGCGGCCGCGCGCCCCACCTGTTCCTCACCGGGGTCAGCGAACTGCTTGACCTGTGCGCGGGAGGAGGCCAGGGCACCTGACAAGCCAGGCACGCCGGCCGCCGGGCCTTCCGGCCGGCACCGGCGGAGTCAGGCCTGGTCTCAGTGCTCGTGCACGATGACGCCGCGGACGTTCTTGCCGTCCAGCAGGTCCTGATAGCCCTGCTGCACCTCGTCGAGGCGGTACCTGGTGGTGACCAGCTCATCCAGCTTGAGCTTGCCCACCCGGTACATGTCCAGCATCCGCGGAATCTCCTCGAAGGGGTTGCCACCGCCGAACAGGGCGCCCTGGATCCGCTTTCCGAACAAGGTCAGCTCGAAGCTGGGCACCTGGATGTTCTTCTGCCCCGGGCCGGCCAGCCCGGTCACGACCACGGTGCCGGCCTTACGTACGGCAGCGAAGGCGGCCGCGATGACCTCTTCGGTGACTACCCCGACGGTGATGAGGGCCTGGTCGGCGCCGACGCCGAGGGTGAGGTCGGTGATGAGCTGCTGCGCCTCCGCCGCGTCGGCCACGGCGTGCGTGGCCCCGAACTGGAACGCCGCCTCGCGCTTGTTCGCCAGCGGATCGACGGCGACGATATGCCGCGCACCGGCGTAGGCGGCGCCTTGCACGGCATTGATGCCGACGCCGCCGATGCCGTAAATCACCACGGTGTCGCCGGGGCGCACGCCGCCCGCGTTGACCGCGGTGCCCCAGCCCGTCGGCACGCCGCAGCCGACCAGCGCCACCACCTCCAGCGGCAGGTCGTCGGGCACCTTGACGCAACTGTGCTCGGACACCGTCCCCCACTGGGAGAACGTGCCGAGCAGGCACATCTGGCCGAAGTCGAGCCCGTCGGCATGCAGCCGGAACGTGCCGTCGGGCAGGCAGTTGTCCACCAGCAGTGCCCCCAGGTCGCACAGGTTCGTCATGCCCCTGGCGCAGAACCGGCAGTGGCCGCAGACCGGCAGGAACGAGCAGACGATGTGGTCGCCCGGCGCCAGCCTGGTCACCCCGGGCCCCACCTCCTCGACAACGCCGGCGCCCTCATGGCCCCCGACGATCGGGTAGCGGACGGGGATGTCGCCGGTCCGCAGATGCTCGTCGGAGTGGCACAGGCCCGCCGCCGCCCAGCGCACCAGCACCTCGCCGGTCCTGGGCGGGTCAAGGTCCAGCTCGGCGATCTCCCAGTCCTTGCCGAGTTCGCGGAGGACCGCTGCCTTGGTCTTCATGGGCGCTCCCTATGCGCTAGACACTCTTGACCATTGGTAACGAGCCGACCAGCTCGTCGCTGGCGTCCGCCGCCATCTTCAGCTCGGAGCTGTGATGGGTGGCGTGCACGGCGAGTTCCGGGCTGTACCGGGCGATGATCTGCCGGATACGGTGAGCGGCGAGCGGGCCGAGCAGGTCGTAGGTGGTGGTGAACAGCTCGCGGGCGGTGGCTCGCGGCCACGCTCCGGGGAGCAGCTCATCCGGGAGATCGGGATCCAGTTCAGGGAACCCGCGCCATTCATCCATCATCCTGGTGCGGGCGATCAGCGCCGCCACCGGCGAGACCTGGCCCGCGAGCGCGCGCTCCCGCAGGCTCCCCGCGCTGGCGATGAACCGGTCGTATCGCACCCGGAGGCCGTCCAGATCCCAGGCGCGCTGCGGCAGCCCCTCCGGGCTGACCCCGGGGATGGTGCTGGCGCGGAACGCCGTCGCGGTGGTGATGCCCAGCTCGGCGAGCTGCGTGATCACCTCGGCCGTCCGGTCCCGGGGCGCGACCCACAATCCGTCGTAGAGCGGTGCGAACCCCAGCCACCGCAGCTGCTTGCGCAGCGAGTCACGGGCCGCACGGTTGCGTTCGGGGATGGAGAAGGCCACGAGGCTCCACATCCCATCCCATGGCTGTGACGTCCGGCCGAACGAGAAGATCTGACGGCCGCCGTCGTCCAGTATCCGGGCCGCACGCTCGCTGAGCCGGACCACGGTGCGCCGCCCGCTCTTGGACGTGATCAGCAGCCTGTTGCGGGTCAGGCGGGACAGCGCCGCGCGCGCCGCCGAGTCGCTCACGGCGAACTCCGCGAGCAGCGCGACGAGCGCGGCCGAGGGCAGCGGCTCGGTCCGCCGCCACCAGTAGTCGCCAAGCAGGGTGAGCAGCAGGCGCGGCGGCCGCTGGACCGCATCCCCGGACCAAATCGCCGGCACCTCGTCGGTGGCGAAAACACGCTCGCCCGGCTCCGGCTGCGCGGCGCGGAGCGGCCCGAGCATACCGTCCGGTCCGCTGACGTGCGGTATCTGCCCGGGGGAGCGACCCCCCGGAACCCCACGGGACGACGTCTTGGTCACCAACTCAGGGTAGCGAACACCGTGCATAGCCGCTGTTCTCAGCACACGCGTAGTCATCTATGTCAACTATCTCGCAGGGCGATCCCGCTGTCGATCACCCACATGCCTGCGGTTGTGCTCTGGCCCAGGAAGCGCCAGGCGCATTTAGGGCCTGGATCATTGCCACCTCAGCATTGAAGTGCGAGGCTCTGCTTATGCTCGTGGCGTGGCCTTTGACCAGCATTGTTAGCAGACGGTCCGGATGCTGCGCGTGACTCCCCCGGGCATCTGCCGTCCCCGGCGAAGGAAGTGAGAGCGCGGATGCTGGCGGCGGTGACCAAGTCCCCCGGCGTGATGGTCCTCGATGACGTGGCAGGTCCTGGGCCGCCCGGACCGGAACATGTCATACTTCGGCCCGAGGTCGTTGGCATCTGCGGGTCGGATCTTCATATGTACTCGGGCGAGGTGGGGGCGCTGTCCGGCGCCCGTTCCTTCTTCCCCCGGATCCAGGGCCACGAGCTGTGCGCGGTCATCGCGGAGACCGGCGCGGACTGCCCGCGCGGCCTGCGGGCCGGCGACCGGGTCGCGGTGTGGCCGCTGCGGGGCTGCAGGCGCTGCTATCCATGCCGCATCGGGCGTGGCAACGCGTGCGTATCGCTGGAACTGGTGGGAATTCACCGCGACGGCGGGCTCCAGCAGCTTCTGTGCGTCCCGGCTACCCAGGTGTTCGGCGTGGGAGACCTTGACCCCGAGTCCGCCGCTTTCATCGAGCCGATGTCGATCGCGGTGCACGCCCTGCACCGCGCCGACGTGCACGCCGGCCAGCGCATCGTGGTGCTCGGCGCGGGCCCGATCGGGCTGGCCACCGTCGTGGCCGCCACAGCGGCAGGGGCGCAGGTGATGGCCACGGATCCGGTGGCCGGCCGGCGTGACCTGGCGGCCCGGATGGGAGCAGATCTGGTCGCCTGGGGTGACCATGGCGAGTTGCTCGCCGCGGTCGCCCGGTGGACCCGCGGCCACGGGCCGCCCCGGGTGATCGACACCACCGGGGATCCCGCCGCCCTGGCGCAGGCGACACAGCTGGTGTGCGCCGCGGGGCGGGTGGTCGTGGTGGGCATGTCCGCCGCCGCCGCACCGCTGCGCTCGGGCGTTTTCCCCGAGAAGGAGATCGACGTCGTCGGGTCGAGTTGCGCGACGGCCGCGGAGTTCCGTGCCGCGGTCCGGCTGGTGCAGGCCCACCGCGGCTCGGTCGCCGCGCTGCTCACCCATCGCTTCCCGCTCACGCGGGTGCGGGAGGCGATCGAGTGCGCGGCCGGTTCGCACCCCGGCGTCGTCAAGGTGCTGATAACCGTCAACGACCACAACGGACATGGAGGTACCCGCCATGAGTGAGACCAGCCTGGACCGCGTCGTGCTGGAGTACCAGCGGCCCGACCTGTTCATCGCGGGTGACGAGGAGGCATCCCCCTGGGTTCCGTTCGGGGACGACGCGTTCATCCGCCATCTGGCGTTCGATGTGCGGAACAACTCCTTCACCAACGTGCTCTGGGTGAAAGCCGGGGGCAAGCTCGGCCGGCATCGCCACCGTGGCCCGGTCTCCGGCTACGTCCTCGAAGGAAGCTGGCGCTACCTCGAATACGACTGGGTCGCCCGGCCGGGCGGCTACGTGCACGAGAGCCCTGGCGTCATCCACACGCTCGT
>WNGM01000550.1_pt1 | contig 43737 bp, 45 predicted proteins | sample 5400571 | NCBI WGS metagenome assembly WNGM01 (sample SAMN13153378, study PRJNA577476) | soil metagenome | isolation source: 100 cm soil or saprolite under Garry oak tree replicate 2 | place: USA:California | collected 2016-06-15 | reverse complement strand
GTAAGCCCGCCCACTGGAACCAGATCGACCGCCACTACGAAACCCTCCGCGTCGGCATGCACACCCTCTTCGACCACCTCGGCATCACCACCGCCGCATAGACAACATTTTGTCGATCTCATCCCCGCAAGGCGCTAGCTGTCTCGAGTTGCGCCGCGGCCACAACGAGCGGTTCCGGAAAATCAGCGCACCGGCCGGCGAATCTACCGGGTGCGGCTGCCGTTACCCCAGGTCGTGTGGCCGAACGAACAGGTGGGCGTTGACCTGCCGCACGAGACCGGCGAGGTCGGTCAGCTCGACGATCTCGACGCCGGCCTCCTGCAGGGTCTCCGCACCGCGGCAGTCGGCGAAGGTGGTCGGCTCCCGCAGCGCGAAGACCACCCGGCGCAGCCCCGCCGCGAGAATCAGGTCGGTACATGTGCGGGCGCGGGATCGGCGGGTACTGCACGGTTCCAGCGAGGTGTAGATCGTCGCCCGGCGCAGGTCGGCGCCGATCATCGCGGTCTTCGCCAGCGCCGACTCCTCCGCGTGGTCGGCCAGGCTGTTTTCCCGCGAGTACCCGCGCGCCAGTTCACCGCCGTCGGCGTCGACGATGATCGCGCCGACCGCGTACGCCGTCGTCGCCACGGGGCACGACCGGGACAGCTCGATCGCGGCGAGGAGCCAGCCGCGGTCCGGTACCGGCCGGCCGGTCATCCGGCGCCGAACCGTTCGCTGAGCGCGTACCGCAGCAGGACCACGTCCCCGATCCGCCGGACCTCGGCGAGGGTCGCGGGGTGGCGCGGGTTCCACGGAAACGCGCCGTCGCCGACGAACCGGGGCGCCCGCGAGTCGCCGACGAAGAACGGTGCGACGACCAGGTGCACCTCGTCGGCCAGCCCGGCGGTGAGGAACCGGGTGTGGGTACCGCCGCCGCCTTCGACCACGAGCCGCCCGATGCCGCGGCCGGCGAGGTCGGTGAGCACGTGGGTGAGGTCGACCGGATCACCGGCGTCGACCACGACGGCCACGCCGTCGAGCCGTTCGCGAACCTTGCCCGCCGTCGGCGAGGCGCAGTAGACGATCTTGTCGTTGGCTCCGGCGGAGAAGAACGCGGCAGTCGGATCCAGGTCGCCGTGCTCGGTGAGCGTGACCTTCGTCGGGGACGGCGGCAGGCCGCGAGCGATCCGGGCGTCGCGTCGGCCCGGGGACCGCACCAGCAGGCGCGGGTTGTCCCGGCGGATGGTGTGTGCGCCGACCAGGATCGCGTCGCACCCGGCCCGTACCGCGTCGACCCGGTCGAAGTCGGCGGCGTTGGACAGCAGCAGCCGGGTGTCCCGGGCGTCGTCGATGTAGCCGTCGATCGACATCGCGCAGCTCAGCAGCACGTACGGTCGCTCACTCACGAGCGCAAGCCTACGTTCGCCGGTAGCGGCCGGGTCTACCGTCCGAACGCGGTCAGGAACCGGTCGCGGAAGGCGTCCATCCGCCAGACCGGCGCCTGCGGATCGGGCTTCAGGCCGTCCTGCCAACCCCATCCGGAGATCCGGTCGAGAACGGCCGGGTCGTGGGCGACGATCGTGACCGGTACGTCCCGGCTGGCGCCCTCGCCGCTGACGACCGTGGCCGGCTGGTGGTCGCCGAGGAAGACGAGCACGAGATTGTTGTCGCCGTAGGTCTGCACGTAGGAGATGAGGGTGCGGAGCGAGTACTCGACGGACTGCATGAACGCGGTGCGGATCCGGTTGCGGTCACGCGACACGGCGTCCGGCGAGTCCCCCTTCTGCGGCATGCCGATGTAGACCGAACCGTCACCGACCTGATCCCAGCCGATGAGCTTCGGCAGCGGCGCCCAGGGCGCGTGGCTGGAGAGCAGGACGACCTCCCCCATCACCGGGCCGTGCCCCGGCGCCGCGCGCTCGGAGCGCTGGAAGGCGGACAGCGTGTACTGGTCAGGTATCGAGGCGAAGTTGAAGCGCGGGCCGTGATAGTTGAGCTTCGGGTCGTTGTAGAGCTGGTTGTACCGGTAGAACGCGCCCTCCGGCCACGCCTTGGCGACGGCCGGCTCGACGCCGACCGTCCGCCAGCCCGCGCGCCGGAAGGCCTTGTTGAGGGTCAGCCGGTCACTGGCGAGCAGGTTGCTGTACCGCTGCTGGTTGTTGATCCAGAGGCCGGAGAGCAGCGTCGAGTGGGCCAGCCAGCTGCCGCCGCCGAACGTCGGTGAGGTGAGCCAGGCGCTACGGGCGGCGTACCCGGCCGCGCTCAGTTGCCGGTTCCCCGCGTCCAGCACCGCACCGACCTGCGGCCCGAGCTCCGGGTCCTCGATCGCGACCCGCCCGTAGCTCTCGACGAACGTGACCATGACGTCTTTCCCGCGCAGGCCGGTCAGCAGCCGGTCGTCCGGGGTGTTGCGGAAGGCGTCGACGGCGGCCTCCGTGGCGAACGCCTGCCGGTCCTGCAGGCCAGTGCTCACCTGGACGGCACGGTCGTAGGCGAGGGCGGCCGCGCTGTCGGCGGCGACCGGTACGCCCGGGACGACGTGCACGCCGAACACGGCGCAGGTGACCCAGACGACCCCGAGTACCGCGACCGTGCGGATCGCCGGGGTGCGGTGCCGGACTGCGAGGCGGGTCAGGCGCAGGATCGACAGCGTCATGAGGACGAGCAGGCCGGCGACGACCGCCACGGCCACGACCACCGCGACGATCCCGCCGACCCGCCCGTACGACCGCGAGACGAAGTCCACGGCGTCGCCGAGCAGGACCCAGTCGAGTACCGGGTCGAACGGCCGGTCGAGCGATTCGTAGAAGCCCATGTCGATGATCTTCAGGATGGTCAGCAGGCCGAGGACCACGCCGACGAACGCCGCCACCACCCACCTCGCCCGCGCCGGCAGGACGAGAAACAGGACGACGCCGACGAGCGCCTCCACCGGGATGCGCACGAACGCGCCGGGCGTGAGATGGCTGATCTGGTTCGGCGCGACGAGGGCGAACAGCACGAGCAGGCCGGCCAGGGCGGTAATCACCCACGCGACGACGCGCCGCCATCCGCGGCGGCCGGCGGGACCGTCCTCCGCTGTCGTCGGTTCCTGGGTCGGTTCCTGGGCCGGTTCCTGGGCCGGTTCCTGGGTCCGCGGCCGGCGGAAGCGCGTGATGAGTGACAATCCAGAGCCTTTCAGCAGACGAACGGCAGGTCGAGGCTACGGGCGGCCCGGCTGGCCTTCGCCGCGAGGTAGCCGGCGTTGGCGGGGGACAGGTATACGCCGGTCGGTACCCGCTCGGTCACGGTAACCCCGCTCCTTCCGGCGGGACGGCGGCAGGTACGCGGATCCGCCGGAGGACCAGTACCGCGGCGCCGGGCAGGCTCGCGACGAGCACCAGCGCGCCGTACACCACCGCGGTGGCGACGCCCTGCGTGGCGGTCAGGCCGGCGGCGCCGAACGCCCACGCGGCCACGCCCTCGCGCGGCCCGAACCCGCCGACGTTCGCCGGCAACCCCATGGCCAGCAGCGCCAGCAACGTCAGCGGTACCAGCCGGGACAGTGGCGCCGTCGCGCCCGCCGTGCGCGCCGCGACCAGGAACGTCGCCAGGTGCCCTGCCACGACCACGGCGGATGCCAGGACGACCCCCCACCAGTTACGGCGCCCGAGCAGGCCGTTGCGGATATCGGCCCGCGCGGTGCGCAGCGCCTTCGCCAGCCGGGACGGTCCGCCTCGCGGCAGCGCTCTGCCCAGCAGGACGGCACCGAGCCCGCCGGCCACCACGAGCGCGGCCGTAGCGGGCAGGTAGGACCGTACCGGCGACGGGAACGCGAACAGCACGCCCATCGCGATGGCGGCCTGGACGACCTGGCCGGCGGTCCGTTCCCACACCACCGCGCGGATACCGCGGCCGACGTCGCCGACGTCGCGCCCGTGGCGTACCGCGCGGTGCACGTCGCCGAGCACCCCGCCGGGCAGCGTCGAGTTCAGGAACACCGAGCGGTAGCAGTGGGCCACCGCGGTACGCAGCGGCAGACGGACGCCGAGGCCGCCGGCGATCAGGCTCCACCGCCAGGCGCCGCACACCGTGGTCAGCCCGCCGATACCGAGCGCGGCCGCGAGCGCCCAAACGTCGATCAGGCGCAGGCCGTCGAGGAACGGACCGGTGCCGAGCCGCCACAGCAGGACGGCGAGGATGCCCGCCCCACCGAGCGGCCGTACCCATCGCCAGACCCTGCGCATCGGTACCGGTACGCTGCGCAAACGGGCCTCCTCTACTGAGCATCTTCCTGAGAGACGGATCGCGTGGCTTGAAGGTTCATCCACCGCCGGCGAGCAGGTCGGTGTGGTGGACCACAACCCCGAGCCGGCCCGCGGTCGCCGCGGCCAGCCGGCGACGCGCGTACGCCGCCACCGGGCGGGCGAGCTGTGGCCGCTGCTCGCACGCCGCCGCCACCCAGCCCCTGAACCACTCGGACGCCAGCTCGGCCTGGTCCGCGCCGAGCCGCCAGGGACTGGACCGGACCACGACGGTGGCGCCCCGCCGGCCGAACGCCTCGACGGTGGCCTCGACGGCGTCCGGCCCGAGCAGCCGCCGGCCGCCGGCCGTCCGGCGCTGGTGGGCGTTGAACGCCGCGGCGATGTCCGCGTCCAGCGGATCGGGTGGCGTGAGCTCCACCCGGCCGATCACCGAGATCGTCAGCAACGCCGGGCAACCGGCGCCGGCGCACGCCGCCACGACCCGCTCGACCTCCTCGGCGGTCAGCATGTCCAGCAGCGCGGAGGCGGTAACCAGGCTGGCACCGTCGAGATCGGCGGCGGTCAGCCGGGTGATGTCGCGCTGTCTGGTCTCGGCGGTCACGTCCGTGCCGTCGGGTGCCGTGTCGATCATGCGGGTTGCGGGAGGCGCCGGCGGACCGGCTCGACGAGTTCGGCTGCGCGGGCCGCGGCGTCGGCGGCCTCGCGCAGCCCGAGCCACGCCGCGCTGACCCTCACGCCGGTATCCCATTCAACACCCTCGATAAGATATCCGCGGTGACCGCCCAGCGGGACAGGGTGTTCCGGCGGGCGCGGGCCGACCGGCGCAACCGTTCGCGCAGGTCGGTGTCGCCGAGCCAGCGCCGCAGCGCACCGGCCAGCGCCGCCGGGTCCTCGGGCTCGACGAGCAGGCCCGGGAGGCTGCCGTCCAGCGCCCGGCCCAGGGCCTCGGGCAGCCCGTTCACCGCCGTCGCCAGTACCGGGATCCCGCGCGCCAGCGCCTCGGTGACCACCATGCCGTACGTCTCGCCGCGCGACGCGAGTACCAGGAGGTCGGCGGCGGCGTACGCGGCGTCGAGCTGGTCACCGGTACGCGGGCCGGCCAGGCGCATCCGGTCGGCGAGACCATCAGCCTCGATCTGGCGGCGGAGCCGGTCGACGAAGCCCGGGTCGCGATCCAGCGGGCCGACGCACACGCAGTTCCACGGCACGTCGGTCACCTTCGCCAGCGCGTCGGCCAACAGGTCGTACCCCTTGTGCGGCGTGACGGCCGCGACGCACAGCAATTCCGTGCCGGCGGCCGACCCGGGCGCCAGCCGGGCCGGATCCGCGCCGGGCGTGGCGACGTGTACCCGGCCGGCCGGCAACGGGTACCGGGAAAGCAGCTGGCGCCGGGTCCAGGCGCTCGTGGCGACGACCGCGCGCGCCGCCGCCAGCGCCGCGCGCTCGGTGTCGTCGCACAGCGGCAGGTGCACGAGGACGACCAGGCGCAGCCGGCCGGCCTGGGGTACCAGCACGTCCGGCACCGCCGAGGCGATCAGGCCGTCGAGCAGCACGAGCGCGTTGTCGGGTATCCCCGACAGGACGCGGGCCAGGTCGGCGCGGTCCGTCGCGGCGGGCCGCGGCCAGGCGCCGCGCACGGCGTGCTCGCGTACCGACCAGCCCGCGGTCGCGAGGCCCTGGCAGATCCGGCGGTCGTAGCGGTTGCCGCCACTGGGCCTGGCCGGATCGTCGATGCCGCCCGGCAGCACGACGTGCACCTCGTTCATACCGCCCGCTCGTAGCTCGCCCACGCGATGTGCGACTCGTGGAGCGTGACCGTGATCCCGGCCAGTCCGCGGGCGCCTTCGCCAAGGGCGCCGGCGTGTACCCGCCCGGCGAGGCGGTCGGCGACCACCTGGGCGAGCGCCTCGGTCGACGTGTTCCTCCCGGCGAACGCGGCCTCGTCGTCGAGGTTGCGGTAGTTGAGCTCGCCGAGGACCGCGCGCAGCTCCTGGGCGGCCAGCCCGATGTCGACGACGATGTTGTCCACGTCCAGCTTGGCCCGCCGGAAGGTCGCGTCGACGACGAACGTCGCCCCGTGCAGTCGCTGCGCGGGGCCGAAGACCTCGCCACGGAAGCTGTGGGCGATCATCATGTGATCGCGGACTGTCACGCTGAACACGGGTTCACCCCTTCGCGGTAGGTGATGAGGTGGCACAGCGCGGGAAGCTCGCCCGCGGCCAGCCGGGCGAGCACGTCGGGTAGCTGCCCGAAGCGGGACTCGCCGGTGATCAGCGCGTCGAAGGCGGGATCGCGCAGCAGCTCCAGGGCGAGCGCGAGCCGGTCGGCAAAGGTACGGCTCGCCCGCCGGGCCGGCGCGACGGTACCCACCTGGCTGCTGCGGACGGTCAGCCGGCCCGAGTGGAACGACCCGCCGAGCGACAGGCTCACCGCACGATCCCCGTACCAGCTGAGCTCGATCACCGTGCCTTCCGGCGCGAGCAGTTCGAGCGACCGCTGGAGCCCGGCGGACGTCGCGCTCGCGTGTACCACGAGATCGCGCCCGTCGGCGGCGTCCGGCGGCAGCGCGAACTCCACACCCAGCGCCGCGGCGACCCCGGCCCGGTCGGGGTCGGTGTCGACCAGCTGGATCCGGGTACCGGGGAACCGGGCGAGCAGGGCCGCGACGCAGCAGCCGACCATGCCGGCGCCCACCACCGTGATCCGGTCGCCGACGAGCGGCGCGGCGTCCCACAGCGCGTTCACCGCGGTCTCCACGGTCCCGGCCAGCACCGCCCGCCTGGGCGGAACACCGTCGGGTACCGGGATCACGGCGTTGGCCGGGACGACGTACGCGGTCTGGTGGGGGTAGAGGCAGAAGACGGTACGGTGCAGGAACTCCGCGGGACCCTCCTCGACGACGCCCACGTTGAGGTAGCCGTACTTCACCGGCCCGGGGAAGTCGCCCTCCTGGAACGGGGCGCGCATCGCGGCGTACTGGCTGGCGGGTACGCCGCCTTGGAAGACCAGGGTCTCGGTGCCCCGGCTGATGCCGGAGTACCGGGTGCGGACGAGGACCTCCCCCGGGCCGGGGTCGGGCAGCGTCACCGGCCGGATCTCGGCCTCGCCGGGTGAGCGCAGCCACACGGCGTGTGCGTCGCGCGTCACCGGCTCCTCCTCACCCTGATCCCGACCGAACCGAACGGTCGCTTTTCACGTGTCACGATCAAGGTCGTACACCACCATAGTCGCGGAGGCACGGTGCACACGGTTCGCAATGGTCCGATTATCGGGATGTTCGTCCAGGTTGTTCTGCTGGCGAGCCTCGCCGGAACGGTCGGTCTCGGCGGTGCGGGTTGGCTGGCGGGCATCGCGTACGGGGCCGTCACCTGCATCGCGCTCACCCGGGGCCTGTACCAGGCGGGTACCGGCGAGCTCAGGCCGGCCGACCGGGTGACGCTGGCCCGGGCGACGCTCGTCGGCGGCGTCGCGGCGTTGACGGTGGACTCGCTCGACCGGCCCGCACCGGTTGCCCTACTGGTCACTCTCGTCATCGTGGCGCTGCTGCTCGATGCCGTCGACGGCCAGGTGGCCCGGCGCACCGGTACCGTCACCGCGCTCGGCGCGCGCTTCGACATGGAGGTCGACGCGTCCCTGCTCCTCGTGCTCAGCATCTACGTCACGCGTCCGTTCGGCGGATGGGCACTCGCGATCGGCGCGATGCGGTACGCCTTCGTCGTGGCCACCTGGGTACTGCCCTGGATGCGCCGGTCGCTGCCGCCGCGGTACTGGCGCAAGGTCGTTGCGGCGACCCAGGGCGTCGTCCTGGTCGTCGCGACGGCCGACGTGCTGCCGCGGCCGCTGACCGGCGCCGCGCTGGCGGCGTCGCTGGCCCTGCTCGCCGAGTCGTTCGGCCGCGACGTCGGGTGGCTGTGGCGGCGCCGTCCCGTCCAGACCGCCACCGTCGTGGTACCGCTCCACCCGGAGGCCGTGCGGCAGCCGTAGTGCGAGGATGCGGACGTGAGTCAGTTCGAGGCGGTCCTGTTCGACGCGGGCGACACGTTGATCCGGCTCGCCGGCAGCGGCGAGAAGCTGCTCCACCGGGCGGCCGTCGCGCTCGGCGTCGACCAGCTCGACCCGGAGGAGGTCGCAGACGTCTGGCGGCGGGTGCTCGATCGCAGCGGTACGGCCGAGGAACTGGCCAAGGGCCGTGACCTGTCGAACGCCCGGCACCGCGAGGTGTGGACCGCCCTGTACGACGCCGCCGGGTGTGAGCGACTGGCTCCCGGGCTCAGCCGGGAGCTGTACGCGCTCACCGTCAGCGCCGAGTCGTGGGAGGCGTTCCCGGACACCCTGCCGACCCTGAAAGCCCTACGCGACCGGGGCCTGCGGGTCGGGATCGTCAGCGACACCGGTTTCGACCTGCGTCCGGCGATGGATCTGCTGGGACTGTCCCCGTTCCTGAACACCGTCGTGATGTCGTTCGAGTACGGGGTCTGCAAGCCGGCCGCCACGGTGTTCCTCACGGCATGCGACCAGTTGCACGTCGATCCGGAGCGGACCCTCATGGTCGGTGACAACCCGCTCACCGACTCCGGCGCGGTGGCCGCCGGGATGTACGTGTTCCTGCTGCCGCGGCCCGCGAAGACCGGCCCGCGAGGGCTCGGGCGCATCCTGTCGCTGATCTGAACCGGGTCAGGGATCTGCTGTTGTAAATCCGTTACGCGGTCGCATTCCGGCGCGCCGACAGGTCGTCCCATAGGCTGGACCCGTGCAAAGGACACGCGGCCGGCGGTCGGTCCTCCGGCGTGGATGGCGCATGCTGTCCATCGGCGCGCGGCTGTTGATCTGCGGCCTGCTCACCGGGGTCGTGGTGGCCGCGGCGGCGTTCCCCGCGGTCGCGATCGCCGGGCTGGTGGCCAAGTCCGGCGCCGAGGAGTTCGACCGGCTGCCGAGCCAGCTGCTGGTCCAGCAGTCGCCGCAGATCTCCTACGTGTACGCGAGCGACCGCAAGACCCTGATCGCGACGTTCTACGACGAGAACCGGCGCGACGTGCGCCTTGCCGACGTCGCCCCGGTGATGCGCCAGGCGATCGTGGCGGCGGAGGACATGCGCTTCTACGAGCACCACGGGGTTGACGTCAAGGGCGTGGCCCGGGCCTACGTCGCCAACCGGTCGGCCGGCGAGACCCAGCAGGGTGCCTCCACCCTGACCATGCAGTACGTGCGCCAGGCGCTGGAGTACTCGGCCAGCACCCCGCAGGAGGTGGTCGACGCCACCTCCGACACCGTCGGGCGCAAGCTGCGCGAGATGCGGTACGCGCTGGCGGTGGAGAAGCAGCTGACCAAGGACCAGATCCTCGAGCGGTACCTGAACATCGCCCCCTTCGGCCACGGCGCCTTCGGCATCTACGCCGCCGCGCAGGTCTACTTCAACAAGCAGCCCAAGAACCTGACCCTGGCCGAGGCGGCCCTGCTCGCCGGACTGGTCAAGGCGCCCTCGGCGTACGACCCGACCACGGAGGAGGGCCAGCCGGCCGCCCTCGACCGGCGCAACAACTACGTCCTGGCCAACATGGTCAAGATGGGCTACCTCTCCGCGGCCCAGCGCCAGGAGACGATCAAGGAGCCGGTCAAGATCACTGGCCGGTCCACCCCCAACGGCTGCACCGCGGTGACCGACAACGGCTGGGGCTTCTTCTGCGACTACCTGTACCGCTGGTGGCTCAACCAGTCCGCGTTCGGCGCCGACGTTTTCGAGCGGGAGGCGCGGCTCAAGAGCGGCGGCTACGCCATCTACAGCTCGCTGGACGTCAACGCCCAGGCATCGGCGAAGCGCAACGTCGAGAAGTACGACCGGACCGGCAGCAACCCGACCGCGCTCATGCTGGCCGGCGTCGAGCCGGGCACCGGCCGGATCGAGCTGATGGCCGCCAACCGCACGTACAGCAACGACCAGGGCGGCAACGGGCCGAACTCCAACCCGCAGAAGCGCGGCCAGAAGGGCACCTGGCCGAACACCACCAACCCGCTGATCAGCGGCGGCGGGGACATCAGCGGCTACCAGTTCGGCTCGTCGTTCAAGGTCTTCACGCTGGTCGGAGCGCTGCAGCGGGGTGTACCGCTGAACCACACGATCAACACCGTGTCGCCGTACGTGTCGCCGTTCATCATCGACCCGCACAGCCCGGCCGCGTGCAGCGGCAACCACTACTGCCCGGTCAACGCCAACCCGCCGTGGATGAACGGACCGCGCAACATGTGGACCGGCCTGGGCCGCTCGGTCAACACCTACTGGGTACCGCTGGAGTGGGAGATCGGCGCCCAGAACGCGGTGAACGCCGCCAGGCAGCTCGGCATCCGGTTCCGGGCGCCCAGCGACGCCGTCCTGGCCAACAACGCCTACGGCTGGGGAGCATTCACCCTCGGCGTCTCCGCCGCCACCCCGCTGGACATGGCCAACGCCTACGCCACCCTGGCCGCCGATGGCAAGTACTGCGAGCCGCTGCCGGTCGTCGAGATCCGCGACTTCAACGGGGCCAGGCTGGACGCCGCCAACCCCCGCTGCCACCAGGCGGTCGACTCCAACATCGCGCACGCGGCCACCGACGCGATGCGCTGCCCGATCGGTGACCAGTCCGCGTTCGGCCAGTGCGACGGGGCGACCGCGGCCAACATCCGGGGCATCGTCGGCAAGCCCACCGCCGGCAAGACCGGTACCACCGACGGAAACCAGACCGCCGCGCTGATCGCGATGACCAGGCAGCTCGCGGTGGCCGGCGTCGTGGCCGACCCGGACTGGGCCTTCACCACGCAGCTCCAGCGCAACCTCGGCGGCCGGGACCCGCACGCCGAGGTGGTGAACCTGGCGGTCGCGTACACGCTGCGCGACGGGGTGGCCGGCAAGCCCTCGGTCGACTTCGCCGCACCCTCGCCGTTCCTGGCCTTCGGCAGCAGCGGCCGGCCGGCGCCGTCGGGCGGTCCCAAGCCACCGACCCGAAGCCGACCAAGCGGGGGCGGCGCTAGAGCTAGACGTTCACAGCCATTCCTTGCGTCGGAAGATGACGTACAGGGTCACCGCCATGGCCAGCATGATCATCACCGAGGCGAGGAACCCCGCCCTGGTCCCGAAGCCCGGGTACGGCACGTTCTGGCCGAAGAAGCCGGTGACCGCGGTCGGTACGGCGACGATCGCGACCCATGCGGTGATCTTGCGCATGTCATCGTTCTGCTGGACGCCGGTGGAGGCCGTCTGCTCCGCGGCGATCGTCGTCTGGGTCGAGATGCGCGTCTGGTAGAACTCGATCACCCCGTGCAGGAACTCCCGTTGCCCGTCGGCCATGCTCTTGACCAGCTCGAACTGGTCCGCGATGTCGGAGAACAGCGGCGGCGCCACATCGGGGACGTCGCGGACTCGCTTGGTCATCCGGGTGTAGGCGGCGGCGCTGTGCACCGCCATCGTGCGGACCGCCAGCAGCTCGTACCAGATCTGGAAGAGTTCCTCGAGGAAGGCCTCCGGGTCGGCGCGCTCCTCGCTGAGCATGACCCGCTGCTCGAGCCGCCCGGACTCATGGGCGAGCTTCGCGACAAGATCGATCTCCCGGCGGGTCATCGCGGACACGATCGCGTAGGACAGCTCGAACGGCGAACCGGGTAACAGGACGCCGCGTTCGATGCGGCGCAGTACCGCCTGGGTGTCCAGCAGCGCGATCGCGGGGTCCACCACCGGGTTGAGCGGCCCGTGCACGGTGACCAGGTAGTTTAGCCCGATGAACTGGTCGAGCTCGACGTAGTGAACGTGACCGCGCCGGCCCACGTGCGGCGCATGGAGGACCGCGAACACGTGGTCGGCGTAGACGTGGAACTTCGACACGTGGTTGCGCTCGACGCAGTCCCGTACCGCGATCGAGTGGAACCCGAACACGTCGGACAGCACGTGACCGGCCGCCGGGTCGCACTCCGGGATGTCCACCCAGACGAGCGCGTCCTCCCGCTTGAGCAGCCGCGGCAGCTCCTCGGCATCGTGCCGCTCGGCACCGGTAGGACAGATCACCACGACGTCCACGCCGACCACCCTCTTCCCGGGCCCGCCCACCGCCGGGCCATCGGATGTTCCGAGTGCCGCATTCAAGGCATACCACGGCGACGCTTAGCCTGGTCGTAGCCTTCGACTCACCGGGAGCGCCATGACCTACCTCGCCGAACCCGCCCGCTACGACACGATGACCTACCGGCGCAGCGGCCGAAGCGGTCTGCGGTTGCCGGCCGTGTCGCTGGGCCTGTGGCACAACTTCGGCCACGACCGGCCGCTGGAAAACCAGCGCGCGATCCTGCGGCGCGCCTTCGACCTCGGCATCACACACTTCGACCTGGCCAACAACTACGGGCCGCCGTACGGGTCGGCAGAGGAGAACTTCGGCCGCCTGTTCGCCGCCGACTTCCGGCCGTACCGGGACGAACTGGTGATCTCCAGCAAGGCCGGGTACGACATGTGGCCCGGCCCGTACGGCGAGTGGGGCTCCCGCAAGTACCTGATCGCCAGCCTGGAGCAGAGCCTGGGCCGGATGGGCCTGGACTATGTCGACATCTTCTATTCGCACCGGTTCGACCCGCGGACTCCGCTGGAGGAGACGATGGGCGCGCTGGACGCCGCGATACGCCAGGGCAAGGCGCTCTACGTCGGGATCTCCTCCTACTCGCCGGGCAGGACCGCCGAGGCGGCGGCGATCCTGCGCCAGCTGGGTACCCCGCTGCTCATCCACCAGCCCTCGTACTCGATGCTCAACCGCTGGATCGAACGCGGCCTGCTCGACGTGCTCGAGCGCGACGGCGTCGGCTGCATCGGGTTCTCGCCGCTGGCCCAGGGCATGCTCACCGACCGGTACCTGCACGGGGTCCCACCGGACTCGCGGGCCAGCGAAGGCAGCTCGCTGTTCCCGGAATGGCTCAACGACGAGAACCTTGCCAAGATCCGCGCACTCGCCGAGATCGCCGCCCGCCGCGGGCAGTCGCTCGCCCAGCTGGCGCTCGCGTGGACCCTGCGCGACCCGCGGATGACCTCCACCCTGATCGGCGCGAGCAGCGTCAGCCAGCTGGAGGCCAACGTCGCCGCCCTGAACAACCTCATGTTCACCGCGGAGGAGCTGACCGAGATCGACAAGTACGCCACCGAGTCCGGCATCAACCTGTGGGCGCGCTCCAGCGCCGAGGAAGGCTCGCCCGCGGCGTCGCAGCGTGTCTGAGCTCAGGAGCCGGCGGTGGTACGCGCCGATGGTGGCGCGGGGCGGTCGGCAACCACGTGATGGTGTTCTTCGCCATCTGGTGGGCGTGGATGAACTTCACCTGGTTCGCGTCCGGCCGTCGTCGTCCGGCACGCCGCCGACGCCGACTTCCACCACAACCGGGCCGACAAGGCGCCGAACGTACCGACCTACCTGCTCGACGACGTCGACGGCTTCATCGTGAGCACCAGCCGCCCGGTCGCCGACACCACCATCACCGACCACATCGACCACAAGGAGCTGTAGCCCGACCCCAGCGACGGACGGAAGCCCGCTTCGGGCGGCGCTTGCCCGCGCTGCCTCATCTCCCTAAACTCCTGGAGAACCCGCGCGACCGCGGGTAACACCGGCGGCCGAAGCGCTCCGACCGGTAGCTCACCGTCCATCGCCAGTTGTCGATGCGGTGTGTTCGTCGGGCCGCTGCCGCGTACTCGCCAGCGACTGACCTTGGGGGTTCGCCAATGGAGCGCGCTTTCGACATGGACCGGCACAACCCATGCGAGAGCGGGTCTCCGACGGTCAGCGTGATCGTCCCCACCCTCAACGAGGCGCCGAACCTCCCGTACTTCTTCAGCCGGTTACCGCCTGATCTGCACGAGGTGATCCTGGTCGATGGAGGATCAGCGGACGGGACGGTCCGCATCGCGCGCGAGCTGTACCCGTCGGTGGTCGTGCGGCGGCAGACCCGCAGCGGGAAGGGCAACGCGCTGGCCTGCGGCTTCGCCGCCAGTACCGGCGACATCCTGGTCACCGTCGACGCGGACGGCTCGACCGACCCGGCCGAGATACCGCGCTTCGTCGAGGCGCTCGTGCACGGCGCGGACTACGCCAAGGGATCCCGGTTCCGGCCGGGCGGGGACAGCCACGACATCACCCGGTTCCGGCGGATCGGCAACCACGGCCTCAACGGCGTGGTCAACCTGCTGTTCGGTACCCGCTTCACCGACCTGTGCTACGGCTACAACGCCTTCTGGCGCCGGGTTCTCGCCTGTCTCGAACTGCCCGACGTGACGCTGCGCCCCGCCGCCGGCGGGGAGAAGCTGTGGGGGGACGGCTTCGAGATCGAGACGCTCATCACCGTCCGGGCCGCCCGGCACCGGCTGCGGATCAACGAGGTCGCCAGCGTCGAGGCGCGGCGGCTGCACGGCGTGAGCAACCTCAACGCGATCAGTGACGGCATCCGGGTGATGCGGACGATCATCCGGGAGTACCGGCGCCCGCGCGCCGAGGCGGTACCCACCGGGCCGGCGGCAGAGCCGGCGAACGGTCGCCACCGGGTCCCGATGCCGGAGATGCGGATCCCCGCGCAGGTCCGGCGGGACGCGAGGGAGCGCCGACCGGCCGACGTCACGCCGGCCGAGGAGTAGCCGGCGATGGCCGCCTACCCGGTCAGCGGTTCCCGGCGGGTCCGGCCGTGACGTCGGAACAGCCCGTACCGGCGAGCCAGGACCCGTTCGCCTGGTGGCGCCCGGCCCGGGACGTCGAGACCACCCTGCTGCCACGGATCGACGAACCACCGGAGGAGAGCGCGGGCGAGCCGCCCGCCCCGGACCCGGAGCCGGCCACCGAGCCCGAGCCGGACAGCGAACCCGAAGCGGCTACGGTCACAGTGCCCCGCCAGCGAAGCGCCCCGCCAGCGGATGCGACCGTCGTTCTCGCCACGCCAGCACCGGCAGAGCCCACGGCGGTACCGGTCGAGGTCGTCCGGCGCACGCCACACCGCGCCCGTACCGTCGCGCTGCCCGTACTCGGCCTCGCGCCGGAGTTGCTCGCGGTGTCCGCGATCGGGGTCGTCCTCGTCGCGTTCGCCTACGTGGGCGGGCGGGCCGGTGCCGGGTACGCCGGACCGCTTTACTGGGCGGGTCAGGTCGTCGTCTACACCCCGGTCGTGTTCCGGCTGCTGTCCCGGCGGCTCACCGGCGTGACCGAGTCCTTCCTGCTCGTCATGGGCCTGGCGGTCAACCAGTACCTGCTCAAGTGGATGTTCAGCCCCGACCAGTTCCGGTTCCCCGACGAACTGCAGCACTGGCTGTCCACGTCGATCCTGCTGGAGACCGGCCGGCTGTTCCGGCCCAACACGGCGCTGCCCGTCGCGGCACACTTCCCCGGGCTGGAGGAGGTCGGGGCGGCGGTCTCGTCGCTCACCGGACTCCCGGTCACCGCGTCCGGCCTGCTGGTGGCCGGGATCCTGCACCTGGTGTTCGTCGGCGCGCTGTTCATGCTGGTACGCAGCGCCGGTGGCACACCACCGCTGGCGGGTGCCACCTGCGCCATCTACGCCACGGCGCTGCACTACCTGTTCTTCGACTCGATGTACCTCTACCAGACCGCCGCGCTGCCGTTCCTGGTCCTGGCGACCTGGGTGACCCGCCGCTGGCGCTGGCGGGAACCGGGCTTCGCGCCGTACGCGGTGGTCGGGCTGGTCTCGGTCGCCGTGGTGACGGTGTCGCACCACATCACCGCGCTGGCGATGGTCGGCACGCTGAGCCTGCTCGCGCTCGCCGATCTCGTCTTCCCCCGGCGCACGCGGCGGTGGAGCTCGCTCGTGCTCGCCGGTACCGCGATCGTGGCGGTCGCCGCCTGGGTCGCCTTCGTCGCGACCGAGGTCATCGACTACCTCGCCGAGCCGGCCCACTCGCTGCTCACCGGGCTGGCCCACCTGCTGTCCGCGGGCGGGTCGGACCGGTCGCTCGCGCCGGCCAACCCGCTGTGGGAGCTGGTGGTCGAGGCGGTCGGCCTGCTGTGCCTGCTGGTACTGCTCGCGCGGGCGGCCTGGACCGCGTTCCGGATCCGGGATCGCGACGCGTGGCGGTGGGCGATGATCGCCGGTTCCGCGCTGTTCTTCGGTACCAGTGCCCTGCGGTTCGTCGGCGCGGACGGTCCGGAGCTCGCCGGCCGGGCCGCCACCTTCACGTATGTTCCTATGTCGATGCTTGCCGCCGCGACGATCGTCGAGTGGCGCCGCAGCCTGCGCCCCCGCCTTTGGCCGGGGCCGCTGGGCCGGTTGACAGTGGACGCGAAGTGGGCCCGCCCGGCGCCGCTCGGGGCGGCGATGGCGACGCTGCTCATGGTCGGCGCCCGGGCCGGCGGCTGGCCGCCGTACTGGGAACAGCTGCCCGGCCGGTACCTGGTGGCCGGCTTCGAGCGCTCGGTGGACGGGCAGAGCGTGACCGCCGCGCGATGGACCCGGACCGCCCTGGGCGCGCGCAGCCGGATCGCGGCCGACACCAACGGGATCAACCTCGTGTCCACCTACGGCCGGCACGAGGCGGTCGGCGCGCCGCTCTACGAGGACCCCGCGTGGAGCCTTTCCGACCAGCAGCTCCTGCAATCCCGGGCGATCGACTACCTCTGGGTGGACCTGCGGATGGCGCAGCAGTTGCCGGCGGCCGGTGCCTACTACCCGGGCGACCCGGACGCCGGCCACCACGTGGACCCGCTGCCGCTCGCGGGGCTGCTCAAGTTCACCGACGTCCCCGGGGTCAGCCGGGTCTACGACAGCGGCGACATCCAGATCTACGACATGAGGGGCGCATGAGAGCCCGGGACGGCGCGGTCGCCGGCGTCGCGGTGCTCGCCGTGGCCCTGCAATGGGGTACCCCGGCGGTGGTCCGGGTACCCACCGGCCTGCTGCTCGCCCTCGTCCTGCCCGGCCTGGCGCTGACCACCGCGCTGTTCGGCGGCCGGGTACTGTCCACTGTGGAGCGTCTGGTCCTGCCGCCCGCGCTGAGCGCCGCCGTGCTCGTGCTCGGTGGCCTGGCCATGTACGCGGTGGCGATCCCGCTGGGCCGGGTGTCCTGGACGGTGCTCACCGCGGGGGTCACCGTCCTCGCGAGCGCGGCCACCGCGCTGACCCGGCTGCTGCGCCGGCAGAGCGCCGATCCCGAGTCGGTGACCGAGACGGCGATGTTCGGCACGGTACTGGTGGCGGAGCGGGAGCGGGTCACCGTCCGTACCGCGGCCTGGCGGCTGGTACCCCTCGTCGCGGCCCTCGTGCTGGTCGCCGCCGCCGCGACGATCGCGGTCCAGGGTACCGGCGCCGGCCGCGAGCCGTTCACCGCGCTGTCGCTGGTACCGGCGGCCGCCGGCGCCGACCACCCCGACCAGCGCGCCATCGTCCTGACCGTCCGCTGCGAGGAGGACGCGACCGCCGCGTACTCGCTGCGCGTGGTCGGCGACGGCGGGTACCAGCAGACGTTGGCGGTGACGCTGCAACCCGGCAGTACGTGGTCGCGGACGCTGGACGTGCCGGCGACCGGTACCGTGACCGCCGACCTGTTCAAGGGGACCAGTGTGACCCCGTATCGGACCGTGCACCTGGCCGGCGGCCGATGACGTTCTACCAGAGCGGCAGCGTGACTGACGAGCGCTGGCTGGCGGCCGCTCCGACATGCTCCGCGACCGGGGCGGAGGATCCAGTCCTGCAGGCGCTGCGGTGGCGCACCGTGTACGACAGCGTCAACGCGGCCACCCCGCGCAACCGGCTGAAGCGGGCCGTGCGCCGCAACGGCGACCTGCTCAGCAACTCCGGTTCCCTGATGGCGACCAGCGTGCTCACCTCGGTCGTCGGCTTCGGGTACTGGTGGGTCGCGGCGCGCTTCTTCCCGGCCGAGGCGGTCGGCTCGGTCTCCGCCGCCTTGTCCGCGATGACGCTGGTCGGCACGCTGGGCATGTTCGGAATGGGTACCCTGCTGCTCGCCGAGCTGCCCCGGATGCCCGGCCGGCAGGCCAGCCTGATCAGCACGTGCGTGCTCGTCGCCGGTACCGTCGCCGGGCTGGGCGGCATCGGCTACGAGGTCGTGGCGTACTTCCTCAACCCCAGGCTGCGCGAGGCGCTGGGCTCGCCGCTCGCTGCCATTGTGCTGCTCGTCGGCATGTCGCTGAACGCCGCGACGCTGGTACTCGACGAGGGTCTGGTCGGTCTGCTCCGCGGCCGCCTGCAGCTGGTGCGCAACGCCTACTTCGCGGTCGGCAAGCTGGCGCTGCTCGCCGTCCTCGCGGTGCTGCCGGTGACCGTGACCGGTACCGGCGTGCTCGCCACCTGGGTCGGCGGGATCGTGCTGAGTGTGGCGCTGCTGCTGTGGTCGCAGCGCGACAAGGGGCTGCCGTCCTCGCTGCGTCCGGACCTGTCACTGCTGCGCGGCCTGCGCCGCAACGCGCTCGACCACAACCTGCTCAACCTCGCACTGTTCCTGCCGCGCACGATGCTGCCCCTGGTCGTCACCGCGGTCCTGTCCACCCGGGCCACCGCGGCCTTCTACACCGCGTGGATGGTGCTGTCGTTCCTCGCGATGATCCCGGGCAACATGGCCACCACGCTGTTCGCGGTGGCCAGCGGCGACCGGGCGGCGCTGCGCGGGCGGATGCGGATGGCGCTCGCGGTGTCGCTCGGCGCCGGGCTGCCGGCCTCGACGCTGGTCGCGCTGCTGGCCCACCCGATCATGGTGACGTTCGGGCAGGGGTACGCGGCAGCGGCGGCCACCGCCCTGTCGATCCTCGCGCTGACGTTCGTGGCGACGGTGATCCGGCAGCTCTTCGTCGCGCTGTCCCGGCTGCAGGGCCGGTCACGGCGGGCCACCGGGTATGCCGTCCTGGCCGGGGTCGGGGAGCTGGGCGCGGCGTGGTACGGCGCCTCGCACGGCGGGCTGACCGGCCTCGCGACCTGGCTCGCGGCTGTGATCCTGCTGGAGGGGGTGGCGATGGCGCCGCCGGTCCTGCGGGTCGCGCTGTCCCGGCCGCCGGCGGTACCGTCCCGCGGCGGCCGGCACGCGGCGGTCCGGCGCCCCGTCCTTCCCACCCAGCGCCGCCCGTTGAGCGATTCGCCGACGGTACCGATCACCCAGCCGCCGCGCTGACCAGGCCGACCGGGTCGCGGCAGAGCAGCTCGACGGCTGTCGCGATCCGGCCGGGGTCGAACGTCGAGCCGTGGAAGCTCACGTTGACGTAGAGCGCGCCGGCCAGCTCGGAGAACGAGACGGTCACCGCCTCCGGCCCGCTCGTCGTCGGCACGCTGATGTTGCGGTGTTCCTCGGGCGGGCCGGCCCACGGCAGGTCGAGGTACCCGTCGAGCCGGCCGATGTGGGTCAGCGTCAGCTCCGGCTGAGGTCGCGCGGACACCCGCGACGCCGTCGCCGGCCGGTCCGGCCGCAGCGCCAGCCGGGCGGCACGCAGCGCGAGCATCGCGAGCGGCCGCCCGGTGGCCAGCTCCGCGGCCAGCGCCGCATGGACGGCGCGCGGATCGGTCAGGTCGGCCGGCCGCAGGTACTGGCCCCAGGAGAAGTTGCCGTCCACCGTGCCGCCGGCCGGCAGGTACCGGCGGGCGTCGACGAGTACCACCGCACCCGGCCACTTCGGCGGCAGCCCGGCCCGGGTCAGGGCGGCCGGTGCCGCGGCGAACAGCACGGCGGCCGCGGACAGTCCCGGCGCGTACCGGTCCCGCCACCCCCGTACCGCGGCCAGCGCGTGCGCGGACCGGGCCGACCGGTACCGGACGTCGGGCTGCCACGGCTCGGCCGCGCCGGCTCCGGCGGGCGGGCGGCTGATCCCGCCGGCCGCGACCAGCCGCGCGGGGTGCCGGCCGAAGTGGTGCAGCAGCGCCCGGACCAGCGGCAGCCGGACCGGCGCCGGGAACGGCGGCCGCGGGGTGCGCCCGGCCGCCGAGGCCGCGACGATTTCGGGGAACAGGGTGTTGACGATCCGCCCGTCGCCGACGGCATGGGCGATCTTCGCGCCGACGAAGGCACCGCCCACGGCGAGCAGCAGTGGACGGTCGCCGAGCGGCTCGTCGATCAACACGTGGGTCACCGCGTCGGCGGTCGCGCCGGCCGGCACCACCAGGCGTCCGCTGAACGCGGCGAACTCCGCGGCGCACAGCGGCACCCATCGCGCCGCGGCGCGGTCGAGCCGGCACACCGCGGCGAGCCCGGGATGCGCCGCGTGCAGCCGCACGAGCGCGTCGCGCAACCCGCCGGCGGTGATGCCGTGCAGCGGCCCGATGACCCGCAGGTTGTCCACGGACAGCCACATGCGGGCGCGGGCGTCCAGCCGCCGGCTGCGCGCGGTCATCCGGCGAAGTGCGGATCGTCGGCCAGCCGCCGGTATGCGGCCAGCGCCGCCGGTGTGCTGTCGATCCGCCAGTTCTTGCCGGTGCCCTTGTCGTTGTCGGTGTCGAACCAGACCAGCACGCCGACGGCCGGATGCGCCTTGACCCAGGCGGCCAGGTTGTCGATCCAGTCGGCCTTGACCGTGCCGCCCTTCTCCAGCGCCCCGGTCTCCGCGATCATGATCGGCTTGCGGCCGCCGTAGCTGCGGACCAGCTCGGCGAACAGCGAGTCCGGGGTCTCCCGGCCCATCAGGTACCCGGACACCCCGACCCAGTCGACGTACGCGTCACCGGGGTAGTACTTCGTCATGTCGTTCCACGGCTGCGGCGGTACCGAGCCGGCGTTGGGTCCCCACACCCAGGCGACGTTGGTCGCGCCGCGCGCGACGAAGATGTCGTGGACATGCCGCCAGGCGGTGACGAAGCCGGCCGGGTTGTTGCCGTTGCGCGGTCCGCCCCAGTCGAACCAGTCGCCGTTCATCTCCCACGCCCAGCGCAGGAACACCGGGCTGCGGTACCGGGCCAGCGCGTCGGCGGCCCGCCCGATGAGCTCGTCCTGGGAGCCGTTGTTGACCGGCGCGTACGCGCTGCCGTCCCAGGAGATCAACAGGATCGTGTCCGGCGCGAGGCCCGCCGGGCTGTCCGGCAGCGGGTCGGTCCAGGTGTAGTACCGGTGCAGGATGCGCAGGTCCCGGCCGAGCTGCTGGCGGCGCAGCGCCATGCTCTGCGCCTCGTCCATGCCGGACAGGTCGAGGTATGCGCCGAGCATCACCTTTCCCGGTACCGGGCGGGGCGGGCCGCTGTCCGGCCGCGCGCTGGGGGATCCCGACGGCACTGTCCGGTCCGGTGCCGGTACCCACGAGGTGGCCGCCGGTGCCGGCGCACCGCAGGCCGCCAGGAGAACGGCGGCGAGCCCGAGGGCGGCGGGGAAGCCCAGGACGGCCGGGAATCGCATCTGAGCTTCATACCAGACGGGCCTGGCCCACACCCCGGACGGGATCCGGTATGGTGACGCAAATTCCGCGTCAGGCAGAGGGCTCGAGATCATTGGTCGCAGTCACGGAGATCGCTACACCGCGCATCGTCGGGGTGGGTACCGCGAACCCGAAATCCGGTTACTCGCAGGACGAGATCCTCACCCGGTACGGCATCGAGGACCGCCGGATCCGGTCGCTGTTCCGCAACAGCCGCATCGACCAGCGGTACCTTCATCTGCCCGCGGTCGACCCCGGCGGCGGCCCGGTCACCGAGACGCAGGGCCAGTTGCTCGACAAGCACCGCACCGAGGGCGTGGAGCTGGCCACCCAGGCGCTGCGGGCGTGCCTGGAGCGCGCCAGCGCCGAGTACGGCGACGTCCGGTACCTGTGCTGTGTCTCGTCGACCGGCTTCCTGACCCCGGGCTTCAGCGCCCTGCTGATCCGCGAGCTGGGATTGCGGCGCGACTGCGGCCGGGCCGACGTGGTGGGCATGGGCTGCAACGCCGGCCTGAACGCGCTCAACCCGGTCGCGGCATGGGCCGCGAGCAATCCCGGCCAGCTCGCGGTGCTGATCTGCGTCGAGGTGTGTTCGGCGGCCTACGTCTTCGACGGCAGCATGCGCAGCGCCGTGGTGAACAGCCTGTTCGGCGACGGCGCCGCGGCGGTCGCGGTGCGCACCGGCGGGGGGCCCGGCGCCGCCATCCTCAAGTTCGCCAGCCTGCTGATCCCCGATGCGATCGACGCGATGCGTTACGACTGGGACGACGAGCAGCACAAGTTCAGCTTCTTCCTCGACCCGAACGTGCCCTACGTCGTCGGCGCGCACGCCGAGGCGGCGCTGGACGGCCTGCTCGCCGGGTCCGGGGTGCGGCGCGACGAGATAGCGCACTGGGTCGCGCATTCCGGCGGCCGCAAGGTGATCGACGCGATAAAGATCAACCTTGGCCTGACCGGGTACGACCTGCGGCACACCAGCGCGGTACTGCGCGACTACGGCAACCTCTCCAGCGGCTCGTTCCTCTTCTCCTACGAGCGGCTGCTCGACGAGGGGCGGATCGCCGGCGGCGACCACGGCGTCCTGATGACGATGGGGCCGGGGTCGACGATTGAAATGGCGCTGGTGCGGTGGTAACCGGGCTGGCCGACGTCCACCTCGACATCGCCGGTACCGCGGCCCTGTCCGGCGCGCTCATCGACGAGGTGAGCGCCATTTGCGGAAAAGCCGAGGCGGCCAAGGGCGGCACGGTGCTCCTGCGGCTCGGCGGGGCGGCCGGTGACGGGGGAGACCCGTACGACGTGACCGTCCAGGTGGTCAACCGGTGGGAGCGGGCGCTGCGCCGCCTGGAACGGTTGCCCGCCGTGACGGTCGCGGTGGTCGACGGCGCCTGCCATGGACCGGCGCTGGACGTTCTCCTGACCGCGGACTACCGGATCGCGGCGCCGGACGCCCGGCTGCGCATCCCGTCCGTCGGCGGCGGTCCGTGGCCCGGGATGGCCCTGCACCGCCTGGCCAACCAGCTCGGTGCCGGCCGGGCCCGGCGGATCGCGCTCTTCGGCGCCGAGCTGCCCGCGGTAAGGGCCGGCGACTGGGGCCTGCTCGACGAGGTGGTGGCCGACACCGTGGCCCGGTCCCGCGACGTGCTCGACGCCTTGGCCGGTACCAGCGGCAGGGAGCTGTCGGTACGCCGGCGGCTGCTGCTGGAGGCGGCGTCGACCAGCTTCGAGGACGCGCTCGGTGCGCACCTCGCCGCGTGCGACCGGGCGCTGCGCCTGGCCGGTACCGACCCGGCCAGCGCGCCCGGGCGGTGAGCCCGGCCTATCCGTCGCGGCGGTGGATCAGGTGGGCCAGGTCCACGGCCGCGTCCGCGGAGCAGGTCGCGTGCGGGGCGGCGTCGGCGGCGAGAAGTTCGGACTGCGCGGGCGCCGGCTGCGGCCGCCCGTAGAGCCAGCCCTGTACCAGGTCGCAGCCGTGCGCTCGCAGCCAGTCGCGGTGCAGGGTGGTCTCGACGCCCTCCGCGACGACCTGCTGCCCGAGCGCGTGGGCCATGGCGACGACCGTCCGGACGATCGCCTCGTCGTCGCCGTCCTGGCCGACGCCGTCGACAAACGCGCGGTCGATCTTCACGATGCCGGCCGGGAACCGGCGCAGGTAGTTCAGCGACGAGTACCCGGTACCGAAGTCGTCGATGCAGAGCGTGAGTCCCAGCCCGCGCAAGGCGTGCAGGGTGGCCAGCGACCCCTCCGGGTCCTCGATCACGCCCGACTCGGTGATCTCCAGCCAGAGCGCGGAGGCTGGCACGCCGCTCCGGTCCAGCGCGCCGCGGATGACGTCGACGAGCGTGGCGTCGCGCAGCTGGCGTACAGAGATGTTCACCGAGATGTGCAGCGGCGGCAGGCACGGCGGCCGCTGCCGCTGCCACCGCGCGAGCTGGGCCACCGCCTCCTTGAGCAGCCAGGCGCCGCTGGCCACGATCAGACCGGTGTCCTCCGCGATCGGGATGAACTCCAGCGGTGACACCCGGCCCAGCCTCGGGTGGTCCCAGCGCATGAGCGCCTCGAAGCCGACCAGCGTGTCGGTGGGCAGGTCGATGATCGGCTGGTAGTGCACGGACAGCTCGCCGCGCTCCTGCGCGCCGCGCAGCGCCTGCTCCAGGTTGACCCGGGTGCGTACCCGCTCGTGCAGCGAGGCGTCGAAGAACGCGTACCCGTTGCGGCCGGAGTCCTTCGCCTTGTACATGGCGGTGTCCGCGTCACGGATCAGATCGAGCGGCCCGATGTCGCCGGAGGACTCGGCAACGCCGATCGATGCCGTGATGACGACGTCGCCGATGGACAGCGCGAACGGTTCGGTGAACCCGGCGAGCAGGCGCTGGGCCAGCGGCTCCGCGAGTACCGACGGGCACGCGGCAGCGAACGCGACCACGAACTCGTCCCCGCCGATCCGGCACACCAGGTCGCCGTCGCGTACCGCGGTCCGCAGCCGTACCGCGACCGCGCGCAGCAGCTCGTCGCCGACCCCGTGGCCCCAGGTGTCGTTGACCATCTTGAACCGGTCGAGGTCGATGAAGAGCAGGCCGACCTCCTGCGCCCCGGCCGTCGTGCGGTCCCGCCAGCCGGTGATCGTCTCGGCGAGCAGCTCCCGGTTCGGCAGCTCGGTCAGCGCGTCGTGCGTCGCCCGGTGCCGGGTCGCCCGTTCGGCCCGGGCGCGCGAGTTGTTCGAGCGGGCCACCCGGACGATGATCAGAAGGGCGAGCAGCACGGATACCGCGACCCGGATCAGCCCGTTGTACAGCGTCGGGGGCGGGGAGAGGATCGCCATGACGTTCGGCGCGACCAGGATGGCCGCGATGCCCGCCGTACGGCCGATGCCCAGGTCGCGCAGCATGGCCCGCTGCGGCTCGGCGAGGGTACGCATGGTGGGGTGCAGGGCCGCCGCGCCCATCGCCAGGAACGCGATGAGGAACAGCAGGTCCAGGACGGTCAGCGGGGCGGACAGCCCGTCCTCGCGCAGCGCGTAGAGCAGGTCGCCGGCGAACATCGCGCCGGTGGCCGCGCCGACCAGCCACAGCGCCGGTCGCCGGGTACCGTCCGCGAACATCAGCTGCGCCACGATCACCAGCAGCAGCACATCCACCAGGGGGAACAGCACCGCCACGAGCTGGACCGGGGTGGGTACCGTCGCCGCGTCGACCCGGGGCGCGATGAGGAACGTCCAGGCGGCGAGGGCCGCACCGAGGCCCATCAGGACCGCATCGACCCGGGCCGGTCCGTCCTCGGCGGCCCGGCGGCGCCGGAGCATGTCGACGAGCGCGTAGGCGAGCAGCACGTACCCGGGGACGACCAGGGTGTCGGGGATCAGCGCGCGCAGCCCCGGCGGGGTGGCGGCCGCGCCCGGTACCGTCAACCGCACGATCGCGCCGCCGAGGAAGGCGATGTCCGCCCCGACAATCGCCCACCAGGGCCGGCGCATCCCCGGCGGCAGGTGCCGCAGCGTGCCGACAACGGTGGCGGTGATCGACGCCACCACGATGAGCAGGAAGAGCGGGCCGTCCACCGCCGCCGGGCCGGCGGCGTAGACCACCAGCCCGAGCAGGCCGCAGCCCAGGAAGGCAGCCGAGGGAAGCGCCGCGGAGAGCAGCGCCGCGGAAGGCGCGGCGGAGCCCGGCGCCCGCGCGGTGCGCGTCCTGGCCCGGAGCATAAGGTCGTCCCCTCGGTCCACCCGACAGCCGGCACGAGATGTGCCGTCTTTGTATGGATCGGCAGGCGGTGCCCGAGCTGAATGGAAAATCCCCGGTCAGGTTCGGGCCGGGTGGGCGACCCAGACGTTGGGCTCGCGGTACACCGCCCGGTCGGCGGCCGTGTCGACGAGCAGCGGCACCAGTCCGCCGGGGATCACGTAGGGGCCGCTGTCCGGCAGCGCCAGGCCGGTCCAGTCCTGCCACTCGGCGACGGTACCGGTGATCGTCATCGACGGGTCCACGATGCCGAGGAGGGTGCCGCCGAGCTGGAGGTGCACGCGCAGCCAGGGGTCGAAGACGGCGCCGTCCGGGGTGCGCCAGGCCACATAGCGCGCCATGGCGGTGAGCGGGTACTGCGCCTTCAGTACCGGCCGGACCGGGGCGACCAGCGCCCGCGCCCCGGCGTCCGCGGCGGCCGCTCGCAGTGCGCCGATCATGCGCGCGGACCGGCCCCGGCCCGACGCGGCGGGGGTCAGGGTGATCGAGAGGGCGCAGGCCGCATTGGCCGCGCCGCCGTGCGCCAGCAGGTCCGCGCCGGCGCTGACCGCGCCGTCCCACCCCGGTGGCAGCCCCTCGGGGGTACCGTCCCAGTCCAGCGGTACCGACAGCCCGACGCCGAGTACCTGGTCGGCCGGGTCGACGAGCAGGACCTGGTACCCGGCGGCCGCGCCGGCCAACTTCGTCAGGTCGACGCCGTGTCCCGGGTGCCCGGCGAGCATGAACGCCGGCCAGCGGGAGCCGAGTACCGCCGGGACGGCCTCCGCGAGGTCCGGCCGCTCCGCGAGCGTGACGATCCGCTCGGTCATGTGCCGTCGCCCGCAGCCGGCCGGGAGCGAAGGAGCCCAGCGACTGAGTCGGACGGTCGGCTACAGGGCGGCCGACAAGGCGGATGACCCGCGCGAGCGGAGCGAGCGCAAGCTAGCACCGGTCACGCGGCTCGCGGGCCGTTGAATACGGCCGTGTAGTAGGTCTGCACGTCCACGGTGTCCACCCGCATGTCGAGGGAGCGGCTGAGCGCGCCGATGCTCCGGCCGATCTGGTGCACGTCGTCGTTGTGCCCGCACACGTCGAACGCGCACACCGCCCGGGCCTCGTTCAGGCGCCGGACGATCCGGGCGGCGAGGCGGGCGAACACTCCGCGCTGCTCGTGGTCCGGCCGGACCAGGGTGTACCCGAGGTAGAACAGCGCGCCCCGGGCCAGATGGTCCGGGTACCGCGCCCCGTAGTACTCCGGGCTGATCCACGGCACGGCCGAGAGGTCGGCGGTGAGAGTGGCCAGCCCGACCGGTTCCCCGTTGCCGGCCCAGGCGACGTACTTCTCGATGCGCTTGTCGGCCATCTCGGCGGCGAACTCCTCCGCGCTGAGCAGGTGCCGCGCGGCGGCATTCGTGCGCAGCGGCGCGAAGGCCGCCCGGTACAGGCGGTAGAAAGCGTCGACCGCGCCCGGGTCCAGGCTGCGCTCGATGGTGATCCTCATCGGGCACCCACCCACGATGCCGTCTCGTACGGGGCGATGACCAGCGCGCAGACCGGCTCGCCCGCGCAGACCGCGCCGGTGACCACCCAGTCCGGCCCGGTGAACTCGTCCTCCTGGCCGGCGACCAGGTCGCGCAGGCTGATCTGCAGTGCCCGCGTCACGGAACCCTCGCTCGGCCCCTCGTGCTCGATGAACAGCCCACCCCGGCCGTCGAGCCGCTGGACCCAGCCCATCCCGGCCCAGGCCTGCTCGCCCGGCGCGGCGGCGTGGTGCTCGGCGTAGACGCAGTACATCAGGTCCCCCGTTGCGCCGGCCGGTACCGATGACTTGCCGGTCGCGTCGACGCCGGTACCGGGCGGGATCACGCTGGACAGCCGGACCAGGTTGTAGTGCCCGAGATCGACGGCCACCAGCGCGTTGTGGAACGCGGCGAGGCTGGTACCGCCGGTGCCGGTGGCACGGACGACCGGGATCTGGTCACGGATGGCAGACGTCGGCATGGGAACGGGACTCCAGTGCGGGGAGGGGACACCGCAAACATTCGGTCGTCAGACTATCAAATCCATCGAAACGGAGCAATCGCACCAACCCGGACGGGTGACGCTGGGTAGTGCTACCCGGCCGCGGCGACCACCCGCGCAGTGGTGTCCGGCCCCACTATCCGTCCAGCGGGCCCGGCACGATCACCCCCTGCAGGTGCGGGTAACCGACCACGCTGAAGTCCAGGCGCCGCAGGGCCGCGTCGCTGACCCGCCGGACCTCGCCGCTGCTCGGCTCGAAGAACAGCGCACCGGCGCGGTCGCGGTGCACCAGCAGGACGTAGTGCCGCGGGATCGTGTCACCGATCAGGACCGGTACCGGGTACCCCTGGTCCACCGCCGCGAGCGCCTGGCGTACCACGGCATCCACCGAGCCGATCACCCATTCCTCGGTGACCGCCCACCGGTACTGGCCGCCGAGCCCCATCGCCGCCTGGTTCATCTGGTCGCGGAGCCCCCAGGGCGGCGTGCCGACCAGGGCCGGCCACAACAGGTTCGTCGCCCCGTGCAGCCGCTTCTCCTCGGCCTTGAGCCGGGCGAGGAACCGGTCGCCGGCCTCGTCGGCGGTACCCGGGTGCCCGCCGGTCGTCAGCATCAGCGCGTAGATCGGGTCGGCCATCGCCCGCGCGATCACGATGGCGGTGGAGCCGCAGCTCGTGTCGTCGTACTGGCGCATGCGGTAGCCGCGGTAGTCCACCGGGCCGGGCACCGCCGGGTCGATCAGGTTCAGCCGGGTGCGCAGCCACTGCCGGTCGCGACCGGAGATCACCCGGGCGAACTCCGCCAGCTCTTCGAGGGAGTGGCCGGCGGCGAACGCCTTCAGCACGTACCCCTGCGCGCGGATCGGCCTCGTGAACAGCAGCGCGTCCAGCTGGGTCCGCTCCGCGACGGGCAGCTGCCGGTGCCGGGCGGCCGCCCGGCCGAGCTGGGCCGGGCTGAGGATCTCGGCGCGGTCGGCAACCGGGCCGAAGTAGTAGACGTTCTCCACCGGTGGCGCGGTGGACGACCAGTCGGGCGCGGAGAACACGCCCGGAAAACCGGTCCCGGGGCCTGATGTGGCCCCGGGCAATCCGATGACGAGCAGAAGCAGCACCGCGACAAGGCGTACCGGCCGTACCTGACCGGACGATCCGGCCGCCGCCGCGGTGAGGCTCCTCGGGACGGCGGCCTTCACCTCGCTCCTCTCGACCCTGAGGGGTATCGAGAGAATTACCCGTTGTGGAGTGAAGGAAACGAATGGATCACAAATTGATAACGGCGAACTGGGTGATCTTCGCCCGCAGCGTGGCCGGGTCCAGCCCGTGCCACCGTTCGTGGTCGGCCGGCGAGCCGTAGCGGCGCAGGTCGGTACGCGTGACGCTCGGGGCTAGGCGTCGGTGTGCACCGACGGGCGGCCCGCGACGGCGTCCTGCAACCACAGCCGGCGCCGTACCCACCGGGCGTGGTGCCGCGCCTCCCGGGCGCGCGACCGGTTGTCCTTGCGCGATCCCGGCTTGTACCGCCAGCGCGCCCACGGCGAACCGGGCCGGGCCAGCCGGATCATGCCCACGAACGCGACCAGCGGCACGAGCAGGCCCAGCAACCCGGTCCAGTACTTGCCCTTGAGCAGGGTGATCGCGGCGAAGGCGCCGTTGGTCACGATGGTGAGGGCGTAGTCCCAGCCCTCCACGGGTTCCCCTTGGGCGCGCATGTCCTCCAGCCCGAACGGCGCGACCCCGAGCAGCAGCAGCCCGCACACCGCGAAGGCGAGGAACACCGCGTCGACGGAGGTCCGCCCTTGCTCGGTCCAGTACACGTCGCGCAGGTGCAGGATCAGCGCGAACTCGTCGAGCACGAGGGCGGCGCCGCAGCCGAACAGGGCTGGGAAGATGGCCGCCCACCCCGGCTGGTCGCCGATCCGGCTGAACCCGCCCCCGCCGCCAACCAGCAGGAACACCACCCCGAACACGACGTGGTGCACGTGCAGCCCGCCCGGCTTGACGTTGCCCGGCCACCAGCGTACGCCGGCGCGGATCATGCGCACGCTGAACCGGATGAACAGGAAGGTCAGCACGAAGGCGAGAAACATCAGGAACAGCGGCTGCCGGCCCTGCGCGATGACCGTGTGCCGATACCATTCGATCATGGCAGACCACCTCCGCCGCGGGTCTACCGGGAGCATATGCCCGGTGAACCCTTCCCTCGGCGGTCGCGGAGTGGGACGCTGGTGGGCACGTTGAGCCACCCCTTGACAAGGGGGTAAGCGATGGTTGGCGGAAGGGACACGTTCGCTGCCGAGGTCGCACCGTGCGGCAGGACGGTCGGCGGCGAATGCTACCGCGACGACGACGGCGAGGGACTCGTCGTCTATGACCAGTACTACAGCTGTGGCTGTCGCCGTACCCGGCACGAGTACCACGACGGCACGGTGACCACGACGGCGACCAGGCATGGCCGCCGGCACGGCAAGTTGGTCTCGGAAGAGCACTCCGAGCATCCGGTCTGAGGTCGGTGGGTGGGCTAGTCGGAGGACGATGAGCGCTGTTCACGATGTCGTGATCGTGGGGGGTGGCGGGGCGGGTCTCCGCGCCGCGATCGCGGTCGCCGAGGCCGATCCGCGCCTCAGCGTCGCGGTCGTCTCCAAGGTGTACCCGATGCGCAGCCACACGGTCTCCGCCGAGGGCGGCGCGGCGGCGGTGGCCAAGCCCGACGACAGCCTCGACGAGCACGCCTACGACACGGTCTCCGGCGGGGACTGGCTGTGCGACCAGGACGCCGTCGAGGCGTTCGTCGAAGAGGCGCCCCGGGAAATGCTGCGGCTGGAGCACTGGGGCTGCCCGTGGAGCCGGGAACCGGACGGCCACATCGCGGTACGCCCGTTCGGCGGCATGAAGAAGATGCGCACCTGGTTCGCCGCCGACAAGACCGGCTTCCACCTGCTGCACACGCTCTTCCAGACCTCCCTGAAGTACCCGTCGATCGCGCGCTATGACGAGTGGCACGTCACCCGCCTGCTGGTCGACGAGGGCCGGGTGTGCGGCGTGGTGGCGCTGGAGCTGATGTCCGGCCGGATCGAGGCGATCCTCGGCAAGGCGGTCGTCCTGGCCACCGGCGGCTGCGGCCGGGTCTTCCCGTTCACCACGAACGCCGCCATCAAGACCGGCGACGGGATGGCGCTGGCCTACCAGGCCGGTGCGCCGTTGAAGGACATGGAGTTCGTCCAGTACCACCCGACCGGGCTGCCGTTCACCGGCATCCTCATCACCGAGGCCGCGCGTGCGGAGGGCGGCTGGCTGCTCAACAAGGACGGGTACCGGTACCTGCAGGACTACAACCTCGGCACGCCGTCACCGGGGCCGGTGCTGCGCAGCATGGAACTCGGTCCCCGCGACCGGCTGTCCCAGGCGTTCGTCAAGGAGCAGGAGAAGGGCCGTACCATCGACACGCCCTACGGCCCGGTGGTGCATCTCGACCTGCGGCACCTCGGCGCGCAGGTGATCGACAGCAAGCTGCCCTTCGTCCGGGAGCTGTGCCACAAGTACCAGAACATCGACCCGGTGCACGAGCTGGTGCCGGTACGGCCGGTGGTGCACTACATGATGGGCGGCGTCCACACCGACCTCAACGGCGCAACCGGCCTGTCCGGGCTGTACGCCGCCGGCGAGGTGGCCTGCGTGAGCATCAACGGCGCCAACCGGCTCGGCTCCAACTCGCTGCCGGAGTGTCTGGTCTTCGGCGCCCGCGCGGGCTCGGCGGCGGCCCGCTACGCGGCCGCCGCGGCCCCGTCGGGGCGCGCGATCCTCGCCCAGGCCGCCGACGAGCAGCGCCGCCTCGAACTGGACCTGCTCGGGCGTACCGGCGGCCGCGAGCGGATGTCCACCATCCGCACCCGGATGCAGGCGACCATGGAAGGCGCGGCCGGCATCTACCGCGACGGCGACACCCTCGCCAAGGCCGCCGACCAGCTTCGCGAGCTGCGCGAGCGGGCCGCCACGGCCACCCTCGACGACGCGAGCCGTACGTTCAACACCGAACTCACCGCAGCGCTGGAACTGGCCGGCATGCTCGACCTCGCCGAGTCGATGGTGGCGTGCGCCCTGCACCGTGAGGAGTCCCGCGGCGCCCACCAGCGCACCGACTTCCCCGCCCGGGACGACCGCCGCTTCCTCGCGCACTCGCTGGTGTACCGCGAGGCGGACGGGCCGCCGCGGGTGGAGCACCAGCCGGTCACCATCACCCGATGGCCGCCGGGCGAACGGGTCTACGGGAGGTGAGCAGATGCCGGACCAGATCACCCTGCAGGTGGCCCGGTACCGGCCGGAGCAGGAGGACCGGCCGAGCTTCGACGAGTACCAGGTACCGCTGCGCCACGACTGGGCGGTACTCGACGGCCTGAACTACATCAAGGACGAGCTGGACGGCACCCTGTCGTACCGCTGGTCGTGCCGGATGGGGATCTGCGGCAGCTGCGGCGCGAACGTCAACGGCGAGCCGAAGCTCACCTGCGGCACGTTCCTGACCGACTACGCGCCGGGACCGGTACGGATCGAGCCGCTGGCGAACTTCCCGATCATCCGGGACCTGGTCGTGGAGCTGACCGACTTCCTGGCCAAGCTCGGCGCGGTGCAGCCCTGGCTGATCCGCGACGAGGAGCAGCCGATCGAGGAGGGCGAGTACCTGCAGACCCCGGCGGAGCTGGAGGAGTACAAGCAGTACAGCATGTGCATCAACTGCATGCTCTGCTACTCCGCGTGCCCGGTGTACGGGCTGGACAGCAAGTTCATCGGGCCGGCGGCGATCGCGCTCGCCCAGCGGTACAACCTGGATTCCCGCGACGAGGGCGCGCACCTGCGGCTGACCGTGCTGTCCCAGCCCGAGGGTGTCTGGGGCTGCACATTCGTCGGCGAGTGCTCGCGGGCCTGCCCGAAGGGGGTCGACCCGGCCGGCGCGATCCAGCGGTACAAGCTGGCCGCGGCGACGGCGGCGGTCAAGTCGCTCCTGATGCCCTGGGGGAAGCGATGAGTGCCCCGCTCTACCGCCCGCGCACCCCGCTCCTGTGGTGGCTGTCGCGATGGTCCTACACCCGGTTCGTGCTGCGCGAACTGAGCAGCGTGTTCGTCGCGTGGACGGTGGTGTACCTGCTGCTGCTCGTGCGCGCTGTCGGCCGCGGTCCGGCCGAGTACCAGAAGTTCCTCGACTGGTCCGGCAGCCCGTGGCTGGTCGTGCTGAACCTCGTCGCGCTGGCCTTCCTGCTGTACCACGCGATCACGTTCGTCAACCTGACGCCGCAGGCGATGGTGGTGAAGCTGCGCGGCCGCCGGGTACCGCCGCGCATGCTGGCCGGGTCGATCTACCTGAGCTGGATCGTCGTGTCCGCATTCCTCGCGTGGCTGGTGGTGGTCTAGGTGGCCGACCGGGGGAGGAGCACTCCGGAACCGTTCGTGTGGCTGCTGTTCAGCGGTGGCGGGGTCGCGGCGGCGCTGGTACTGCCGGTGCTGCTGGTCCTGTTCGGCGTGCTCGTGGCGCTCGGCTGGGTGCCGGCTCCCGACCAGGCGCACCTGCTCGCGGTACTCCGGTTCCCGCTCACCCGGCTGGTGTTCGTCGGGGTGTGCTTCCTGGCGCTGGTCCATGCGGCGCACCGGTTCCGGTACACCCTGCAGGACGGGCTGAAGCTGCAGCGGTTCGAGAACCTCATCGCCGCGGCCTGCTACGGCGCCGCACTCGTCGGCACCGCAGCGGCCGCGTACCTGATGTTCGCCGCCCTGTGATCGGCCGCTACGGCTTGTCCGCCCGCCGCACCTGAATCGGCACTACGCGGGCGATGGCGTCAAAGTCCGCATCGACGTGCAGCACCGTCAGGCCCCATGCTTCCGCCGTCGCGGCAACGAGGAGGTCGGCAACCGATGGCCCTTTGTGCTGACCGAGATCGACCAGACCATCCTGCACCCGAGCCACGAACCGCCAGGCGTCGTCCGGCATCGGTTGCCAGCCGAACAACGCTCGCAGTTGGGCCCGAAGCTGGTCGCGGTCCGCTTTGCTGGCCGTCGCGCGTACCAGTTCGGCCTCGACGACCGGGCACACGGCAACCAGCCCGGCGCGTACCGCGTCAACCCACCGGGGCTCGATGTCCTGTCCCCGCCGGAGCCTGACCACCATCGACGTATCGGCGAGGAATGTCACGCAGCGTTCCCCGAGTGGTCGTCGATCTCACCCTGCTCGATGAGGTCGGTGTCGAGCCGATCGAGCAGGTCCCGGAACGAGTCGAGTACCTGGGCCCGCTTGTCCGCATCCACGGCGGCCGCCAGATCCAGGGCGGCGTTGACGGTTTCCCGTTTCGTGCTCGTCCGCAGCGCCCGCTGTGCCCGCGCCAGCTTTTCCTCGTCAATGTCGATGATGGTTCGCGCCATGTATCAAGGTTAGCTGCTTGATATCAAGGCATCAACCTGTACCGGCGGGCGGCGGCCAGGGCTTCGCGCATGGTCGCAGCGTCGACCGGTACTCCGGCGTCGGTGCGGGTTCCGTGCGGGCCGAAGTAGAGGGCGGCGTACGCCGCGGTGTCGCGCTGGAAGCGCCACCCCTCCGCGAGCGGCCCGGCGTCGACGGTGTCGTACCCGATCGCGTCGAGGAACGCCGTCACCGCCTTCTTCGCCTGCGCGTCGTCGCCGGCGATCGCGAGGACGCTGCGGTCCGGCGCGCCGGCCGGCCGGGCCAGCGACAGCAGGTGCCTGAAGTAGATGTTGTTGAACGCCTTGACCACCTTCGCGGCGGGCAGGTGGCGCTGGAGCAGTTCGCTCACCGTGGTCGACTCGTCGTCCAGCTCGGGGATCTGCCCGTCGCGCTGCGGGTAGTAGTTGTTGGTGTCCATGACGACCTTGCCGGCCAACGGCTCGACGGGCACGCTGCGGTACGCCCGCAACGGGATGCTCACGACCACCAGGTTGCCGGCTTCCGCGGCCTCGGCCGGGGTCGCGGCGCGCGCCCTGGGTCCGAGCTCGTCGACCAGCTCCTTCAGCGTCTCGGGTCCGCGCGAGTTGCTCAGGACCACGTCGTACGCTGCCGCGACGGCCAGCCTGGCCACCGTGCCGCCGATGTGTCCGCTGCCGATCAATCCGATGGTTGTCATGTCCGGCCGCAACCCCGCACCGCAGGCCGGCATTCCCGCCCCGCTAGTGTGTGACGAGGGTCAGCTCGAAGGAGTAGCGCGAGGCGCGGTACACGTGGCTGCCGTACTCGCGCATGATGGCCAGCGGCTCGTCCTGCGCGTACCGCAGCCGTTCGATCGCGACGACGGCCGTACCGGCGGCCACGTGCAGCGCCGCGGCGATGTCGTCCGGTGCGGGTACCTGGGCGAAGGACAGCACCTCGGTGCGGGGCTGCCGGTGCGCGTGCTCGAGGTCGTCGTACAGGCTGCTCAGCTCCACCTGCCGGCGGACCCGGGCCCGGGCGACCTGGGTGCCGACGCCCCGCTTGCGGATCAGCAGCCCTTTGTTGACCAGGTGCTGGATCGCCTGGCGCATGGTCGGCCGGGACAGCCCGAGCTGGTCGGCAAGGGCGATCTCGTTCTCCAGCCGGGAGCCGGGCGTCAGCTCGCCGGACTCGATCAGCTCCTGGAGCCGCTGGGCCACCTGGAAGTACAGCGGCACGGGGCTGGACCGGTCGACTCGGATCAGGGCGGCTACGGGCTGCACGGTCGGACCCTACCACGGATCAGCAAGGAAGTTTTAACGTCGTTATGTCCTGACAAACTATTGACGTCACGGAAGCCCCCGGCACCGCCCCCGGACTGTACGGGCATGATGCGGATGTCACTGAGCGGAATGCCGGGCGCGGTCGCGTCCCGATGCGAAGCAGGCTGGCACTGACCCCGGCCCCGTCAGGGAGGTCCGTCGGCACGGAGGGCGAGATGATGTCGCAGCAGCAGATCTCTGTCGCGGTGATCGGTGCGGGCATGGCCGGGCGGAGTCACGCCGCGGGCTACCGCCAGGCGAACACGGTCTTCGGGCGGGGGCTTCCCCCGATCCGGCTGGCCACGATCGCCGACGCCAACACGACGCTCGCCGAGGACGCCGCTGACCGGTACGGCTTCGAGAAGGCGGTGTCGAGCTGGGAGGCGGTCGCCGAGGATGCGTCGATCGACGCGGTGAGCATCGTGGTGGGTAACACCCTGCACCGGCCGATCGCGGAGGCGCTGGTCGCGGGCGGCAAGCACGTGCTGTGCGAAAAGCCGCTGGCCGGCTCGATGGAGGACGCCAGGGCGATGGTGGCCGTGGAGAAGGGCGCGGACGTCGTGACGGCGGTCGGCTACACCTACCGCCGCAATCCGGCCATCGCCGCGATCCGCGACCACGTAGTCAACGGCGAGCTCGGCGACCTGTCGCTGTTCAACGGCCGCTACTGGTGCGACTACGCCAGCGACCCCCGCGGCCCCTTCGGCTGGCGGTTCAAGGGCGACCTGGGCACCGGCGCCCTCGGCGACATCGGCGCCCACATCATCGACCTCGGTGAGTACATCTGCGGGCCGATCGAGTCGGTCTCCGGCGGCGCGTTGTCGGTCCAGGTGGCGAAGCGTCCACTGCCCCTCGGCGCGGTGGTCGGGCACGACGCTGCCCCGGTCAGCGACGAGATGGGCGAGGTCGAGAACGAGGACACGGCGGTGTTCTCCGCCCGCTTCCGGTCCGGCCTCACCGCATCGTTCTCGGTGTCGCGGACGGCCTTCGGCATGCCCAACGGCTTGGGTTTCGACGTCTACGGGTTGTCCGGACGGGCCTCCTTCGACTTTCACCGGCCCGCCGAGTACCAGCTCGACGACGCCCAGCCACGGTCCGGCACCGGCGGCGGGCGGCAGGTCATCGTCGGACCGCAGATGCCGTACTTCCGCGGCGGGTATCCGATGCAGGCCCCCGGCGTCGGTGGCGGCAACGCCGAGATGTTCACCTATCAGGCTCGGGCGTTCCTCGACCAGATCACCGGGGCGGCCGACCCGGTGCCGCCCAACGCGACGTTCGCCGACGCGCTGCACACCATGGAGATCATCCAGGCGGTGGTTCAGTCGTCCCAGGCCGGCGGCGCTTCGGTACCTGTCAGTTGATCCCTGAAGGGAGGCAGATCTGTCATGGCTCTCAAGCTGGGTGCCTACACCGCCTGCCTGCACGACCGCCCGCTGGTGGAGGCGTTGGAGGTACTCAAGTCCAACGGTCTGACCTCGGTGGAGGTCAACAGCGGGGGGTTCATCCCGTCCCCGCACTGCCATGTCGACCTGCTGCTGTCGTCGGGGCAGGCCCGCCGGGACTACCTGGGCGAGTTCTCCTCCCGGGGCATGGAGTTGACCGGTCTGAACTGCAACGGCAACCCCCTCAACCCGCTGCCCGGCGTCGGGCCCAAGCACACCGACGACCTGCGCCGCAGTATCGAGTTGGCGGGCCTGCTCGGGGTCCGGCACGTGGTGACGATGTCGGGTACCCCCGGCTCGGACCCGGCGGCGAGGTACCCCTCCTGGGTGGTGAACCCGTGGGACGGGGTCTACCTGGACGTCCTGGACTACCAGTGGGACGTGGCCGCCGAGTTCTGGTCCGGGATCGACGCCCTGGCCCGGGCCAACAACGTTCGCGTCGCCGTGGAGATGCACCCGCACAACCTGGTGTTCTCCCCGGTCACGCTGCGCAAGCTGGTGGACCTGATCGGCGCGACCAACGTCGGCGCCGAGATGGACCCCTCGCATCTGATGTGGCAGGGCATGGACGTCGCCGCGTCCATCCGGTGGCTGGGTCCGCTGGTGTTCCACGCCGCCGCCAAGGACGCGATGATCACCCCGGGAGTCGCCATCCGCGGGGTGCTCGACACCTCCTTCGAGCGGGTTCCGGCCGACGCGGAGGGCAAGGTACCCACCGGCTACGGGTTCTGGTGCGCCGCCTGGCCGCAGGATCCGGCGTGGCGGTTCGTCGCGGTCGGCATCGGCCACGACGTCCCGTACTGGACCGAGTTCCTCCGCGCGCTCGCCGAGGTGGACCCCGACATAGCCGTCAACATCGAACACGAGGATGCCAACTACTCCCGCCTCGACGGTCTGGCCCTCGCCGCCGAGAACCTCCGCGCCGCCGCCGCCAAGATGTAGCAGCCGACCCGCCTACCGCGCCGCCAGCGTGAACTCGAACGAGTACCGCGACGCCCGGTACACGTGGCTGCCGTACTCGACGGGGCGGTCGGTGTGGTCGTACGCGGTGCGCAGCATCGTCAGCAGTGGCGCGCCGCGCGTCTCGCGCAGCAGCCGCGCCTCGGTCGCGCTCGCCTTGCGCGCGCCGATGGTCTGTTCGGCGATGCGCAGCTGGACGCCGGCGTCGCGCAGCAAGTGGTACAGGCCGTGCCGGGTGAGCGCCTCGGCCGTGATGTCGGCGACGCCCACCGGTACATAGTTGCGCATGAGGGCGAGCGGCTCATCCTGGGCGTACCGCAGCCGTTCGAACGCGACGACCTCGGTGCCGGCCGGCAGCCGCAGCGCCACCGCCACGTCGTCGGGCGCCGCTTCCCGGTCGAACGACAGGATCTCGGTGCGCGGCTGGCGGTTGGCCCGGTCCAGGTCGTCAAACAGGCTGGACAGCTCGACATGGCGGCGGACGCGCGCGTGTACCACCTGGGTGCCCACGCCCCGCTTGCGGACGAGCAGCCCCTTGTTGACCAGGTGCTGGATGGCCTGCCGCATCGTCGGGCGGGACAGGCCGAGCTGGTCGGCCAGCGCGATCTCGTTCTCCAGGCGGCAGCCGGGCGGCATCTCACCGGATTCGATCATCTGCTCCAGCCGCTGTGCCACCTGGAAGTACAGCGGCACCGGGCTGGAGCGGTCGACCCGGATCGGCGGGGTCACGCGCTCCACGACGTCTCCTCGCTGGGACGGCCATCGGATGACCTCGACATTATGCAGCTTCGTTCGCTCCGCGAGCTGACCAGCAAGTAAGCATGATAGTACAAGTTAACAAAGAACTTAGTAAGTACGTCAGGACAAAGTATTGACACGCCGTTCACGGCGGGGTTACATCGTTCTATCCGCGGCACCCCCGGAAGCCGCCTTACGCGAGCCACCGCTGCGCGGTTCGGTCGCGCGCAGACCCCAGACGCGGCGCCCAACGCCCGGGAGAGGACGACATGACGGTGCCACTCGAAGTCCTGACCATGGGACGGGTCGGCGTCGACATCTACCCGTTGCAGGTCGGCGTCGGGCTGGAGGACGTCGAGACCTTCGGCAAGTACCTCGGTGGCAGCCCCACCAACGTCGCCGTGGCCGCGGCCCGGCACGGGCGCGGCGCAGCGGTGATCACCCGCACCGGCGACGACCCGTTCGGCCGATTCGTCCACCAGGCGCTGCGCGGGTACGGCGTCGACGACCGGTTCGTGACCCCGGTGGCCGCGTACCCGACGCCGGTCACCTTCTGCGAGATCTTCCCGCCCGACGACTTTCCGCTGTACTTCTACCGGTTGCCCAAGGCGCCCGACATGGAGATCAACGCCGAGGAGCTGGACTACGACGCGATCTGCTCGGCCGGCGTGTTCTGGGTGACCGTGACCGGCCTGTCCGACGAACCCAGCCGGTCGGCGACGCTGGCCGCGCTGCGGGCCCGCGGCAGGCGCGGCATCACCGTGCTCGACCTGGACTACCGGCCGATGTTCTGGCCGTCGCGGGAGGCGGCCCGACCCTGGATACAGCAGGCACTGGCGCACGCCACCGTGGCCGTCGGCAACCTCGACGAGTGCTACACCGCGGTCGGGGAAAGCGATCCGGGTGCCGCCGCCAAGGCGCTGCGCGACCTCGGCGTCGACCTCGCCGTGGTCAAGCAGGGACCGCGCGGCGTCCTCGCTGTCGACCCGGGCGGCGCGGTGGAGGTCCCGCCGGTACCCGTCGAAGTGGTCAACGGCCTGGGCGCCGGCGACGCGTTCGGCGGTGCGCTCTGCCACGGGCTGCTCTCCGGCTGGCCGGTGGCCCGCATGATGCGCTTCGCCAACGTGGCCGGTGCGATCGTCGCGTCCCGGCTGTCCTGCTCCGACGCCATGCCAACGACGGCCGAGGTGGAGGCGATGCTCGATGTTCGCTGAGCGGCTCACGGAGATCGTCGAGATCAGGGTTAACCGGCCGCATGCCATCGCCGAGGCGGCGGCCCGCCGTACCCGGCCGGCCGGCATCACCGGTGCCCGCGGCCGGGTGATGATGGTGGCGGCCGACCATCCGGCCCGCGGCGCGCTGCGCGCCGGCGTCCGGCCGCTCGCCATGGCCGACCGGGCCGACCTGCTGGAGCGGCTGTGCACCGCGCTGTCGCGGCCGGGCGTCAACGGGGTGCTCGGTACCGCCGACGTGCTGGAGGACCTGCTGCTGCTCGGCGCGCTCGACGGCAGGGTCGCGATCGGGTCGATGAACCGGGGCGGGCTCGCCGGCACGGTGTTCGAGATCGACGACCGGTTCACCGGGTACGACGCGGCGACGATCGCCGCGATGAACTTCGACGGCGGCAAGATGCTGCTGCGCATCGACCCGGACGACCCGGCCACCGCGTCCACCCTGGAAGCCTGCGGCAACGCGGTCACCGCGCTCGCCGGCCACCGGCTGGTCGCCATGGTCGAGCCGTTCATCGCGCACCGCGTCGACGGCCGGATCCGCAACGACCTGACGCCGGAGGCCATGATCCGGGCGATCGCGGTGTCCTCCGGGCTCGGCGCCACGTCCGCGTACACCTGGTTGAAGGTGCCAGTGGTCGATTCGATGGAGCGCGTGATGGCCGCGGCGACGCTGCCCGCGCTGTTGCTGGGCGGCGAGGTGCCGGCCAACCCGCAGACGGCGTTCGAGTCCTGGCACAAGGCGCTGCAACTGCCCACCGTCAAGGGGTTGGTGGTCGGCCGGTCGCTGCTGTACCCGCCCGACGACGACGTCGCCGGTGCCGTCGACACCGCCGTGAACCTGCTCTAGGAGGCGTTGAGTTTGATGAGTACCAAGCTGCACCTGACGGCAGGCAGCGCCGCCGGCGGCCCGTACGAGCTCGACCTCACGCCGGAGCAGGCCGGCTGGACGTACACCGGGCTGCGCGTGCTGGCGCTGCCGGCCGGCGGTACGCACCGGTACGCCACCGGCGAGGACGAGGTCATCGTGCTGCCGCTGGAAGGCGGCTGCACGGTCGAGGTCGACGGCGAGCGGTACGAGCTGGCCGGCCGGCCGAGTGTCTTCGCCGGACCGACCGACCTGGTGTACGCGCCGATCGGGAGCGACGTCACGGTCAGCAGCGCAGCCGGCGGCCGGTTCGCCCTGGGCACAGCGCGGGCGTCGCGCCGGTTCCCCGCACAGCACCTGCCCGCCGCTTCGGTACCGGTCGAGCTGCGCGGCGCCGGCTGCGCATCCCGGCAGATCCACAACTTCGCCACGCCGGAGACGCTCGACGCCGACCGCATCATCGCCTGCGAGGTCATCACGCCGGGCGGCAACTGGTCGTCGTACCCGCCGCACAAGCACGACGAGCACCGCCCGGGCGAGTCGGTCCTCGAGGAGATCTACTACTTCGAGGTCCGCGGCGCGAACGGGATGGCCTACCAGCGGGTGTACGGCACCCCGGACCGGCCGATCGACGTGCTCGCCGAGGTGCGCAGCGGCGACGTGGTGCTGATCCCGCACGGCTGGCACGGGCCGGCGATGGCGGTACCCGGCTACGACCTGTACTACCTCAACGTGATGGCCGGTCCGGGCCCCGAGCGGGCCTGGCTGATCAGCGACGACCCGGCACACACCTGGATCCGCGGTACCTGGGCCGGGCAGCCGGTCGACACGCGCCTGCCGACCGCGGAGAGCGCATGAAGCGCTTCGGCGCCGAGGTGTCCCGGCTCGACTTCACCCAGCAGGCCCGCAAGACCTCCGACGCCAACAAGGCCAACCAGCGGCTGTTCCTGTAGAAGGGCGAACCAAAGTGCGAACGATAAACCACTGGATCGGCGGCAAGCCGACGACCGGCTCATGGGCCGGCACTTGGGCCGGACCAGCAAGGCGGCGTTCATCGGCCGAGCGCTTCGGCCCGGTGTTCAACCCGGCCACCGGTGCGCAGCAGGCGCAGGTGGCGCTCGCCTCGACGGCCGACGTGGACGACGCGGTCCGGACCGCGAAGGCGGCGTTCGAGGAGTGGTCGCAAGCGTCCCTGTCCAAGCGCACCAAGATCATGTTCGCCTTCCGGGAACTGGTCAACGCGCGGGTGAACGATCTCGCCGAGGTCATCTCCGACGAGCACGGCAAGGTCGTCTCGGACGCGCGGGGCGAGGTGCAGCGCGGCCTGGAGGTCGTCGAGTTCGCTTGCGGCATCCCGCAACTGCTCAAGGGTTCCTTCTCCGACCAGGTCTCCACCAGCGTCGACGTGTACTCGTTCCGCCAGCCGCTCGGCGTGGTCGCCGGCATCACCCCGTTCAACTTTCCGGTGATGGTGCCGATGTGGATGCACCCGGTGGCGATCGCCTGCGGCAACGCGTTCGTGCTCAAGCCCAGCGAGCGCGACCCGTCGGCGTCTCAACTGGTCGCCGAACTGTGGGCCGAGGCCGGCCTGCCCGACGGCGTGTTCAACGTGGTCAACGGCGACAAGGAGGCCGTCGACGCGCTGCTGGACCATCCCGACGTCGCGGCCGTCTCGTTCGTCGGGTCCACCCCGATCGCGCGGTACATCCACCAGCGCGGCACCGAGCACGGCAAGCGGGTACAGGCGTTGGGCGGCGCCAAGAACCACGCGATCGTGCTGCCGGACGCCGACCTGGAGTTCGCGGCCGGGCACCTGACGGCGGCCGCGTACGGATCGGCCGGCGAGCGCTGCATGGCGATCTCCGCGGCGGTGGCCGTCGGCGAGTCCGGCCCGCTGATGCAACGGCTGCGCGAGATGGCCCTCGCCACCAGGGTCGGTCCGGGCCGGGACCCGGCCAGCGAGATGGGCCCGGTGGTCACCCAGGCCGCCAAGGAGCGCATCGAGGGCCTGATCGCCTCCGGCGAGGCGCAGGGCGCCGAGCTCACCGTCGACGGGCGGGGGCTGACGGTACCCGGGTACGAGAACGGCTTCTTCGTCGGTCCGACCCTGATCGACCAGGTGACGCCGGAGATGGACGTGTACCGCGAGGAGATCTTCGGGCCGGTGCTGTCGGTGCTGCACGCGGACACCGTCGACCGGGCGATCGCATTGATCAACGCCAACCCGTACGGGAACGGCACGGCGATCTTCACGTCCAGCGGCGAGGCGGCCCGCCGGTTCCAGCGCGGGGTCAACGTCGGCATGATCGGCATCAACGTGCCGATCCCGGTACCGATGGCCTACTACTCGTTCGGCGGCTGGAAGGACTCGCTGTTCGGCCAGCACCACATCCACGGCCCGGAGGGTATTGCGTTCTACACCCGGGCCAAGGTGGTCACCGCCCGCTGGCCGCACGTCGACCACGCCGTCGGCGCCAGCTTCCACTTCCCGACGGCGTCCTAGCTGGTAGGTCGGGTCAAGGCAATGAGGGCTCCCGATCAGTGGAACGGCCTCCTGACGGATTTATCTCGGCTGGAGACGATCGTGAGCGTGACGCCCGGAGCCCACCCACGGGGGCGACACCCACCCTCACCGGCCCCCGGGAACCTCGGTTTCCTCAGGGCCAGGCGGTCCGGGCCGCCGGCGAGCCGGCGACCGCGCCGCGTACCACCGGGCGTAGCAGAGCCCATCGACTGTGTGTCACCCATTCGACCGACCGGAGGCGGTAGGTAATGTTCAGACAGGGAAGGCGGTTGGCCGGCGTCGCTCTCGTGGTGGGCCTGGCTGTGGCCGCCGCGGGCTGCAGTAGTACGGGGGGTAAGAAGTCCGAGCAGAACAGCAATGCCGGTGTGGCCGGGGGCAAGGCCAACACCCCGCAGATCACCATCGCGATGGTCACGCACGGCGCGCCGGGTGACACGTTCTGGGACATCATCCG
>WNGM01000333.1_pt1 | contig 43755 bp, 39 predicted proteins | sample 5400571 | NCBI WGS metagenome assembly WNGM01 (sample SAMN13153378, study PRJNA577476) | soil metagenome | isolation source: 100 cm soil or saprolite under Garry oak tree replicate 2 | place: USA:California | collected 2016-06-15 | reverse complement strand
CGAGCCTCGCCTGCGTGGTGAGCTGCCGGCCAACTCCGCGGGTGATCCGGCCACAGGCCGCCTCCGCGGTGACGGCGCAGGAGGCGAGGTCGAGCATGGTCTCTTCGACTCGGGTTCGGGGCGGCAGCTGCGTCGGGTGAGCAGCCTGCTCCGCACGGGCTCCCACGTGGACGGTGACGCCGCTAGCCGGAGCGACCCGGCGGTACCCGGGGATCGTGACGTGCACGGGCGAACTCGGCCAGTCGGCGAGCCTGTGCAGCTCGGCTGCCGTGTCGTGGCTGAGCACCGCGCCCCGCCCCGCTCGCAGGACAACCGCCCACAGGACGGCGTCGCGGGCCGGCTCCCCCGGTGAATGTCGCGTAGACGCCGTGCTGGAGCTGACGCCATCGTCCGTTCCGCACCTGCGCTCTGATCATGTCCCGGCTCTTGCCGCCTGATATGGACTGTCGCGCGGACAGGACTCCGCGCTGGATCTGGGCCAGCCGGTCGAGGTACTCGGGCAGGTCGGACGTCATGCCTCCAAGCGTCACCCGGCGCCGGCAAACGAGCCAGCCCTTGCGCGCTGCGGGTGTGGACAAGCGGTTCCTGGTCCTGTGGAGAACCGCCGGAGCGGGCCGCAGCGAGCGTCAGGCGCAGACCGCGCGAACCGCCAGGCCGGAACGGGCAGGCCGGAATGGGCAGGCCGGAGCGGGGCGGCCGGCTCGGTCAGCGTGAGCTCATTGTTGTCCCGCACGCACATGCCGCGGCCCGCCGAGGACATCATGGAGGACATGACCGACCGCGAGCTGATCAGCCGGGCCGAGGCACTCGGCGTGTCGGCAAGCTACCTGAACTCGCGACGGCAGCGCGTCGACGTGCCGGCCGGGACGCTCCGGGCGATCATCGAAGCCCTGGGCGAGCCGCCGGACCCGGCCAGGCTGGCCGGGCTGACCCCGCGCGCGCCCGCACCAGCCGCCGGGCCCCGGCTGCCGCGCAAGCGATCGTGGGGCTTCGCCGTCCAGCTCTACTCGGTCAGGTCCCGGCGGTCCTGGGGCCACGGCGACCTGCATGACCTGGCCGACCTGGCCCGGTGGTCGGCCGGGCACCTGGGCGCGGACTTCATCCAGATCAACCCGCTGCACGCGGCCGAGCCCGCCACCCCGATCAGCAACTCCCCGTACCTGCCGATGAGCCGCCGCTACACCAGCCCGCTTTACCTGCGGATCGAGGACGTGCAGGAGTACCAGCGGCTCAACCCGGCCCAGCGGCAGTACGTCGACGAACTGGCCGAGCCGCTGCGGGCCGCGAGCAGCACCCCCGACCTGATCGACAGGGACCGGGTGTGGGCCGCGAAGCTGCTCGCCCTTGAGTTGATCAGCCAGGTCGGCCGGAGCCCGGCGCGGGAGCGAAGCTACCGCCGGTTCACCGAGCGCGAGGGCGCCGAGCTCAACGCGTGGGCAAGCTGGTGCGCGCTGGCCGAGGTGCACGGATCCGACTGGCGCTGCTGGCCCGCGGAACTGGCCGATCCGGGCCGCGCGGCCCGGGTGACCGGATCGGGCCCACTCGCCGAGCGGGCGGAGTTCCATGCCTGGCTGCAGTGGCTGCTGGACGAGCAGCGAGCCGCCGCGCAGCGGGCCGCGCTGGCGGCCGGGATGAGCATCGGCGTGATCGGTGACCTCGCCGTCGGAGTCCATCCCGGCGGCGCGGACGCCTGGGCGCACCAGGACATGCTGGTCCGCGGGGTCAGCGTCGGCGCACCGCCCGACGGGTTCAACCAGCGCGGCCAGGACTGGGCGCAGCCGCCCTGGCACCCGCAGCGCCTCGCGGCGGCCGGCGCCGCGCCGCTCGCCGACCTGCTCGGCGCCGCGTTCCGGCACAGCGGCGGCCTGCGGGTGGATCACGTGATGGGCCTGATGCGGCTGTGGTGGGTGCCCGAGGGCAGGCCGCCGCACCTGGGCGCGTATGTCAGCTACGACCACCGGCTGATGGTCGGCGCGCTGACGGGCGAGGCGGCCAGGGCCGGCGCGCTGGCGATCGGGGAGGACCTCGGCACCATCGAGCCGTGGATCAGGCGCTACCTGGCCGGGCAGCACGTGCTGGGCACCGAGATGGCCTGGTTCGCCCGCGAGCCTGACGGCTCGCCGCTGCGGCCGCCGCACTGGCGGCGCGGCTGCCTGGCCACGGTCGGCACGCATGATGTCCCGCCGGTCGCGGGGTTCGTCTCCGGCGACCATGTGACCGTGCGGGCACGGCTTGGCCTGCTGGAAGATCCACAGGCGGAACGCAAAGTCTCGGAGCTGAGGTTGTCGTCCTGGCAGGACGCCCTCGTGGCGGAACATCTGCTGCCGCCCGGTCCCCAGCGCACGGCCGACGTGTTCACCGTCGCGATGTACGGCTACCTGGCGCTGACCCCGGCGCTGCTGGTCGGCGTCTCACTGGCCGACGCGGTCGGCGACCGCCGCACCCAGAACATCCCCGGCACCTTGGATGAGTACCCGAACTGGCGGGTGCCGCTCTGCGACAGCGAGGGCAAGGCAGTGCTGGTCGAGGACGTGGCAGACAGCGAACTCCTGCGGTCCGTGGTCCGTGCCGCCACCAGGTTTGCGCCGCACTGACCGCCGCAGCGCCCGGGCGCGGCCGCGGTCAGCACCCCGCATCGCCCCGGTGGTTGCGGGCCGCGGGCCGGCTCAGCCCGCCTGGGCGTCACGCTCCCGGCAGCGCAGCGCCCGGGCGACGTCGTCGCGCCCCTCGGCGAGGAGCCGGCGCAACGGCGGCGGCGGGCTGGCCCGGTCGAGATAGTCGGCGGCGGTGTCGACCGCCTCCTGGGTGACGACCGTCGCCGGGTAGCCGTTCGCGGCGAAGTACCGCGCCATGTCGGTGGACCAGTCGCGCCAGACGCCGGCGATCACGTCGAAGAACCGTGGCCCGTAAGGCTCAAGCAGCTCATCCTGGTCGGCGGAGTAGAACCCGCTGAGTGCGGCGCGGAACGAGGCGTTGGGCAGCTCGCCCGACACGATCCGGATCCAGGCGGCCTCCTTCGCCGCCGGGTCAGGAATCGCCGCCTCGCAGCTCAGCGCGCGCCGGTCGCCGGCGTCGGTCTGGTCCCTGTCGTGCTCGGACTCGATTGCGCCCTGACCGGCGGCGCCGCGGCTGACCAGCCGGTGCAGCAGCTGCCAGCGCAGGTCCGTGTCGACGGCCAGCCCTTCGATGACGGCCGACCCGTCGAGCAGCCCGCTGAGCAGCTCGAGATCCGCGGGTGACGTCGCGACCGACGCGAAGACCTGGGCGAAGGCAAGCTGGGAGTCCGAGCCCGGCTCGGCGCCGAGCAGCAGCCCGCGCATCCCGTCCGCCAGGGCGGCCATGCCTTCCGCGTGCCAGCCAGGATCGGCGAACCTGCGCACCGCCGCGACCGCCTGGCGCAGGATCGTCTGGAGCATCGAGATCTCCGTGACCGAGCCGACGCCGGACAGCACGAGCGCGGCGTAGTCCCTGGCTGCGAGCTCCGCGTCCCGGCACATGTCCCACGCGGACGCCCAGCACAGCGCGGCGGGAAGCGGCTGCTCGAAGTCGCCGATGGATCCGATCAGGGTGCGCAGCGAGTGGTCGTCCAGCCGGATCTTGGCGAAGGTCAGGTCGTCGTCGTTGACCAGCACCAGGTCGGGTATCCGCTGGCCGGCCAGGCCGGGCACATCGGTGCGCTCGCCGGTCACGTCGATCTCGATCCGGTGCCGCCTGGTGAGACCGCTCGCGCCGCGGTCGTACAGGCCGATGGCGATCCGGTGCGGACGCAGGACAGGATGGGAGTCCGGCGCATCCTGCAGCACGGCGAACCCGGTGAACGTGCCATCGGCGGCGCTCCCGTACGCCGGTCGCAGCGTGTTGACTCCCGCGGTCGCCAGCCATGCCTTCGACCAGGCCGCGAGGTCTCGTCCCGATGCGTGCTCGAGCGCGTCGAGCAGGTCGGCCAGCGACGCGTTGCCCCATGCGTGCTTGCCGAAGTACGAGCGGACGCCGGCCAGGAAGTTCTCCCTGCCCACATAGGCGACCAGCTGCTTGAGCACGGCCGCGCCCTTCGCATAGGTGATGCCGTCGAAGTTCACCTCGACCGCGTTGATGTCGACGATGTCGGCCGCGATGGGATGGGTCGATGGGAGCTGGTCCTGTCGGTATGCCCACGCCTTCCACGCCTGGGTGAAGGTCGTCCAGGCGTTAGGCCAGCGGGTGGCCTCGCTCTGCGCGACGAGGCTCGCCCAGGTGGCGAACGACTCGTTCAGCCACAGGTCGTCCCACCATCGCATGGTGACCAGGTCGCCGAACCACATGTGCGCCATCTCGTGCAGGATCGTCTCGCCTCGCGCCTCGCGCTGTGCGTCGGTGACCCGCGACCGGAAGATGTAGTCCTCGAGGAACGTGACGGCGCCGGCGTTCTCCATTGCGCCAGCCTTGTACTCGGGCACGAAAAGCTGGTCGTACTTGCCGAAGGGGTAGCGCACGCCGAACGCGGCATGGAAGTAGTCGAAGCCCTGCCTGGTGACTTCGAAGATCTCGTCGTGGTCTAGGTAGTCGGCCAGGGACTGCCGGCAGAAGATGCCGAGCGGGATGCCGTCATGCTCGCTCCGCTCGACGTGGTACGGGCCGGCCGAGACATGCGTGATGTAGGTCGACATCGGCGGCGTCGGCGGGAAGTGCCAGCGCTGCATGCCGGGCCCAGCGGGCTGGCCGGAGATGTCGGGGACCATGTTCGAGATCACTTGCCAGGTGCCCGGGCACAGCGCAGTGAACTCGAAGGTCGCCTTCAGGTCGGGCTGGTCGAAACAGGCGTAGATCCGGTGCGCGTCGAAGGTCTCCAGATCCGAGTAGAGGTAAACGCCCTTGTCCGCCGGGTCGGTGAACCGGTGCAGACCCTCGCCGCTGCGTGAGTAGGCGCACTGGGCCCTGACCGTCAGCTCGTTCGACGCGGCGAGTCCAGGCAGGCTGATCCGGTTGCCGTCGAACGCCGTGGCGGGCAGTGCGGCTCCGTTGAGCGTGACCTCGCTGACCTCGGGCGCCGTCAGGTCGATGAACGACGTCGCTCCTGGGGAAGGGCATCCGAACCGCACGGTCGTCACCGAGCCGAACGTGGCCTCGCCGCCGGTCAGGTCGAGTTCGACCTGGTAGGACTCGACGCGCAGCAGCCTGGCGCGCTCGGCCGCTTCGTTGCGGGTGAGGTTGCTGGTCACAGTCGCTTCCTTCGCTCAGGTGGCCCGGGCACCCTGGCATGATTTCACGCCAAGCCGGCGGAATGCCGTGCCGGTTCGCCGGGTTGTCAGGTTACAGGAGCGGGTGTCGCATAGGTCGGTCTCGCAGAGGAGATGTTGTGACGGAACAGCCGCCGGTTGAAGTCGATTTCTGGTTCGACCCGCTCTGCCCGTGGGCGTGGATAACGTCGCGGTGGATGGTGGAGGTTGAGAGGGTTCGCGCGATCGCCACACGCTGGCACGTGATGAGCCTTGCCGTGCTCAACGAGGGCAGGGACGACCTGCCCGAGGGCTACAAGGAGCGGCTGACCCACGCCTGGGGACCGGTGCGGGTGTGCGCCGCCGCCGAGCAGAAGTTCGGGCCCGACGTCGTTCTTCCGCTCTACACGGCGATCGGCACGCGGTTCCACAACGACAAGGCCGAAAGGAACCGGGCGACGATCGAGGCCGCTCTGGCCGAGGCCGGCCTGCCGGCGGACCTCGCCGACGCGATGGAGTCCGCCGAGTACGACGACGCGGTGCGCGCGTCGCACAACGACGGCATCGAGCGGGTCGGCGTCGAGGTCGGAACTCCGGTGATCTCGGTGGGCGGGGCTGCCATCTTCGGCCCGGTGGTGACGCCGATCCCGCGCGGCGAGGCGGCAGCGAAGCTGTGGGACGGGGTGCTGCTCTGCCTGCAGACGCCCGGGTTCTTCGAGATGAAGCGGAGCCGGACCACGCCGCCGATCTTCGACTAAGGCAGCTACGGCCGTTGTCGGGACGCTGGCCGGCGCGGCCGTCATCCGGGTGCCTGCTGATGGTTCGGCAGCCTCGGCAGCACGACGCGAACCGCCCACGAGCAGTCGGAGATGATGTCCAGGGAGTGGTTACCGGGATCAGTGGTGTACCAGGTGATCCCGCGCCCGGCCGGCCCCGAGGCATCGATCTCCAGGTCGTAGCCGGTCAGCTTCGCGCTGCCGGTCACGAGCAGGCTGCCCGATCGGCCCGCGACGCAGCGGAAAGACCAGGAAAGGCCCCAGGCGCCCCGGCCGGCGATGTGGAATTCGGCGCGCCTCGCGAGCCTGGCGCCCCGAAAGGACGCGACGACCGGGCCGGCGATCCAGTGAGGCGCCGTGTTCGGTGGGTCGGAGGGCCGCGCGGGCCCGTGGCCCGCCGTGAGATTGCTGGCCTGGCGCGCCGAGATCGGCCCGCTGTCTGCCGAGCCGGAGACGCCTTCGCTGCCCATCTTGACCACTAACGCCGTCATTCCCAGCACGAGGCATACGCCTGCCGCCGCGGTGCCTGCCGCGATAACCAGGCGGAGAGCGCGGTGAACGCCGGGCAGGCCCGGCGGGTCGCCGGTCAGCTTGAGCCATCGGAAGAGATCAGGTCGCGCGGCGCTGGCGGTAGAACGTTGTGCTCGGGGATGCAGCACCGTGCTCTCCCATCGGTCAGCCCGGCTGCGGGCCTGAGTCTGAGTATCTCCTCGCTGCCAATGCGTTCGGCTGCGATTGCCACTCCGGAAGCCAATGCCCAGGCAGTTACTAAAGTCGATCACATAACGGGCAGGGTTGTATCGCGAAATGCAATGCCGTCCAGGGATTACAGGCGTTCTTGCTGGTAACGGCGCTGAGATGAAATGTTCTGCGGGGCAAGCCGATTGGCAAGTTTCGGGAAAGAATGGCCAATGTTTGCGGTAAGTTGCCAATCGGTGCAGCGGGTGCGTGTCGGGGCAGCGGGCCAGCGTGGCAGAGGCCAGCGTGGCAGAGGCCAGCGTGGCAGAGGCCAGCGTGGCAGAGGCCAGCGTGGCGGGTTGCCCTCTCCGGCGGGCGCGCGGCCCCGGCCATGACGTGAGCGTGTCTAGGCCGCCGGGCGGGCCTGCGGCGCTAGCGTGGGCCTGGGCGCTGGCGTTTGCGTGTGCCGCGGCCCTGGCGTGTGGGTGTGCCGCGGCGTGGGGGTAGGCGTGGGCGTCGGCGTTTGCGTGTGCCGCGGCCCTGGCGTGTGCGTGTTCTTCGGCCCTGGCGTCGAAGTGGGGTGGTGGCGGTGGCTGTGCCTCAGCGGCTCGCTGGCCCTGGTCGGCAGCACGACCTGCGCTCTCCACGGGCAGTCAGAAATAATCAGCAGAACGTGGTATCCGGGCTCGCGGATGTTCCACCAGAGTCCCTGTCCTCGCTTGCCCACGTCGTGGATCTTTAGCTGGCCGGGAGTCCCGTTGCTGGTATCTTCCACGGCGAAGTCGCCCGATCGGCCTGGCGGGCAGCTGAAGCTCCAGTAGATTCCCCAGGTGTCAGGAGCCTTGATCCGGATCCGGGCCGGATGCGCCGCGCCCGGACCGCGGTAGGAGGCGATCGTCGCGCCCGCGACCAGGTCCGTGCCGTGCAGGCTCGCGCCGTGGCGGGCCGACCCGGTGGTGGGGAGGGGGCCGCCGTTCGTCGCGGTCGACAACGGGTTCGTCACTTCCCCGTTGCCTAGCGCAACGACAATGGTGACCATTCCGGAAACGACGCACAGCCCGGCGGCGCCGGTTCCGATCGCCAGCATCAGCCGCACAGCACGGCGGGTCGGCGACCGTGACCTGGCGCCGCCCGCGGGCCACTCACCCGGGCACGGCGGGTCGGCCACCCGCCCCCTGAGGCGGCGGCGACGATGTCGGGAATGCCGCACGAGGCGCTCCGATCATCACCGGTAGCCAGGGGTGGGATAGTTGCGGGACGAGAGCGTTGTATCACGAAATGCCACCTCGCTGGGGGATAACCAGCGTTCTGGGCCGCGGACTGACGGGCGAGAATGCAGGCATGCGCAGCAACTACATCAACGGCACATGGTCACCGTCCGCCGACCCGGGCGGCATCGACGTCGTCAATCCCGCCGACCAGTCGGTGATCGACCGCGTGCCCGCCGGTCATCCGTCCGACGTCGACGACGCCGTGCGGGCGGCGCGTGCGGCCTTCGAAGGCTGGGCCGCGACCCCGGTAGCGGAGCGGGCGGAGCGGCTCGACGCGGCCAGGCAACTGCTCGAGGCGCGGGCCGACTCCGTCGCGGTGACGATCAGCGCCGACATGGGCTCGCCGCTGGCCTTCGCCCGCAAGGTCCAGGTGGGTACGCCGCTGGCCGTGCTGGCCAGCTTCGTCGAGCTGCTCGCCGGATACGACTTTGGCGGTGAGCGCACCGGCAACGCGCTGGTCGTGCGCGAGCCGGCCGGGGTCGTCGGCGCGATCACGCCGTGGAACTACCCGCTGCACCAGGTCGTGGCGAAGGTCGCGGCGGCCCTGGCGGCCGGCTGCACGGTCGTGCTGAAGCCCAGCGAGGTGGCGCCGCTAGCGGCCTATGAGCTGGCCGGCATCTTTCACGAGACCGGGCTGCCGCCGGGGGTGTTCAACCTGGTCAGCGGCACGGGCAAGGTCACCGGCGAGGCCATCGCGGCACACCAGGACGTGGACGTGGTCTCCTTTACCGGGTCGGTCCAGGCCGGCCGGCGCGTCGCCGAGGTCGCCGCGGGCACGATCAAGCGGGTCACGCTGGAGCTCGGCGGGAAGTCGGCCAGCCTGATCTTGCCCGACGCCGATCTCGGCACCGCCGTGAAGGTCGGCGTCGCCCGGGCATTCGTCAACTCCGGCCAGACGTGCAACGCCCTGACCAGGATGCTCGTGCACGCCGGCCGTTACGAGGAGGCCGTCGCCCTGGCCGCCGAGAACGCCGGAAGATACCGGGTCGGTCATCCAGCCGCCGAGGGGATCAGGATGGGCCCGCTGGCCTCGGCCGCACAGCGCGACCGCGTCGTCGGGTACATCGAGCGCGGAGTCGCCGAGGGCGCCAGGGTCGCGGCGGGCGGCGCCGAGCCGATACCCGGCCTTGAGGCGGGCAGCTACGTCAGGCCGACGGTGTTCGCGGACGTCACTCCCGGCATGACAATCGCCAGGGAGGAGATTTTCGGGCCGGTCCTGTCGGTGATCGGGTACCAGGCCGAGGACGAGGCGGTGGCGATCGCCAACGGAACCGCATACGGCCTGGCCGGAGCCGTCTGGTCCAGCGACCAGGAGCACGCCGTGCGGATCGCCAGGCAATTGCGGGCCGGACAGGTCGAGATCAACGGCGGAGCGTTCAACGTCGCGGCCCCGTTCGGCGGGTTCGGCCGGTCGGGCTACGGTCGCGAACTCGGCGTGCACGGCCTGGAGGAGTTCCTCGAGGTCAAAGCCCTCCTGTTCTGAGCCCGCTGGTCCGGCAGATCGGGAATGGAGAACCTTGGCCCGGCGCGACGCAGCGAACCCGGCCCGCACCCGTCCGGCCCGCCGAATTTCACGCCCTGCGCCTTTCCCGCCGGGAGAAAGACTGATATCACTGGTTGTGGCTCCGCAAAGCTGACAAGCCGGGCACCGAATTGGCTCCAGCGAGTGACAAGTCGTTTTGATCATGTGGATTTGCCCGGGTCGCGGCGAGCGAGAGCGGGCGCGGGCCTTGCGGAGCCGGGGCTGGGGCCGGGGCTGGGGCTGGGGCCGGGGAGGCGCTGGAGCATGCTCTACGCGGGCCGGGGCGCCCCCGGTAGCTGGCCGGCCGCGTCCGAAACCTCGGTCAGAACGGCATCGGGGACCACGGCGCCGGGTCCCAGTACATGGCGGCCGACAGGTCGGCGACCGCGCCAGGCCGCAACTCGGTGATCTGTCCGGCGGCGGCCATCCCGCCGAGCCTGGTGCCGCCCAGGTAGGCCGCGCCGAGCGCGGAGACCGGCAGCGCGATGTCCGGCTCGGCGGTCGTCCGCTCGCAGGCGGGCTTCCCGCCGCCGGCGATGCCGCCGGCCGCCAGCCGCCACCGTCCGTGGTTGGCCGGCAGCAGCGGGTCGGCGACCTCGATCACCACGTCGACGCTGCTCGCATAGCGCCGCCGCTGGAGCGCGGCCGGCAGGTCGACGAGCCTGATCCACAATCCGTCGGCGAGCTTCGCGCGGGTCCGGCGGGGATCGACGAGCATGTGCTGAATCGGGTCGTCGGCCGGCCTCCTCCGGGCCCTCACCTCCGTCACCAGGTCCCTGGAGAGCAGGTCGCCCCAGAGCGCGGCGCAGGCGACAGGATCGGTCCAGAACAGCTCCCACACAGACAGCGACTGTGCCGGCATGCCGTCGTTGCCCCAGTCCGGCTTGACCGAGTACAGCGCGTACCCCCGCGGACCCGACCGATCTTCGGCGACAACGCACCGCTGCGGGCTACTGCCCTCACGCATGAACTCCGGGTCGGCCAGATTAAGGTCCCAGAAGCCATCACTCCTGGTCAGCATGCCTGGCCTGGCGGGGCGGACGGCTTCGTAGACCGCCTTGAGCTCGGCGACGGCCGACTTGGGCTCGGCCAGCCTGAGCACCGGCTGCGCCGCGGCAGACTGGCCAAGTGGCCACATCCGGCCATCGCCGCGGTGGAGCGTGAAGCTGCACCAGTCGGCCGCCGAGCCGTAGCCGTACCTGCCGTAGATCGCCGACTCGGAGGCGTTCAGCGCCGCCACCGGCTCGCCGCCCGCGGCGATGTCGGCGAGCTGACGGCGCATCAATGCGGACAGGATGCCGCGCCGCCGGTGCGTGGGCAGCACGCCGACGCCGCTGATCCCGGCCGCGCCGACGACTTCGCCGCCGGGAACGGTCAAGCCGAACGAGAAGGCCAGGGTCGTGCCGACCATGCGATCGCCGTCGAAGGCCACCAGGGTACGCTCCGGCTCGAACACGAGCCGATCGAGGCGGACGAGCTCCTCCGCGGGGTAGTTGGAGTTGAAAGCCTGATCGGTGACCTGGCCGAATGCGGGCAATTCGGAATCACCGATCGGCCGGATGGGATAGCTGGCGTCCATCCCGCCTTCGTACCCTATGGCCGGGCCGTCTTGCCACTGCTTTACTGGCCAGGGCATTCAGAACCGGTACAGTTTCGGCATCATGGTTTCGAGTTCCGGCCGTCGGCCCTGGTCGGCGATGTCTGCCACCGCGCTGTGGCTGCGCGGCCTGGTCAGGCGCCAGTTCATCACGCGGAATCGCCGGATGGCCGCCGTGCTCGCGGTCGCGGTGGTGGGCATCGGCATCGCCGCCGTGCAGGTATCGGCGTCGTGGTTCTCGCCGGGACTGATGATCTTGCCGATCCTGGCCGGCGGCCTGCTGCTCTGGCCGCGGGCCCTGGTGATCCTCTTCGCCATCGCCGCCGCGATGCTCGGTTACGACGTCGCGCAGAACGACGATCGGACCGGCTTCGGGATCGTCGCCACGATCGCCATCACCGCCGTATTCGCGTTCCTGCTGGCCAGGGCCAGGGCCAAGCTCGGACTGCTCGGCCTGCGGGGTGACCAGATGCTGGTCGAACTGCGGGACAGGATCAGGGCGCAGAGCGCCCTGCCCACCCTGCCGGAGGGCTGGGGATCCGAGTCGGTGCTGCGGCCTGCCGGGGGTGCGTCGTTCGGTGGCGACTTCGTGGTCTCCGTGTGCGACGGCAAGATGCTCGAGGTCGCCGTCGTCGACGTCTCCGGCAAGGGCATCGACGCTGGGACCAGGGCGCTGCTGCTGTCCGGCGCGTTCGGCGGGCTGCTCGGGTCGGTCCCGGCATCGGCGTTCCTGTCGGCCTGCAACGCCTACCTGCGCCGGGCCGAGCGAGCCGAGGGATTCGTCACCGCGGTGCATCTGGCGCTCGACCTGACGACGGGCAGCTATGTCATCGGGTCGGCCGGGCATCCGCCCGCCGCCCACTTCGAGAGCGGCAGCGGACGCTGGCGCCTGACCCAGGCGCGCGGCATCGTCCTCGGAGTCGTACCCGATCTGCGCGAGGGCACCGAGCAAGGGATGCTGCGGCCGCGAGACGCACTGATGCTCTACACCGACGGGCTGGTCGAGGTGCCAGGCCGGGACATCGACGTCGGGATCGACCGGCTGCTTGGCGAGGCGGACCAGCTGGTCACGTCCGGGTTCAGGGGCGGCGCGGCGCGCTTGGTGCAGGCGATGCAGGACAACGCGGGCGCGACCGACGACCGCGCGCTCGTGCTTATCTGGCGGGCGTGACGTGGCGGCTGCTGCTCAGCCTGGCGACCGCATGCTCGACCAGGGCAACGAGCACGTCGCGGCTTGACGAGCGCTGTCTGGCGTCGCATAGCAGCAACGGCACGTCGTCGGTGAGGTTCAGCGCCGACCGCATCGTCTCCGACGGGTACCGGCGCGCTTCGTCGAAGCAGTTCACGGCGACGACGAAGGGCATGCCATTGCGCTCGAAGTAGTCGATCGAAGGAAAGCAGTCGGCAAGGCGCCTGGTATCGGCCATGACTACGGCGCCGAGCGCGCCGTAGGCGAGTTCGTCCCACATGAACCAGAACCGCTTCTGGCCAGGCGTTCCGAACAGGTAGACGACTAGGTCGTCGCTGATCGAGATCCGGCCGAAGTCCATCGCGACCGTCGTCGTGGTCTTCCGCTCCACGCCGTCGAGCTGGTCGACGAGGGAGCCTGGCTCGGTCATCTCTTCTTCTGTCCGCAGCGGTCGTACCTCGCTCACCGCGCTGACCAGCGTGGTCTTGCCGACGCCGAATCCTCCCGCGACCAGGATCTTGATCGCGACGGGCACGGGCGAGCGGCCGCCGGTTTGCTCAGAGTCTGCGTAGGGCATCGGCGACCTCCTTCAGTATCCCGACGTCCTTGAGCCCGGCCGCGACCGGCTGAATGATGCTCACGAGACCACGTTCCCGCAGGTCGGCGAGGAGAATTCGGACCACCCCGAGTGGAAGATCGAGCTCGGCCGCGAGATCGGCGACCGATGCGCGCGAGCGGCAGAACCGTAGCAGCCTGAAGTGCTCAGGTCCAAGCTCGGAAGCGTCCTCAATCGCAAGTTCGGCACCAGTTCTGCTCCCCACCGCGGATACCAGCGCGACAAGGTCGATGCTGCCGCCGGCTGGCCTGGTACGCCCGGCCGTCAGCGCGTAGGGCCTGACGACCCGTTCGTGGCCGTTGGCGAGCCAGCCGGCCCGCCTGGGATTCGCGCGGGTCACACCTCACCTACGAGCTGACCTGCGCCGGACGCGGTCGCACTCCGAGGTGCTGGCCGACTCGCTTGACGAGCAACGCCATTTCGTACGCGATCAGGCCAGCGTCGGCGCCGGCCGTCGCGAGGACCGCCAGGCAGCTTCCCTCGCCAGCGGCGGTCACGAACAGGAAGGCCGACTCGAGTTCGACGATCGTCTGCAGCGGGCTGCCGCAGCTGAAGTGCTGGCCGAATCCCCTCGCCAGGCTCTGAAAGCCGGCCGCCACGGCGGCGAGGTGCTCGGCGTCGTCCCGGCTGAGATCGGCGGACGCGCCGATCGCGAGGCCGTCCCTGGATAGGATCACCGCCTTGTCGATCTGAGCGACCCTTGTCACGAGGTCGTCCAGCAGCCAGTCCAGATTGCCGCTGGTGTTCATGAGGATCCTCCTTCATCCGGCGAGTCGCCGGAGTCCTGGCTTGGCCCGGATGAGAACTCGTCTCCGGCCGACTCGGTGGCCGAGCGTCCGCGTTGCCAGCCGAGTTGCAGAGCCGCCATCGTGCTCCTGGCGGCCTCCGGGGAGGGCCCGGCGGCCGGTCCGGCGGCGGGTTCGGCGGCACCGCCGGGAACCGTGGCGGCCTGGTCGCGCAGCTGAGGGGCGAGGCTCGCCTGCCGTACCCGTACCGGCAGCCCGTCGAGCTCGAGCAGTTCCGCTCCGGTGACGTCGGCTGGCGCGGTGTGGGCTGGCACGGTGTGGGCTGGCGCGGTGTGGGCTGGCGCGGTGTGGGCTGGCGCGGTGCGGGCTGGCACGGTGCCGTTCGTTTCGGCACCGGACGGGTGCGGGCCGTTCGGCCGGGCGCCGGCGGGCTCCTGGCCAGCCGGGCCAGCGCCCGGCACGTCCGTGCCAGCCAGACCCGCGTCGGCCGGGCCCGCGGCGGCCGGGCCCGCGGCGGCCCGGCTCGCATCGGCCAGGTCGGGGCCGGATATGGCCTGGCCCGCCAGGTCCGAGGATGCCGTAGTCGGCTGGACGTCGGCCGCCGCTCCGATCTCGGGCCAGCGGGCCGGGCCTGCGTCCCAGCCGGGGCTCGCATTCTCGTTCCAGCTCAGGCCCGTCGTTCCCGGCTGCCGCCTGGGAAGGTCGGGCGCCGTGGGGTCGTCGCCGAGGTAGGCGGAGATCTGCCACGCGTCCGACTCCTTGGCTCGGTCGGGCGGGGCGCCCTGATCGGTCACGGGATCGGCCGAGAGCCACGCCGGCTGCGCCTCGAGGCCGAGGAGGTATCCCGCGCCCGAGACCGCGTCGGCGATGGTGCGGCCAGGATCGGCCGCGGCGCTCGGCAGCTCGGGCAGCGGCCTGCCGCCCAGCTCGCGAATCCCGGCAAGCGGCAGCGGCTCCTCCGGCTCACCGGTGTCCACGATCAGGTCGCGCGGGATAAGCACGACCGCGGTGATCCCGCCATAGGCGGAACTGCGCACGGTGACCTTGACGTCGTGCCGCCTGCCGAGCTGGCCGGCGATGAACAAGCCAAGCTGGTCGCTGCCGGACAGGTCGAACAGCGGGGGGTCGGCGAGGGTCGCGTTGATGGCGGCCAGCTGGTCATCGCTCATGCCGAGACCGCGGTCCTCGATCTCGACGACCACGCCGCGAGCCACCTTCTCGCCGTCGACCCGCACCGGCGTGCTGGCCGGCGAGAAGGTAGTCGCGTTCTCGACCAGCTCCGCCAGCAGGTGGATGACGTCGGCGACAGCGTGCCCGGCCAGCGCGGCGCCGGTCCGCGAGGTCACCCTGATCCTGGTGTAGTCCTCCACCTCGGCGGCGGCGGCCCGCATGACGTCCACGATCGGGACGGGTTCACGCCACGTCCGCCCCGACGAGCCGCCGGCCACGATCAGCAGACCCTCGGCGTGCCGCCGCATCCTCGTCGTCATGTGGTCGACGCGGAACAGGTCGGCCAGCTCCTCGGGATCGTGGACTCGTCGCTCCATCGAGTCGAGCAGCTGGAGCTGCCTGGTAAGCAGCGACTGGTTCCGCCGTGCCAGGCTGCGGAAGACATCGTTGACGCCGCGCCGGATCTTGACCTCGTCGGCCGCGGCGCTGATCGCGGTCCTGGCTGCCATGTTGACCGCCTGCTTGACCTGCCCGATCTCGTCGCTGCCCGGCTCGAGCGGCGGAACCTCGGCGCCGACGTCGACGTCCTCGCCCGCGCGCAGCCGACCGATCGTCCCCGGCAGCTGCTCGGTCGACAACCGGACCGCGGACTGCCTCAGGTCGCGCAGCTGGCGGATCAGGCCACGGCCGATGGCGATGCCGATGGCCGCGGCGATCACGATGGCGAGCAGGCCGAGGCCGGCGATCAGCGCCAGCTTGAGTACCAGGCCCCTCGCCTGGTTCGAGGCTTCCTTGGCCAGCGTTGCCGCGGATTTCAGCAGGGCCTTCAGGAATCCCCGCTGATACGCGTCCTCTGCCGCCGTCCACGCCGGAAGCGGCACCTTCGCGGCGCCGGACGGCCCGCTGGCGACGTCTGACTCCATGCCCGTCAGCTGGCTCGCCGCCTCCTGCGGGATCATCGTGCGGAAGTAGTTCTGCAGGACAGGGTCGAGGTTGGGCAGGGTCAGGGACCATTCCTCCTGGTGCAGCACCGCTAGCTGGTCGATCAGCATGAGGTCTTCCGGCGGGAACGAGCGGGCGAGCAGGTCGGCCCTGAGCAGGTCGCTTTCCTCGGCCATGTTCTGCGCCGCCTTGGCCATCGTCATGACATCGGTCGCCTGGACGCCGATGGGCCCGGTCAGCACCGGGATGATGGCCTGGTTGAGTACGTTGTCGCCCTTGTTCAGCATGGTGCTGTATGCATCCGCCGCCGCGATCTGCGTGAGCCCGAGGCTGCGTACCGATGTGCGAAGCTCGCTGATCCGACCGAGGTCGCTCCGCCAGGACAGGAAGGCCTGTCGCTCCTTCGGGACCGGGCCGCTGCGCAGCGCGATCAGGACCGCGTTGCGGAACTTCTTGATAGCGGCGTTGGTTTCGCGCTGCTGCGCTCGCAGCACGCCGAGGTCGCCGTGCCCAGACCTGGCCAGGTACTGGAGCGCGAGCGTCCGCTCTTCGCCCAGCTGACTCTGCACGTTGACGACGGGAAGAGTGACCAGTTGCCGGATGGACGCCTCTTGCTTGAGCGTCAGGAGATTGCCCATGGTGAGATTGAGGAGCTCGGCGTACAGGCCGAGCAGCGCGGCCACGGGCACCAGGACGAGCACGATGATTCGCAGGCGGATGGACCGGCGACGCAGCATGACTATGGTCCTCAGGATCGTGCCGGCAATGCCGGCCGACGTTGTTGCCCCGGGGCAGTGCAGAGATATGTGAGCTTACTCGGCTATTAACGGTGTTACAGCGGCATCGAGCATGCGTGCACCGACTTTTCACAATCCATTCGGCCACGGGGCGTGCGGCGGGCTGATCGGCGGTGCTGCGGCCAGATCGCGAAGCCGCCCGCGGCCGCGGCAGCCCATCGCGCGGCGACGGCGGCTACCGACTTGAAGAGCGGCTACTGACATGAAGATGCGCCGCCGTGGCTACGATTGGGACGCTGGCTTGCCACGATCCGTGGTCCGCGAGCCGAGCACTCATGGTTCAGCCTCCTGAGGATAGGGACGTAGATGACATCACCCCGCGGCTCATCGGCCGTAGGACGGCACGCTGGCGGCGAGGACGTCGCGACCGTGCGGCCAACCGACGGGGCGGCCAGCGCCGAGGCCGTGATCGCCGCTAGCGCGCCGGCTGCCCAGCCGGCCGTCACCCCAAGCCCGGAGCCGAAGAACTACCAGGCGGGCCCGGCGTGGGCTCGCTGGCTGCCGCCGGTTGCGGCGCTGCTCATCTCGCTGTGGGGCATCACCACGCCGTCGTACTGGCGCGACGAGGCGGCGACGATCGCGGCGGTCCGCAGGCCACTCGGCGATCTGATCAAGATGCTCGGCAATGTCGACGCCGTGCACGGCGCCTACTACCTGATGATGTGGCCGCTGGAGCACGTGCTCGGGTCGGGGCCGCTGGTCATGCGGCTGCCATCGGCGATCGCGGCCGCCGTGGCGGCGGCGGCCCTGGCTGCCACCGGGCGCAGGCTGATCTCGCCCTGGGCCGGGCTCTCGGCCGGCCTGTTCCTCGCCGTGCTGCCCGTGACCAGCAGATTCGGCCAGGAGGCCAGGTCGTACGCCATGGTGATCTCGGCCGCCACGATCGCGAGCTACCTGCTCGTACGGGTGCTGGCGGCCGAGCCTGCCGCACGACGTCGCTGGCTGGCCGGCTACGCGGCGAGCATCGCGGCGCTCGGCATGCTCAACATCTTCGGGCTGCTGCTGATCCCGGCGCACGCCGGCACGGTCGCGCTGGCGTGCCGTAGCGACCTGCGCGACCCGGCGACCAGGCGGCTCGCCGTCGGCTGGCTGGCGGCGGTCGCGGCCGGGGTGGTCCTGGCCAGCCCGCTGCTCGTGCTCGGCTGGCTGCAGCGCGGCCAGATCGCGTGGCTCAGCGTCAACACCTCGTCGTCGGGGCTCAACACGCTGTTCGCGCTGAGCGGCTCGTTCCTGGTGACCACCACCGCCCTCGCCGTGATCGTGGTAGCGCTGGTGCTCAGCACCGAGCAGAGCAGGGAGCGCCGCAGCGCGGCGTGGCCATGGCGGCTCGCCGAGCTCAGCCTGCCCTGGCTGGTGGTGCCGCCGGTGATCCTGCTTGTCGCGTCGACGGTGCAGCCGGTCTACACGTCGCGCTACATCCTCATCTGCGTGCCGGCGCTCGCCCTGATCGGCGGCGCGGCGGTCGCCTCCTACGGCCGGATCGCCGGAGCCATCGCGCTGGCCGTCGTGCTGATCGCCGGGGCCACCACCCAGGTGGGCCAGCGGACGCCCGCCGGCCACTACGACTACATCCTGGCTCTCGACCAGATCGTGGCCACGTATGCGCGCCCCGGCGACTACGTCCTCTACACCAACCCCAACGCGGAGAGCTTCGGCGCCGCCTACCCCTACGGACTCGGCAAGCTGCCGAACATCGCCCTGAAGCAAGGACCGATCCCGTCGGGCACCCTGGCCGGGACGAGCGCGCCGATCGCGCAGATCAGGTCCAGGCTGAGGCACGCCAAGCGGGTCTGGGTCGTGGAGATCAACAACTTCGTCCCCTACCCTGAGCTACTCGGGCTGAACGGCCTGCCGCTCGCGCTCAGGCCGGTCGTGGACGGCCTGCCCCTGATGTTCCACACCTACTGGCACGAGCGCGGCGACTACCTGATCCTGTTCACCCACACCTAAACCAGGATCGCGCCGAGGCAGCGCGATCCGAGGCAGCGCGCGACACGCTAGACGCGCGTCACCAGGGCACGCGTACCACCGGGCCCGCGTACCACCGGGCGCATGCAGCCCGGCCCGCGGACTGCGGCCGCCGGGCCGACCGGGGTCAGGGCCGCGACGACCCGCTGATCTGGTCAAGCAACGCCCGGACCTCGGCCTCGGGGTAGCGGCGGTGACCGCCGAGCGTCCGGACCGAGGTGAGCTTCCCGTCCTTGGCCCAGCGGGTCACGGTCTTCGGGTCTACCCGGAACATGGCGGCGACCTCTGCGGGGGTCAGCAGCCTGGTGAACTCCGGAGCCTGTCGACTAGTGTTCATATTGACGATTCCTCCCCACGATCGCTCACGGACTAGGCAAGATCCAGCGAACGATCATAATCAGGTCTATTAAAGCATAAACAGGGCACCGATGAGAAGTCGTTATGACTACGTGTCGTTTTCTAGTACTTCTTGTGATGACACGTCCGGCAGCTACGCCGGGTTCAGCGCCTGTACCTGATCGCCGTCGGGCCGGGCGGCGCGACCGGTCCGATCGGCCCGGCCCGGGGCGGCCTGGCTCGTCTCGGCGCCGCCCGGCAGGCCAGGGCGAGCCGCCAGGCTCGGGTGCGTCGGCGGCACCGCCAGCTCACACCAGACCACCTTGCCCGTGCCGGTCCTCCTGGTTCCCCACCGCTGCGCGATCTGGCTGACCACCTGCAGGCCGCGGCCGCGCTCGTCGTCGGCGGCGGCCTGCCGCAGCCTGGGCATGGCCGCGGAGTCGTCCAGGACCTCGCAGAACAGCCCGCCCTCCAGTACCAGGCGGAGACTGATCTTGCTCTGGGCGTAGCGCACCGCATTGGTCACCAGTTCGGACACGACCAGCTCGGTGACCGGTATCAGGTCGGCCAGGCCCCACTGCCGCAGCGGGCGCTTGATCATTGACCTGGCGCGCCTGGCCGCGGTGAGCTTGGGCGCGAGGTTCCACGACACGTGCCGGTCGGGTCCGATCCGCCGCAGCCTGGCGATCAGGATCGCGATGTCGTCGCGCTGGTGGTCGTCGTACACGCCGGCCAGCGTCCGGCGGCACAGGTCGTCGAGCGGCTCGGACGTCGATCCGGGCCCGAAGATCTTCCGCAGCCCGGCCAGGCCCTCGTCGATGTCCTCGGTCCGCTTCTCGACCAGCCCGTCGGTATACATCACGAGCAGGCTGCCATCCTCGATCGGCAAGGTCCGGCTGGCGATCGGGCTGGCGCCGATGCCGAGCGGCGGAGCCGGAGAGACGTCGAGGAACTCGCTGGTTCCGTCCGGCCGGACGAGCAGCGGCGGGAGGTGCCCGGCTGAGGCCAGCTCGCAGGTGCCGTCGACCGTGTCGAAGACCGCGTACACGCAGGTCGCGAAGTGCGGTTCAACCGCCCCGAGTTCCTGCATGAGGTCGTCGAGCCGCTGCAGCGTCTCGGCGGGCGGCAGCTCGAGCATGGTCAGGGTCTTGATCGCGGTACGGAGCCTGCCCATCGTCACCGCGGCGCGGACGCCGTGTCCGGCGACGTCGCCGACGACCAGGGCCACCCGGCCGCCCGGCAGGGCGATGGACTCGTACCAGTCGCCGCCCACCTCGATCAGCTTGCTGCCGGGCAGATACCGGTGCCTGACTTCCACCGAGGCCGGATGGGACAGGCCGGTGGGCAGCATGCTGCGCTGCAGGGTGAGCGCGGTCGCGCGCTCCCTGCTGTACCGGCGCGCGCTGTCCATGAACAGGGCGGCGCGGCTGGCGAACTCCATCCCGATCTCGGTGTCGTAGGCGTCGAAACGATGGAATCCGATCCGCCTGACGCAGACGAAGAACCCGAGCAGCGTGTCGCCGGCGAGCAGCGGGAGCAGGAGCATGGACGTCCCCGCGACCAGCCGCGCGACGGGGGTACGGAACCAGGCGCTGGCCAGCTGGGCGGCCGCTTCTTCGGTCATGACGACGCAGACCGGCTCGCGGCTCGCCAGGCAGCGCGTGTAGGGGGTGTCTGCCGGGTAGCGCAGGATCTCGCCGACGGGGAAGGCGGCGTCCCAGCCGGGATCGCTGTCGTCGTGGGCCACCGCGAGCCTTCGGACCAGGTGCAGCCCGTCGCGCGGGACGTCGGGATACTCCGCGTCGCCCATGACGCTCTCGAGCATCAGCAGGCCAGCCGAGTTGCAGAAGTGCGGGACCAGGATGTTCACGAGCTCGGGGGCCATCTGCTCGATGTCCAGGGCGCCGCCGATCCGCCTGACCGCGCCGTCAAGCAGCGCGTGGCGCATCAGGGCGGGGTCGATGAACCGCTCGGCGACCGGCGGCGGGATGCGCAGGATGACCTGGGCGAGCAGTTCAGGATCGTTCGAGCGGATCGGCTCGATCGTGACCACCGCGTCGACCGCGGCCCGGCTGGCGGTGCGGATCGTGAGGACTGTCGTGCTATCGCGGTCGGCCCGGATCGCCTCGATCAGGCCGCTGAGCGCCTCGGCGGGATCCCCGGGGCCGGTGATCACGGCGCGCAGGTTGGTTCCCAGCAGCGAGCCCGGCCGGCCGGCGAGAATGTCCCCGGCGGCGCGATCGTGCTGGAGAATCTTGCCATCGCGGTCGATTCCGAGCGTCAGCGTCTGCGCGGAGGTGCTGGACAAGACGGCAGACATCTCTGCTGCCATTGCCGACGCCACCTGGTCCGGCCCTCCTCGCTGGGCGTGCATGTGCCGAAACCAGTATGAAACATGGCGGCGTGAAATGAGAGGGAAAGCCTGATCACAGGGCCATGATTAGCTTAGTAGCCGGCTTAATCGTTCCGGCGGGAACTGAGTGCCGCCGGCCTGCGCCCCGCGCTCCGGTCCAGCCTGTCACTTCTGCCCCGGAGTTAGCCTTGCTTCGCTGGCTCTCCATGGCCGGCGTTGCCGCGGCCGCGGCCCCAGTAAGCCTTGGGTGAGATCTGGTCCTGGCCCAGGCCCCTGGCCGCCAGGGTCTCCCGCAGCCTGGAGACGACCGCCGCCTCGCCGAACAGGTACGCGTGTCCGTCACCGTCGCCGAGTTCGATCTCGGCGGCTTCGGCGGTGAGCAATGCCGGATCGCCGGCCGGCCCGCCGAGCCGGTGCAGCCAGCTCAGCCGGGTTCTCGCCGGCGCGAGCAACTCCTGTTCGTCGTCGGGTCCCGGGATCTCGACGGCCAGCGTCGCGACCGCGTCGCCGGGGAGCGACTCGGTCATCGCCAGGATCGCGGGCATCGCCGACTCGTCCCCCAGGAACAGGTGCCAGTCGGCCTCCGGGAAGGTGGTGATCTTCCCGCGCGGGCCGATTCCCTCGATCGTGTCACCCGGGCGAGCCGACCGCACCCAGCGCTCGCCTGGGCCGTCACCATGGCGGACCACGTTGAGCGTGAGCGTCAGCGTCGCCCGGTCGAGTGACCGGATCGTGTAACGCCGCCGGACCGGCCGCGTTCCCTCGGAGCCGACCAGGAGCATCACATCCTGGCCTGGGTAGTACCTGAACCCAGCGAGCTCGGGCGCGGTCAGCACGATCCGCTGCATGCTCGGGGACATCAGCTCGGACCCGACGACCTCGAAGGACAGCCTCATGGCCGCGGCCAGCGGGCCGGTCAGCTCCGCGAACGGGTCATCAAGCTTGCCGCGGACCGACGGCGGCAGGGCGTCGTTCACGCGTGCCAACCATCCTTCCTGGTTCGTCGCGGGCTCGTGCCCCGGATTTGTCTACAGTAGGCGAGCGCGCGGCGGCCTGCGGCAGGAGAGCCGGGGACGCGTTCGTTGCGCCTGGCAAATGTCGGTGGTCGGCGGCGGACCACACCGCGGGGCAGGTGACGTGCCGCCTGTGATTACCCTATGTGACTATCTCCGCCGGACATTATCCGATGCGGGCTGTTCTCTGCCAAGCGGCGATCGCGACCGCTTTCCTGGTCGCTTTTCTGCTGTTATACCAGCATAGAGCGCGTACTCCGAACGGATTGACGACGGCGGGCGGAGAAATTCAGGGTGGAATCACCGCAGCGCTTGATTACAGAGAGACAGATAGTGGTAACGTCAAGTAGCGAACTGGCAGGGCGGGAATTACCAAGCGCTACCTTTGCCAGCCCATGCTCTTCGCCGCAGACCGGTCGGCTTGACCGCCCAAGGCACCGGAATGCAGCAGCGGCAGACAACAGGAAGGAAATAGACGATGCGCAAGCGCTTTACCCAGGCGTTCTATGCGGTATCGGCGGCGGCGGTGGCGGCTTCTGGCCTCGGCCTGAGCGCCGGCACGGCAAGCGCGGTCACTCATGTCAAGGCGACCACTCAGGTCAAGGCGGCCACTCAGGTCAAGAAGGACACGGTCGCGTGCGGCACGCTTTGCATTAGCCTGTTCAGCGCCCAGCTCGGCTCGGAGACCACCCTGAACGCCTTCATCAAGGGCGACACGGGTGCCGGCGGCAAGGTCGGGCAGAAGGTCAACCTGCACATTGCCGGAAACTTCCGGCCGAACGGCGACTGGGAGCCGTCGGTCAGCGGGTTCGTGTTCCAGTACTGCGGCTTCCTGGCGAACGACTTCTTCTCGCCGACGTCGTACGTATGCACCCACTACCCGTTCTTCGACGTGTTCGAGCTCAACTGGGCTCCGTTCGGCAACGAGTCGGCGCTGTGCGCCGGCGTGCAGACGGCGGCCGTGGCCGGCGAGAACGTCACGCTGCAGAACTGCGGCGTGAGCGCCAAGACCGTGTGGGTGCTAGACCGCAACAACGCCACGCTGGGCACCGACTGCCGCGTCGCCACCACGCCGCCGGTCGGCCCTGGCAATGACCCGTCGGTCAACTACTGCCCGTGGATCAACGGCGGCGACACGAAGTTCAGCCAGCCGCTGGTCTTGACGCTGGACACCGGCACGCAGAAGCCGACCAACCAGCTCAAGCTCGAGCCTGAGAGCCACGTCGGCGGTCTCGTCAGGACCAACCAGCTGTTCGCCTTCTACTTCGGTCCGGTTTAACGACCTCAGTAGGAAGCTGGTTGGCGGCAGCCCCTCCCGGAACTTGGTCCGGGAGGGGCTGCCGCGTTGCCGCCCGGATACGTCGCGGCCCGGATAATCCGATGGAACCCGGCGCGCCGCCGCCAGGATAATCGTCGCCATGACTCAGCAGACCGGGCGCCCGCCCGGCCGCGCCGGGCCGCCGTCCCGGCCCGCCGGGTACTGGCCGATCGCCGGGCTCCGGGTTCTGGCCGGCCCGCTGGAACTGCGGCTGCCCGACGCGGCCGACCTCACGGCGCTCGCCGCGCTGGCCGAGGCGGGCGTGCACGACCCCGCCGTGCAGCCGTTCGGCGTGCCCTGGACCGACGTCGACCCGGCCGCACGGGCCCGGTCGGTCCTGCAGTACCACTGGTCGTGCCTGGGGTCGTGGAGCCCGGCCACATGGACGCTGAACCTGGTCGTGGTCAGGGCCGGTACCGTGCTGGGGACGCAGGGCCTGGGCGCCACCGACTTCCCGATCCTGCGGGAGGTCGGCACCGGCTCGTGGCTCGGCAGGCGATACCAGGGGCGGGGGATCGGCACCGCGATGCGAGCGAGCCGCCGCGCTGGCGCTGGCGTTCGACGGCCTCGGGGCCGAGTTCGCCACGTCCGACGCGTTCACCGACAACGCCGCGTCGCTGGCCGTGTCACGCAAGCTCGGTTACCGAGATGACGGGATGGCGCGGCAGGTGAGCCGCGGCCGGCCCGCCGAACTCCGGCGGCTCAGGCTGGACCGGGCGGGGTGGGAGGCCGGCCGGGCCGCGAGAGCCGCCAGGACCGGCGAGGTCGCGATCGAGGGTCTCGAGCCCTGCCGAGAAATGTTCGGCCTGAGCTGAGCCGCGCCCGCTCCGCGAGCCGGCTCAGCCGGTGAGGACCATCCACTGACGGCGGTCGATGAGCTCGCGCGCGGCATCGAGGTGACCGGCGTGACACGCGGTCTCGGTGATCACGTGCAGGAGGATCTCGCGCAGACTGTCGAGGCGAAAGCTGCCGAAGAGGTCCTCCGGCCACCAGGCGGGCGGCGCGTCGAGTGGAGTCGCGGAAATGATCGCGTTGGCGCGCTCGATTTCCCGGCGGTACAGGTCGAGCACGGCCGCAGCCGGCACGTCGGGGCCGACCTGCCACGCGTCGTCGGTCGACTCGTCGTCCTCGCCCGGCTGGCCGGCGGTGACTCGGCTGAACCAGAACCGCTCCACGTCGAGTGCGAGGTGGTTCACCAGGCCCAGGCAGGTCCATCCCGAGGGCAGTACCGGCCGGCGGAGGTCGTCGTCGGACAGGCCGTCGAGGATCCCGAGCACGTGATCGCGCTGACCGTTCAGCGTCGATAGCAGCAGTTGGTTCGGCATGAGCTCAGGATAGGACCCGCCGTCAGCTTGGCGATGCACGCGCTGGTCTCGTCCTCGTCGGCTGGCACGCTCGCAGTCTTCCGCGGCTGCGCGCGGAGACGGCTGTCCTGCCTGGCAAGCTGGACGGGTCGGCGGGAGCGGCTCGCGGTGATCGGCCGAGTATGGAGGGCGCAGGTGGACCTGTCGCTGAAGAAGATCGACGTCATCACCCTCTTCGTCGAGGACCTGGACCGATCCAAGGCCTTCTACGAACGCGTCTTCGGGCTGCCGGTGGTCTACGAGGACGAGGACTCCGCGGTATTCCGCTTCGAGAACATCGACATCAACCTGCTGACGCTGTCGGCGGCGTACGAGCTGATCGATCCTGGCACGGTGGCCAGCCGCGAGGCCGGGTCGCGCCTGCAGTTCACGATCGCTGTGGACGATGTCGACGCGGCGTGCGCGGAGCTGGCCGCACGCGGGATCTCGCTGCTCAACGGCCCGATGAACCGGCCATGGGGGATCCGCACCGCCAGCTTCACCGATCCGGGCGGCCACATCTGGGAGATCGCCCAGGACCTGCCGGGGGCAGAGGACTCGTAGCCGGGACCGCTACGGCGGCCCGGGCGCGGAGCCGCCAGGAGGCGACGGTCCCTGGGACGCCTTCGTTGCGCGCTGCTGAGCGAACAGTTGCCGGGCGCGTGAGTCGGCGGCGAGTTCCTGCGCGTACCGGGCGAACGCGAGGGTCTGCTCATTGGTGCCAGGGTCGAGCGCCGCGCCGGGATCCCAGCCGAGTGACCTGCCCTCGAGCACCGCCTCGAGGGCAGGCCGGACCACCTGGCTTCGAGGCTGTCCTTGGCCCAGAGCAGCGCCGCCCTCTTCGACGTCACCTCGCCCGTGTCGATCGTGTGCAGTATCCGGCAGAACGTCGTCACGGCGTACCGCTGGGCCCAGGCGGTGTCGAGGTTCAGCCAGGCGAACATTTCCGGCAGGAACTGCGGCGCGTAGCTGCGCATCTTGGCGCGCAGCACGGAGGCGGGCACCTCGTCGACGAGCGTTCGCGGATCAGGGCCTGCAAGCGTGATGCCGCGTTCGCGCAGTGACCAGCGCACAACTTCGGTGTTGCAGCGAGTGGACCACTGCATCGTCCGCCACCCGTGGTCGATGTACAGCCATCTGCGGCCCAGGCCCGCGAGGGTGCGCAGCTGGTCGGCCGGGGGATAGGACCCTTCCACGCGCCGGCGAAGTTCTCCCCGAGGATGTCGCTGGCGCGCTCGGTGAGCTCCCGCAGGACCGTGTTGAGCTCGGGGAACTGAGTGGGGCTAGGGCCTGGGCCTGGGGCGGCAGCGGCGGTGGGCTGGCGGTTCACCTGGGCGATTCAAGCCGGCCGGGCTCTGGGTGTCGAAGGGTCATGGCATGCGTGCCGCGCGCACTTGGGTGGCTCCGGCACCGGACGACGAGCGACAGCATCGAATAGCTTCCGAAGGCTACGCGGTCCCGGCTGGCGACGCGGTGGCCCCATGGTAGCTAATCGGGCAAACGAGGCATATATCGGGCGCTCCCTCGTCTCTCGTCGGGGCCTCGCGGCATATCACGAATTCCAGTCATTGGACGCCCGGATTGCACCCTTTGCGACACTGAAACCCGTGGTATGCCCGGTGCGGGGCGCGGATCTTACCGGTCGCGCCCCGAAGCGACGCGGCGGCTCCGGGATGCCCGGACCAGCGCCGCGGCCAGGTGCGCCAGCCGTGGGCCCGATCCGGCCAGCCTGGCCAGCGCGGCGGGATCACCAGGAAGCCCGACCTTACCCGCGCCCTCCAGGACCCGTGCGTCGGTGCGCGGGAACACGCTCGGCCACACCGCCTGCACCTCGCGGACGAAGATGTCCGCCCCGGAAGGCCCGATGCCGGGAAACTCCGTGAGCAGCGCCGCGATGCGATCCGCGTTGCCCCCGGCCTCGTCCCGGAGCCTGCGCAGGTCGCCCCGCCACCGGCTGGTCAGCAGCTCGGCGCCGCGGCCGAGCATGGTGGCGGTGCGCTCGTCGTAGCGCCGGTAGTGCGCCCGGCCCAGCGCATCCACCCGGTCCTGCCAGCTCGCCGCGGCCATGGCTGCTGGGGTCCGGTATCCGGCAGCGGACAGCTCTCGGGCGGCCGCCACCGCGATGTCGGCGGAGATGCGGGCGCTGAGCAGCGTGGCGAGCACCAGAAGCTGGTACAGCGGGGAGGGCCGGTCGGCCAGCCTGATCCCGGCTTCCGCCGCGTAGCTGTCAGGGTGGCGCGCGAGAAGCTCTTTCACCACCGCTTCTTCCCTGTCGGCCATGCTGCTGCGCTACCCCGGCCGGGTGCGGGTAAGCATGCGGAGTGACGAGTCGGCCTGCCCCGCACCAGCTGGTGGCGAGTTCTCCCTTGGCATGGGACCTCCGCGCTGACGCATCATTCCGCCCTGCCGATGCCGGGCGACCGCCTTGAGTACACCCGTTGACGCGGGGGGTTGCCGCCGGCATGTTTGATCGGCGCGCCGCGGGTAGCCGCAGCGTCATGGTCCTGCCCACCCCATCGAAACAGGAGGTAACCCATGACCACCGGAACTGAGACCGGCCACGTCACCGGCACGGCTGACAAGGACTACAACCTGATCTGGTTCACCGAGGCGTGCCTGAAGAACACGCTGCGGCTGGCGACCTACATCCAGGACGCCGAGCGCGCCGGGGACTCCGAGCTGGCCCAATTCTTCGCCAAGGCCCAGGCCGACAGCTACAAGGGCGCCGAACTCGGCAAGCAGATGCTGCGCACGCGGCTCGCAGCCGAGGCATAACGGCGGCGCGACGGCTGCGGCGCGCCGCCGCGCGGTGGTGTGCTGGAAGCAGCCGGCGCTTCGTCGCTGTGACTAATTATGTCGACTAATTATGTCGCGCAGTGTAAGGGCCGTCCTGGCTCGCAGGCTCGACCTCGGTCGGCGTGGTCACGTACCCGGCGGCTGGGAACGCCGCCACGGCGAAGCGGCCGAGCGCGACGGCTGCGAAGAACACGATCACGACGCCGAGCCCGTAGTAGAAGCCGAGCCCTTCGAGCAGCCGCATCACCGGCGCGCTGAACGCGGAGCCTTGGCTGACTGCCGGCATCCCGGGTCCCGCTGTGCTTACCATAGGCAGTATCGGCGCGCCGACCACGAACCAGGCGCCGGCGAGAGCGGCCAGGAACCCACTGGTCATGGCGGCCGCGCGGGAGACGGCCAGCAGCACCATGACCCCGCCGAGGAAGGCGGCAGCACCGGGCAGGATAGACAGCCAGAGGCGCCCGGTCGTATATGTCCAGGTCGTGTCGGGCGTATACGCGTACCCGAAGTACGGCCCGACGAATGGGATTAGGGCCCCCCACGCTCCGAGCAGGATCAGCATGAATCCGCTGATCCCGCCGCGGCTGCGAGGAACCCGTGACACTGCAGCCATGACACTCGCTCCTGGTGTCGAGGGGTTATACGGTGACGGCTACCCTCGGAGCGCCGCATTATGCGCAGCCGGTGGGACAAACCCGGATCAGGCCGCGCTGCGACAGCCCGCGCTGCGCTCTGGCCACGCTGCGGCGCCGCCTGGCCAGGCCCGCCCACGGGTCGTCCTTCCGGCCGAGGTCATCGATCCGGCGCGGCACCACCGCGATCGTGAACCGCTGCGGGGTCAGCCTCCCATCGCGAAGCTCCTCCCAGTGCAGGGGGGTGGCGACCGGATCACCCGGCCGGGCGCGCACGGCATAGGGTGCGACGGCGGTCTGCGCGTAGGCGTTCCGCATCACGTCGGCGTAAATCCGGCCGCCGCGCTTGTTCCTGCGCTGCTCCGTGGTGATCGCGTCCGGGGTCCGCGCAGCCAGCAGGTCGGCCGCTCGCCGGGCGAAACCGCGGGCGGCGTCGAAGTCGTTGTCGCCGGTCAGCGGTACGTGCACGTGCAGGCCCTTGCCTCAGTGGTCTTGACGAAGGCGCTGAGGCCAAGCTCGTCCTCGAGCAGTTCTCGCAGCGCTAGCGCGGCGCGCCGGGACTCGCCGAAGTGCTCGTCGTCCGGCGGGTCAAGATCGAAGATCAGCTGGTCTGGCTGATTCAGGCGGCCCACCGTGCTGAGCAGCCCGTGCGCCTCGATGCAGGCCTGGTTGGCCAGGTAGATGAGGGTGGCGGGCTTATCGCAGACGACCTGCCGCGGCGTGCCGCCTTGCTTCCCGACCTCGGCGCGGGTGATCCAGTCGGGAAAGTAGCTGGGGGCGTTCTTCTGCACGATGCCTTGGCCGCCGATGCCGTCGGGGTAGCGGGTCATGGATACCGGCCGGTCGGGCAGCAGCGGCAGCATCCGGTCGGCGACGGCCTGGTAGTAGGCCCAAAGCCATCTCGCCAGCCTCCTTCTGCCACGTCCGCGGCTGTCCATCAGGGGCGGGCCCAAACATGAGGACTGCGGAGCCCATCCAGCCGAACGGGCATATCCACCCCAACCGGCTACCCGTGGCCCGCGGGCCTGCACCTGCCGTGCCTGTTTCCTCGTGGCCTGCCGGCGCAGTAGGCTGCGCGCCTACCGGCAGAAGCGGCCGCGAGTACGGTGCCGGGGAGGTCATCATCTGGGACGCCGGCAACTATGAGAATCGGACGAGGGACCGCACCGGCCAGCCGGTGGATGTCGCCGACGCGATCGGCCGCGGGCACGTGAGCGTGCTGCCGCACGGCAAGAAACTGCGCGGAGGCTACTCGCTGACCAGGATGCGCCGCCGGGACCGGGAAGGCTGGCTGCTGGTCAAGAAGGCCGACGAGTACTCTGGCGTCGATCCGTCCGGACGAAGCCGGAGTCGGTGAAGTCCGGCAAGACCATCGGTCAGGTGGGGGGCGGCCGGGCTCGCCGGTGACGGCGGACTGCTCCTGGCCGGCCGGGCCGGTGTCATGACATGAGGCTCGGGATCTGCCCGCCGGCCAGCACGACCGCCGCCTGGCGGGCTGACATCCGGTGCCGCACCGGATAGGTGTCGCCGCTGGTCGCGTTGCGGACGATGAGGTCACCGGTTCCGCGCAGCGCGTTACGGGTATCCCGCAGCGTCAGCACGTCGCCGGGCCGGACACGTTCGCAGTCGCTAGCCCGGGCGAACTCCAGGGGCAGCACGCCGAAGCTGACCAGGTTCTGCCAGTGGATGCGGGCGTAGGACTTGGCGAGGACGAGCCGCAGGCCAAGATAGCGCGGAACGATCGCGGCATGCTCCCGCGAGGAGCCCTGGCCGTAGTTGGCACCGCCCACCACGGCATGCTGGCCGGCCTCGCGTGCCCGCTTCGGGTATCCGGTGTCGATCTGGCCGAACGCGAATTCGGCGAGTTTAGCTATGTTGCTGCGGTAGGGGAGCACCCCCGCGCCCGCAGGCATGATCTCGTCGGTGGAGATATCGTCCCCCACTTTGATCGCCACCGGCAGGTCGAGATCATCGGGCAGCGGGTCAAGCCGCGGCAGCGATCCGATGCTGGGCGCCTTAACCAGCTCGGCCAGCCGCGCCTCGCCGGGCGGCAGCGGAGGCTCGAACACCGCCATGTTGACGCTCGAGTCCGCGGGCAGCGCGAGAGCCGGGTAGCCGATGCCGAGCCGGGACCAGAGCTCGCGCGGATCGGTGATGCGCCCGGTCAGGGCGGCCGCTGCGGCGGCCTCCGGAGAGCACAGCCAGACCGAGTCCTCCCTGGTGCCGGAGCGGCCTGGGAAGTTGCGCGGAACGGTGCGCAGGCTGTTACGGCCAACGGCGGGGGCCTGGCCCATGCCTATGCAGCCCAGGCACCCGGCCTGGTGGATGCGCGCGCCGGCCTGGATCAGGTCGGTGGTCGCGCCGATCCTGGTGAGGTCAACCAGGATCTGCCGGGAGGTCGGATTGATGTCGAGCGAAACCTGTGGATGGACCTGCCTGCCGCGGACGATCGCGGCAACGACGGCGAAGTCGCGCAGGCCCGGGTTGGCCGACGAGCCGACAACCACCTGGTGCACCTGTTCGCCCGCAACCTCCTGCACCGGGACAACGTTGCCCGGCGAGCTGGGCTTGGCGATGAGCGGCTCCAGCCGCGAGAGGTCTATCTCGTCCTCGTCGTCGTAGCTCGCCCCGGGATCGGCCGTGATCTCGGTGAACTGGTCCGCCCGGCCTTCTGAGCGCAGGAAGGCGCGCACCTTCTCGTCAGCCGGGAACACGGTGGTGGTGGCGCCAAGCTCGGCACCCATGTTCGCGATCACGTGCCGGTCCATGGCGGTGAGCGAGGCCAGTCCCGGGCCGTGGTACTCGACGACGCGGCCGGTTCCGCCGTTCACGCCGTGCCGGCGCAGCATCTCCAGGATGACGTCCTTCGCGCTCACCCACGCCGGCAGGGCGCCGGTCAGCCGGATTCCCCATACCCGCGGCATGGTGACGTAGAGCGGATGGCCCGCCATGGCCATCGCGACCTCGATACCGCCGACCCCGATCGCCAGCATTCCGAGCGAGCCAGCCGCGCAGGTGTGCGAGTCCGAGCCTGCCAGCGACGCGCCGGGAACCCCGAACCGCTGCATGTGCAGGGGGTGTGACACCCCGTTGCCGGGCTTGGAGTACCAGAGTCCGTACCTCTGGCAGGCGGACCGCAGGAATATGTGATCGGCCATGTTCCGCTCGTCGGCCTGCAGCAGGTTGTGGTCGACGTACTGGACCGATACGCCGGTGCGAACCCGGTCCAGGCCGAGCGCCTCTACTTCCAGCATGACCATGGTGCCGGTGGCATCCTGCGTCAGCGTCTGGTCGACCCGCAGCCCGATCTCGGTGCCTGGCACCATGTCGCCGCGCAACAGGTGCGACCCGATCAGCTTCTGCGCGACATTGAGCGCCATCACGCCCCCGCGATCCGCGGCTCATCGAGCACGATCAGGAAGGCGGCGGCGCCGAGCCCGCAGGCAATCAGGCCGAAGCTGGCCAGGATCAGCCGCAGCGTGAGCGCACTGCTGGCCGGCGCGGCACCGGCGAGTCCCGCGCTGGGGTCGTGGTCGTCCTCGCGGGCGCGGCCTTCACGCGTCGGTCGCGAGTCGTCCCCGGGCATCTGCTTCTTCTTCCCGCGGTCGGCCCGCCCATGCACGCCATGCCGAGCGGGCGGCGGGCGTAGCCAACGGAGGAGGACGAGCGCAGGCGGGCCGAGCGCGACGACGCGATGGTGTGGGCGGAGCGGCTGCCCCCTGGTTCCGTTGACCTCAACGCGACGCGCGAACCGGACCAGGCCATAGGCCCTACCGGCGACACCGTGGAAGCTCCGGGTGTGTGGCATGTCCGTGGCACGGGCCGACCCGTTGCTTGGAAGATCGTTTCGCCCTCCCCGCCATCCTGCTCTGACCCAGGTCGGCCGGGGTGAGCGGTCCCGGTGATTGACCGCTGCGAACCGTCAACGGCTGCTCGTTCTGGCACGGATCTGGCACGCGCTGCTGAGGCCAACCCAGTTGCGCCAGCTTGCCCGTGGGGGGCGAGATACTTGCCTGCATGTGTGCTGCCCTGATTGTTCCAACCTGGGAAGCCGGCCCATTCCGGCTTCGCCCGTTCATGCTCAGCGACCTGGAGGTGGTTCGCGAGGCGGCCGTTGATCCCCTTATTCCGTGACTGCTTCCCGGTCTTCCCAATAGGTACCCAATCCTTGGGGTTGGTAGCCGTGTCAATGGTCGGCGTAGCCGATCGCGTGCGGCGGCCCGCAGGGCCGCCATTGACGCGGTGGCCGCGAGCTTGACAATTCCGGGGCGAGAAAGTCGGCTCCGTGCAGCACCGGTCGGCATGCCGGGTGAGCGTGTTTGATCTTCGGGACCCGGTCGGCGGCGGCGCGCCCGTGCCGGGCAGGCGTCCCAACGCAGTGACCGGTGCCGCGCGCGGTGCGGCTGTGATCTCGGCGAGGCACAGCACGCCGGTGGGGGAGTCGTCGTCGAACGCGCATTCGACTAGCGGCGCCTAGCCGTTGACGCTGTAGGCGCGACCGAACTTGGATCATACTCATGTCATCATCGTGCGCGGGCTTGCTGCGATGATTGAGTCCGTGAGCGATGAGACGACTGCTGTTGAGATTCCGGCGGATGACCCGAGGGCTGTTGAGCTTGTGCTCGCCGTCCGCGGCGGCGATATCGATACGATCCGCCGGCTCCTGGCGGAGGACCCTCAGCTGGCCCGGGCCGGGCTGGTAGACCGCAAAGGCGGCTTGAAGACCCTGCTGCACATGGTCGCCGACTGGCCGGGTTATTTCCCCAACGGCCCCCAGATCGTGCACCTGCTGATCCAGGCCGGGGCAGAACCCAGCTTCCGCCACCCCACCCGATGCGACGAGACGCCGCTGCACTGGGCGGCCAGCAGCGATGACGTCGACGTGGCCGCTGCCCTGATCGATGGCGGTGCGGATATCGAGGTACCCGGCGGGTCGATCGGCACACCGCTGGCCAATGCTGTCGGCTATGGGTGCTGGCATGTGGCCCGGCTGCTCGTCGGCCGGGGCGCGCGCATCGGCAGCCTGTGGGAGGCGGCCGGTCTGGGGGACTGGGCCAGGGTGGATGAGTTCCTGGCTGCCGACCCGCCGCCGACCAGCAGCGACATCGACGGGGCCTTCTGGCAGGCCTGCCATGGCGGCCAGCGCCGGATGGCCGAGCATCTCCTGGCTCAGGGCGGCAGCATCGACGCCATCCCTGGCTACTCGGAGCAGACTGCGGTCCAAGTCGCGGGCGCAGCCGACACCAGGCGTCAAATTCTCGTTGACTGGCTCACGGAGCGCGGCGCTGCCGAAGGCTGATGCTGATCAGTCAGCCTCGATTCGTCGTGGGCTCATGACGCCCAGGTGCCCGCTTGGATGTCCTGGTCTGCTGCGTCGTCCTCGCAGGCGCCGCCCGCGAGCGGGATAATCGAAGCCCGTCCCGCTCGCCGCCCCGGCCCATCTGGCAGTACTAGCCCGTCCCGGCTTTGTCAGGGCTGCTCCCGCCCTCTCCGTCATCACCCGGATCAGGCTGCCCACCGCTCCGCCGCCCTGCTGCGACAGGGCCAGCGGTGAAGGTCTCACCTCCACTCGAACCTCAGCGCCTCACGGCGCACGCATGAGGCGATTGCGGCTGCGATGGGGGAGGTGTTTGCCTCGGCCCGGCGAAAGGGAGTTACCAAGAGCCGATCGGGTACGCAACGGGCACGAGGGAAGGGCGCGGCTTCTTGATGGCTGTCCCGATAGCCCGGTGGTACTGGCGTTAACCTGGGGTTTCTAGTTGGAGCGGGCGAAGGGAATCGAACCCTCATGACCAGCTTGGAAGGCTGGGGCTCTGCCATTGAGCTACGCCCGCGCGGCGGCCGGGCCGCCAGAGTGTAGCGTACCGGTCTCGCGCGTGTGCCGGTGCAAGGCTGGTGGACGAGGTGCAGGTGTGCGATGCGGCGAGCCGCCCGGCGTGCGCCGGCGCGGGCCGTGAACATGACAGGATAAACTTCGGGGTCCAGCGGGATGTGGCGCAGCTTGGTTAGCGCGCCTGCTTTGGGAGCAGGAGGCCCCGGGTTCAAATCCCGGCATCCCGACTGATCAGGAGGTAGAAGAATCTTAACAAAGTCTATCCGGGAACCTAAGCGGGAACCTGACTGGTAGGATCCCGGGGCGTGGCGGAGACAGAGCGGCGGGGACGCGGCGAGGACAGCATTATCTTCGACCACGAAGGCGCCGAGTGCAGGGACAGCAAGTACCACCGCCACTGTCCGGGCCGCTGGCGCGGGGTCGTGTCGCTCGGCATCGGCGCGGACGGCAAGCGGATCCGCAAGAAGGTGTCGGGCCGGAACAAGACTGACGTCCGGGCCAAGCTGGCGGAGCTGCACAACGACCTGGACGAGGGTGTGGTCCCTGAGGCTGGCTACACAGTCGCGAAGGCCATCAGGGATTGGCTGGAGGACGGACTTCCCGGCCGGTCCGCCAAGACCGTCGGCACCTATACCGAAGTTCTGGATCCCCTCACCGCGATCATCGGGAAGATCCCACTGCGGGAACTCACGGCCGCTAACGTCCGGTCTGCGCTCACCGCGCTGGGCACCTCGCGGACCACGCGGACGCTCGTTATCACGCACGCCACGCTGACACGGGCCATTAGGCACGCCGAAGCTAACGACAAGGTCCGTCGGAACGTCGCAACCATGATCGACACGCCCAGAGGGCAGGACGGCCGACCGTCGAAATCTCTGACTCTCGCCCAGGCTGTGGCGTTGCTCTCGGCAGCGAAGGCGTTTCCGCTCTACGCCTACGTGGTGCTGAGCCTGCTCGTGGGAGTCCGCACCGAGGAAGCCAGGGCACTGCGCTGGGATCACGTGGACCTGAACGGCGACCCGGATGCCGATCCGCCTGTGCCGCCGCATGTGGACGTATGGCGTTCCGTGCGGGCGCACGGCGACACGAAGACCCAGAAGTCGAGGCGCACGCTCAGGCTGCCCCAGCTTGCCGTCGAGGCGCTCTGGGAGCAAATCGAGCGCCAGGCCCGTGCCCGGCTGCTAGCGGGCGTCCTCTGGCAGGAGCACGGCCTGGTTTGCACGTCAGCGACCGGGACACCGCTCGATGCGTCTCACGTGCGCCGATCGCTGCGGGTCATCTGCCGGAAAGCCCGGATCGGCGAGGAGTGGACACCGCGCGAGCTGAGGCACACGTTCGTGAGCTTGCTATCGGACAACGGCATGGCTATCGAGGAGATCAGCAGGCTAGTTGGCCACAGCTCTACGAACGTCACCGAGACCGTCTATCGACACGAGCTGCGGCCGGTCCTGCAATACGGTGCCGAGGTGATGGACGACCTCTTCAGCAGCGTGGCCAGTGCATCGCAGCAGGAAAGTCGCAGGAGGACAGTGCGCCAGCGAGGTAACAGTACCGGGGCGGCAGGTTCCACTCCCTAGAGCGGCTCTTATCGCAGGTCAGACTGCATGCGGGTCCGTGTTGTATTGGTCAGAAACCTGCCTGATATCCATGGTAAGGAGAAGGTCTACGGTTCGATTCCGTAAGGGGGCTCCAGGTCAGCGGCATGATCCGGTCGGTTGAGGACGCTGGTGGGGACATTGGTGGGGACTAATGGTCCCGCAAGTTGGACGCGACACCAGCGTCTCCGGTAGGCCGTGCCGCTGCCTCCGCGCTAGCGCCCACCGCCGCGGGCCGTTAGATGGTGACCGTTCCTCACACGCGTTCCGTCGCAGTTCTCCGTGCAGGCATCTCATCGGTGGCTGGGACACCTCGGTGAAGCTGCTGCCGAGGAGATCGCCTACAAGGCCACCATGCTCCGCGGGTCACCGTAGCTAGTCCGCGTGTGGTCGGGGCGGCAGCTGCCGACCGGCAGCTCGCCGAAGACTTCTGTCGGATGTCCAGCCTTGAGGCGCGCGTCCGACGCCACCAGGAGCATGAGTCCACTGCCAAGCAGCCATCCCAGCTACAGGTTCTCGCGGCAATCGGTCGACCCACGTGACGAGGAGCCGACTACGCAACGTAACGAATTCGAACGAGCTTCGTGCTCCGAGCGCCGATTTAGTGCGGCTCTGCGGATTGCCTTTCGCGTGTTGGCCGTGGTACAGACTGGCCGGCTATGTGTCCGCGGTCGGCATGGCGCGGAGCCCAGTACTGCCCAGGATTCTCGCGAGGCCCTCGTTTCGCACGGCGGGTGCTGTGCGACTCTGCCGCCGCCGAGTCCTCGATTCGGAGCTTGGCTGGGCTCCTGAGCCAGGGACGCAGACAGCCTGCACGATGTGCCCCTTCGGTTCGGTCAGCCGTGTGGCATGGGCACGCCGACGTACGGCGTCGGCTCGATCCTGGCCGCCCGGGTGAGCGGGCTTCACCCCTCGTTCGGCGCGCCATCGTGGCCGAGGCTGGCTGGCGAGTAGACCGTACTGGACGATGGTGGCGAACGCACCTTCGCCGCTGCCCGGGCCACCGCCTTGCCGGGATCGAGGCCGAGGCGCGGCGTGCGGGCAGCAAGGACGCCGGATCAGCTATGCGAATGCGCGTGATCTCGCGCATGCGCGCGGGCGCTCGGCGCGCGCGACTACTGCCGGCGCCCCGGGCGACGGCCGTGATCGCATGGCGGCGGCTGTGCTAGGTAACTCGGCGCTGGAGGATGAGGCGCGATGTCTATCTCAGAAAGGGCCACGGCAGCATTGACCTGGACGAAGCCGCCCGGCAGCTAGAGCAGGCAGCACACGATGCCCAGGTAGCTTACGACTGCACCAGTCTCGGCGATCTCGACTGGGCGCACACCAACGCGGTCACCGCCCGCGCGGAGGCCGATGCCGCCGAGAATGTCCTGCGCGCCGTCCTGGGCGCCACGGGCAGCATCGCCGGCGATCGATGACGGCAGCAGGCTAGCGGCGCTCATCGCGCACGTTCCGGCTGCCAGCGGACACCGCGGATCCGGCCGCGGCGCCAGCCCCGGCCGGCGTCAGCCATGTCCGCTCGCCGGATCCCGGAACCGCATAGACGCGGGCGATCTGCGTCCTGGCACCCTGCCCGGTGCCATGGCGGCGGCTGCTCTGGCAGGTCACCGAAGTCAGCCAAGCCGCCAGTCACGATGTGGCCTTAACCAGGAATGAGGTTGTGAACCGGCTCGACCATAGGCTGGCCGGGGTCGAGACCGACCTGCTGGAGGATGGGCATCAGCGTCTCGCCGAATTTGTCGAATAGCTGCTGCGACTCCCAGATGTCAAATACCTGGAGCTTGCGGAGCCGAAGCACGAGTGATAAAGGCGTCCTGCGGGCTGGCCCGCCCCAGCTGCCCTGAGACGCTCCATTACATCGTCATACTGCGCGGCGGTCATGGATGCCGGGTTGAAGTAGATGCCAATCGCCATGAGTCCCCCTGACTCGCTGATTCCTGCGGCGCGGACGACTGGCCCTCCCCAGGGCGCCTGGCCGCCGCCGAACTCCTCGCGAGTCTGCCACACGCTGTCCCGCCGGCAGATGTCGGCATGGCATCCGGGCGCGTTCACCACAATGGGTCAACCCAGCGGCGGCCGCGCCTGAAGGTGATCGAGTTGACAACGCCATTGACGCCCGGGTTGCAGAGGCTGACGGTGAACGGCGCGTGGGGCGGCGAAGCTGAAGATGTTCGCGCGGTGATGGACCGCGCCGTTCCATTCGATCTCGGCAAAAGATCCCACCGCGTACATGATCGTGCCGCACTGCATGAGCTGGCGGACGCACTCGGTGGCGTCATTGCTGCGGGTGCCGGCCGTCGACCTCGCCGACGCAGGCCGTGCGACTGCGGCATGTGACGCCGCTCGTGGCCACAGCCGTGCCTGCACATCTAGGTCCTGTCGCTCACAGGGCCGCCGTCCGCGAGCAGCGTGACGGCAGTGCGTCCGGGCCAGCTTCCCGGCGCACCGCCGCACGCCGTGCCATTTCACTGATAGTTATCAACTGACTACTCGGCGGGCTCGCCCCGGCGTAGGATTCTGGCTCGTGAGGGACGTGCCCTCAGCCAGGGGGGATACATGCCGGTTGTCGTGATCGGAAGGTTCAAGGCCGACGTAGCCAGGTTCCTGGGCGTCGTCCAGACCCGGGCCGCTGACTTCGAGGCTGTCGCGGCCGAGGCGAAGACGCAGGGAGCCCTGCACCACCGGTTCGTCGCGGGACCCGGCGAGGTCCTGATCATCGATGAGTGGGAGAGCGCGGAGGCGTTCGAGAGCTTCTTCTCCAGCCAGCCGGTGATTCCGCAGATCATGGCAGAGTCCGGGGTTGAGGGACCGCCAGAGTTCTCGTTCTACAGCCCGCTGGCCAGTCCCGACGTGTTCTAGCCCGGGGGCGGGCCGCCGTCGTGCCGCGGCTCGGCCTGGGATTCCGCCGCGCCGGCGGTCCTGAGACTGGCCCGGGTCAGCGGCCCGGACATCCGGCGCCGGGCGGGATACCTGACGTGAATCCGAGGCCGCATAGATCGCATGGGGGTGCGCATCATGCTCGGTGACCAGCTTGGTGAGGAGATCGGCCAGATTACCGGGACGCGCGTGCTGCCCGGCGCGAACGGCCCGGTGGTCGAGGTCTCGTTCCAGAGCAACGGGACGCTGTGCGGCGTCCGCGAGACCAACATGGGAACCTACATCACCATGACCCGGCCGGACGGGACCCTGTCCGGCGAGGGTCAGGGGGTCGTCATGACCGATGACGGCGAGACGGCCGCCTGGAAGGGCCACGGCGTCGGCCGGTTCACCGGGCACGGCTCGGCGGTGTCCTGGCGCGGCGCGGTCTACTACGAGACCACCTCGCCCAGGCTGGCCCGCCTCACTGGCGTCGCCGGGATCTTCGAATACGAGACCGACGCGAGCGGCAAGGTCACGTCGAAGATCTACGAGTGGAAGTAGCTGTGCCACGGCTTAACGCGCGGCACGGGATAGGAGCTCGCGTGCCGCCGCCGTTTGGCCAGTAACGCTCGTATTACAGCCGCAGGGTGCGATGCGCCCGGCGTGGTGGCGTGACGTCCAGACGATCAGGACCGGGCCGGTCGCGCTGGGGCGGATTCGCAGGCAGGTTCCGGGCTTGGTCGGCAGCCGGGGTGATCCCCTGGCCAGGTGGCGTTCCGTCCAGCCCGGGGGGTGAAAGGAAGATCATGGTGGTGATCGGGCGGCCGGTGACGTCCCGTTTTCGTGGGCGTGGTCGCGTTCCAGGGCGTGCCCGGCCGCCCGAGCCGGGCCGTGAGCTCGTCGCCCGCGAAGCCCGCGGACATGTGCCCGCCGGGCAGGAAGGGCAAGTCCCCCGGTCGTCCTCCGTTCCGGTCACCTCGCCAGCATGTTACGTACCTGCTCGGCGACGTTCTGGTCGTAAGCCGTCAACGGTGCAGCTGGCCTGGCAGCCAGAACAGCTGTCGCGGGCGGGTGGTTCTTGCTGGTGCCGGGCGGCGCGCGGGTCGGCTACGTGGCTGACATGGGATGCGGGGGGCAGGATGCGGCAGGTGCGGGTTTCAGCGGTCGGTGGCGCGGGGGCGGGCGCGGCGCTCGGCTTCGGCCTGGATTGCGGTGAGTGATGAGCGGACCGCTGCCTCCCAGGCGGTGGCGACCCGGTCGGCCCACCTCTGGCCGGCCGCGGCGAAGTCGGTGCCGAGCTCGCCGGAGTAGCCCAGCGTGGTGGTACCGCGCTGCTCGATCAGGGTGAACTCTTCGGTGAGGTGCGGCACCGGTCCGCGGACGAGCCGGAACGTGATCTTGTGCGGCCGGTCGAACGTGATGGTCTCGAGCGTGACGGCGGTCAGCCGGCCGTGGTGCACCGGAGTGTAGTGCTCGGCCAGCGCCATGTCGGTGCCGCGCTGGAGGATTCGGAGCTTGCCGGACATGGCGCGCGGTGTCCGGTCCAGGTAGGGCGCGGCGATCACGTCGAACACGGTGGCGGCTGGCGCCGCGACCTCGACGCTGAACGGGCCCAGCGGCCGGAGTCGGCGGCCCCACCCGGTGTCGACTGTCAGCTTGCCGGTGACGATGAGGTAGTAACCCAGGCTTGCCAGGCCACCGGCGGCTGCCAGTGCCCTGCCACCTCGGGTCATGTCGCCAGGATACGAAGCTCCGCCTTGGTCGGCCAGCCTGGGGAGCGGACGGCACGCGGCTAGCTCGGTGCGGTGTCCCAGGGGTCAGGTCCGGGGTCGGTGCCGGCGGTGGCGGTGGCGAGCCGGTCCAGGAAGTGCGCCCAGCCGGCGGCGTGCAGGGGGGCCTGGCTGGCGGGGAGGTTGCGGTGGATCAGGTGGAGGTGGGTGCCGGTGCTGGTGGGGGTGAGGGTGAACTCGACCTGGGTGGCTCCGGGCGGCAGGTCGGTGCTGCCGGCGACGCCCCAGGTGACCACGACCCGGTGCGGCGGGCTGATTTCCAGGTAGCGTCCGCGGACGGGCACGCCGTTGATGTCAAGCTCGAAGACGCCGCCGGGGGCGGGGTGAAGGGTGGCGTGCTGGCCCATCCATCGGATCATGGCTGCCGGGTCGGTCAGGTGCCGGAACACCTCCTCGACGGGGGCGGGGAGGTCGATGCCGGTTTCGAACAGGTCGCTCACGCCTGGTGCTTTCGGCTCTGCCGCGGGTCGGCGGGGTCGGCGGGGTCGGCGAGTGCGTCCTTGAGGTGACCGAGGTGGCGAGTCCAGAATTCGGCCAGGAATTCCTGCACGGCGCTGAACCCGTCCGGGTTGACCGCGAACAGGTGGCGGGTGCCCTGGCGGCGCTCGTCGACGAGCCCGGCCTCGTGCAGCACCTTCAGGTGACGCGAGACTGCCTGGCCAGTGATGTCGAGATGGCTGGCGATCTCGCCGACTGGGCGCGGGCGGTCGGCGACGAGCTGCAGGATCGCCCGCCGGTGAGGTTCGGCGAGCGCCTTGAGCGCGGCGTCCGGGTTCACGGCTGCCGGCCGAGGAAGCCGGCCAGCTGGTCGGTGACGGGGGCGTCGGCGGGCACCGGCATGGCCGGGCCGATGCGCCCAGCGCGGGCCTGGCCGGTGAGGGCCTGGCTGGCGAAGGCCAGCACGTGCCGGGCAAGGCCGGCCTCCAGTGCGGCGGGCTGGCCGGTGGCCTTGGCCAGGTCCCAGCCGTGGACGAGGATGTCCAGGGTCGTGAATCCGGCCAGCACCGGGCCGGGCATCTCACCCAGCGGCGTGGTGTGCTGGCGGAAGATGGCATCGCCCGCGCCCGCCGCGGCCATGGCCGCCGCGGACGCCTCGGCATAGGCGGCGGCCGGGTCGGTGCCGGCCAGGTCGCTGGCGGGCAGGCCGCCCGGGGTCATCGGATGGCGTGGCGCGGTGTCGGTGAGCAGCGCCTCGGTCAGCCACAAGGTGCCGATGACATGGTTGAGCAGCGCGCGCACATCCCATTCCGTGCACGGGGTCGCCGCGGTCATCTGGCCGGCGCGGACGCCCTTGACAATCTGCGCGGTTGAAGCGACCGCCTGCTCGAAGGCCGCGTAAGGCTCCATCAGATCTCCCGGGGGCGTAGTAGCTGGCCGGACGCCACGATGCTAGTACAACAAGTATGTTGCGCAACAGTTAGTTTGCTAAATAAGAGTATTGCTGAGTGCCAGGGCGGGCGGAGCGCGGCACGCCGGCCGCGGCTCGGCCTCGGAGCTGGGTTGGTCACCCCAGGCCGGGGATCCGTGATGCGTACCTGGCCAGGCTAGAGTCGGCCGGAATCCTTCGTGTGGAGCGAGCCGCGCACAAGCAGTAACGTCACTGACATGGCTGGTGCAGCCGGCATGCTCGACTGGCGCGACGTAGAAACGGGCGCGCCGGAAATTGCCCGGCCTGGTGCCGCCCGGTTGAGTGCTGCGCGCATCGCGATGCTAGGCACGTTGCGCCGAGACGGATCGCCTCGCATCAGCCCCGTCGAGCCGTACCTCGTGAGTGGCCGCCTGCTGGTGGGTGCCATGACATGGTCGGCGAAGGCAGCAGACCTGCGCCGGGACCGGCGGTACGTGCTGCACAGCACTGTGACCGGCCCTGACAGCGGCGAGGGGGAACTCAAGCTGCACGGATGTGCCGTTGAGGCCGACACCGGCATCCGCGCCGAGGTGGCGGACGCGTGGTGGTCGGCCCAGCCGCCAGGCAAGGCCATCGTGTTTGTGCTGCGCATCGGGCTGGCGCTGTTCGTCGCGTGGGATATGCAGCGTGGCGTGATGACGGTCCGCCGATGGTCCCCGCTCGGCGGCTACAGCCATGCCGTACGTACCTATCCCTAGCGCGGTCGCCCATCGCGGCGCTGGCGGACGGCGCGAGGGCGCTTACGGCGCAAGCACGGCAGCAAGCCCTGAGTCACAGGGCCGCATCCCCGTGCGCGGCAGCGCGACAGAACGCCCTGATCTGGACGGTGCCGCTACCCACACCGCAGAGGGCCGCCGAGATACAGATCGAGCCCTCGTCGTCGTGCGTTTTGTCGGAGCCGGCAATGGCCGTGCGTGGGGTGGGTTCCGGCGGTCAGCTTCTCATCGTGCTGCGCTGCCCAGGTGTGCGGCGAGCAGGGCGATGTGCTCGGGTCCGGTGCCGCAGCAGCCGCCGATGAGCTGGGCGCCGTGGCTGGCCCAGGTGACGGCCTGGGCTAGGTACTCCTCCGGGGTCAGGCCGCTGAACACCCAGTCGGGCGGCGTCCACTGGCCGGTCTCGGCGTACACGCCGATCGGCCCGGCGTAGTGCCGGCGGATGATCTCGATCGCGTCCACGGTCAGCTCGGGGCGGGCGTGCATGACGGTGACGGCGGCCAGGCCCGGCGCGGCGAGCGCGCTGACCAGGGCCTCGAAGGTGTCGCCGTCGCCGAGATCGGGCAGCGTGCCGAGGCTGCCGTCGGGTCGGCGGCCCGGGCTGAGGCCGAGCCAGACCGGCAGTCCCGTCTCGCTGGCGGCTTGCACCGCCGCGCTGCCGTAGCCCGGAGCGCCGATCATCTCCAGGGCGATCAGGTCGGCGCCGGGTGGCACGGCGGCCATCACGGCCGGGCAGAACGACGACATCGAGCCGGCCACCGCGACCGGGCGCGAGGCGGCCCGCCGCGAAGGTGTTCGCGATGATGACCTCGGCCCCGGCCCGGATGTACTCCTCGTGGACGCGCCGCACCGCCGCGGGCTGCGCCAGGTTGGCGCGCGCGCTCCAGGCAAGCTCGTCCATCGGCACGCTCTCGGCCTGCAACTGGCTGCCCATGCCCCCGTCGATGATCACCACCTGGCCGGCAGCCAGCCGCGCCGTCACCTCCAGCGCTGCGCCCATGCACCATTCTGACCAGCCACCGTGTGGCGGCGCGCGGCCGGATCAGCGCAGAAGTCATGAGCCGGTACGAAGCCGCTCACTGAGCTGCCGCCCGGGGCACCAGCGTAACTTGCCGAAATCAGCGCTGTTCGCCGAGCGTGACGCCAATGATGGCTCTCTGATGCGATGAAGGAGCGGGCCTCCCGCTCCCTGGCGGATGCTGGAAGGTGCAAGGCATCCGTCTCCACCAGACAAGGGAGGCCCCAATGGAGACAGCGTATGACGGCCGGCAGGTCGTCGGAATGGACCTGCACCGC
>WNGM01000311.1_pt1 | contig 43910 bp, 49 predicted proteins | sample 5400571 | NCBI WGS metagenome assembly WNGM01 (sample SAMN13153378, study PRJNA577476) | soil metagenome | isolation source: 100 cm soil or saprolite under Garry oak tree replicate 2 | place: USA:California | collected 2016-06-15 | reverse complement strand
CCGAGCGCTACTACTGGGCGCGCCTGCGGGCTCTGGACGAGACCGCCGATCCGGCGCGGCGGCTTGCGCAGCTGATTCGCTCAGGTCTGCCCAGGCAGCAGGACCGCCGGCTGAGCCAGGTGCTCAACGAGCTGAGCGTCAGCGCCAGCCGCAGCCAGGCCCGTGCCCGGCTGATGACCCAGCTCTTCGACCGCGAGGTCTCGCTCTACCTCTCGGTCCTGCAGGACGGTCAGGCGGGCGGGGCGTTCAGGCTCATCCAGCCGGCGCTGACCATCGCACGCAACCTCGTCGCCCTGGAGGATGCCTACGGCTTCCACCTGCTCGCGAAATCCTCCTCGGTCGACGCGGCCGCGGCGCTGGATGCGCTCGCAGGCTATGCCCGGACCGCCACAAATGCCGCCTTGCTCAGCCCGGCTTGACCGAGGCGAACGACTCCAGGCACTGGACCAGGAAGGCCTGTGCCCCCTCGGCCGGGTCGGGCGGCCTGCGCCACAACGATCTGGAGTGGGCGCCTGGAACAAGCGATGGCCACTGCCGACGACCTGACCGAGGCGGCCGAGCGGGTCCACGACGGCGAGGGCGTCAGCGGGCCTGCCGCTGGCCGCTACATCGCCGCCGCCCGCGAGTTCCAGGCTTCCTACGCCGGCGGATTCGTCTCCAAACGCCAGCACAAGGCCCTGCTGGGCAACCCTCACCTGCAGATCTTCGACCACCCGCAGGGGCTGCTGACCTGCAACCACGACCCGCTCAAGGCACTGCGTGACCCGGACCTGGGCCAACCCGGCGACCAGATCGAAGCCGAGATCAACGACAGCTCGGTCCCGCTCCCGATCCAGCAGCGCGACAGTCACATCGCGCAGCTATAACCTCGGGGCACTGTGCACGTCGTGCCGCTTCGGCCGGGCCGACCACCGCGATACAGCGACGCCATGCGCGCCCAGCTGGATGCCCGGAGGTGATCCGTTCGTGGACAACGGACTTGCGCTGCGCGCGTTCTGCGAGGACGACCTCGGCTTCCTCGACCGGCTCTGCTCGGATCCGCAGGCACTCGGTCCCTTCGAGTGGGCCGGCTTCGGTGATGTCCGTGCGCGCCGGCGCCGCTGGGAACAAGACGGGTACGTCGGCCCGGACTCCACGGCGCTGGCGGTCGTCCTGGCCGACGGCACCCTCGCCGGTATCGCGAGCTGGAAAGCGAGGATCCGCAGCGACCCGGACAGAGGGATCTGTTACGAGATCGGGCTCGCTCTTCTTCCTGAGCACCGCGGCCACGGGCTGGGGACCGCGGCTCAGCAACTCCTGGTGGACTACCTGCTCAAGTCCACCACCGTTCACCGGCTGGAGGCCTTCACCGATTCGGAGAACATCGCCGAGGCAGAAGGCCCTGGAACGCATCGGCTTCCAGCGGGAGGGCCTCATGCGCGAGGTGGTCTTCCAGAATGGCTCCTGGCGGGACGCGGTGATCTACGCCCTGCTGCGCGACGCTCAGTAACCTATGCCCCGCTCGCAGCTCAACTGCCCACCGGTCCGGACCCAGGGAGGTCAGGAGGCAACACGCGCAGACTTGACACGGAAGGTCACTTCCGCACCGACGTCTCCTACAGGCCGGCGCAGACCAGCCGTGGCCGGCGAACCGGGACAGGCTCGGACGTCGGTGTCTGTGCCGAGGGTTGTTGCGCGAGCTTGCAGGTCGCGCAGCGCCGCGTGCGCTATCTCGGTGAGTGGTTGCCGGTTTTCGGGCGCTGCCCAGCGCGCATAAGCGGTACTGAATGCGAGTACGCCCATCTCGGCAGCTAGGCGCGCGGTTGTGTCGTCGGCTCCGCGTGCGCGGAGCGCATCCGCCATGGCCGAGGCGAAGCGGGCCCGCTTGAGCGGCTCGCGTTCCTGCAAGTCACTGCGGCCAGGCCGGCCCGGTCCGCGGCTGCCGCTGGCCGGTGTCAGGCTCGGGGCCGCAGTTTCTGCGGGTCCTTCACGGACAGGACGTCGACGATGGCGCGGGCGGTTCCGCGGGCGTGGGCGACCTCCACCACGGCGCCATCGGCGGCGTGGCCCGTGTCGAGCTTGGCCAGCGCGAGCAATCCCATCCGGGGGCTGACGGCCGGGCTGGTCACGTTGCCCACGGTCACGCCGTCCGCTAGCACGTCGGCGCCGGGCTCGGGCAGGCGGTCACCAGCGATCCGCAGCGTCTTCAGTCGCCGAGGCGGTGCGGCGGCGATCTGCCGCAGGGCATCCTTGCCGAGGAAATCCACGTCCGCGTCGAGGTGAACGTAGCGGTCCAGGCTGACGTCGTAGGGCGAGTCCAGGCCGGGAGAGTAGTCACTGTCGTAGACGATCAAGCCGGCCTCGACCCGGACCGGCTCGAGGACCGTCAACCCGAACGGGACGCCGCCCGCGTCCTGCAGCGCGTTCCACAAGACTTCTGCCCCGGCAGGGTCGGGGATCAGCTCGAACCCCAGTTCGCCCGAGAAACCCGTGCGCATCAACCAGGTCGGCACCCCGGCAACGGGCACCCGCTCCGGGATGAACGTGTAGTAGCGCAGCGCGGAAAGGGCGGCCGGGGTGAGGCTCTGCAGGATCGCCCGGGAACGCGGGCCCTGCACGGAGATCAGCGGCATCTCCAGTGTGCGGTTGGTCACCGTGACGTCCAGCGCGGCGGCGTGCGCGCGCAGATGCTCGCCGGTCTCCTCGGCGTTGGTGCAGATCCAGAAGAGCGGCTCGGAGTGCTTGAACACCGTGCCGTCGTCTACCATCAGCCCGTTCTCGTCGACGAACGCGCCGTACTTGACGGTGCCGGGCCGCTGGCGGCTCAGGTCGGCGGTGAAGACCCGCTGGATGGCGGCGCGGGCATCCGAGCCGGAGATCTCCCACTTCACCAGGGGGTAGATGTCCCACAGGGCCAGCCCGTCCCGGACCGCCTCGTACCCTGCCACATCGCTGCCGATGCTTTCCGTCCACAGCCAGCCGTCCTCGTCCCGGAAGGTGGCACCGGCCGCCGCCTGGACGTCATACAGCACCGATCGCACAGGTTCGGCCATCACCGGTCCTCCTGCCGGGGCGGGTCCGCTGAGCATAGGCCCGAATCCACTTGCGGCACCACGCCCGCCTGCCGACAGCGCCACCTCCGTGAACGAGCGGACAGAGGGAACCACCAGCACAGGCCAGGGCTGCCTCTGCCAGCATCACGGAGTTCATCCAAGGCCTGCCGAAGGCCGGAATCCACGCGCATCTGCCGGGTGCTGCTTCGGTGGCGACCATGCTGGAGCCGGCGCGGCACACCGGCTCAGGTTAAGGCCGCCCCCGCGCGTCGGCGCGCTCCTCAGCCTGTGACGCCTTTGATCATTCCGGCCCATTCGCCAGGGGACTATGCAAGTCTCGGTCGGAGCCGTGATCGTGCGCCTATGAGCCGGAGACCATATGTCATCAGACGCCGCGCAAAGGAACAGGGCAGGTGGCGCTCTCGATCCGCCCCCCGGGCAGGTCCTGGTCGCGGGGGACTGGCACGGTGACCGGGAATGGGCGCTGAGCGTGATCAAACGCGTCCCTCAGCTGCTGTCTGGCGAGCAGACGCGGCTGATCCTGCATCTCGGGGATTTCGGTATCTGGCCGGGAGTTGAGGGCAGGCGTTACCTCGACTCAGTCAGTGCAGTCCTGGACCTGGTGGGCGCGCAACTATGGTTTATCGACGGGAATCACGAGGACTTCCCGCAGCTCGCCCAGATGGCCAGCGGCACCGTTCCCCACGGGCGCGTCGCGGTCAGGCCGAACATCTGCCACCTGCCGCGCGGTCATCGCTGGCAGTGGCACGGCCGCACTTGGCTGGCCTGCGGCGGCGGCGTGAGCCTGGACAAGGCGGGCCGCACCGAGGGCATCGACTGGTGGCCGCAGGAGGAGATCACCAGCGGGCAGGAAGCGGCCGTGATCGCGGGCGGCCACGCGGACGTGATGGTATGTCACGACTGCCCATCCAGCGTCGCCCACGCCTTCCCGCAGCCACCGTCCTGGTGGGCACCAGCGGACCTCGCGCGCAACGACGCACACCGGGAACGGCTCCAGCACATCGTGGATGCCGTCCGGCCAGCGTATCTGATGCACGGCCACTTGCATCGCGCCTACCAGCGCAGCGGCGACTTCGGGTATGGACCCGTCCAGGTCACCGGGCTGGCGGCGGACGGCAGCTTGCGGAACTTCGCCGTGCTGGACGTGGAATCGATTACCTGGAAGCTGCGGCGCCGGGGCCTGCTGGATGTCCTCGCCAGGCGGACTCAGCGCAGTGCAGCCGCGTTCGCTCACCTCGGGGCCGTATGAATCGGCAGTGTCGATCAAGGTCGCGCCTAGCTCGAGTGCGCGGCGGAGCACGCGGACTACGTCGTCGCGGTTGCGCTCAGGGCGATGCTCCCGGCCCCTGCTCGAAGACGCCCAGCACGGTGGCCGCATAGCCGCCGCCCCACACCAGGTCACGACGAGCGACGCGTGCTCGTCAGCTGCGTCCTGCCAGGTGAAGTGCCCGCGTTGGTGATGTCGGGCCTGCTTGGGGCAGCCGCTCTCGGAGAAGCCGCGCACGCCGGCTCGAAGGCGACCAGTTCTCCTGCCACGGGTTCAGCAACAGACCCAGAGGACGTCATGCCTCATCGGTGCCGCTGACGGCTGCGGCCGGCCAGTCGCGGGCAATCCTACAACGACGCGGCGGGCCGCCCGGTCGAACCGCGTTCACGCAGGTGCGGTGGCTGGACGATGCGGCGGCGGCGGGGTTTCCGTTCGATGGCGGCGAGGATGAGCCGGACGGCGGCGCGAACGATTCGCTCAATATCCCAGTCCACCGTGGTGAGCGCCGGCGTCAGCAGTGCGGACATCGGGTGGTCGTCGTAGCCGGAGACCGAAACGTCCTCCGGGATCCGCAGGCCGAGTTCGCGGGCGGCCGCGTACGCGCCGTAGGCGATGGAGTCGGCGAAACAGAACAGTGCCGATGGCCGGTCTGTCTTGGAGAGCACCTCGCGCGCCACCTCGGTTGCTGCCGTCAGCGCAAGCGGCGAGCTGATGATGCTCACCTCGAGGCCGAGTCGCTCAGCTTCCGCGGTGACGTGGATGTCGGCCGGGCGATCCGGTGTGCTCGGCTGGGTCGGGGTCAGCACGCCGATCTGGCGGTGGCCGAGGCTGTGCAGATGCTCCAGGGCGAGGGTAACGCCGGAGCGGTTGTCGAACACCACCTCGCCGGCGGCACGCCCGCCCTGCAGCGCGTCGCCGATCGACACCACGGGCAGGCTCTCAGCTAGCTGTGACCATCCCTCATCCACGAGGAGGGCGTAGTGGTCACGGGCCAGCAGCGCCCTGCCGATCCCGACACCGAGCAGCTGCTGCCATAGATCTTCCAGTGACCCGGAGAGCAGCCCGACTGTGCCGGTCCGGCCGCTGGCCAGGGCGCGCGCGATGCGGTCGACCTTGTAGCCAAGCTCGGCCGCGGCGCGGCGCACTCGCTCCTGTGTCTCTTCTGAGGTCTGGATGCCGCGCAAGGCGTAGGAAACTGCGGCGGGCGACAGCCCGGTCGCGGTTGCTACCTCGCGGATCGTCGCGCGCTTGCTGTTCTGCGGCACCGTTCCAGCCTACGATCTGCCGGCCTACTGCCAGCGTAGTTCCAGCGGCGGCCGTGCCAGCTCGCCACGCCGTTACAGAAGCCTAACGGCGGACCGGCCGTCCGCGGCCCGGCTGGCGGCCGGGGCCTTGACGCGGACAGCGCTGAAGCGGTTCACTGAAGCGGATAAGTGAACCGCTTCAGTGAACCGATCCGGTCCCGGCCCCTTTCTGCCGGTCCGTGACCCGAGCCACGGCGAGCGGCCCCGAGTCACCAGCGGAGGTGCGCGGTGCATGTCGACATCCACCAGCACGTCTGGCCGGACGCGCTCGTCGAGGAGCTGCGGCGGCGATCGCGGCCTCCGCGGCTGGACGGCTGGACGCTCCTGACGGGCGGCGAGCCGCCATTCGAGGTGAATCCGGCGGACCACGACGTCGGCGGCCGGGCGCGGCAAGCGGCCCGCGACGGCATTGGCCTGGCGGTCGTCGGCCTGTCAAGCCCCCTCGGCATCGAGTACCTGAGGCATGAGGACGCGGAACCGCTCCTTGACGCCTACCACGCGGGCGTCGCCGCCCTGGGCAGCCCTTTCGCCGGCTGGGCCGCTGCTGGCCTCACGGAGATCGATGCACCCGGTCTCGCAAAGCAGCTTGACCGGGGGCTCGTCGGACTCCAGCTGCCAGCAACTGCGGTGGCCGACGAGTCCGGCTACCGCTGGTGCAGCCCGCTTCTCGACGTGCTCGCCGAGCGGCATCTCCCGCTCTTTATTCACCCGGGGCCGGCGGCCGCAGCGCCGGCCGCCGGCCCGGCGTGGTGGGCAGCGCTGGTGCCCTATGTCCAGCAACTGCATGCGGCCTGGTTCGCGTTCCATGCCTACGGCCGGCCGGCCTACCCGCGGTTGCGGGTCTGCTTCGCCGCGCTCGCCGGCCTGGGGCCGCTGCACGGCGAGCGTCTCGCCGCCCGCGGCGGAGCCGACCCGCTAGCGCGGGGGGTGGTCGATCCGGACGCGTACGTCGAAACATCCAGTTATGGCAGCCGCGCCATCGATTCCGTGCTGCGTGTGCTCGGCGTCGACGTGCTCGTATACGGATCGGACCGGCCGTACGCGCGGCCAAGCCCCGACCCTGGTCTCGGCGAGGCTGCACGCCGCGCGATCCGCGCGACAAACCCAGCCCGTCTGCTTCAGGGGATGACCGGCTGCTCCGAAAAGACGTGGCACTGACTGCTGGCATCAGGAAAGGAGTGACCGCAGTGACCATTGCTTCGCTACCCGCCCGCTATCTCGACGAGCGCGAGCTGGCTGAACTCGTCGAGAAGCTGGCCGCCCGCCCGGATCTGTGGACCGGCCAGATTGCCTGCTCCTCCGCCGGGCACCGCCGCTACGCATCTATCCACCGCGACGAGTACGTAGACGTCTGGCTTATCTGCTGGTCCCCCGGGAATGACACGGGCTGGCACGACCACGACATCTCCTCCGGAGCGGTCCGTGTCATCCATGGCGCGCTCGTCGAGTCGAACCCCCGTATCGGGGGCGCGCACGCTCAAGCGGTCGTCGCCGCAGGCTGCTCAATCAGCTTCGGGCCTGACCATATCCACCGGCTGACCGGTCAGGCCGAGCAGAGCATCTCCCTGCACGCCTACTCGCCGCCGCTCTGGCGGCTCGGCCAGTACACCATCGACGACAGCGGCACAATGCGCCGCCGGTCAGTCTGCTACGCCGACGAACTCCGCCCGCTCGACTCCCCGCCCATCGCCCAGACGGGGTAGCCGCGGTCCGGGCGCCGATGCCAGAAGCCAGGCACGTCACCATGCGCCAGCGAGGCTACCCAGATGCGGCGTCGTCCGGGATGGGAAGCAGATTGCCGAGCTTCTCCTCGATAGCGAGCAGCGTGTCTAGGATCGCCATCTGGAGCACGACATTGCCGTAGTCAGACCAGCTCTCGGTCCCGACAAAGCTGGCGAGAGCGATCTTTCCCCGGTCGAACGGCCTGGCGTACTTCTCGTTGCCCTTGGCAATCGCGTTCAGGATGTTCCTCCGCGTCTCGGCCGAGGACGGGAATCGCGGTGGCGGGGGGCGCCAACAGTACACCATCGCCCCCCGCAGACTCGCTGCGCGCGAGAACCCCGAGCATCAGTTGAGCGGAAGCAGCATCGCGCTGCACGAGGCTGGCCCAGGCGTTAGCCCATCCGTCCTCCGTGAGCGGGAATCGGTCCACCACTCTGATGCCCGCCATATTGCTCAGCCGGCACACAGCGAAGCACGCACGGCCCTCGATGCCTGCCCATCGCTGCCAGCCGAGCGTGTGCCGCAGCCTGTCGTGGTCCACGAACAGGGTCGGATAGCGGCTGAGCTTGCCCACGTCCACAGTCGGCATCTCTGGCGGCTCCAGTCCTGCCCCGGGTGCCGCGCCCAGATCCGGCGGCGATATCTCGTCCACAGCGCCTCGTGAAGGGCCTCTCGACGATCAACGGCTACGAGCGTGTGGAGGACAGGCCACTCCCGTCTATTTGGAGTAGGCCTGGCGCCCAGCACGCGTGGATCTTGGTCAGTATGGGCCCAGTGCGGCGCTCCGCTGACGGGCGGTTGCCAGGGTTCAACGGGCAGCACCGTCTTTGTTCCTCGATCGCCGGGACAGTTCTCCGGTTGGACGGCCCAGGCCCGGCAGACTCATCGCGCCCCTTCGCGGGGTGCCGACCTCCGTCAGCCACTAGCGATCCCGCCGAACCACGATAGCCGCGATCGCCGCACCTCATCGCTCAGGCGTCTCGCGCGAGATCGCTCATGCGTCTCGCGCGAGCTTGAGCAGCCAGATCGGGCTCGGCGTTGTTTCACGGTCGCCTGGAATGCGCTGGCGGCGGCCGCTGATTCTGCCATTCCTGATTGGACGAGCTGTTCTGGTCAGCCGGGCAGGGCTGCGAGCGTTTCTTTGACGCCGCGGGCGGCAGCGGCTCCGATGCGCTGGTAGATGGCGAGCGCTTCCCGCAGGAGGGTGGCGCCTGTGATATCGCCGGCCGTCGTCTGCGGCAGCGAGCCTGAGCGAGAGTTCGCCGAGGCTGTTCAGCACGTCGGCCTGACCGGGCGGGTCGAACTGGCAGCGGCTCGCCCAGGCAGAACGGCTCCCGCCCCGCCGCCAGCAGGCCGCACGTCGTCACGCAGCCCGCCGCGCACGCCGGGCACCACAGCAGGCTGTTCAAGCAGTCCGCAAAGCGTTCCAGCTGCGCGCATGAAATCACCGGGACCTGGGCCGCAAGCCGGACCCAGGCTTCCCGACCAGCAGCAGCCGGCCTAGCGGGGTTCCTGGCGCTCCCCAACCCCTTGCGGAGAGCGCCAGGACCCATGCCGGCTAAGAGCGGCCAGCATGCCGCTGCCGCGGCCGAGGCCAGCCGGAAACCAGACCGACCACCGGTCACAAGACGATGCCCTCAAGCCGCGACAAGCTCGCCCACCAACCGGCCCGATCCGGGCGCAGATTCGCTCTCCCCCGCGGCAATTCCGGCGCCGGACAGCACCTGAACCTGACAACGCATATCAGGCGGTTATGGCGACGGCGCCGACGCGGGCCGAATCGCATTTGGGACGCGCAGATCGAGCCATATCGGCGGCTTGGCGCGCTCAACCGTGGTGAGGCGTGGCCACGGCCGGTGACAGCTTCACCGCCACGCAGGCGCAGCCGAGGCGGTATGGGTTGTGATCACTGGCGTCGCGGTGTGGCGCGTTCCCACCAGTTGATGGTTTCTGCGTCAGCGGCCATGCGGTCGAGGATGCCGGCGATGAACTCGGCGTGGCGGCCCCCGCCGCGGGAGAAACAAAACTTCCAGAGTTCCCCGGCGGCGCGGTGGTAGTGGTGGATCGTCTCATCCACGGCGCAGGCGTCGATCTCGCCGGCCCGGTAGCGGTCGATCGCCGCCGCGACCTGGCTGAGCAGTTCGGCCAGCTGCGCCTGGTGGTAGGCGCTCACCCGTTCGCGGGCGGCGCGCCGTTCGGCCTTGGCGCCCATGATTCGGGACGGTATCGTCTTCCAGCCGGATCCTGCGCGGGTGGCCGGTGACCGGGCACCGAACAGTCGCCATCTGCGCGCCCAGCTTGCCGCCGGTGCGCTGACCGACCGCCACGCAGATCCTCCCGTTCGGCACCGGCTTGGATTGCCCTGCTACCGATCGGAGTGCGATGATCGGCGGGATTGTCCGGCTGACGAACGCTGCGTCGGACCACGAGGCGGTTCCCATGGACGTGCCGGCATTATCGGTCGCGCGCGCCTAAGTGGGTGACCAATCATTGACGCATGCCGAAGCTCCCGTGCCGCTGCGGATACGTCCACAACCTGTCGCCGATCCCGGATGACGGGTTTCAAGTGCTCCCCGACTGGGCCACCAGCAAGTTGCTCTACACCCTGGAAACAAAGCCAGAGGACTGGGAGATTGACGAGTTGCGCCGAACCGCGCTCAGCCGGCTTTACGCCTGCCCCAACTGCGAAGCGATCATGTGGGACGGCGCTGGCGACGGCCACTACAAAACGTACGTGCCCTCCGAACGTCTGATCAGGATCTATGCCGACCTGGACGACCGCGATCCGCTTGGGCGCATATGGCTTCGGCACGCGCGGACGGTGGCTGACATCGAGGCGCAGCATCTGCTGGCGGCCCCGGGCGTCTACATCGCCGTGCAAAACGACCGGCAAGAGATCTACGCATGCCTGGAATGGGCGCTGGACGACGCCGGCAACCTCATATATGACGCCTGGGTGGCCCGGCCACTGGGTCCAGAGGAGGTGGCCGAACTGCGCGCCCAAGGAGCCTAGGGAGCCGACGCGCGACGCTTCACCTTCATCCCGACGCGCTCCGAAAGAGCGTGCCGCCAGATCGCACCGATCTGCGCGCGTTAGCTGATCGGCGTGGGCCGGTCTACCGCCCGACCATATCGGCGGGGATGCGCGCCTCGACGGGACGGAACGCCTACCACGCAGCGTGAGATGAGAAGCGGGGCCTGCGGCTTGGACCGCATAGTTTGAGCGTGTCGTGGGTGCGCGCCGAGATCAGTCAGCGTAGCGAGACGCTGTGGCGAGACGAAAGTGAGAAGGCGCCCCGCCGGGAAGCCCGCACCCGTCCCGGGCTAGGCACGCGGTCATGGCGCGTACCATGCGGGCTGGCGGGTAGGACTGGCTATTCTCTTCCTGCTCCCCGGGGAGAAAGCTCACGGAATGGAGCGACCCGCGATGCGAGCCACCGTGGTGTATGAGAGCTTGTTCGGCCGCACCCGGGAGGTAGCCGAGGCGGTCGCGGAAGGCCTGCGGGCCGCGGCAGCGGGCGCGGCAGTGGACTGCAGGCCTGTGGAGGATGCCGGGCCCGTTCTCGGCCAGGTGGATCTGCTCGTGGTGGGCGGGCCGACACACTTTCTGGGGATGAGCTCGACGCGCAGCCGGCGCATCGTGCGCCAGTATCAGGAGCGAGCCGCCGGGCATCATCCCCGCCAGGGGCCGGGGAATCACCAGGCCAGTCGCGGGGTGCGCGAGTGGCTGGCGGCCCTGCCCCAGGCAGCAGGCCGCAGCCGGGCGGCGGCGTTCGATACCAGGCTGACCACCTTGTTCCCCGGCAGCGCCGCCCGGCTTGTCGCCCGGGGCCTGGAAGAGCACGGCTACGAGGTGATCACCCGGCCGGAGGGGTTCCTGGTGGAGAGCATGCTGGGGCCGCTGAATGCGGGGGAACGCGACCGGGCGCGGGCGTGGGGATCGGAACTCGCCGGGTTGCTTCGACCGGCACACCAGGGGTCATCGCAGAGCTGCGGAGAACCCGCGCCGCCGGCGGGACGTCCTGTCCGGCCGGGCGCATGACCGCGGCCACGATCACCTGCACAGGCGGCCGGAGGTGACCGGCAGCCCGCAATGCCCGACAGGGGATCTGGCGGCGGAGCCCCGCCGGTGATGCCCCGCCGTGACTTCGATCAAGCACGTTTGGCCAGGTCAAAGATGCCATATGAGGGGGACCTCCCCGGCGTCAGTCGTAGCAGTATCTACGACTGGGCTTGGGGAATCAGGTCCCTGTCCCAGTTCTTTACAGGAGCTCGAGGAGGTCCCTCACGAGCATCGTAGGCGCGTTTGACGTGCACCGCCGGCAGCTGACGTTCGATTACGTAGACACCGTGACCGGGGAGGTGAAGCGGGGCCGGGTGGTGCCGGCTGACCGGGAGCATCTGCGGGCCTGGCTGGCCCGGTTCGCCGGCCAGGGCGACGTGCATTTCGCCGAGGGCCTACGCGGACGCGACCCGCATCGCTGATACCCGGCCCGTACTGGACGAACTGGCGGCGCTGAATTCCGGCGTCAACCCCGACGCCGAGCAGCGACCGCTGCCTGCCGGGCTGACGCAGGCACTCGACCTGACGGAAATCGGCATGTTCGGTCACTCGCTGGGAGGCGCCACGGCAGCCAAGGCCATGGCCGCTGACGCCGGGATCGACCTCGACGGCAGCCTCTTCCTCACCAACCCCTCCCTGCACCTCGACCCGGAGAAGCTCGGTGCCGCCGTCGGCAGGCAGATCGGCGAACGGCCATTCATGATGATTATGAGCAGTCATGGCGCCGGGCCCCGGGACGACCCATCGTGGCGGGGCTTCTGGCCGAACCTGCGGGGCTGGCGGCTGTTCCTGACCATGAGAAACTCTCAGCACTACACCTATACCGACCTGGAAGTTTTCCTCAGTCAGCTGCTGGCCGCCGGGATCATCCCGCCCAACCTGGCAGGCCGGCTGGTGACCCTACGATCGGTACCGTGAATCCGGCGCGGGCCGTCGCCGCGGAACGTGACTACATCAGCGCGTTCTTCGACCTGCGCCTACGCGGCCGTCCGAGCAAGCTGCTCGACCACGCATCCCCCAACTTTCCCGATATCCAGTTCCTCGGCCGCTGACCTGCCGCTCGCGCGACTCCAGAAGCAGCAAATGGCGACGTAACTCATCCCGGCACGCAGCTGCCCACGCCTCGGCGCCAGCGCGATCGTGGACATCGACGGCCCCAGGCTGCCCGGTCTCCGGTCTCAGGCACTGAAGGACGGAAGGACTGCCAGCGCGCAGACGCCGAACACAGATCGTGCTGTTCGGGTGCACTGACCGTTAGATGGCCCCGGGCGCCGGCGCGGGTACAGATCGAGCCCACTGGGCGCGCTGGAAGCATGGGCCATCCGGTTTGGAGCGCGACCGGTCGTGGCACGCGTCGCGCGCGAGCCATGCCGCGTCTTCGTGTGGCGTCATCTGCTCGCGCCCGCCGGGATCAGGTCAGCCGGGTGGTGCGGCGACATGCCCGCCGGGGCCACGCCCGTTCACGGGCACGTCACCGGGACAGGCACCGGCCGGGCCAGCACGCACGCCCGGTCCAGCTGGGTCACCGTCGGCGCAGGCGGCATGACATCGATGCCCGCCGGCCTGGGCAGGCGGCTCACTCGTGCTGCTATGCGGCGCGGTCTATGCCTGTGTCGTCCGCCCGGACCAGCGTGGGCCAGCGTTCGGCGGGTCGCAGGAAGTGCTGCAGGTTGATCCAGGACTCGCGGGTGTCTGCGGCGTTCTGGTGCGCAGAGCGGAACAGGGCGAGGTAGCCACCGATCTCGGCGAGGTCCCACCCGAGCCGGTACAGGGTCAGGGCCTGGCCGTCGATCGCGGTGCCGGTTGCCGCGGCGTAGCGGTGCAGCACTGACCGGTCGTCATCTGCCAGGTGCCAGAGGTCGCGTTCGGGAGGGGCGAGCAAGGTGGTGTCCCAGTCGACCATGACCAGTCCGCCCCCCGTCGTCAGCACGTTGCTGGCGTGGGGCTCCCCGTGGGTGATGACCATGCGCTCCGGGCGTGCCGCGACCCGGCTGGCGATGCCGTGGTAGGCCCGGACCAGCGCGCCCAGGTCACGGGCGTGAGCGTCGAGCAGCTCCCGGGCGGGCCGGGCGTACGGCCCGGAGCCGCACTGCGTGCCGGCCTCGCCGGTCATGGCCTGCAGGGCGTCGAGACTCGGCACGACGAAGTCGTCGGCCCGCGGATGGCCGGCCCGGGCGCCATGGATCTGGATCAGCATGTCCACGACCGTGCGGCGGTCCTCGTCGCGGGCGAACTCGCCGTCCTGGCCCGCGGGCTCGCCCGCGACGTACGGGTGGACCACGAGGCAGTACCGATCCGAGAGCCTGGCCACAACCTCCCCGCCGGCCGCTGGCACCGGCGCGATCACGAAGGACAGGCCGGCATCGGCGCGCAGCGCCCGAGCCGTCGCGAACGCCGCAGCGAGCCGCCCGAAGGCGGCGTCCGTCGTGTCACGGGCCGTCCGCAGCTTGGCGGCGAGGTCATCGACGGTCACGAACAGCCGCTGGCCGGCCGCGCCGCCGGCCAGCCAATGGTGGCTGCCGAAGCCCACCGCCTGATACACCAGCGACGCGGCCCGGAACCCCCACAACCCGCTCAAGGGCATCAGCGACAGCGCTTTCCGCGGCAAGTCACCAGGCCTGGTAAACACGCCAGCAAGGCTACGTGACCACCGTACGGCCAGCCCGTCCTGGCACGCCCCGCCATCCAGCAGGCACCATCTGAGGTCACGCGCCAGCAGCATCACTCCACGTGACAGCCGCCGAGGCACGAGCAGAACCGAATGGTGCCGGTAGCTCACAAGACACCCACGACAGCACCCCCAGGTACCCGTCGCCCGCGGCGTCCCGCCGCGCGTAATCGAGGCCTGCCCCAAGAACACAAAGCCACGCACGGACCTACCAGCGCCCCCAGCGCGCCGTTGCTCAAGCACGTCGGCACCGCCCGGGCGGGGACGCCCGGTCACAGACATGTGAGCAGCGGTTCAGCCGTCGCCGACGCAGGCGTCGGCTAACAGAACGCCCAACTATGCGCTACCAGGTCGCCGGGCAGGGCGGCGCCCTCCTGCGTCAGAACGGCGGGACTGCGCGCGTTCTCGGCAGGTTGTCCCGTCACTCAGGGTGATACCGCTCGACCGACGCAGCCCGAGGATGACTACCCGTTCAGCCCGGTATGACCGTTCTGCCGGAGTCACCGTCGATCGCTGGCCGAACAGCTTGCCGATCCGGAACCGGGTGCCAAGTGGCTGCATCGTGCTTGACCCGGCCGCGTATGCGGCATGACCGGATGGTGCTCCGGCCGTCTTCAGGCCGGAGATGGATGTGGCAGCATTTACGGGACGGTCACGACTGGAGGCTTGCCTGGGCGGTCGTCCGGGCCACCGGGAGGTAGCTGATGTCGGTCATAGCCGGGCAGTTCGCCCGTCCGCATGGGCCGCTTGGCAAGTTGATCGGGCGTGGCATGGCCCGCCGCAACGCCGCGTTCAGCCGGTGGGTGATGCAGCAGGCCGGCGAGCACTGTCCAGACCCCGGGAAGATCGCCGAGCTCGGGCCCGGGCCGGGCATCGGCCTGCAGGAGGCGCTGCGGCGGTTCGATGCGGCGCGGGTGTGGGGGATCGATCCCTCGCCGGAAATGCTCTCGCAATCCAGGCGACGCAACCTGGCCGAGGTCAAGGGCGGGCGGCTGGCGCTGGTGCACGGCAGCGTCGCCGCGCTGGCCGAGATAGCGCCCCTCGATGTCGTCACCGCCAGTCATGTCCTGTACTTCTGGCACCAGCCCGCAGACGAACTGCTGGCGATACACCGCTGTCTGCGGCCCGGAGGGCTGCTCGCGCTCGGCTACCAGCTACGCCAGAACATGCCGCCGATGGCCCAGAAGCACTTCCCGCCCCAGGGGCATGTGCTCTACGAATCTGACGACCAGGTCGCGCGACTGTTGCGGTCTGCGGGCTTTGCGGCAGTCAGCTTCCAGGTGAAGGGCCCGCCGGCAGCCCCGGAAGGCCGAGTCGCCCTCGCAACCGCCGGAGTCCAGCACGGACCAGCCGCCGCGGCCGTCTTATGACACGCCTGCGTAATTCATCACGAGTGGGTGCGGCGGAAGCGTGCCTCAGAGACTGGCGGCGCCGGGTCTGGCACGGCGTTCGGCCCGGGCGCAACCGGTGCGCGCAGAAACGCCCATTCGGGATGCAGTTGAGGCAGCCAGGCCGACAGTTGAGTTGCCGACCATATCGCGGCTCGGTGCGGGCCGCGTTGCCGCGAGCGGGATTGTTCAGCCGTCGGCGCTAGGGGCGGCCTACGACGAGAGCCTCGCGAAGGCCTGGCTCGAGCGCGCGGTAGCGGGAGTCGGGCAAGACCCCGAGCGCGTCGAGGGTCGTGGAGAAGAACACCGGGCCGATGCGGCCAGGACGACATCGATTATCTCATCCTGTGACTGGCCGAGATCACGCGATCGCTGCAGTTCGCGCTCCGTGACGGAGGTGGCGTCATCGGCAACCTGCTCGGCGAGGTCCATCGCCGCGACACCGGCCTGGCCCAGCCCCGCGACCCGGTGGTCGGTGGCGATCTGGGCTGCCGGCCCGCCGGATCGTTCGCCCGGCGCCGTCCGGTGTGCCAGGGCAGCAGTAGCTCGAACGCAGCCGCCTGGCCGTGGCCAGGGTGGCCAGCTCGCAGCGGCGCAGATCTGTGCCCGCCTTGATCGCGCTGTTCAACTGGACCCAGGCTGCATACACGTCCGGCCGCTGCTCCAGTTCCAGTTCAGCGATCAGGGTGACGGGGCGCGAGCTTGTGAGGAGCCTGATCAAGTACCTCATCGTTGGGAGTGGATGTGACGAAGTTTCGCGGTCTCCGCGCGGCCCGGATGCCGGTGTGCTGTCGGCAGGCGGGCTGGCTTGCCTCGTGTGGATGTGGTGGATGCGCCGCAGCGGCATCCGTACCGAGGGCGTGGTCGTCGACTCCGGCGAGCGTTGGTCGAGCTTCCTGCCCGCCACGAGCTTTGGCTGCAGGAGCTGGCGTCCGGTGGTCCAGTTCACCGCGGCTGGCGGCCGGATGGTGGAGTTCCGGTCCAAGTTCGGCACTCCCGTCCGCTACGAGCCCGGCCAGCTGGGCGCGCTCAATGAAATGGTCGAGTTTCTTGCGCATCACGGAACACATGTCGGCGGGTACTGGAATATGGGCTGGGATCTGGTATGCAACTTCATCGGGGCAGTGAGCCATTCCGCGCAACCGGCTGACTACTTGAGGTGTTGGTGTCCCGAGGGGTCCGAGACTGGCCGGAAGTGGCTCCCGTGCAACGAAACGCTCTCGAGGATCCCTGTATGAAGTCGCTCTCTCCGGCTTGGCGCATTCGGCTGGACGCCGAGTTGTTTACAGGGCGTCGTCCGCGTCGGTGATCAGGCCGATGTATCCATCTGGGCGTATGAGGATCTGGGCGTCCTGGCCGTATGCGTGTGCCGCGTGCCCGGCGTCGTCGATGAGGCCGCCTGGCCCGATCAGGTAGGGCTTGACGATGTCTGATTTGAGGTCGTTGAGTGCGGTGGCGCAGCGTTCACCGAGGCCGAGCAGGGTGAAATGCGGTCCGCGGAAGACGTCGAACAGGCGTTTCGGCGAGCCGGTGAACGGGTCGCGGCAGGGGGCGTCTGGTGCCCGGTCGCCCGGCCGTGGTCCGTTGGATCGGCTCCCGGCGTTGCGGGAGAGCCGGCTCCACCGGTATCCGAGCGTGAGCTGGGTGAGTTCGGCCGATGCAACGGCGTCCACGCCGCCGCCCAACTCCTTGATCGCGGCGAGGACGGCGTTGAGCCGTTCCGAGGTGATGTTGAGTAGCCAGCTCGCGATCGGTAGCCGTTCCTCGTCGTAGGTGTCGAGCAGACCCGGCGTGGCAGCGCCGGCCAGCACGAGGCCGAGTTTCCAGCCGAGGTTGTGGGCGTCCTGGATGCCGCTGTTCATGCCGAGGCCGCCGGCGATCGGGTGCACGTGCGCGGCGTCTCCGGCGAGGAACACTCGGTCCACGCGGAGCCGGTCGACCATCCGGACGTTGACGCGGTAGCTCGAGGACCAGGTCAGATTGTGCAGTCGCACGGCGGGGATTCCGGCGATGCGGTCGAAGGTCCGCTGGAACGTTTCCAGCGTCGGCTCCAGCGGTGATCCGTCCTGGCCAGGCTCGTGCGATGCCTGGACCTGGAAGGCGGTCGTGCCAGGCAGCGGGCAGAGCATGATCGCGCCGTCGCCGGCGAACCACTGGTGCCAGGCGTCGCGGCCGAGCCCGTCGACCTCGACATCGCCGACCGCCATGAGCTGGATGTCCGGCGTCTGGCCGTGCAAACGCAGGCCGAGTGCCTTGCGGACGGTACTGCGGCCACCGTCGCAGCCGACCAGGTACTGCGCCCGGATCTGCGTTTCTCCCACGGTTGCGGTCACGCCGTCGGCGTCCTGGCTGATTACACGCAGCTCGGCGCCCAGTTCGACAGCGACGTTGAAATCGGCAAGCCGCTCGCGCAAAGTTTGCTCCACCCGCCACTGCGGGATCATCAGACCGGTTGGGTAGGGGGTGTCCGGCGTTACCACCCGGTCGGCCTCCGGGTCGATCTCGGCGACGACTTCCGCGCCTCGGTACTTGCGATGCGGCAGGTGCGTAACCCCGAACTCCAGCAGCCGGTCGGCCACGCCGAGGTCGTCGAACACCTCCAGGCTGCGTGGGCTCAGCCCCTTGCCGCGTGAACCGCGGGAAACTCGGGCACTCGATCGGCGATGCGTACCGCAACGCCACGTCGGGCCAGGTCACACGCGAGCGTGAGGCCGGCCGGGCCGGCGCCCGCCACCAGGACATCTATCTGCGTCATGGCAAGCATCTAATCGTTACCTGGTTAAAAAAGCAACCTGGTAACTAATGTTACCCTGTTCGGGTGGCTGAGCCGACAGGGCTGCGGGCCCGCAAGAGGGCGCGCACCCGCGACGCCATCGCCGACGCGGCGATTTCGCTCTTTCTCGCGCGCGGGTTCGACCAGGTGTCAGTTGCCGACATCGCCGCCAGGGCCGAGGTTTCCAAGCCGACCCTCTTCCGGTACTTCACCGCCAAGGAGGATCTGGTCTTGCACCGGATCGCGGATCACCACGGTGAGGCCGCGCGGGTCGTGCGCGACCGCCAGCCCGGCGTCTCGCCGCTGACCGCCTTGCACCGGCATTTTCGGGCCGGGCTCGACCGCCGCGACCCCGTCACCGGCCTCAACGACCATCCCGAGGTCTTGACGTTCCACCAGCTGGTGTTCACCACGCCAAGCCTGGCCGGACGGCTCATCCAGTACACGCTCGACAACGAGGAGACCCTGGCCGCCGCCCTCGGCGGTAACTTCACGGCACGACTCCAGGCGGCACAAGTGATCGCCGTCCAACGCGTGCTCGCCCGGACCACCTGGCAAAAACTCGTGGCCGGGCAAACCGCCGACGACGTGTATCCCGAGGCCGTCGCGGACGCCGACCGGGCATTCGCGCTTCTCCAGACCGGAACCCGCGGCGCCACCGACGCCGGTTCGTAGGAAATCCCACCACGAGCCACGCACACACTGAGCTCTCTATGCAACGGTTGCTGGCCTTGGGTGATCAGGTGGTGCGGCCATGTTCGACGTGCAGGAGCACTAACGGGGCTTCGCCCCAGCCCAACGAGCCATTCGAACTTGACCTTCGAACAAAACTTGACTCATTCTTGACGTCTTTGGCCGCCCAAAATACCTACGCTCCGTCCGGGACTTCGCCCGGAAGGAGTGGCCCTTCGGGCAGTTCGGCTGACGGGCCGCGATGAGCCTGGCACGTTCGGTGCGTGGCTGATGACTTCTGCGAGCGGTACGGGGATCTGCTGACCGGCACCTATGACTGCGCGGACCGGATCGTGCTGAACGCCTGCTTCCCGCTGGGGCACAACCCGGGCGGGTTCCGGACCCTGGTGGCGGCGGCTGCGCGGCGGCAGTGACGAGTTGCTGGACGACACGCACCTGATGCGGTTCGCGGGCCGGTTCGCCCGCCGCCTCAAGGCGTGGGCGAACGGTGTCCCGGTCACCTGCTGCAAGGCCGGGCAGCGCAAGCACCTGATCGCCGAGGAGTACTACCTGGCCGCGCACGAGGTGGGCACGGGGGTGTTCCTGGTCCTGGCCGCGAAGGCGCCGGCGAGCGTGTGGGAGGTCCGCCGCTGACCGGGAAACCTCAGTACGGCCTGACCTGGTTCCCGCTCATGCCCTGCTCGGCGGAGTCCAGGCCGAAGCACAGGCACGCGGTGCAGGTCCACCGCTCGCAGACCTGGCCCAGGCGCCCTGTAGCCGCGTGCTGCGACAAGGCATCTGCGACCGGGCCAGGCCCTGCGGATCCGCGATCTCAGCAAAGGTCGGGTACGCGGTCGCCGACATTGAATCCGCTCGCGACGATCTTGTCTCTGGGGGTGTGCGGCCGGTCACCGAGATCGAAGGGGACGCTCAGGCCGGCGGTCGCTGGTGCTACTTCCGCGACGCCGAGGGCAACATCTTCGAGATCAAGGAACGCCGCGAGCAGCGTCCGCACTGAGGCCCGGCAGGACAAGCAGCTGCATCAGCTCCAGCCGCGCTGCGGACCTGATCACCCTCGAAGCCGCTGTCATCAGAGATCGGCGTCGTCAGCCTCCTTGCGGTCGTGACCCTGCGGCAGGCTGGAGCCACCGGAGCAGAGGCGGGCTCCCTGGTCACCACAGGTCAGGCGCTTGTCGCGGTCCGCAACTGGACGTTCATGCTCGGCCCCGACCTCATCCCGGCCTTGAACGCACTCCTGCTGGGTTACCTCATGTACAGGTCCGGACTCGTGCCACGTCTGATCCCCACACTCGGACTCACAGGAGCGCCCATGCTCATCGCTTCCACAACCACCACGATGTTCGGCATCAACCACGAACTCTCCGCGTGGACGGGATCGCGACGCTCCCGATCGCCGCGTGGGAGCTCTCTTGGCATCTGGCTGATCGTCAAGGGATTCAAGCCCTCGCCCATCACAGTGGGAATGGTCGCCGTCGGCAGCCCGCCCGGCCACCGCGACCTCGGCATCTGACCCTCACGCCGGCCGGGCCAGGCAAGGGCCCGGCCGCCAGGCGGCGCAGGGCTGACCGGTCTTGCCGAAGTAGGCAGCTGGTGGGCACCGCGCTGTTATCGCCATCAGGCCCCCGGAGCCGCAGAGTCAGCGGCGGCGGCTGGACCCGGCCGTCGACTCCGACGGCATGAGCACCCAGGGATCGGGCAGACCAGGATTTGGCTGCCGGGATAACAATGAGCAGCAGCACGAGAGGGAGTGCGTGCCGGTGCGCCGCAGAAGGGTCAGCGCCGCCAGGGGCGCAGCTCGCCAGCGCCAGGGCTGCTGGATCGTTGACCGGTAATTATGGGCAGGTCAGTGGTCGTAGGCGATGAGCGAGCGCTTGACCGGCTCGCCGATGGCCCAGTTGTGCCAGATGGCGGCGTTGAGCGCGAGGAGCCGCTGGGCGATGCGGGCCCACAGCCCGGCCGGGACGCGGCCGCCGTGGCGTTCGAGGCCGAGCTGGTTCTTCAGCGTCCAGATGATGGCCTCGACCCGCTGGCGCAGCCAGTTCGGGACCGGCCTGGTGTTGCGCTCGTCTTTGCGGGCGGGCCGGATGAGGGTCAGGTCCAGGTCCGGGCCGGCCAGGAACTCCTCGAAGTCTTCGCCGGCGAAGCCCTTGTCAGCGACGATCGCGCTGCCGGGGGCCGGGCGGTTGGCAGGCTGTCCGGTCAGCATCTGCCGCACCTGGTCGCGCTCGCCGGCGAGCTTGGGGCTGGCCAGCGCGAAGCCGGTCACCGTCCCCTCGCAGGTGCAGATCAGCATGAGCTTGGATCCCCGGTACCAGCGGGAATGGCTGGGGCAGTACCCGTACCCGGCGTACCCGAACGGGTCCGGGCGCCGGGCGGTGACCGCGGACTGCCCGCACGTGACCGGGGTGCCGTCCATCAGCCGCTCCGCGGTCGCGGGCGTGTGATCGGCCAGCCACCGCAGCGCGGCCTCCATCAGCGGCGCGGCCCTTTTCAGCCGGGTGTTGTACGCGGACTGGCCCAGCAGCCGGGGGAACAGGTGCCCGACCAGCCGGGGCGCGGCCCGCAGCCAGTGCCGCTCCTCGTCATGGCGCAGCAGGACCTGCGCGGCGGCCAGGCAGACCAGCTCGGCGTCGGTCACCTCCGGGGCTTGCCCGGGCCGGACCGGGTGACCCCGCGCGCGGGGATGATGCGGTCGGTCAGTTCCACGTAGAATGCGATCAGGAGGGTGTCCAGGTCGGCGATCACGGCGGGCTCCAGGGTCCGGACGTGTGTGAACACGCCGATTCTGGACACCCTTCATCTAACAGTCACGGACCGTGAGCAGCGTGTCGCGACCACGGCCTCACCAGCCACGAAATACCGATCAGCGATCTAGGCCTGTTTCTCCGGCCCGGGAAGTTTCCCGGGCTGGGCAGCGGGCAAGGTCGATGGCTAGCCACCAGCCGGCCTGGGTCCGCAGCGCCCGGGCCGTCCGCCTAAGCGAGGCATGCCCATGAGCGAACAGGTCAGCGGAACGCACGGGCCGCGCGAGGATGACGCGATCAAGCGCCAGGACCGAAGCGAGTTGCAGGCGCACGGCGAGGAATGGCCAGAGCCCGAGTCGTCGGGCGAGGACGAGCCGGAGGCGACCTGGGCCCCGGAGGGCAGGTTCGCCGGAACACCACACGGGGAGGACTGGGAGGCCATCGAGCTGCGCAGCGACCTGGCCCGTCACCTGGACCGTACTGCGTTCCCGGCGACCCGGGCGCATCTGCTCGAGACCCTGGCGGCCAACCAGGCGGAGCAGCGGCTGCTAGACCTGGTCTCGTCGCTCCCGGACGGCGCCACGTTCGCCAGCCTGGGCGAGCTGGTCCGGGCGCTGGGGCTGCCTAGGGAAGAGCGCCCTGCCTGAGATTCAGTCCCGGCCAGCGGTGGGCCGGCTGCGCGACCGGTAGCTCATCCGGTCACCTGGGTGAGCTCACCGGCCGCGAGCGGCCGCGCAGAACTACCAACTCTGCCACCCGCCCTGACCACAATGCCCCGCATCGGCACAGCGCGCATATTGGCGGATCAGGAGCGACCGTGGCACCGGAGCGCCGGAGTACCTGCCCAGCGGCCGCCTGCCCCCGCCGGTCAGGTCGAACAACTCCAGCAACTCGCCGATCCGGGTGCGCGCGACCCTGGCCGGCAGGTCCTTGACCGCGGCGCGCTGCTGTCCAACCCGCCCGGCGGCCTGACAGTCCTGCGCGTGGAGCTGCCATGCCGCTAGAACCCGCCGTCATCCGGGTCGTCCTCACCGAGGACGGAGTCCTGCTGCGGGCGGGCCTGGCCGGCCTGCTCGAAAGGTTCGGATTCCAGCCCGTAGCCGTAGTTGCCGACGCCGAGGCGCTCAAGGCCGCCGTGGCCGAGCACGCCCCCGATCTGGTGATAACTGACATCCGGATGCCCCCCGGCTACACCGACGAAGGGCTACGCGCTGCCGTGGAACTGCGCCGTGCCCACCCCGGGCTGGCGGTCGCACTCAGCCACTATGTCCGGCACAGCTACGCCGCGGACCTGCTCGACTCCGGTGACGGCCGTGGCGTCGGCATGCGCACGATGCGATGACGGATACCCGGCCTGGCTTTTGCCGTGCCACGATAAGGCCATGCGCGTTAGGCGGTTCGGCGCCCGCATCGCCGCCGATCCTCGTGGCCACGCGGTTATCGCGGTTCCGTTTGACCCAGACGAGGCGTGGGGTGCCAAGGCTCGCCATCACGTGAACGGCACGGTTAACGGCTGCCGGGTACGGGTGACGATTGCGCCTGGCGACTGCGGATGGGCGTTCACCCTGAGCCCGGCGAGGATGCGCGATACGGGCATCGCGGTCGGCTCCGATGTGATCGTTGAACTGGCGCCGGAAGGCCCGCAGCGCGGCGATCTTGCCGATGACATCTCCGCAGCGCTGGAGGCCAACCCGGCCGCTGCGGCCTTCTTTGACACGCTGGCGCAGTTCTACCGCAAGGCCTACCTCCGCTACATCGATGCGACGACCCGCCGGCCAGACCTGCGTGCGGCGCGCATCGCTGAGGTAGCAGGCCTGCTCGCGGACGGGATCAAAGAACGGCGACGATCGTGAGCGCGACAGCCGGTCACCGGGATGGGCCGGGCGGAATCGATCAGCGAGCCGCGGCTGCCGACCCGGGAGCCCGGGCCGGCAACTGCCGTCGTCCGCTTGCACGCGGACGACGGCTGCGACTATGCCCGTTGGATCGGCTGGGGCATCGGCCCGCGGTCGAGCCACCTGGTCATCGAGAACAACGAGGCCGGAAACGGACGGCGGAGCTTATCGGTTTTCAAGCGCCGGAGAATCACATTGCCGGACGGCCGGACTGAACTGCGCACCGTGCGTCCGGGGTTCCGCCGAGCGCTTGCCATGCTCGCAGACGGGCGCGGACGGCTTGATCGCCCTCGATCATGACCGGGCCATGCGCGACCCGCGGGATCTGGAGGACTTGATCGACCTGGTTGAGCAGTCCTCGCCCCGCATCCCGATCCAGAGCGTCACCGGATCGCTTCGCCTTGCCAATGATGGCAACATCAACCTGGCCAGGGTCATGTGCGCGGCGGCGAATAGGGCGGCGCGGGACACCGCCCGCCGCGTCGCCGCGGCCCGGCGCCACCAGGCGGAGGCCGGGCAGTACAGTGCCGCTGGGCGGCGGCCCTTCGGCTTCGGCCGCGACGGCAAGACCATCAACCCGGCCGAGGCAGCAGAGATCGTCAACGCGGCGGATGCCGTGTGTCCGCCAGCGGCCCGCCGCGCGGCGGCAATGACCCCAGCTACCGCTGCCCGCCCGGCCACGCACCAGGGCCGCCGGGCGCCTGGATGAGTACGTGGCCGCAGTCATCACCACGCGGATGGCCAGGCCAGACGCCGCGGACCTGCTCGCACCGCCCGCCAGGGAGCCGGATCTCCCGGACCTGCGCAGGCAGGCGGCAGCACTCCGCGAGTTCCTCAACGAGCAAGCCCGGTGCCCGCGGCGTCATCGACGGGCAGTAGCTCGCGGCCGGCAGTGCCGAGCTGCGCCCCGAACCTAGGCACCGTCGAGAGCCGGCTCGCTGCAGTCATCCGGCGTGACCCGCTCGACCAGCTCGCCGGCCGTCCTGACGCGGCAGCAATCTGGGACAACCTCGACCTGGGGCGGCAGCGCGCCGTCCTTTCCACCCTGTGCACGATCACCCTCGGCCCGGCCATGCACGGCCGACTACCGGGCGGCGCCTGTCAGATAGGTGGCACCGCCGTGCTCATTTTTACCATTTATTAATGGAAGTTAATCCATTTCGCAATTAGCGTCAGCGGCGACACGGATTTCACCAGCGACATGAAGGGATAGGCCAATGAGACAGAAGATCCGTGACCTTGCCAAGCGTGGCCGGCCAGTTGACCGGCCGGGAGCGAAGGGAGTCCACTGGCCTGTGGTCGCCACCGTGGCGGGACTGGGGCTGATGATCGCGATGCCGGCATCGGCAGAGATCAGCACAGCGGCGGTCGCGTCGGCCCGGCCCGCGTACCTGGACGCCCAGCTGCCTGTTCAGGCTCGCGTGGACGACATCCTCGGCCGTATGACGCTGCCCGAGAAGATCGGCCAGATGGTGCAGATCGAAGTGACACAGGTTACCGACACCAGCGACAACTGCACCAGCCAAGGCGGCTTCGACCTGCCGAATCCGGTCTGCGAGCAGAAGATCTTCGTCGACAACAATGTCGGCTCGATCCTGGCCGGCGGTACCGACATCCCGGTCGATACCACAGGCAAGGGCGGCACCGGGAACACCGGACAGGACTGGGCCAGCGAGTACAACTCCATGCAGGCGTACGCGATCGCGCACTCACGGCTGCACATCCCGGTCATCTTCGGAGTCGACGCGGTGCACGGCTTCGGCCATCCATACCAGGCGCCGCTTTTCCCGCAGTCGATCGGGATGGGCGCGACCTGGGATCCGTCCGCTGCGAGGGCCGGCGGCGTGGTGACCGCCAACGCCCTCCGCGCAACCGGCTGGATCTGGGATTTCGCACCCGTCCAGGATCTGTCACGGGACAACCGGTGGGGCCGCACGTACGAGACCTGGGCCGAGGAGCCCGCGCTCGCGGCGGCGATGGGCGCCGCCAACGTCAGCGGCCTGCAAAGCGCAGGCGGCCCGAACTCGCTCAAGGTCACCGCCACCGTGAAGCACTTCGCCGGATACTCCGAATCGATCAACGGGCATGACCGGGCCGAGGCACAGCTTCCGCTGCGGTACCTGCAGGACACCTTCCTGCCGTCCTACGCTGGTGCCATCGATGCAGGTGCCGGGACGGTCATGGTCGACTCGGGATCGATCAACGGCGTTCCCGCGACAGCGTCGCACTACCTGCTCACCACGCTGCTGCGTGACCGGCTCGGGTTCAAGGGCGTCGTGATCAGCGACTTCGGGGATGTGCCTGCGCTCGCTAGCACCTATCACATGGCGCCTGACCTCGCGGGCGCCGCCGCGCTCGCGGTGAACGCCGGGGTGGACATGACCATGCTGCCCTTCAACGCCGATCATTGGCAGGCCGCGATGCAGCAGGACGTGAAGAACGGCAGCATCACGATCGCGCGAATCAACGAGTCCGTCCGGCGGATACTCACCCTGAAGTTTGAGCTTGGTCTCTTCGATCACCCGATGGTCGATGCCAGCGCAGCGAACGCTGAGGTGAAAGCGGGCCGCGATGTGGCGCTGACTGCGGCCCGCGAATCGATCACCCTGCTGCGCAACCAGAACAATGTCCTGCCCTTGTCGCCAAGCGCGAACGTGGTCGTCACCGGGCCGAGCGCCGACTCGATGACCAATCAGCTCGGCGGCTGGAGCGTCAGCTGGCAAGGCGTGTTCGGCGCGGGACATGTCTGCTGCATGGGACCGCCCGACCAGATCCCGCCGGGGACAACGGTGCTGCAGGGCATGAAATCCGAGGACCCGAACGTCGTATCGGCACCCGACCAGGCGACAGCCGTCCAGGACGCGGCCTCCGCGGACGCCGTCGTCGTGGCCGTCGGCGAGAAGGCGTACGCCGAGGGCCTTGGCGACAACCCCGCGCCGCAGCTGACGCCGAGCCAGAAGGATCTGATCAGCGCTCTCGAAGCGACCGGCAAGCCAGTGATCGTCGTCGTGATCGCGGGAAGGCCGGTCGGCCTCGGCCCTGCGGAGAACGACGCCGGCCTGCTGATGGCCTACCAGGGAAGCACCGAAGCCGGCCAGGCCGTCGCCGACGTCATATTCGGAAAGGTCAACCCAAGCGGGAAGCTGCCGGTGAGCTGGCCGTCCGACGCCGCGGCACCGGGCGGGGACTTCAACGGCGGAGCCCCGTCCCCGCTCGGCGACCAGCCAAAGTTCTTCGACCTCCTGCCCGCCACCAGCTTCGGGCAGGGCAGCGGCTACAACCCGCTGTACCCGTTCGGATTCGGCCTGTCGTACACCACGTTCCAGACCAGCGGGCTGTCGGCGACCAGCAGCGTTAGCCCCGATGGCACGGTGACGGCAAGCTTCACCGTGACCAACACCGGCAGCCGCGCGGGCACCGACATCGTGCCCGTTTACGTTCATCAGCCGGTCAGCGCCGTCCTGGTGCCGAATCAGCGTCTGGTCGGGTTCACCAGGGTGAGCCTCGACCCTGGCCAGTCAAAGACCGTCCAGGTCTCGTTCCCGGTGGCAAAACTAGCGGTAACCCCGGGCGACATCCAGGGCACCGATAGCCCGCAAGTGGAACTCGGCGCGTACCAGGCGCAGGTCGGTCCCATGAGCGCTGGCTTCACCATCCACCGCTGATCCGCCAGGATCGGGCAGCATCGACGAGAGTGAAAGGAGGTTGACAAGGGTCTTGCCACCCGCGGCAGTCATTGGATTCCCGCTGCTTACTGAGCGCTATCCCTAATGACTGCCGCCGGGTGGCTCCGCAGGACGCAGCTACTCCGGTTCAAGCCATTAATCCTGCGCTGGAAACGGTGCCACCTGGAAACGCAGGCCGGCATCCCCGTATTCGACCGTAATGGCTTGCAATGGCCGGTTCGCTGCCGCGCATGCCCAGATGGCCTGCTGGCCTACCAGGTCGCGCTGATCCCGCCCGGTGACGGGTGTCCCCCGCCAGACCCAGGCACCCCGCCACCACAGCCCAAGGCAGCGCCGCCTGACCGTTCTCCACCTCACCGGCGGGCCAGAAGAGCCGGCTTCGCCGGCGCTGCCGCGCGCCTGACGCTGGACGAACTAAATACGGTCGTTCAGGTGAACCTGGTTGCGGTTCTGGATCTGTGCCGTCTGATGGCGCCGCTGTTGTTCGCCAGTGATCGCGGGTCGATGATCAATATCGCGTCCATCTACGGCCTGGTCGCATCTCGCGGGCCGATGGCTGCCTACAACTCGACCAAGGCAGCGCTGGTCGACGCACGGATCGGCGGCGCGATCGCAGCCGGCTTCGTACCCGCCGACTACGCCGTGATGCTCCGCTGGCTGACGGGGACCATCATCTCCGGCAGCGGTTCCCGGCCGAATGACGACATTGAGAAGGTCACGGGCAGGCCGCCAATCACCTTCCAGGACTTCGCCCGGCGGAATGCACCCGCATGGACCTTCCATGCGGCCAGGTGACCACGCCCATCGACGACCTCGACGACTTCGCGCCACCAAGGCCTCCCCTCTTCTCGGTGCACAGGCGGGCAATACGGTCGTCACCGCCGGCGGGGCAGCGGCTGCAGCATATCGTGCGCCGAGCTAGCACCAGTTCGGTGCGATACCGGCGCGCGATGATGCTGCTGGCCTCGGCCGGCGGGACCCGCGTCCCGGTGATCGCCCAGCTGGTACAGGCGGATGAGGACACGGTCCGTGATGTGATCCACCGGTTCAAACGAGATCGGTCTGGCTGGAGGACGACCTTTCGCTACTGCGGCCTGACCTACCGCGCGGCCTGCAACGCCGCCGAGATCTGGGCGACATCCAGTCGACGACGACCTCCTCGCCATCCCACACGCCGCGCGAGGTGATCGCCAGGCCGATCAAAGCCAGCTCGGCAGCATCGTCACGCAGTTCGTACTCTTCGCGGCTCTCCTCGCCGATCCCGCCCACCTCTCGCGATCCCAGGCGGGGACCGCCGACTCACCACGGACCGAGGCAACCGCACGCGGATCCGACTGACTCTGGGGATCGAGATGAGCCCCGATCGCCGCCGGCACGGTCCGGTCCTGCTGATACCTCACATACTGCTCGCGGTCTTCCACGAGCCGAGGGTACTCAGGCCCAACCGAGGCACAGATCCCAAAGCCGGTGAACGTATGCGGTCAGGGCACGAGCCGTGGTGGATGGCCGACAGCTGCGCGGGGTGCTCTCAGTAAGACTGGCCGAACAGCGCTGAGAACCGCCGGCGGCGCCCGTCGACGATGCACACGTCGCCCGATGCCTCCATGTGCTCCGGGATGCACCGGATGCTGACCGCCAGCGGCTTCAGGGCTGCCTCGCACTCCGGGTCACCGCACCAGGGGGCCAGCACCAGACCGCGGTTCTCCTCGAAGAACTTCTGCATGTCCGCGAAGCTGGTGATGTCCGAGCGGATGCCGTCCCGCAGCCGGGTGCGCGCATGGGTCAGCAGCCCCTCGTGTACTTCCCGGAGCGCGCTCGTCATCGCCTCCGACGCCTCGGCAAAGGGGGCCGAGCGGACGTTGCGGTGATCGAGCCGGACCCGGTAGGCGACGGTGCGGCTGGCCGCATCCCGCTGCCCGACCTCGATGATGACGGGAGCGCCCTTTTTGATGTAACTCCACCGGACGTCGGTGGCCCGGCGCTCTCCCCGGTCTACCAGTACCCGGTCCGGGGCCAGGCCGCCGGGCCGCGCCAGCTCGCTCGCCACTTCCTCGGCATAGGCCAGGATGTCGTCGCTGGCCTCGCCGCGCAGGATCGGCACGATGACGACCTGGGCCGGGGCAATCGCCGGGGGCAGGACCAGGCCGTCGTCGTCGCCGTGAGTCATGATGACGGCGCCGATGAGACGGGTCGTGATCCCGAACGACGTGGTGTACACATGCTGCCGCTGGTTGTCCCGGTCAAGGAAGTTGATGTCGGCGGCGCGGGCGAAGTTCTGGCCGAGATAGTGCGATGTGCCCGCCTGCAGCGCGCGGCCGTCCTGCATCATCGCCTCGATGGTGAACGTCTTCACCGCGCCGGGGAAGCGCTCGCTCTCTGACTTTTCCCCCGGCACCGTGGGAATGCAGAGGAAGTCTTCCGCGAAGGTCCGGTACATCTCGTGGGCGTCGAGCACGTCGGCCATCGCGGATGCTTCTGACTCGTGGGCCGTGTGTCCTTCCTGCCACAGGAACTCCGTGGTCCTCAGGAAGACGCGCGGGCGCATTTCCCATCGCACGACGTTGCACCACTGGTTGAGGCGCATCGGCAAGTCCCGGTATGACTGGATCCATTCCGCCATGGACTTCCCGAAAATCGTCTCCGAAGTCGGCCGGACGACGACCGGCTCCTCCAGGGGCCCGGTCGGCTCAAGCACGCCGTCAACGCTCTCCAGCCGGTGATGCGTCACGACGGCCATTTCCTTGGCGAAACCCTCGACATGCTCGGCCTCGGACTGGAGATAGCTCACGGGGATAAAGAGCGGGAAATACACATTGGAATGACGCCTGGCCCGTATCTGAAGGTCGAGTTCCGCCTGCATGAGCTCCCACATGCGATACCCCCACGGGCGGATTACCATGCAGCCTCGCACGTGGGCCATGGTGGCCAGCTCGGCCGCCCGGACGACTTCCTGATACCAGCCGGGGAAATCTTCAGCGCGAGTCGGTGAAATCGCCGCGCCCGCCTTAGCTGACTGTACTAGCGGCACCAGAACATCCCTTCAATGCGGCAGGTGATATAACTCGCGATCGCCACGCCCGAGGCGGCAGCGGCCAATTGTAGCAAGGCACCGCGCCGGGCGGTCACCGTGCTGAATTGGCGGAAATCCCGTCGGGCCGCGGCCGGTGTGGCCCGGCGTGCGCTGGGCGTCGGCGCCACGAGAACGCCAGCAGGCAGATCAGCAGCCCCGCGCTGACGGCGGTGGTGAGGCGGAGAATGCCGAGCGGGCTCATGGTTCCGCCGAGTATGACGAGCGCCAGGGCGTCGAGCGGGACGGCGGTGAGTATGGCTGAGGTCAAATAACCCAACCGTACGGCATCCCGGCGTTCACCGGTCCGGTCCGGGGATCGTCACTCGCGCAGCTGGCCGAGGTGCATGGCCCGTCGCTGCCGCGACCGCGGGTCGGCGGAGACCTGGCCCGGGTCCACGCGGGCCCGGCGGATCAGCAGCCAGGTGGTGGCGGGTCACCAGTCCGGGCAATAGGCCGCGACGGCGACCTGGGCATTGTCCATGTCAATGTCGTCGCGCCAGTCGCCTCTCGGGCGGCCGGATGGCGGTGAACGTAGTCTCCGGCTGGTTCGCTGACGAGTTCCGCCAGCTCGGCGAGCCATGGCTGGAGCACGACGAGCGCTACCGCCGCACCGCCGAGTTCATCACCGCGCTCAAGCGCATCTGGACGCAGGACAGTGCCAACCTGGCGGGCGACTTCTACCGCATCCCGCGACTTCAGCCTCAAGCCCAAGCCGCTCTCCTGGCCAGGCCGCCCGCACCCGGAGATCTTCCAGGGCGGCAACTCCACCGGCGCCCGCCGCAACGGCGGCCAGCCCTCCGACTGGTACTTCTCCAACGGCAAGGACTTCGACAGAGTCCGCGAGCAGCTCACCGAGTTGCATCAGAACGCCGCCCAGGTCGGGCGCGCTGACGGCCCCCGGTTCGGCCTGAACGGTTTCGTGATCGTCCGCGACACCGAGAAGGAAGCCCAGGAGACGCTGCGCGAGATCATCGCGAAGGCGCACGTCGAGGCCGTCGAGGGCTTCGGCGCCGCCGTCAAGCAGGCAGGCCAGTCCGCCGCCGACAAGAAGGGAATGTGGGCCGACTCGACATTCGAGGACCTGGTCCAGTACGACGACGGCTTCCGCACCAGGTTCATCGGCACCGCCGAGCAGTTCGCGGGCCGGATCGTCGAGTACCGCAAGCTCGGCCTGGACCTGATCCTCGCCGGCTTCCTGCACTACCACGAGGAAGTCGAGCGATTTGGCCGCGAGGTGCTGCCGATAGTCCGTGAGCTGGAAGAGCGAGTCGGCCTCGACCGGGCCGCGATACCCGACCCGCTGGCCGGCCTGACCGAAGCCGACTGTGTGCTGACGGCAGCCCGGTGACCCACCGGCGCCACCGCCGCGGAGACGGTGATCACCTCAGGCCCGCGGGCGATCACCGCCGCACGGGACTACGCCGGATCGGTCGCCGGCGGCGTGATGGACCGGGACCGGGCCGGCGCGGTGCCGGCGGCGGAGATCGCCGCCTTCGACGCCAGTGGCCTGCTGGCCATCACCGTGCCGCGCGAACACGGCGGTCCTGACCTGCCGGCCAGCGTGCTGGCCGAAGTGATCCGCGTCATCGCCGTGGTCGACCCCGCGCTCGCACAGGTGCCGCAGGCCCACTTCCTGTTCACCGACGTCCTCGCGGCGTGGGGCACCAACGCGCAGCAGCGGCGGCTGTTCGCGGACGTCCTCGCGGGCGGGCGGTTCGGTAACGGGCTGGCCGAGCGGGGCGGGCAGCACGCCCAGGATCTCAGGACCCGCCTGCATGTGAGGGGCGCCGAGGCGCGCCTGCAGGGCCGCAAGTACTACTGCACCGGCGATAACCGCCCGCTGGATCGGGGTCACGGCTCTCGACGACGACGGCCACCTCGTGCTCGTATTCGTCCCCCGCGACGCCGAGGGGTCGTGATCGACGTGGACCCGTCGCTGGTCATCCCGTACGAGTACGCGCTGACGTGCTCGTGGTCGCCAGCCCCACCTACAAGGCGGCGTACTCCGGGCTCCCCTCAAGGGCTTCCTTGACCGGTTCAGCACCGGCAGCCTGGCCGGCACGGCCGCCGTCCCGGTGCTGCTTGGCGGTGCGCAGAACCACCGCCTCGCGGTGGACTCCACCTCACACCGCTGCTGCTCGAACTCGGGGCTGCCGTCCCGGCGCGGGGCCTGTATGTGCTCGAAGCCGAGGTCGAGAACTTCGGCCCGTTTTCGGTGGCCTGGGCGGATGCCCACTCGCCCGCGCTGCTGGCCGGAAGCGGAACCGCTGCGGAATCACTCGTGACCACCTGACCGCCCAGCCCTGGAGCGAACCGCCCGGCCTTCAGCTCTGCACCTGTCCAGCCGATGAGCGAAGCTCGCCTCGGTCCGGGTGACGACACTCCGGTGCGAACCAGCCGGCAGGGTGCCGCTCGTAGTGGAGGCGCCACAGGTGCTCCCCGGCGAGGACCTGACGGCTGCTGGTCCAGCGGCTTCCGGCTGGTTGCTGGGCAAACTGCGGATGGCCGTCGGTGCGCGGCTGGTCGCGGTTGTAGCAGTCGAGGAACCGGCAACTCCGCGGATCCAGGGCGAGCCAGTGTCAGGTTCCGGGCGTCAACCCGCTGCAGACTGAGCAGGCGGGGAAAGGGCTGCGAGCATAACTGACCGACCCCGGTCGGTCATATGCCGGGAAGGGGCAGGTTTGGAGTGGCTGCTTCGACGTTATCCGGAGGCGGTGGGGAGGCCGGCGCCGACCCATTCGGGGTAGCCGTCCTCGAGGCGCCGGGCGGGCAGGCCCCGCCGGCGGAGTTCTCGGACGGCGTCGTCGGCGTAGACGCAGTAGGGCCCGCGGCAGTACGCGACGACGTCCTGGTCCGCGGCGAGCCGGTCGAGTTCGGCGTGCAGCACGGCGATCGGGACGGAGCGGGCGCCGAGGATGTGCCCGGCGCGGTACTCGGCGGCGGGGCGCACGTCCAGAACGACGACCTCCCCGGTACGCAGCCGGCGGGCCAGCTCGTCTCGGGTGATGGTTTCCAGCCCCTCGCGGTCGCCGAGGTAGGCGGCGGCGAGGCGGTCGATCTGCGCGACGTGGTCGGCTGCGACGGCGCGCAGGGCCGTCCACAAGTGCGTGACCTGGGGGCTGGTGGGGGCGTAGAAGACGCGGTTGCCATCCCGGCGAGTGCGGACGAGGCCGGCGCCGGCGAGGTGGCGCAGGTGCTGGGAGGTGTTGGCGACGCTCTGGCCGATCTCCGCGGCGAGCTCCTCGACCGAGCGTTCGCCCTGGCTGAGCACGTCGACGATCTCGGCGCGGCGGCCGCTGGCGAGGGCCTTGGCCACTACGGCGAAGCCGTCGTAGAGCGCGTCTTTGGTCGCCCGGTCACCCATTCGCCCGCCTAACCTTCCGTGGTCCCCGAGCCACTATAGCAATCATTCAAGCGAATCGTTGAATTACAGGGCGGAATCTCATCGGCCGACGCGCATCGCTACCCGGATGTGGTCCCGGCTAACTTGGTGCCGACCGGCTGCGCCTCCACCGAACGGCTGGGTTACGGGCCCTCGACCGGACGGTTGCGTGGTGGAGGGCTTGACAGGAGGGCCTCACTAGGTCAAAGTTCAACTAGTTTCGTGATTAATTGAACGGTGGGAGACCGGGATGACCGCACCCGCGAAGCTCGACACCGCCGACCTGGTCCGCCAGGTCAAGGCGCTCTACCGGCAGGTGGCGCAGCAGCCGTCGGCCACCTACCACTTCCCGCTCGGCCGGCCGCTCGCCGAGCAGCTCGGCTATCCCGCCGAGTTGCTGGACCGGATCCCCGCCGAGGCGCTCGCCTCCTTCGCCGGCGTCGGATACGCCCTCGACCTTGCCGCCCTGACGCCGAGCAAGCGCGTGCTCGACCTGGGCAGCGGGTCAGGCACCGACGCCTTCGCCGCCGCGCTCCTCGTCGGTGACAGCGGGCAGGTCACAGGGGTGGACATGACCGACGAGCAGCGGGCCAAGGCCGACCGCCTGCGTGCCGGGGCGTTGCACATCCGGTTCGTGCCCGGCCGGCTGGAGGACCTGCCGTTCGGCGACGCCTCGTTCGACGTGGTCATCTCCAACGGCGTGGTCAACCTGTGCCCGGACAAGGCCCGGGTCTTCGCCGAGGCGGCCCGCGTCCTCGCGCCCGGCGGGCGCCTGGCCATGGCCGACATCGTGGCCACCCGCCCGCTGCCTGAGACGGTGACCTGCAACGCCGACCTGTGGTCGGCGTGCATCGGGGGCGCCGCCCCCGAGGCCGACTACCGGGCGGCGATCGAGGCCGCCGGACTGAAGATCGACACCGTGCGGGAGGTGCCCGAGTACCAGTTCCTCACCGCCCAGGCGCGAAACGCCAGCCGCGAGTACGGCGTCCGCTCCATCACCCTGGCCGCCGACCGGTCCTGACCCAAACCGTCCGAAGGAGAAGAGCATGGCACAGAAAGCCGTCATCAGCCTGATCACCGGCATGGAAGACCCCGAACGCGTCACCGTCGCGTTCCTCGTCGCCGTCGGCGCCGCCGAGCAGGGACGACCCGCCCTGATATTCCTGACCAAGGAGGCGGTCCGCCTCGCCACGACCGGCATCGCGGTGGGCGTGGCCTGCGAGGGCTGCCCGACGCTGCCCGACCTCCTCGACCGCTTCGAGCAGGCCGGCGGGCGCTACCTGGTCTGCCCGATCTGCTTCCACGCCCGCAGACTCGACGAAGGCCAACTGCTGAAGAACGCCGAACTCGGCGGGACGGCGCCGATGTGGCAGTGGATCGGCGACGACGGGGCCACCACCTTCAGCTACTGACCCCGACACTTGAGTGGTCTGCCCATGGTCGAAGGTCCGGACCACAACTGACCACCCTGGTCGTGGACGAAGGGCTGGGCAACAGCGCCTGCCTGGTCGACCTGGGGCGCCGGGCGGGCCCTCGCGGTCGATCCACCACGGGACCTGCGGGCCCTGCACGCCGCCGCCCGGCGTGCAGGGCTGAGGTGGCGTCGCGGCCGACACCCAGCTGCACGCCGACTTCCTGACCGGCGCCTGGGTCGTGCGGCCGAACATGGCTGCGACTCGCTCTGGGGCAAGCCGCTGGGCGACCGGGAAGAGGTAGTTGTCCAGATCTCGGCCGCCATCAGTCAGCGGCACAGCGCCTGCCGGGCGCCGGAACATCATGCCATGCCGGTCATCGTCGTCTGGGTCCGCCTGCGTCGCAACAGCCGGGGCATCAGGCAGCGCGCCCAAATCGTGGCATAGAGCGGGCGTCCCCGACGCGTCGCCGGTGGGGGTCATCGCGGCGGCCCGCAGAGGCGAGGTTGCCGATGAGTGCGGCGGGCGGCGCCCGGGGGACCGTCGACGTCGTGCTCGTAGGCACCCAGCGGAGGCGCCCGTTCTTGTCCGCGTGCAGGCCCCGCGTTGCGGAGTTAGCGTGAACCCGTGACGGTCGACCTCTTCGCGGGGCTTCCGGTGAGCGACTACCGGCGCGCGCTCACGTGGTACGAGCGGCTGCTGGGCTCCGGACCCGCGTTCTTCCCGAACGCGACGGAGGCGGTGTGGGAGCTTGCCGAGCACCGATACCTCTACATCGAGGTGCTGCCCGAGCGCGCCGGCCATGCACTGCACACGGTGTTCGTCGACGACCTCGATGAGCGGGTCGAGAGCATCGGCGCCCGAGGAATCGAGCCCGCCTCCCAGGAGACGTACGGGAACGGTGTGCGCAAGGTGATCTACCGCGACCCTGACGGCAACGAGATCGGCTTCGGCGGCGCCCCGCTCGAGTGACCGGCGCGTCCTTACCGCGCATGTGCGTTAGTCGTCGCTGCTTGCGCTGCCTCCGGTGCCGCCAGCGCCGAGGCCTTGTCCTTGGAGGTAACGCCAGCGTCCGAGTGGTTCGGGCGAAGAGTCCGGTTGACGGCGACGGCACTTGGTTCGGCTAGCGTGCGCACCTTCGATTCTGGGAAGGCTGGCACGACATGGCGAAGTCGGGGGACTACAGCGCTGGGTGACGGCCATTCTGTGCAATGCGTGGTTGACGCGATCGGCGAGGTGGCATTCGTGCCCGGACCACGCGGAACGATCAACCTCCGTATGCGATGGTTACGTAGTCGTAGTTCAGCTTGCGCTTTATGCCGCTGAACTCGGTGACGTAGACGTCACCAGACCTCGGGCTGACGGCCACCGATTGTGCGACCGCCAGGGTGCCGCCCGCGCGGGACCGGCGGGCCCGGCACGAACCTGGACTACGCCACCGTCGCCTACCAAGGCTGACCCGGGTATGCGGCGGGGCCCTGCCGCCGCTGGGGCGAGCCCAGCCCCCACGGCACCGACGCCCGCTGGCGGCGCCCTGATGGCAGGTGCGTCTCATGCGGCGCGCGGCGGCACCGCCCTGATCGGCTGCGCGGAGGCGCCAGGTGACGTGCCTGCTGTCCACGGGCGGCGCACCCGGGGTCAGGCGGGCTTGTCACCTGGTCGCGCGTGCCGTCCCGGAGGCGGCGGGGGCCGGATGGCTGGCGCAGTCCGCGCAGATCCCGAATACCTCAACGGTGTGGGTGACTTCGACGAAGCCGTGTTCACCGCCAATGGCCGCGGCCCATCGTTCGACCGCGGGCCCGCGCACCTCGACTGTCTTCCCGCAGGAGCGGCAGACGAGATGGTGGTGGTGCTCGCCGCTGCCGCACGCCCGGTAGACCTGCTGGCCGTCTGCGGTGAGCACATCCGCCTTGCCGCCTTCAGCCATCGCGGCAAGCGCCCGGTACACGGTGGTCAGGCCGATTCGGTGCCCGGCCGAGCGGAGCCGTGCGTGGAGGTCCTGGGCGCTGACGAAGGTGCCTGCCGCTGACAGCGCCTGGCGCACCGAGTCGTGGCGAGCAGTCATCGGGGCCCAGCCCGCTGTCCGGCGATGGCCATGGTCCCATTGTGCTGCAGCCAGCAGGTGCGCTGGTGTGCCGGCTCGTGTGACGAGGGGTGTCAGCAGTCGACCAGTTCCGGGCGCTGGTTGAGGATCTGCGAGCGTGCGGTGACGAAACGGGCGCGCGCCTCTTCCGCCCCGGGGCGGAAGACGGCGGCCCGGTGGCAGTTCTGGAACGCCGGCAGCACTCCGTGGTGCCGCTCGATCGCGCCGCGCATCGCGCCGCTTGCCATCACCCGCAGCAGGCTGCCGGTAGCGGCGATCGATGCCGATATCAACCAGCACCTCGCCGAGGCGCTCGCCGCGGCCGGCGATCCGCCGTCTTTGGGCGGTCACCTTGCCGGGATCAAGGAGTACCTGCGCGGGGACAACCCGCGGATCAGTTCGGCCGCGGCGATGGTGAAGACCACCCCGCCCGGCCGGGGATCGCGGCTGCTGCGCCCCGGAGGCTCTGACCCAGTCCACCGCCTGGCCGTGGATACGCCGTGCGGCGCCCGGCTGGTGGCCGCCGGCCCGTTCAGCGACGGCGACCTTGGCGTAGCGTGTCATCACTCCAAGACTGGCGCTGTGGAGCTGTGCCTCAACCACCGCATCGACGGCCCCGGTGAGTATGTGGTCATAGACTGCACCGCCGGGGCGGAGTCGTTCGCATCGTGCATGTTCACCCGTTCGACCTCACGTTCCTGATCGCCGAACCCACCCGCAAGGCATTCGGGGTTTACCGGCAGTGGAGCGAGTACGCGCACGCTACGGCGTCGCACTCGCCGTGGTCGGCAACAAGGTGGCAGGCCCGCAGGATGAGGCGTTCCGGCGCGAGCACGCTGGTGACGGTTTGCTCACCTGGTTCGGTCACGAGCCGGCGGTGCGGGCCATGGAACAGGGTCGGCCGTGCGGCTTGGGCGAGCTTGGCCACGACGCTCAGCGCTGCGCGTGCTGCAGGGCGCCGTGGACGCACGGGTCAAGGACTGGGCGATGTTCACCCGCCAGGCCGTGGAGTTCCACCAGAAGAACGCCCGCGCGTGGGCGAACGCGGCCGTCGGCGGGGACCTGGCCGGCAGCTGGCCGCGCAGCATCTGCTGGGCCTCCCTGCGGGTGCCGGCTACCTGGGCGACCACAGCGCCAATGTGCCCGGCTCGGGGCCGGCCGGGCGGGGCCGCGGTCTCGTAGCAGGCAATCATTTCCCGCTTCTGGTCATCGCCGATGTGCATCCCCAGCAGCATCGGCAGGCTGCGGTCGGGGGCCAGCGCCGCTTTGCCTGGGACGTGCACGTCACCACGAGCGGCGGGGGGCCTGGTGCGGGGCCGTGGCACCACCGTTATCTCGGGGAAGGTGAAGGCCGGCCCGGTGCCGCGGACCCGGCCGCGGGTCAGTGCGGCCAGCAGCAGGTCGAGGCTTTCGGCGAAACCAGACTCATAGCGGTCCAGCCCGGTGCCGAACACCTCCAGGTCCACCCACGGCCCGCCCCGCCCGGCACCCAGCCAGAACCGCCCGCCCGACACCTGGTCCAGCAGCGCGGCCTGCTCGGCGAATGCCACCGGATGCTGGGTGGACAGCACGCTCACCGCAGTGCCCACCGCGACGCGCCTGGTCCGGCCGAGGATGTAGCCAGCCAGTGTCGCCGCCGACGGGCAGATGCCGTAGGACATGAAATGATGCTCAGCGAACCACACGTCATCGAACCCGGCCTGCTCAGCGGCGATCGCACCGTGGCATTCAGCACGTCGCCATGCGACTGCTCGGGAAACTGCGCCGCCAGCAGCAGCACCCCGGCCCGCAGCCCGCTAGTCTCCGGCATAACCCGACAGGTGCCGAACGGCCGATGCTGAGTGACCTGCATGACTGCCGGGATCGCCCGCTCGGCTGCGGCAGGCGGCGCAGACGCCGGTGAGTTCGATGACGTGCTGGACATCGGTGAAGCCGTGGCGGTGCCCCAGGACCGACGCCCAGCGTTCCACGGACGCCGAGGTCACCGGGACGCTGCGCCGGCAGCTCCGGCAGATGAGGTAGTGCTGGTGGTCACGCGCATGGCAGATCCGGAACAGCTGACCCTCGGATGGGTCGCGGGCTGTGTCAGGCAGCCCTGCCTCGGCGAGCATGTGCAAAGTGCGGTAAACGGTGGTCAACCCGATCCGCCCGCCCTCAGCGGGCAGCCGCGTGTGCAGCGTTTGCGCGGTGACGAAGCACGGATGGGCGGCCAGGCCGCGCAGCGCTACCGGGTCTGCGGTCACGGCGTGGCCGGAGTGGCCGGCTGCTGCCGCCCCGCACCCAGGCGGCGGAGCCGGGACCAGGTGAAGGCGGCGAGGTAGGCGGCGGTGGCGACGGCGATGATGGCGAAGCTGGGCGGCATGGCTGGGGCGGCGTAGCTCAGGGCGAGCCCCGCCCACATCTCGATGACAGCAAGCCCGGCAGAGATCACCAGGCCGCGGTAGGGCCGGTCGGTGAGCAGCAGGACGGTGGCGGCCGGCGCGGCCAGCAGGCCGAGCAGCAGAAGCGCGCCGACCGCCTGGGTCGCCTCGGCGGCCGCCGCGCCGACCACGGCGAGGAAAACGACGCCGAGCACCCGGACCGGGATGCCGCGGGCCGCGGCGACGGCTTCGTCGAGACTGGCGAACAGCAGCGGCCTGGCCATCGCCAGGACCGCGGCGGCGATGCCGGCGCCGATCCCGGCAGCGGTCGCGGCCTGGCTGCCGGACAGCCCGAAGATCGAGCCGAACAGCACGCTGATCCCCGCAGTGCCGTTGGAGCTGCTGCGCGAGGTCGTGAACAGGGTCAGGAAGAACACGCCAAGGCCGAGGATCCAGGCAAACACATTGCCGATCACGACGTCGTCCGCGCGGCCCAGCCGTCCCAGCACGCCGATGCCCACCGCGACCGCGATCGTCGCCATGAACAGGCCAAGCCGCATGTCGATGCCCGCCGCGAGCGCCGCCAGCGCGCCGGTGAACGCCACGTGGCTGAGCGCGTCGCCGGTGAACACCTGGGCGCGCAGCACCAGGAAGAACCCAGCGAGCCCGCACGCCGCCGCGATGGCCGCCCCCGCGAGGAGCGCATGCTGCATGAATGGCTGGCTGAACAGGCCGCTCATGCCGGTAGCTCCGCGAGTGCGTGTCGGCGTCCGAGCCGCAGCCGCGCGTAGGCAGCGGCGTGCGCGGCCAGGTAGGCGGCGAAGGCGAACGTGGTGACGTAGAAACCGATCGGATAAGGGGAGTAGTAGGCGGCGATGAGCCCGGCCCAGGTCACTGCCCAGCCGATCACCACGGTGACGACGAGACTGGCCCGCGGCCGGGGGGTGAGCCGCTGGGCGGTCGCGGCGGGCATCACCAGCAAGGCGAACACCAGCAGCGCACCCGTGATCTGCGCCGTCTCCGCGACCGCCGTGCCCAGCAGCACCAGGAAAGCGACCGACAGGGCGCGGACCGGGACGCCATGGGCTGCGGCGACGTCGGGGTCCACGGAGGCAAACAGCAGCGGCCGGCCGATCACCGCCAGCAACGTGATCACGGCAGCGCCCGCAGCGGCGAGCACGGTCACCTGCCCGGCGGTGATGCCCAGGAAGCTGCCGAACAGCAGCGCCGTGGTCCCATTCAGGAACCCCTTATAGAGCGCGACGAACAGCAGCCCGCAGGCCAGCGCGAAGGCCTGCACCGTGCCGGTCAGCGCCGACTCGGTGGCCAGGCTACCGGTGGACCTGCTGCCCCGCGTCCCGGCCCCGATGACCACCGCCGCGCCGATGCAGAACGCGAAATAGCCATACCCTGCGCTCACCCCGGCCAGCGTGGCACCGGCCGCTCCCGGGAACGCCGCCACCGACAGGGTGTGCCCGGCAAACGACTGCCGGCGCAGCACCATGAACCAGCCCATGACCCCGGCGACGACTGCGACGATCGCCCCGGCGCGGAACGCGTTAACCATGAACGGGAACGCCCACAGGTCCCGGATGTCGGCCAGCAGATTCCACGAAAAGCCCGGGGTCATCCTGTCGCGCCCCCGGCGTGACGGTCGGTGTGCACGGCAGGCGGCTCAGGCTGGCCAACCACGACCAGCCGCCCGTCGGAGGCCCGCAGCACCTCGACCGGCGTCTGGAACAGCCGGGTCAGCCTTTCACCCGTGATCACCTCGGCCGGGGTTCCGGCCGCGGCACCGCCCGCAGCCATGTAGACGACCCGGTCCAGGTGGGCCAGGATCGGGTTGACGTCATGGGCGATCATCACGATCGTGACGCCCTCGGTATCGCAGATCCGGCTGATCAGAGCGGCGGCGGCCGCCTGGTTGGGCAGGTCGAGGCTGTCGAGGGGCTCATCGAGCAGCAGCAGCCGCGGCCGGCGGATAAGCGCCTGGGCGATGAGCAGGCGCTGCTGCTCGCCACCGGAGCACTCGCCGATGGGGCGGTTCGCATACCCGGTGGCGCCGACCATGCTGATCACCTCGCCGACCCGCCGGGTCGCCTCGCGATGGCGTGGCCCGAACGGCAGCGGGATGCCCCACCGGCCGCCGTCCAGGCCGAGCCGGACCACGTCGCTGCCGCGGATCCGCACCGAGGAGTCGAAGCTGCGCCGCTGCGGCAGGTAGCCGATCCGCTGATTGGCACGCCCAGGAGGCTGCCCCAGCACCCGGACCTGGCCTTCAGTGACCGGCAGCAGGCCCAGCAGGACCTTGATGAGGGTGGTCTTGCCGACCCCGTTCGGGCCGAGCACGGCGACGAACTCACCCGCCCCGACCGTCAGGTCCACACCGCGCCACAACGTGGCACCGCCGACGCGCACCGCAGCGCCGCGCAGTTCCAGCACCGCGGCACGATCGGCTGCCGCGCCGCCGCCCGGCGGCGCGGGCGCGTCGGCCGCGTGCTGTGGCCGGGCCACGGGATTCATCACGGCTCCCTCACTTGCCAGTCGCCTGGTGCAAGGCGTTCTCGATGCCCTGCAGCTCGCTGACCTGCCACTGCTGGAAAGTCGCGCCCGCCGGAGTCAGGGTCTCAGTCACGGTCGTGACGGGGATGCCTGCCGCCGTGGCCTCCTTCACCTGGGCGGCGACATCGGGGGTGGCGTTCTGGCTGTTGTAGACGTAGATCTTGATCTGCTTGCCCTTGATCTGCGCGTCGATCGTGGCCTTGTCCTGGGCGGTCGGCTCGGTGCCCTCGCTGATCGCCTTCAGGAACGAGTAGGGGGTGAGCATCTTCAGGCCCAGGGTGGCCGCCAGCGGGGAGACGATCGACTCCGACGCGCCGACCGGGGTGCCCGCGTAGCGGGCCCTGACCTGGGCGATCAGCCGGTTGTACCGGGCCAGCGTCTTCGTCTCGAACGTCTTCTGCTGGCTGTCAAAGTACGACGCGTCGCCCGGATCGATCCGCTTGTAGTCGGCGGTGATCGCCTCGATCACCCGGCGGACATGGGCGGCCGAGTACCACTGGTGCGGGTTGTCGCCAGGCTTCAGCCCGAGCAGATCGCCGACTGTCAGCGTCCGGCGGCCCTGGACCGGGTTCGCGGCGAGCAGTTTCGGCGCCCACGGGTCGTAGCCGATACCGTTAACGATCACGAGCCGCGCTGAGGCGATGGTCCGGGCGTCGGCGGCGGTCGGCTCGTAGTCATGCGGGTCGGTGTTGGGATTGTTGATGATGCTGGTCTCGGTGATGTGGGTGCCGCCGAGCTGCCGGGCGATGCCGCCCCAGAAGTTCTCCGTGGCCACCACCACGATCTTCCCACCCGGGCCGCCGCCGGCTGTTGCCGCGGGGGAATTCGCTGTCGAGCACCCCGCGGCCAGCATGACCATGGCTGGCGCGATTGCTGCCGCGGCCCGGCGATGCATCCGGGATGTGACTCTCATCGGGGGCCTCTCTGGTCGGGACTAACGTGCGGTAATGTCTCCGGCGCCCCGGCACCCGGTCCCGCCGCGGTGACATCAAACCGATCGCCGTGTTAGCGATGCTTGAGCAGGATGATAATGAAAACCGTTCCCGTTGTCCACCGGGCGAGGATGAACGCTGCCTCGTCCCTGGCCTTTCTCCCAGTACTAACTCGCCTCGGCGCGACACCGCCGGACCGCGGCCAACCGTGTCCTGTCCCGCAGAGGCAGGTCGGCTTCCGGCAGGTACGGCATGGCCCTGCCGGTTTCCAGCCCGGCTGAGGCGGCCCATCGCGTCGGCCACCTTCTCTGGCTCAATATCCGAGGCCACGTGGGACAGTGCCACGTAACTACCGGATGGCACCGCGTCGATCAGCCCGGCCACGCACCCGTAGGGGTCCTCGTCGTCCCCGATCACGTGCAGGACCGCGATCAGCACGACCGCCACCGGCTTAGAGAAATCCAGTGCGCGCCGCCTGCGTAAGGATCTTCCCGGGGTCACGCAGGTCCGCGTCGAGTTAGTCGGCCGCGCCGTCGGGACTGCTGGTCAGCAAGGCGCGACGCCGCGGCGGACCGGCTGCTGCGCTTGGCTCGCCGGCCAGGACACGATGCCGGGCCAGAAGACGCGGCGTTGCATAAGGAGAAGTTCGCAAACGAGGCTGATACCGGCCGGTGAGCGGGGCTGGGAAGGGTGGGCCAGGCGGGCTTGGGACTAAGAGGGCATCTGATCCCAGGTGATACCGGTGTGTCTTTGGGCGGTGAAGTCTTTGCCATCGAGGTCCCACAGTTCACGAGTATCGGCTGCTATAGATCTGCATCGTGGCTGGCCGGCGTGCTTATCGCACTGATCTGTC